>Ga0210031_1003011_pt1 | contig 9979 bp, 9 predicted proteins | sample CryGeyCG2014_080_FD_185455 | JGI IMG/M metagenome (GOLD analysis project Ga0210031, IMG submission 185455) | Groundwater microbial communities from aquifer - Crystal Geyser CG03_land_8/20/14_0.80 (SPAdes) (version 2) | ecosystem: Environmental > Aquatic > Deep subsurface > Groundwater | place... | reverse complement strand
GCAGGCAAATTGTCTGGGGTCACAAGATGCCAGTCTGGTATTGTAAAAATTCCCTGCCAGAATCGCTTGGCGGACAGAATCACGGCGATGGACAGTGCAAGCCCGTTTTTTCAGTTGATAAGCCAGAAAAGTGTCCCTATTGCGGTTCGGCCGATATGATTCAGGACCCTGACGTAATTGATACATGGTTCTCTTCAGCTCTGTGGCCTTTTTCAACTTTTGGATGGCCTGATAAAACCCAGGGACTGTCTTACTACTATCCGGGCACAGTTTTGGTAACAGGATATGAAATTCTTTATTTGTGGGTCAGTCGTATGATAATGATGGGCTTATATTTTCTCGGGGATGTCCCATTCCATAACGTTTATATACATGGTATTGTCAGGGATAAAACCGGCAAAAAGATGAGTAAGACGCTCGGCAATGTAATCGACCCCCTCGTTATTATGGATAAGTATGGCACCGATGCGTTGCGTTATTCCATTGCCAAGAATGGAGTTCTCGGCAGGGACATTCAGATTTCAGAAAATGATTTTATTGAAGGCAGAAACTTTGCAAATAAAATATGGAATGCTTCCAGATTTGTACTACTTAATCTTTCCGGTGGTGGCGAAAAAATTGCCAAATTAGAGGAAATGCCCGAAGCAGCATCACTTGCCGACAGATGGATACTTTGTGAACTGAATGATACCGTAGATAAGATAAATGAGGCATTCAGCCAGTACCGTATCAGCGAAGTTGCACGGCTGGTTTATGATTTCTTCTGGAGTAAATTTTGCGATTGGTATCTTGAACTATGTAAACCAGTATTGTATGAAGCGGTAGAAGATGAGAAAGCAGGAAGTGGATTTAGACCTGCGCCGCCAGGGCCCAAGAAAACTGCTACTTGCCATGTGCTTGCTTACGTACTTGGACAAACGTTAAAATGCCTGCATCCGGTTATGCCATATATCACGGAGGAGATATGGAGCATGCTTGGCGAAATCACCGGCATAGAAACCAGTATATTTGAGAGTAAATGGCCTCGCCTGCAACCTGTGCTGCTTGATAAAGAATCGTGGCAAAAGATGCTCCTGGTTCAAGGTATTGTAGCTGAGATTCGTGCTGTCAGGGCAACTTTCGACGTACCAGCAAAAACGAAAGTTGACGTAGTGGTCAGCTGCTCAGATGAAAAGCAACCTTCTGTGGTACTGGATAATGCTGAGACGGTAAAGTTTCTGGCAAACGTAGATAAAATCAATGCTGGAAGGAAAATTTCCCGCCCTGCCGGTTCAGCTGCGGCAGTTCTTGGTCCTGCGGAGATATTCATTCCACTTGGCAATATACTGAATATTGATAAGGAGCGCGTCCGTCTAAGTAAAAAATTAGAACAACTGGATAAGGAGCTTTTGGGAGTTCATACAAAACTCATGAATCAAGATTTTGTTTCACGCGCCAAACCGGAAGTAGTTGAGAAAGTTCACCAGAGAGAAGATCTAATTATTAAAGAGAAAGATAGAATTGAGAGGTTGATATGCGGATTGACAGACGTATGAATGACCAGTTAAGAGAGATGGAAATAACGCCAGATTTTATATCAAGTGTGGAAGGCTCGGTTTTCATTGAAGTAGGTAATACCCGCGTGCTTTGCACCGCCACGCTTCAGGATGTTCTGCCTCCTCATCTCGGGCCAGGGCAGGGCGGTTGGGTTACTGCGGAATATGCGATGCTTCCGCGCGCGACAACTCGTCGCACGTCACGCGAAAGGTCACTTAGAGGCGGCCGCACGGCAGAAATCCGTCGTCTCATAGGCAGGTCGCTGCGTGCAGTCACTGATTTCAAAGCGCTTGGCGACAGAACAGTCGTTGTTGACTGTGACGTCCTTCAGGCGGATGGCGGGACGAGAACCGCTTCAATTACAGGTGGTTTCGTTGCCTTTGCACTTGCCTCGCAGGAGTGGTTACGGCTCGGATTAATTAAGAGGTTTCCACTGACGGACTATCTCGGAGCTGTAAGCGTAGGAGTGGTAGACCGTGAAATTTTACTGGACCTCTGTCAAATAGAAGATAACAATGCATCAGTTGATGCGAACGTCGTTATGACCGGAAACGATAAGTTTATAGAGATACAGAGTACGGCTGAGAAGCATGCTTTTGATATGAACGACCTGGGCAAAATGCTGGATTTTGCAAAAAATGGAATACACAGGATTATTGAGATAGAAAAGAAAACTGTTGGCGGGATATAACAACCTGCCACTAACGTGGCAGAACGTTTTCACTTGTCGGGTCTAATTCTGGGGCTAATGCGTGATAATAAGAAAATATGGAACTTGTAATTGCAACCAGAAACCAGGATAAGTTACTGGAAATAAAAGAGCTTTTTCTGAGCGCTGGATTAGATAACATTAGTTTTTTTGGTCCCGAAAACTTTCCCGGTTATCCAGAGGTTATTGAAAATGGCAAGACACAAAGAGAAAATGCGCTAAAGAAGGCGCGAGCCGGCAGAGATTTTACAGGCAAGGCAACTCTCGCAGAAGATTCTGGACTTGAGGTTCAGGCGCTCGGCGGTGCGCCTGGTGTCTATTCTGCACGTTTTGCAGGTAAAGGTTGTGTATATCGCGATAATAACCTGAAGTTGCTGGCAATGATGGAAAAGTTTGAGAACCGCAAGGCAATGTTCCGTTGTGTTGCCGCAATCGCTTTTCCAAATGGAGACGAAAGGGTAGTCGAAGGTACGGTTGATGGGTGTATCTCTCGTGAGCTACTCGGTGAGGCCGGCTTTGGTTATGACCCGCTGTTTATTCCCTCTGGCTATGATAAAACGTTTGGCCAGCTTGGACTTAGAGTAAAGCAAAAGATAAGCCACCGTACACATGCAATACTTGCTGCTATACAGGTCCTTAAGAATGTCCGGGTTTAGTCGTTCATTATCATTCTGTGTGCCCTGTGTCATTCTGAGCGCAGCGAAGAATCCCGTACCATCATACTGGCAATCTTGTCTTACTTTCCCCACTTGTCTTACCTGCCTTCTTGTAGTATAATTGTCCCCATAGAAGTTGAAATCGGGGTGTAGCGCAGTTGGCCAGCGCGCTTGCTTTGGGAGCAAGAGGTCCGGGGTTCAAGTCCCCGCACCCCGACCAAGCCCTTTGGGCTTCTCTTCCGCCAGCCGTTATACGAAATATTACTCGGCATAACTAATATACGATTGGTAGCGTGATGAATATGATAATCGAATTCCTTACAGCATTCAAGGATTATTTCATTGAGGTATTGCCCTTTCTCTTGATAGGTTTTCTCTTGAGTGGACTAATCCATGAATTCATTCCATCAAGATGGGTGGAAAGATATCTCGGCGGAAAGGGTATAAAGCCGATTCTCTATTCTACCCTTGCCGGGACAATCCTTCCCATTTGTTGCCTTGGTTCCCTCCCGGTGGCGGTGAGCCTGCACCAAAAAGGGGCGAAGTTAGGGCCGGTTCTAGCCTTTCTGGTTGCAACGCCAGCTACCTCCATAACCGCTCTCCTGGTCAGCTATGCCCTGCTGGGGATAAAGTTCACCGTGTTCATATTCTTTACCGTGATAGTGATGGGGCTCGTTATGGGCCTTATTGGAAACTTGATTAAGGTAAAACCTAGAGGTTTCGCCTCTCAAAATAAACAGATAGCCATAGACCCAGTCTGTGGGATGAATGTAGAAATAGGGAAGGCGACTAAAACAGAATATAACGGAGAGGTTTATTATTTTTGCTGTTCCCACTGCCAGCAGGCATTTGAGACTAGCCCGGAAGGATATTTGGAGGCTCACTCCACAAACATCGCCCACAGGTTAAAGCACGTCTTAAAATATGCCTTTGTGGATATGGTCAAGGAGATTGGGCCCGAGCTGCTCTTGGGCCTGGCTCTGGCAGCGGTGGTGGCAGCGGTTGCCCCGGTGGGTAGATTTATCGGAGATTATTTCAGTGGTGGCCTTGGGTATCTATTTAGCCTTGTCTTTGGACTTGTGATGTATATCTGCTCCACTGCCAGTGTTCCACTGGTTCATGCTTTCATAGTGCAAGGAATGAATATCGGGGCTGGGATGACGTTGCTTATTGTGGGACCGGTCACAAGTTTGGGGACTATTTTGGTCTTGAGAAAGGAGTTCGGTATCAAAACTCTGCTCATATATCTGGCAATTATCAGCATTTTAGCTCTATCCTCGGGATTTCTCTTTTCAATAGTATAGGATGCGATAACCAGGCATCACCTTGGGAGGATGATATGGAAAAAAGTATTTTGATTATTGTCGTAGGGAAGCGGAAAGAAACTGTCGTAAATGTCCAAAAAATTCTCACAGCGTGGGGATGTATTATAAAAACGCGGCTGGGGATTCATGACGGAGTACTTGGTAATTGTTCGGAAAGCGGACTTATAATTCTTGAACTGGTTGGAAATAAGAAAGATAAACGTGGGCTTGCAAGGAAGTTAAGTATTCTTCCTGGCGTAACGGCGAAACTTGTAGAGCTTTCTACAAAGTAATGTCAGCTTATGGACGGCAGGAATGATACTCTCAAAGAAATCAAGAGGATTTATTTTGTCCTCCGTAATGAAATACAAGCCCGGTTGGATGAATTTTCCCGTACCCGGGAAGTTGGGACAGATGAAGACATTTTTGCGGAACTCGCTTTCTGTATACTAACGCCACAATCAAAAGCAACTTCTTGTTGGGCTGCCGTAGAGCGTCTGCGCGAAAAGAATTTATTCCTGCGGCGAGATGTAAATAGAATTGCAAAAGAATTGAACGGTGTACGGTTTAAGTACAACAAAACCAGGTACATTATCGGGGCGGCAAGGTTGTTTACCTCTAAAGGGAAATTGTCAATCAAGAAAAAGTTGAATAACTTTGGCTCTGTAGAAAACGCAAGGAGATGGCTGGTGCAAAACGTGAAAGGTATTGGGTATAAAGAAGCAAGCCATTTCTTGAGGAACATTGGTTTCGGGGATAATTTTGCAATTCTTGACAGGCACGTAATGAGAAATCTAAAATTGCTCGGCACAATAAATAAGATTCCAGTATCGCTCTCATCTGCGAGATATCTAAAAATAGAAGAAAAAATGAGAGAGCTATCGCGAAGAATCAGAATACCTATGGATTATCTGGATTTTGTAATGTGGCACAAGGAAACAAGGATGGTATTCAAATAAGGAGGTAGAGCGATGGAAAGATTGAAAGGGACAAAAACCGAGAGAAATCTCCTGACTGCTTTCGCAGGGGAGTCACAGGCGAGGAACCGGTATACATACTTTGGTTCCAAGGCAAAAAAAGAGGGTTACGAGCAAATCTCCGCTATATTCCTTGAAACTGCCGACAATGAGAAAGAACATGCCAAGCGGCTCTTCAAGTTTCTGGATGGCGGCGAAGTCGAGATTTCTGCTGCATTTCCTGCAGGTGTAATTGGAGGTACGAAAGAAAACCTGAAAGCATCTGCCAGAGGCGAAAACTACGAACATACAAAGATGTATCCTGAGTTTGCACGGGTAGCGGAGAAAGAGGGTTTTAAGGAAATAGCAGATGTGCTCCAGAGCATTGCAGTTGCAGAGAAAGGTCATGAAGAAAGATACATTGCTCTTCGTGAAAATATTGAGAAGGGGAAAGTTTTTAAACGGGAAAAGGTTGTAAGGTGGAGATGCCGGAACTGCGGATACATTCATGAGGGCACCGAACCACCTGAAGAGTGCCCGGCATGCGCACATCCAAAAGCATATTATGAATTACTGTGTGAAAACTATTAACTGATATTTAATCCCCGTCCTGTTTAAAAGAGACCTACACTTGTATAACAGGAGACGTTTTTGTAGAATAACATACAGTAGCGCCCGTAGCTCAGCCGGATAGAGCACCTGCCTTCTAAGTAGGTGGCCGCGCGTTCGAGTCGCGCCGGGCGCAGGAAAAATGGTGAGCGTAGCTCAATTGGTTAGAGCACATGGCTGTGGCCCATGAGGTCGGGGGTTCGAGTCCCCTCGCTCACCCCAAAAAATTTTTGGGCGGTTTTCGACAAGAAACGAATAAGGCAAGTTATAAGAAAATAATAACTTAGCGCCAGAGAGACGAAAGTTCGAGCCAATTTTTTTCAAAAACTCCCGTTTTTCTTCCAGTGATCCCTTCCGCGCTATGTAACTGGCTTGGCCAGCAGAAGTTACGAAGGTTCGAGCTAGTTCGAGCCAAACTTTACCCTTGCCATCATAGCTTGTTAGTTTTTCTTTCACTTCCAGGCGTTCGTTCAATAGCGATGACTTCTTGCGCTTGTATTCTTCTTCGCTGATAACTTGGTTAAGATAGCTGTCTAAGAGCATATTAAGTTTTCTGTCTATTTCAGTAATTCGCTCATTGATGGCAAGGGTTTGCGCACAAGGAGAAGAGTTAGCCGAGGCTTCCTCATCAACCTTGCTAAGTAAGAAACTCTTAAGCTCACCGCTAATAGCAATGTTATCTATTGCTTCGTTGATTAGTTTGACGAGCGCCTCCTCACGCAAAAATGGCTGATGGCACTCGCCATGCTTTTTAGTACAGCGATAATAGATGTATCTTTGCTTTTGGATTTCAGAGGTTATTAAGCATCCACACTCGCCACAGCGTATAAATCCACGAAAGACATGATAATGAGGGCCATTTTTGCATGGTTTACTGCGTAGCAATAAAGCAGCCTGCGCCTTATCAAAGAGTTCCTTTGAGATGATTGGTGGGTGAGTGCCTTCGTAAAGCTCGCCATTAAAGCAAAAGGCGCCATAGTAGAAAGGGTTCTTGAGGAGACGCCCGATATTGCTGTTGCTTAGGTTGCCACGCTTTCTTCTGCTGGCCAAGCCAAAGGCAGTCGCCAATTTTCTTATTGCGTCTATTGAGTATCGGCCAGTCGAATATAGCTCGAAAAGTTCTCTTATTTTGTTTGCGACTTCCGGCACAACCTCTACTGTGTGATTAAGAGTATTGTTTTTGTAGCCAAGCGGCGCAAAGCCGGGATATTCACCTCGCCTGAGCTTCTGCCGGAAACCACGCTTAACGTTTTCAGATAAATTGTCCACAAAATATTTCGACTGACCAAAGATAATAGAGAGCATAAACTTACCTTGCGCAGTATTCTCAAATGTGTAGGTGGGAAACCGCAAATCCACCAGCTTCTCTGTGTCGGTCAGGTAGATGATTTTACCGCCATCCATTGAGTTTCTCGCTAAACGGTCAGGATGCCAGGCAAGAATAGCGTTGGCTTCACCTCGCTCAATACGCTTTATCATCTCATTAAAAACCAAACGCCCAGGTTGTTTAGCAGTCTTTGCCTCAAATAGCTCTTCCTTAATAAACAAATTTTCTTTTTTAGTGTACTCTCTTAACTCTGCAAGTTGCGCTTCAATAGATAAGACTTGTCTATCTTCTGAATCGGTGGATTTGCGGGCATAGATAAAGTATTTGTTCATAAATACCTCCTTGAAAATTGGTGACTGCCTATTTAAATTTTTTGAGCCATCGATAGCTCAAAAAATCTAAATATTACATAGCGCGGCATAAAGAAAAGATTGGCTAAAAGTGAAACTTTTTATTTTGCGTCAGCAAAAGCGAACTTTCGTCTCTCTGGCGCTAAGTTATTATTTTCTTATAACTTGCCCTTTTTATTTTTGGCCGAAAAAACCCAATATAAAATCTGGGGTTCCCTATGGGATGATATTCGTAATTATTTTATCTCCCAACAGGGACCCTGATTTAACTCATCTCGCCCTCAGTGCTTGAGCCGAAAGATTTTGCATATCTTGCGAGCAGTGCGTGTGTATAGCGCTCGGATACAAGTTAAATGAAACTCGCTTTATGCCCTCCCTTTCGCCGTCCTTGACACTTCGTGTCAAGGACGGCCCTCCCAGAGAGGGTTTGGCGACTCTTGCAGATGGCTTTTAATCCTCTCCCCCTCAAAGAATTTTTTAAGAAATCGTCCCCCTCTCCTTATATAACAAGGCAATACAAACGGATAAGGAGAGGGGGAAAGAAAAAGACAAAATTTTTTAAAAAGCATCTATGGGCAAATTTTGCCCCCACCCAAAATTTGCCCAGCAATTTTAAAGGGAGAGCAAAAACTGTTTTTATTGTAAATTATTTTAGATTTGGTATAATATTGAATGTCAAAGAGCATTGTACTAATTATACTATCAAAAGTTGGAAAGGATATCAAGGATAAATATGATTGGAGATAATGTAAAGAAATTTCGAAAGAAAAGGGAACTGACACAAGACAGACTTGCAAGGAAAGCAGATATTCCTTACACTATTCTAACAAAATTAGAATCCAATGTTGTTAAAAAGCCTTCTGTTCAAACTGTTGCACAGATTGCTAAGGCACTAGATGTAAGTGTGGAGGAATTAATAAAATAAATTTATGGCAAGCGTAAAAATTGGCAAAGACTTACAACAAGGGAAAATTGTAGTTTCATTTTCGTATAATCCTAAATTTGTAGCTAAAGTTAAAGCAATTGAGGGTCATAGCTGGCACCCAGATAAAAAATATTGGAGTTTTCCTTGCTCAGAAAATATTCTAACAAAGATATTGTCAGCTTTTAATGGCGAAGATGTCCTTTTAGATTCTACGCTACAATCTTCCACCAGCCAAAAGGTTGATGCACGACTACCAAATCAATCTCAAATTACAGAGGCAGTAAAGAAAGAACTCAAATTAAGAGGATATAGCCACAAGACTCAAAAAGCATATCTACACCATATTGAACGATATATTAGCTACTTTGCAAAAGATCCAAAAGAGCGTAGTGAAAAGCATATTAGAGATTATATGCTTTATTTAATTGATAAGGAAAAGGTATCGAGGGCTTATCATGATCAGGCAGTGAGTGCCATAAAGTTCTTGTATGATTGTGTATTAAATATGCCGAGAGCTGTATGTAGTCTTCCCCGACCAAGAAAAGAGAAAAAACTTCCTATTGTTCTTAGCCGTGAAGATGTGATACACATATTTGACTCGGTAAATAACATTAAGCATAAAGCAATTCTTATGCTGGCGTATTCTGCTGGATTAAGGGTGAGTGAAGTGGTAAAATTAAAAGTGCAGGACATAGATACGGGACGCAATATGATTCATATAAAAGCGGCAAAAGGTCGAAAGGATAGATATACAATTCTTTCAGAAGTTGCCTTAGAAGTGTTACGAGAATACTGGAGGGTCTATCAGCCTAAGGACTGGCTTTTCCCAGGTCCAACGCAAAATAGCCATCTGACAACAAGGACTGTAGAGAAGATTTTGGAAAAAGCTAGCCAAAAAGCCGGTATTGCTAAACATGTTACTGTCCACACCTTACGTCATAGTTTTGCTACTCATCTTTTGGAAGGTGGTACAGATTTGCGGTATATCCAAGAATTACTTGGGCATAAGAGTTCTAAAACTACAGAAATTTATACTCATGTTAGCCAGCGAGATATTGGACGAATTAAAAGCCCTTTGGATTTTGAAAGGAAATAACAACAGCAAAAAGTTATCCGCCTTTGGCGGAAGGCTTCACTCGTGTATAGACGAAGTACTTCGCAAAACATGCCAATTTGGAGGCATAAACGAAGTAGTTCGGATATGAACAGTTAAGTGAAATCGGTTTAAATATGAAAAATAATTGAGGTTCTATATGGAAAACAATAATTTGAGTCCAGGGAAGAAAGCTAAAAAAACGGGACAATGGGCAAAAACAATGACAAAATGGTTGATAACCTATTCATCAAAAGGTGGTAAAAAGTGGCAATTAGTATCTTTTGAGGGGCCGAAAGGAGGAGAATCACGAGGAATTGTTGATCTCATTGCAATCAGAAGAGACCATAAGTCTAGTGAAAAGCCATTAAAAATTGGGGATCTTTTTGAAATAATTCTAATTCAAGCAAAAGGTGGTAGCGCACCAATGCCTTCGACTGAAGAGGTTTTGAGGTTGTTAAGGGTTGGGGAACACTATCACGCAAAACGCATAATATTGGCTGATTGGCAAAGA
>Ga0210031_1003009_pt1 | contig 9985 bp, 6 predicted proteins | sample CryGeyCG2014_080_FD_185455 | JGI IMG/M metagenome (GOLD analysis project Ga0210031, IMG submission 185455) | Groundwater microbial communities from aquifer - Crystal Geyser CG03_land_8/20/14_0.80 (SPAdes) (version 2) | ecosystem: Environmental > Aquatic > Deep subsurface > Groundwater | place... | reverse complement strand
GCAATACTTGCCAAGAAAAACGGATATGTCTAAGATAAACAATAATGAGATATATGCTATTCAGGAAAGATTAAACAACCGTCCAAGAAAAAAATTAAATTATTTAACTCCCAATGAAGTAATTGCTAAATATATTGAAAGTGGTGCAGTTAAACCTTGAATTTACCGCAGAGTATATTTTAATTAATTAGTCAAGAAAAAAGGCATCCAAAAAAGTTTAAAAATAAGGAGAAATTTATTAATAAATAATTAAAATTAATTATTTCTTGTAAAATATGGGTAGTTTTGATAAGCTAAATAGTATGAAAAAGGAAATGGCCAAGATATATGAGCCGTCTAAATATGAGGACGGAATTTATAAGAAATGGGAAGAATCCGGTTCATTCCAGCCCGAGGCTGGTCAGCCCCAAGCTGATAATCTGGATAATTTAAAATTGGATAAAAAAGCGGAAAGCTATATAATTTCCATGCCTCCCCCCAATGTAACCGGTACGCTTCACATGGGACATGGTGTGACGCTGGTTATAGAAGATATTTTAATAAGGTTTAATAGAATGCGAGGAAAGCGCGTTCTTTGGCTTCCTGGGTCTGATCATGCCGCCATTGCGACGCAGACAAAAGTGGAGAAGATATTAAAAGAGGAAGGCATGAACAGGCACGAGCTGGGGCGAGATAAATTTTTAAAAAGAGTGGAACAATACGCCCAAGAATCGCATGATACCATCATCGGCCAGATGAAAAAAATGGGTTCTTCCTGCGACTGGTCAAGAGAGGCCTACACTTTAGATGAGATGCGCACTAAAGCAGTCCGGTCGGTTTTTAAGATGATGTTTGATGATGGGCTCATATACCGGGGCGAGCGCATTGTCAACTGGTGTCCGCGCTGCCATTCCACTTTAGCCGACGATGAGGTGGAATATAAAGCCCAGAAAACAAAAGTATATACTTTTAAATACAGCCGAGATTTTCCCTTTGCCATTTCCACTACCCGGCCGGAGACCAAACTGGGAGATACCGGCGTGGCGGTCAATCCGAAAGATAAGCGCTATAAAAAATATATTGGTGAAGAATATAAAGTTGATTTTTGCGGAGTGCGTTTAAAATTAAAAATTATAGCTGATCGCGGAGTGGATATGAAGTTTGGCACCGGCGCGGTCGGCGTTACTCCGGCTCATTCTTTTATCGACGGGCAGATGGCGGAGAAAAATAATTTAGAAATAAAAAAAGTTATAAATGAAGAAGGAAATATCCATGAGGATTTTGTCGGATTTTCCGGAAAAAATATTTTAGAAGCCAGGGAAGAGATTGTTAAAAAATTAAAAGCGCAAAAATTATTAACCAAAGAAGAAGAGATAGATAATAATTTATCTCTTTGTTATCGCTGTGATACGCCCATTGAACCGTTGCCTTCCTTGCAATGGTTTATAGATGTTAATAAAAAAATTGCAAGATATAAAAAATCATTAAAAGAATTAAGCATTGAGGCGGTAAAGAAAGGAGTATTCAACCGCGAAAAGATAAGAATAATTCCCGAGCGCTTTGTTAAAAATTATTTTCATTGGATGAATAATCTACGCGATTGGTGTATCTCGCGCCAAATTTGGTTCGGGCACAGGATACCGGTATGGTATTGCCGGGGGAATGATATGGAACAGTGCTTACCTGATTGTAAAAAACCGATTGTTTCAATTAATACCCCGAAAGAATGCCCGGCATGCGGCAGTAAAGATTTAGTTCAGGATAAAGATACTTTGGACACTTGGTTTTCCTCCGGACTTTGGACATTTTCCACGTTAGCCAATTCGCCGGATCAAATTAAAATTAAAAATAAAAGATTAATAATTGACAGCGATGATTTTAAAAAATTTCATCCAACATCCGTGCTGGAAACCGGCTATGACATATTATTTTTTTGGGTGGCGCGCATGATTATTATGACTACTTATGCGGTTCAAGACATACCTTTTCAAGATGTATATTTACACGGCTTAATCCGCGATGCTCTAGGCAGGAAAATGAGCAAATCATTGGGCAATGTAATTAATCCTTTGGACATGATTAATAAATATGGAACCGATGCTGTACGCCTGTCTTTAGTTATCGGCACTACACCGGGGAATGATATGAACTTGAGCGAGGATAAAATAGCCGGCTATAGGAATTTCACCAATAAGCTTTGGAATATAGCGCGGTATATAATTACGAACCCGCCTGCCACTGCGAGGCACGAGTGGGCAGGTTACGAATTACGAACCCGCCTGCCACTGCGAGGCACGAGCGGGCAGGTTACGAATTATGAATTTGATCAGGAGAAATTAACTAACGCTGATAAATATATATTGGAAAAGATGGGATATTTAATTGATGAAATTACAGGCGATTTAAATGATTATAGTTTTTCGCAGGCTGGTGAAAAATTAAGAGAATTTACATGGGCCGAATTCGCGGATTGGTATCTGGAAGTTAGTAAGTTTGAAAAGAGCAAAGAAAAAAGCTTAATTCTATTTTATATATTGGAAAATCTTTTAAAATTATGGCATCCGTTTATGCCGTTTGTAACTGAAAAAATTTGGGAAGAGATGGGTAAAGCCAAAATGTTAATTATTGAAAAATGGCCTCTAAATACCTCCTTGATAAAGGGGGCTAGGGGGATTAATAATTTTGAGATAATAAAAAATATTATTTCAGCCATCCGTATTATTCGGGCAGAAAATAAAATTGAACCGGCTAAAAAAATTAAAGCAGTAATTTTTGCCGGTGAACAGATGAATTTAATTAAATCACAAGAAATATTAATAAAAAGTTTGCGTACAGGCATTAGTGAACTTGAAATTAAAAAATCCGGAGTAAAGCCAAAAAATGCTATAGCCATATCTATTGGAGGAATAGAGATACATATAATAGGAGCGGTTGATAAGGAAAAGGAAAAAGAGAGAATAGTTAAAGAAATAGAAAATTTAGAGAAATTGATAAAAAGTGCTAAAATAAAGTTAAGCAATAAAGATTTTTTAAATAAAGCGCCGGGAAAAATTGTAAAAGCGGAAATGAAAAAGTTGAAAGAAAGAGAAAATGAATTAGAAAAATTAAAGAAAGCGGGGAAATCATAGAATATTATTTAATATTAAAATAAGTAATTAAAAATATGAATTTATTTGAAAAATTTTTTAAACCAAAGGAGGAGCTAAAAATAAATGGAGAAGATAAAGAAAAAATAAGCGAGGAAAAAGGCGAAAAAGGAATATCAAGGAGAGATTTTTTAAAAATATCCAGAGACGCGGCCATTGTCGGGGCGGGAATCGGCCTGGGATTAAAGCCGGAAAGCGCAGAAGGGGGAAATCTTATAGATCGTTATCCGGATATAAAAACTGCTCGAAATAACATGGAAAAAATAAGGGAGGAATATGATAAATACATAAATACTTACATATTAAATATCAGGCATAGGGAAATTCCGTTTCGCACGGATACCGGAGAAGAAACAGAAAGAATTATGGAAAAAAAGAAATATTTGTTGACCGAAGAGGAAGTTAGGGCGGTTATATTGGTTGAATCAGATGGAAATAAAAATAAAATAAGCAACATAAACAAAGGTGAAACTATAAAAGACATTAAAAGAAAAAAAGATAAAGATATGGAAAGGATTGCTTTTGGGCTGATGCAGGTTAAAAAGGAAGCGGCGGAAGAAATAAAAGGAGAGAAAATAGAAAAAGAAAATTTAGAAGAACTTTTGGACCCGGAAAAAAATATTTTTTACGGTATTGAATATTTACAGAAATTAATGTTTAGATTTAAAGATAAAAATTTAGCTTTTCTGGCGTATAATATCGGCCCCAAAGATGTGGAAGAAAATATAAGGGAATATGAAAAATCAGTAAAAGACCATAAATATGTTAGATTGGTTCATGAAGTTTTAAACAAAGTTATTTAAAAATAAATTTATATGAGTAAAATTATAACTGATAAAAATAAAATTGAAGAAATTTTAACGCGGGGGGTAAAAGAAGTTCTAGTTAAAAAGAGTTTAGAAAAAAGATTATTATCAGGGAAAAAGCTAAGAGTAAAATTGGGCATTGACCCCACTGGTTCAGTTTTGCATTTGGGGCATGCAGTAGTTTTGCGAAAATTAAGGGAATTTCAAGATTTGGGGCACCAGGTTATTTTTTTAATAGGTGATTTTACCGCTCGTATTGGCGACCCCACTGGCCGAGTCTCGTCCCGTCCGCCTATGTCTGGCAGGGAAATCAAATCTAATATGAAAAATTATATATCACAGGCCGGGAAAATATTAGATATTAAAAAAGTTGAAATTAGATATAATTCAGAATGGCTGAACGAGTTAAGCTTTGCAGAACTAATAGAATTAACTTCCAAAATAACTTACAGCCAAGTGGCGCAAAGGGCGGATTTTAAAAAAAGAATTAAAAGCGATGTTGACTTGACCCTGCAGGAATTTATGTATCCGGTTATGCAGGGCTATGATTCGGTCCATCTTAATGCAGATGTGGAGATCGGAGGCACTGATCAAAAATTTAATCTACTTATGGGCCGACAACTGCAAAAGAGATATAAACAAGCACCGCAGGATATAATAACCTGCCCCTTGCTTGAGGGATTGTATGGCAAAGATAAAATGAGTAAAAGCTTGAATAATTATATTTCTTTAACTGAAAACGAAATTAATATGTATGGCCAAATTATGTCGCTAGAAGATAATTTAATTCCGGTTTATTTTAATTTATGTACTAATATGCCAATAAGTGAAGTTTATGAAATAGAAAATAAATTAAATGACGGAAAAACAAACCCCCGTGATTTAAAAATGAAGCTGGCTTATGAAATTGTCAGAATTTACCATGGCGAGAAAAAAGCGAAAGAAGCGCAAGCATTTTTTGTAAAAACGGTGCAAAAGAAAGAAACGCCGGATGAATTACCGGTTATAAAAGTAGAGACGCAAAATTTTGCGTCTCTACAGGGTATTAATATCGTTGATTTATTAATTAAAACAAAATTGGTTAATTCAAGAAGCGAGGCAAGAAGGTTGATTGAGCAGGGCGGGATTAAGGTTGGCGGAAAGGTTATTGAGGATATAAATAAGGAAATAAATATAACCAAAGAAGGAGTTATTATTCAAAGAGGCAAAAGGCAGTTTGTAAAAGTAATAAAATAATTTTGCATTTTTAATTTTGATTCTTACATTATTAGTTATGTATATTTTAGAAAAAATAAAATTAAATATTGCTAAATTAATTAATAAGGCGCTTGGACAAAATATGGTTCAGGCGTCTGATTTGGTTTATCCGCCGAATGCGGAATTTGGCGATTTCAGCCTGCCGATGTTTAATTTAGCCAAAGCGATGAAAAAAACGCCGGCGGAGGCAGGGGAGTTTTTAGCAGAAGAGATAAAAAATGGCAATATGGATATTTCCGCCAAAGCCGCCGGCCCTTATTTGAATTTTATTATCAGCCGGGAAAAATTGGCTAAAAGTATTATCAGTGAAATTTTTAAGATAGATAAAGAATATGGGCGCAATAAAACAGGCAAGAAAAAAAGAGTAATGGTTGAATATTCCAATGCCAATACCCATAAGGAATATCATGTAGGCCATTTGCGCAATATCTGCTACGGCGATGCGGTTAATAAAATATTAGTCGCCAACGGCTATAATTCCATCCCGGTATCTTATATTAATGACTTTGGCATTCATGTCGCCAAAACAATTTGGGCCTATAATAAATTTTATAAAAATAAAAAATTGCCTGAAAATAAAGGTTATTTTTTAGGTAAAGTTTATACCATGGCCACCCAAGAGCTGGAAAAAGATCCCATGATCAGAAAAGTTGTTTCCAGTTGTATGAAAAAAATTGAATCAAAAAAAGGAGCGGAATTTAAATTATGGCAGAGAACGAGAAAATGGAGCATTAATAGCTTTGCTAAAATATATAGAGAATTGGGAATAAAATTTTTCCATATTTATTATGAAAGCGAATTTATTGAGAAGGGGATAGAGATGGTGGCAAAATTATATAATAAAAATTTTTTAACTAGAAGCGACGGCGCGATCATCGCCAATTTGGAAAAATACGGGCTAGGCGTATTGCTGTTCTTGCGCTCCGACTGCACCGCCTTGTATCCGGTGGCTGATTTGCCGCTGGCTATTGAGAAATTTAAGCACTACCGTCTAGCCAAATCAATTTATATAGTTGATATCCGCCAGAATTTATATTTTAAGCAGCTTTTTAAAATTTTGGAATTATTAGGATATAATAAAGAAATGGTGCATATTGGTTTTGATTTTGTAAAATTGCCTGAAGGCATGATGTCTTCCCGCACCGGCAATGTCATCACTTATGAAGATTTGCGCGAGCAGATTTTTAAAAAAGCTTATCAAGAAACCAAAAAGCGCCACCATAATTGGAAAAATAAAGAAATAGAAGCAGTGGCGAATAAATTAACAAACGGCGCTATAAAATTTGAAATGATTAAAGTAAGCGCCAATCAGATTATTACTTTTGATATAAACCAATCACTGCGCTTTGACGGGTATACCGCCGCTTATTTGCAATATACCAATGCGCGGATACAGAGTATTATTAAAAAGTCGAAAGTTAATCCGCCGGCTGGCAGACAAAAATTAAAAATTGATTTTAGTAATTTAATTGAAAAAAAAGAAGAGGAGTTGGTGATGATGTCAGCGAAATATCCGGAAATTATCAGTAAAGCCGGAGTTAATTATGATCCTTCGGAGATTGCCAAATTTTTATTTGAATTAGCCAGAGAATTTAATGATTATTATCAAAGCACACCCGTGTTAAAAGCCGAACCGGAAGTCCGCACTGCCAGATTGGCCTTAATCGGCGCAGTTAGCCGAGTGATTATAAACGGTTTGGATTTATTGGGGATTGAGGTGATGAAGGAGATGTAAAAAATATATAAATTAAAATAGCATTTAATATATATTTTAAAAATTATCATATTATCAATTTAGATATATTTATTATAGCAAATTTTATTAAAAATAGTAATGCAAAAGATGAGATACATAGGTAACACCCATAATTTGCCCGGAACGGGCAAAAGTAGTAGAATTGGGGGTTAAAATTAACTATGTATCTATATGCAAACTCTAACAGAGGAATTAACAATTTTTAAAAACGAATGGCCATTTTTCCGGTTTAAGGAAATTAAACTGCTGGGTAAGTATGAGCGGTGGCGCCAGGTGGCTAAAATATTGAAAATATCCAAAGAAGCTAAAAGAAGGCTGGACTGGATAATTTACTATTACGAGAAAGCGGACCGGAACGCTTCTTTAGTTAGCCGCCATTTCGGCATCGCTCCGAAGACATTCTACAAATGGTTTAAGCTGTTTGACGAAAACAACCTCTATTCGCTTAATTTGCTGGAGGATAGATCCAAGGCGCCCAAGCGGGTTAGGCAGAGAGAAATAACCGCCGAGCAGAAATTAAGGATTATTAAATTGAGAAAACAACATATTCGCTACGGTAAAATCAAATTGGCAAAAATATACCAAACAGAATATGGAGAAACAGTCAGTTCGTGGAAAATACAAAAAGTAATTGAAAGCAAGAAACTCTATTTTAATCCGTCCAAAATCGCCAGAATAGCCAAAAAGAAAGAAAAAACAAGAGCCAAGGGGCCCAAGAAAAGAACCATAGAACTTATTAAGAATTTGCCTGATTATCAGAAGACGTCCGGGTATATTATTTGTTTAGATACCATTACTATTTATTGGAATGGAATCAAAAGATATATTTTTACCGCCATCGACAAGTACGGGAAATTCGCCTATGCCAGATCTTACAAGTCCAAGAGCTCTAAAAACGGAGAGGACTTTCTTTATCGGCTGCATTATCTCTTGAATGGACAAATACCGAGAGTCGGGCATGACAATGGAACTGAATTTGAAAAATACTTCCGGCAAGCTTGCGAGAAACTAAAAATTGAGCAATACTATTCAAGAGTGCGGACGCCGAAGGACAATCCGGACAACGAAAGATTCAACCAGACCCTGCAAACCGAATTCCTTGATTTGGGAAATATGCGCTTTAACCAAGATCAATTTAACCATAATCTGACGGAATGGCTCATTGAATACAATTTTAAAAGACCGCACCAATCTTTAAATTATCAAACACCCCTGGAATTCTCAAAAGTGTTACCGATGTACTCATCTTGTACATAATTTTGACCAACTATGAACAATATTGTATAGTTAAATAGATTTTATGATATAATTATAAATATGAAAATACCTGAATATATTAAAGAAATTATTAATAAATTAACAGAAGCGGGCTTTGAGGCCTATATCGTGGGCGGTTGCGTGCGGGATTTATTATTGGCCTCCTATGCTCCCTCCGGCGCTGAAGCTACGGGCAAGAAAGCTTCGGATGCTAAAGCCCAAGGACCTAAAGATTGGGATATTACCACTAATGCCCGGCCGGAGCAGATATTAAAAGTTTTTCCTAAGGGAAAATATGAAAATGTTTTTGGAACAGTTTTAATTCCTGTTAAAAATGGAGCAAGCAATGAAGTCGTAGAAATAACCACTTATCGGTCTGAGCAGGGATACAGCGATCGGCGGCATCCAGATGAAATAAAATTTGAAGACAGCTTGGATAAGGATTTGGAAAGAAGGGATTTTACCATTAATGCCATGGCTATCGCCTTAATCCCCCCAACCCCCCTTTTAAAGGGGGGAGAGGGAGGTTTGAAATTCCCCTTTAACAAGGGGGGTATGGGGGGTTTTGTTTTATTAAATAAGGATGAAAAAGTTAAGATTATTGATTTGTTCGGAGGGCAAAAGGATATAAAAAAGAAAATAATCAGGGCAGTCGGGGAGCCGGTAGACAGGTTCAAAGAAGACGGATTACGGATGATCCGCGCTATTCGTTTTGCCTGCCAATTGGGATTTGCCATTGAGCCCAAGACCCAAAGAGGCATAACAAAAATGGCCGGGGGAATAAAATTTATCGCCAAAGAAAGAATTAAAGACGAACTGATAAAAATATTAAAATCAGACCATGCCTATGAAGGCATACTGCTATTGCAGGAAACTAAATTATTGCAGTACATTTTGCCGGATCTTATTAGGGGGGTAGGCGTTGAGCAAAACAGGCATCATGTTTATACGGTTTTTAAGCATTCCGTGCTATCTTTAAAATTTACTCCCAGCTCTGATTGGCGCGTCAAGTTTGCTTCTTTGATGCATGATATTGCCAAACCGCAGACTAAAAAATTAATAAACGGAGTTGAGACATTTTACAACCACGAAATGGTCGGCGCCAGATTAACAAAAAAAATAATGAAGAGATTGAAATTTTCCGCCAAGGATATAGAGAAGGTTGTTAATTTAATACGCAATCATATGTTTTATTACAATGTGGGCGAAGTTACGGCCAGTTCGGTCAGAAGATTGATTGCCAAAACCGGCGAAGCCAATTTAAAAGATTTAATTGATTTGCGCGTGGCCGACCGCTTAGGATCCGGCGTGCCTAAAGCCAAGCCATATAAGTTGAGGCATTTGGAATATATGATGGAAAAAGTGCGCCATGACCCGACTTCGGTAAAAATGCTGGAAATAAACGGCGATAAGATTATGGAATTATTAAAAATTAGCCCGGGCCCTAAAATCGGGGCTATATTGGATGTTTTACTTTCAGAAGTGATAGAAGATCCGAATTTAAATAACGCCAAGCATTTATCCGAGCGCAGTAAGGAATTAAGCAAGATGGAATTGGCAGATTTGCGCCATAAAGCCAAAGAAGTGATTGAAGAAAAAAGAACCGAAGAAGACAAGGAGTTGAAGAAAGAGTTTTGGGTGAAATAATTAATTTATAATTATAAATGGCTTTGTTGCACAAATCCGCTTGCGGATTTGTGATATAATATAGATATATTAACATTAAAACAAAGCTATGAAAACAAAAATTAAAACAAAAACAAAATATCGGATCAAAAATTGGG
>Ga0210031_1003007_pt1 | contig 9988 bp, 15 predicted proteins | sample CryGeyCG2014_080_FD_185455 | JGI IMG/M metagenome (GOLD analysis project Ga0210031, IMG submission 185455) | Groundwater microbial communities from aquifer - Crystal Geyser CG03_land_8/20/14_0.80 (SPAdes) (version 2) | ecosystem: Environmental > Aquatic > Deep subsurface > Groundwater | place... | reverse complement strand
CTTAAAGAAAATTTATAAAGAAAAAAACGGTTTTCGACTTCAACCGGCAAATCCGAATCTTAAACCGATTTTTACAAAAGAGCTAGTGATACAAGGAAAAGTTATCACGGTTATCAGAAAATTTGAATAAGGCATAGGGATAAAACTTATATTATTAAAGATTTTGTTATTATAATTTATTGGTTAATCTATTATACCAAAGAAAAACATCTCCATACTCCATAAATGAAACTTTATCTGCTAATTGACTATAAGTAAAGGTAGGTCTGTTAATTTCCTTTACAAATTTATTTTTCCTTTCCTTATTAGAAATTATCCCGAATTTATTAACCTCGGATATAGACAAATAAATGTCATTAAATCTTAATAACGCTGAATAAATTGGGGTAGTATGTTCAATTTCAAAAAGCCTTGAGATTTTATTCTTTTCCATCCAAGTAACATCGATCTCTCCTAGTATATAATAGATTTTAGAATACTCCGGTGGTAATTCTCTCTCTATATTAAATTTTTTTACTATACTATAATCCAAATTTCCTCTATCTTTTAATGGAATCCAGATATTAAATCCTTTTATTGAGCCAATGGATCCCATCAAGGATTGAACCTGCGAATGTGATAGTTCTGGAATTTTTGTGCCAATAGAAATTCTATCTAACTGCTTTAAACCATAATAAGCATCAACATTAAATTTTCCTACATTTGCTATATAAAATTCTGTTCCGGTGGAGCCAAAAAATAAATGGACCTTAAATTGCCCATCTGACATTGGTTTTAAATTTGAAAATATTTCTTCATAAATATAATAAGGAATTAAAATTGGGCTATCTTCTTTATTCCACACAAAGCAAATATAGGAATTTTGTCCCTCCAGTTTTTTTAAATCTTCTTCCCTTAATCCATAGAAACAATTATATTTATTCGGTAACTTAAACAACTTAGAATATCTAAAATATACTCTTGTTTTTATTGACGGAATTTCAAACAAGGAAAGACTTGGCACTAATCTGTTTATTTGTCCAAATTTAGTCTCTAGATCATTGATAATTTTTTCTACATATTTATTTGCCATAATTTTTTTATTATAGATAAAAGCTAATCTAATAGAGTAGTGTTAATTTCTCTAATCTGTTCAAAAGTAAAACGATGTTTTAATAAAATTAATACAGCAAAAGATTTTGCTCTACCCGTACTTTTAGCTACTGTTCTGGTTTCTAAAACATATCTAATAGGAGAATTTACATTTTTCCAACTATATCGATAATTAAAGTCTTCCTGAATCCACATCCATTTTAGCAATAGTAAATAGAGATGAGAATCTATCCCGCCCAGCTTAGGCGGTTTTTTCGTTATAGTATTATCCCTATATAACTCTTCAATCATTAACCAAAACTTTTTACTATTTCTTTTATATCCTTGAAAATCTCTAAGTAGTTTTTCATAAGTAAACTCTTGTGTATTTAGCTGTTTTCCTTTTTGGTATGGAACAACCTCAAAATCATATAAGTTAGCCCATAAAACAGAATTGGCTCTAATTGTTTTTAGGGTCCTTCTTCTGAGTTTTCTACCGGGGTAACGGATTCCTATGACCGGATTCTTTTTTGGGCCTTCAACGATAAATAAAACAGAACTGGTAGGTTCTTCCCTGTAAGGAGCTAATACATTCGCTAATTCTTGATAAATCTTTTTAGGATTTTTAATTTTTAATTCGATAGTTTTGGACCTCGACATAGAATTATTTGACAAAAAAATCTAAAGGTTTTTGATAAATTTTCGCGAATTCTTTTAATTGGACAACATCAACTTTCCGCTGTCCAGATTCAATTTTTGAAATATAAGATTGGGTTTTGCCAAGAATCTTGGCAACTTCTTCCTGTGACAAACCGACCCCTTCGCGGGCTTTTTTTAGTTGCTCAACGATATATTTATGCTCTTTTGAATAAATTGTTTTGCTCATATCTTGACACTATTTCTTCTTTAATGATATATTCCATAATAGAATATGCCAAATTGGAATACTATTGACTGGAGTAAAGGTATCCGCCTATTGCCCGCCGAAGGCGGGCTGAGGGTGGGACGGTTCCGAAAAATTAAGCCCGTAAAAATAATTCCTTTTTTAAAAGAAAATTTTTTATTGCCCGCCCTTAATAATAAAATTTTTGCGGATTTAGCCGCCAAAGGCGGACTTTCGGAGCCGTTGGGTGGGAATCCGCGAAGCGGATTTCTACCCCGCTCGCCTTCGGCGAGCGGGGTAGTCAGAAGTCAGCGTCGGGATTCTCCTTAAAATATGTTCGGATTTCATCCAATATACGGAGCCAGATAGGAATCTTTAAGAAATTTATATCTTTTCGCGCCTCGCGCCTTCGGCGCTCGGCGCTCAAATCGGGCAAATTTTCGAGATTTTTCGCCCGAAAGGCGAAAAATATTTTACTTCTATGATTAGGTATTTTATCTATATCCGTAAATCAACTGACGAAGAAGACCGACAAGTACTTTCTCTTGAAGCACAAGAAATAGAATTGAAAGAGTTTGCACGAAAAGAAAAATTAGAAATTGTTGGCATCTTCAAAGAATCACAAACCGCCAAAGAACCGGGGCGACCAATTTTCAATGATATGTTGTCTCGCATAGAGAAAGGCGAAGCTAATGGAATTTTGGCTTGGCATCCGGATCGTCTTGCCCGTAATTCTGTTGACGGTGGGAAAATTATTTATTTCATTGATTCAGGAAAAATCCAGTCGCTAAAATTCCCGACTTTTTGGTTTGAGCCAACACCCCAAGGAAAATTTATGTTAAATATCGCTTTTGGCCAGTCAAAGTATTTTGTTGACAATCTTTCAGAAAATACTAAAAGAGGATTGCGCCAGAAGTTGCGCCGAGGCGAATTGCCGGGATATGCCCCGCTTGGCTATTAAAAAGGTTAGAGAAAGCTCATATTTTTCGGGGATTATTAAGATGCGGCGAATGTGGCTGTATGATTACTTCCGAAATCCAAAGAGGACATATTTATTATCGCTGTACCAAAAAGAAAATCCCCTGCTCTCAGAGATATATCAAAGAAGAAAATTTGGCTGAGCAAATTTCAAAGATACTTCAAAAAGTTTCTTTGCCGAATTCTTGGACTAAAAAGATGATTGCCAAACTTGATGAAGAAAAAGAGGTAAGCATCCGAGCCGACTTTTCTTTTGCCCAAAATCTGAAATTTCAAATCAGGGAATACGAGGAAAAACTGGATAAACTTTTAGATCTTCAATTATCGGGCGCTATATCTACCGAAGAATACACCCAAAAGAAACAAAAAATTCTCAATCAAAAGATTGAGATTTCAGAGAAATTGCGTGATTTTGAGAAGAACGAGAATGGGTGGCTCGAACGTGCCAGAAATTTTATTTTGACTTCAAATGGAGCTAAAATTATCGCCCACCAAGATAATCTTCAAAAAAAGCGCGAATTTCTACAAAAAGTCGGCTCGAACATTGTTTTGGCAGACCAAAATACTCGTAAATTTGGGCAATTTTGCCGCCGAGCCGCGAAGCGGCGAGGCGGAAATAAACGCGAATTTTTTAGAACTTCCTGACTGGCTCCGCGGGTAGGATTCGAACCTACAACAACTGGATTACACCGCTTCCTTAGATTTCTCTAAGGGGTGGACTATTTCATTCCCCTAAAATTTAAATGGGGACGAGGCGCTTCCTCTTGTGAATTTTTACAAGAGTACTCCCTTTCGGGATAGTCTCTGAACCTTCCGAGCCATAAAGAGTTAATGGGCTCAGCTTGGCTGCAGATTGTCATGTCTTAAAAAGATCTGATTCTCTGCACTTCACCCCGTTTTTCAACCTCGATTTCTCGAGGAAGCTGCAATTTGCCAGCGTGCAATTCACAATGACACTTAACACAAAGGAGAATACATTTATTCAATTCTTTTTTAGTTTTCTTCCAAGATCGAGTAATGCCCCGTGTAGAAAAGCCAAAATCTTTTTCGCTAGGATTCAAATGATGAAATATCAGACAATCTAGGCAATCATTATAACCGCATATTGCACATTTCCCACCTTTGTATTCCACAGCCATCTCTTTCAATTTCTTTCTTCTCTTTTTCACTGCCTCAATCAAATACTCCGCACGCTGACGATAAGTTCTTTTCTCTAACATAAGGATTAATTTAATTTTATCATCTTATGCCAGAAATTTTAAGGTGCTACAGTCCAGCGTTCTACCATTGAACTACCGCGGAATAACTTAATTATACAATATTTTTAATAGCCCTTCAACTTTTTCAAAGCTCTATGTTCGCGGATTCTTTCTAGGGCTTTGGCCTCAATCTGGCGGATTCTTTCTCGGGTGACGCCGAATTCGTTGCCGACTTCCTCAAGAGTATGAGTAATTCCGTCTTCCAAGCCAAATCTCATTGCCAGAATTTTTTGCTCCCGGGGAGTTAAATCAACTAAAATTTCTTTTAACCTTTCTTTAAGCAAGGTTCTGGCCGCCTCAACCGAAGGGGCGACCACTTTTTTATCTTCAATGAATTCAGCTAAAATTGAATCTTCTTCATCCTTGCCGATCGGCGTTTCCAGAGAAACGGTTTCTTGAGAAATTCTTTGAATATGATGGATTTTTTCAACTTCAATTCCCATTTCAGCAGCAATTTCTTCTGGCAGGGGTTCTCGTCCTAAATCCTGTAAAAGCCGCCTTTTGGTCTGGCTATATTTGGAAAGGGTTTCCACCATGTGAACCGGGATTCTAATTGTTCTGGCCTGGTCAGCCAGGGCCCGGGTAATGGCCTGTCTGATCCACCAGGTGGCATAGGTTGAAAATTTGTATCCCCTTCGCCAGTCAAATTTTTCTACTGCCCGAAATAAACCAAGATTTCCCTCCTGAATCAAATCCAGCAGGGTTAAATTGGGAGAACGGCCGATATATCTTTTAGCAATAGAAACCACCAATCTTAAATTAGCCCGGGCTAACTTCTTCCTTGCCTCTTCGTCTCCTTTTTCAATTCTTTTTGCCAGTTCCTTTTCTTCTTCGGCAGTAACAAAAGGAATCTGACCAATTTCCCTTAGATACATCTGAATAGGGTCAATTCTTACTTCCGGAGCGGCGGCCACTTTTTCTTTTTCTGCCTCTGGCAAAAGTTCTTTAGCTTCCCGGACCTCAATTCCCTCTTTTTCTAAATCTTCATAAAGCTTATCTAAACCTTTAATATCTCTTTCCACTTCCGGGAAGAAAAATAAAATTTCTGAAGGAGTAACAAAACCTCTTTCTCTGCCCTTTTCCAGCAATTTCTGAAATTTCTCCGGCAAAAAAACAGGGGCCCGCTTCCGCGGGAGGGCGGCGGGTGGGTGTCGTTTCGGCCTGCCCCGGGGAACTTTAAATCTTTTTCGCCTTTTTTTTATTTTTTTAATTTTTTTATCTTTTTTCATCATAACCAAAATCGGCCCATAAGATGTGTTTGTCTATTTTTAAGATAACCCAATTTCTTTAAAACTTCAAGTTAAAATAAAAAATGCCCAGCAATGGGCTTTTATTTTCAAAACTTTAAAAAAGTATATGTCCCTTTTTTCCGTCTTTACTACCTGCGGGGAAATTTTCGTTTATAAATTCTATCCCTGTTATCAATCACGTGAACGGTAATGCGGCGGGTATCATACTTTACTTCGTATATGATGCGCCATTCTCCTGCGCGTAATTTAAAAAATCCTCTCCATTGACCGCCCAATGGAAGAGACGTAATATCCTGGAAATTCTCCGTGAACCATTTAAGCTTTTCCAACACTCTCCCCTGAACCTCTTTATCTAAACGAGCCAAATCCGCTTTTCCGACATCGGTAATTTCAAATTGCCAATTACTTAAATTGGCCATATTAATTATTTAAATACCGTACCGCTTAAATACTTCTGACAAAGGAGTCGTCTTGCCTACCTCTTTTTCTTTTACAGATTTTTTGAGACGTCTGATAAAACCCTGGGTTAGCTCCAAACCAATGTCTGGATCGCTCAAAACTTCGCGTATTACATCAATAACCTCTTTCCTGACAATTGTAGTTATATTTTTAGGCTGGGTAACAAGTTTAACCATATATAGATATTATAACAAAGAATTATTAAAGGTCAAATTTTTTAGGTTTCTTTTTCATATAATTTTCATATAATGTCTTTGGCCAGTTGATTGAATTCTTGGGTTAATTTTTCAATTTTTTGAGAATCTTTTTCGCTTTCGGCTTTTTTTAAATCTTTCGAAATTTGGTTTAATTTGTTTTTAATTTCCAGGAATTGAATTTCTTTTAAACAGAATTGGATTTCCGGCAAAATTTCCCTTTCCCCAATCTCTTCAACCTCGGCTTTTAGGGCAAGGTAATTGAAGAAATCAGAGTCAATCTTTTGTCCTTCAGCTAATTTGATTAAAATTTCCTGAATTTGAGGGGAGAAATAAGTTAATTTATTTTTTTCAATAAAATTGAGATTTTGAGGAGTTTTTAAAATCATTGTCAGCAACCTTTCTTCTAAAAGTTCTTTTCGCGATTTTGGCGGAAGATTTATTTGCTCTTCTGGCTCTAAACCGTAGATTTCCTCTTCCAGCTTCACTTTTTTCAATTCCTCTTCGATGCTTTCTTCTTTTACTTCTAATTCTTCGGCTAACTTTTGAATCCAAAAAGATTTTTCAATTTGATTTGGAATTTTCTTAAGAACCGGCAGTAAAATTTTAGAGATTTCTTTTTTCCCTTCTGGCGTTTTTGGATTGCGGCCGGAAAAAGCGGATTCGAAATAGAATTCAAGAATTGATTTTGGATTTTGGAGGGTTTCTAACCATTTTTGGGGATTTTCTGAAATAATATCAGCAGCATCCTTGGGGGGTAGTGAAACTCCGTTTCTACTACCCCCTTTGCCTTCCGACAGGCGGATGACTTTAAGATTAAATCCTAAACTCTGGGCTAAATCAATCCCCCTTTTAGTGGCCGAATCGCCAGCCACATCCATATCAAAGCCCAAAATTAAATTTTCCGAATAGCGCTTGATGACTTTCAATTGATAGGGAGTTAAGGCGGTGCCGGAAGTGGCAACAACGTTTTGAGTTCCTGACTGGTGAGCCATAATGACATCGGTATAACCTTCAACCAAAATACAGGCATCTTTTTTCCGAATCTCTACTTTTGCTCTGTCCAGGCCGTATAGAATTCGACTTTTATCATATAAAAGGGTGTTGGGGGTGTTTATATATTTAGCAATCTCATCGGTGGCGGTGCGTGGGTGGCAGGTGGGTTGTAGTCTGCCGCCAAAACCATTTACTTGGGAGTTTAAATCAAAAATAGGAAAAATAATTCTGCCCCGGAACCTGTCGTAAAACGAACCCTGCTCATTTTTAATAGATAATCCGGCTCGCTCAATTTCTTCTCTTTGATATCCTTTGGAAACCAGAAAATCTGAAAGCGATTTCCAGCTATCAGGTGAATAGCCCAATCGCCATTTTTTAACTGAATCTTCAGAAATCCCCCGACTCAAAAGATATTTTTTAGCTTCTTTGCCGACCGAACTTGCCAACAATTGTCTTTCAAAAAATCTGGTTGCCAACTCACAAATTTCATATAATCTTTGTCTCTCGCTTTTTAGCTGAGCGTATTCCGGCGTTTGTCTTTTTAATTCTACGCCGGCTTTTTGGGCTAAGATTCTTAAAGCATCGCCAAATTCCACGCCCTCAATCTGCATGACGAATTTAAAAATATCTCCTCCGGTTCCACAGCCAAAACAGTGCCAGATTTGTCTGGCCGGCGAGACAAAAAAAGATGGTTTTTTCTCTGAATGAAAAGGGCAAAGAGCCCGAAAATTGGCCCCGGTTTTTTGAAGTTTAATATAACTGCCAATTACTTCAACAATATCTAATCTATTTTTAATTTCATCAATAGGAGAAGTAAACATATTTAGGGCGGGTTGGGTGGGCTAAAGGCGAATTAAAAGTAAAAGGAAAAAGGGACGTGTACTTTTTGTCTATGAATAATTTCCAAGGTTCTACATTGGAATTACTTAATATTACAAAATTTATTCAGAATTTTTCTTGCTTTCTCTAGGTTTTTTTCTTCAACCAAAAGGTAATTTGTTTCGTAGGTCGAAATATTAAATATGCTGATGCCTGCCTCGGCCAGAGGTTTAGACAGAGAGGCAATAATCCCGACTGCATAGAGCCCCCCAACGAAACCTTCCAACCGGAAAACTCGCCAATCTTTTTCAAACAAGACACCAGCAGGGATTTTTTCTTGAGGATAGACAATAGATAATTCCTGGTCAGTTCTGGTTATCGAAAAGAATTCTCCGCTGGTCGCCCAAGAAGGAATCGGGCTATTTGCGGCAAAATGACAAATGCCTAATTTTGCCGGCAGAATAGAAAGGGTCAGTTTTCCCTGTTTCATATTATTGAAAAGATTAATTAATATATCGACTTTTTGGCGGAACATCGTGGACAACGTTAGAACTATAATTCAAAGGCAAGCTTAGTTTATCATATTTCACCCCACCTTGTCACTCATGGTTTAATGAAAAAATCCCTTTAAGGGGATTTTTTCAAATTTCTTACCAACGATCTCTTCGGTTCCTTCCGAATCCTCGATCTCCGCGGTCAAATCCGCTTCTTCTGGGACGAGACTCTAAGGGTCTGGCTTCGTTTACCGTAACGTTTTTTCCATCAATCTCTTTACCATTGAACATTTCAATGGCTTTTTGAGCTTCTTCTTCGGAAGACATTTCCACAAACCCAAATCCTTTTGAACGACCGGATATTTTGTCAGTAATCACATTTGCTGATTCAACGGTTCCAGCCTGAGAGAAAGTCTCTTTTAAAGTCGCTTCGGTGGTTTCGTAAGACAATCCACCGACAAATAATTTTTTTGCCATATTTATTCCTTAATAATTTATTAATTAGTAAGCCGACCGACTATTTTTTTCTCTTTCAATGCTTACATAATTAATAAAATATGTAAGGAAAGAAAATTTAATAGAAACTTACATTTATACAATAATCTATTATTATAAAAATGTCAAATTTTTTTCTTCTTAATGTTTTCTTTTTCTCCAACCGCCAAAGAAGTAAGCCACAAAATAAATGGCCTGCGAAGTTTATCTATTGACCAATTATCATCTTTAAAAAGCGAAGCTTTCTCTATTCTGAAACGCGAAAGCAAAGATGTTGTAGCCTGCAAGTTTAAAGGAGATAATTTATTATGTTCTAATAAAAATTGTTGTTTTTTAGTCATCTTTAAATAAAAAGTAACTCTTAACCGTATAAGTTGCAAATATTATTATTTATTATCCATCTATAATAACGGATATACCTATTTACAATCCGAACTCTTAACTAATTCTAGTTTACATTAATTCTTTCAAAAAATCAAGGCCTCTACCAAAAAATCGCCTGCCGGGCGATGCGGAAAATTGGTGCGGTACCTTTTGGACAAAATCCGAACCTTTTTTGACGAAAATCCGGAAATTGATTTTTAAAAATTCCGCTCGGGCGGGGCGGGAAGAAAAAGGGGTGTGGGGAAAATGAATTCCCGCCCCGCCCTCGCTTTTTCGCCGCCGCAATTTTTCGTATTTCGCTTTGCGAAATGCGCCGCCAAGGAGCGTTGCCCTTGTCCCACCAGCCCATACGCGGGCAACAATAAGGAACTCCCTATGCTAACTATAGTATGTAGAACCAAAATTAGCAAGTGTGTATACTAAAATTATCGAGTATGAAAAGAGAAATTTTAATAAAATTCGGCAGCAAGGTTAGAAAAGAACGCGCAAAATTAAGATTGTCGCAAGAAGGATTGGCCGCTAAAGCCGGCGTTCACAGAACCTACATCGGAATGATTGAAAGAGCAGAAAAAAATATAACTCTGGAAAACATAGAAAAAGTGGCAAAAGCACTTGGTTTAAAGTTATCTGATTTTTTTAGCGATTTTTAATATGTCATCATTTGATAAATTTCTAAAAAAGTTTGTAGAAAGTTTCAGCGGTAAAG
>Ga0210031_1002996_pt1 | contig 10002 bp, 10 predicted proteins | sample CryGeyCG2014_080_FD_185455 | JGI IMG/M metagenome (GOLD analysis project Ga0210031, IMG submission 185455) | Groundwater microbial communities from aquifer - Crystal Geyser CG03_land_8/20/14_0.80 (SPAdes) (version 2) | ecosystem: Environmental > Aquatic > Deep subsurface > Groundwater | place... | reverse complement strand
TCCATGATATTCTTCACGGAGTTTATCCTGAGATTTTGCGAAGGGTTCGGGATGACGCAAAAGACTATGGCCATTATAAAAATAAGAGAGCTCATCGGTTCTTCAGAAAAGAGTTTTGAGGATGCCCTGAAAAATATCGTTGAGCACGAAGTCAAAAAAGGAAAAAATATCACTGGGGCGAAAATTATCGCCCAAAGCGTGTCGGTGGAAGATGGAAAAATCAAAGAATATAAGGTCAACGTGAACGTGGCCTATAGGTGGGAAGAAGATAAATAGACAAATGTTTAAAAAAACAACTTTAGACAACGGTTTAAGAGTTATTACTGTTCCGGTGGCCGGCACCAAGACCGTGACAGTTTTGGTTTTGGTTGGCACTGGCTCTCGATGCGAGACGAAAGACATCAATGGGATTTCGCATTTTCTGGAGCACATGTTTTTTAAGGGGACTAAAAAAAGACCCACGCCTGCCGACATTACGGAGGAACTGGATGGCGTCGGCGGAGAATACAACGCTTTTACTTCCAAGGAATATACTGGTTATTTCGCCAAGGTTAATTACAAGCAATTTGATCTGGCTCTCGACTGGATATCGGATATTTTTTTGAATTCTCGGCTGGAGGAAAAAGAGATAGAGAAAGAAAAAGGAGTTATCTTGGAAGAAATAAATATGTATCTGGACACCCCGATTTATTATATCGGCCATCTTTGGGAGAGCTTGCTTTATGGCGATCATCCGGCCGGTTGGCCAGTTCTGGGCAGTAAAGAAAATATTCTGAATATCGGGCGCGAACAGATAGCGAACTATCTGAAATCCCAATACGCCGGAAGCAATAGCCTTATTTGCGTCGCTGGTAATTTTAATGAAAACGAGGCGCTGGAAAAAATTAAAAAACATTTCGGTACGTTGAGGGGCGGGAATCCCCGGCCCAGCGCCGGGGTGTCTGAAAACCAGAGTCGGCCCGAGGCCCTGCCGCATTTTAAAAAAACGGATCAGACACATTTTTGTCTCGGAGTCAGGGGGTATGGCGCTTTCCATCCCGATCGGTATGTTTTTAGCATTTTGGGAATAATTTTGGGCGGATTCATGAGCTCGCGGCTATTTCAGGAGGTGAGAGAAAAGAGGGGGTTGGCTTACTATATTAAGACCTCAACCGAAGCCAGCACCGATGTTGGTTATTTGGTAACTCAGGCCGGGGTGGCTAATTCTAAAATCGAAGAAGCAATTGCGACAATTCTGGCCGAATATCGTCTTATCAGAGAGAAGGGTGTCAGTGAAAAGGAGCTATTGAGAGCGAAGGACCATATTAAAGGGAGTATGCTTCTAAATCTGGAAACATCCGATGAGCAGGCCTCTTTTTTCTCTATTCAGGAGATTTTGAGGAAAGAAATTTTGACACCGGAGCAAGTTTTTGCGAAAATAGATATGGTGAGCGCTAATGACATCCGGAGAGTGGCCGATGATATCTTCAGGCCGGAGAAGTTGAATCTGGCCTTGATCGGGCCGTTTAAAAACAAAAAGAAGTTTGAGGAATTATTGCGGATATAGCTACGAAATACGCTGTTTCGTTTGCGGAACTCCGCGAAGCGTTGATTTTTATGAATATACGAAAGTACAAATTATTCGCATTCGTATATTCGTACGTTTTCGTAATTCGTAGCCAATTATGGATCAGCGGATGGTAATCGATATTTCAATAAATGCTGTCATTAAATTGATTCTCGCCATTTTGGCGTTGGTTTTATTGTATCTCCTCCGCGATATAATTCTGATGGTTTTGGTGGCGCTAATTTTAGCCATTGCCCTGGACAGACCCATTGACGCCTTCTGCGAGCGAAAAGTACCGCGTTTTCTGGCAACAACATTTATCTACCTTCTTTTATTCTCCGTCATCGGGATATTGTTTTATTTGGTTTTCCCCATCTTGGCCGAACAGATAAAAAACATCGTGACCAACTACTCTTTTTATCTTGAAAGTATCGGTCGGCTGAAATTCGGCGCCGACCTGATAGATTTTAAGAGTATTTTTGATCAGTTGTCGAATAGTCTGACCGAAAGCGCTGGCGCTATTGTGGGGACCCTTATCACCTTCTTCGGCGGCCTCGTTTCATTTTTCACCATTATCGCGGCGTCAATTTTTTTCAACATTCAGGAAAACGGCGTGAAAAAATTTATTTTTTACCTGACACCGATTGAACATCAACCCTACGTTCTGAACATTTTTGACAAAATTCAGCGGAAAGTGGGAAACTGGCTTTGGGGGAAATTGGGCGCGGCGGTTAGTGTCGGTATCCTAACTTCTTTGGGGCTTTATCTTTTGGGAATAAAATACGCTTTGCTTTTGGGTTTTTTGACCATGATTTTAAATTTTATTCCTCTTATCGGGGCGATTGTCGCTGCCGTTCCCGCTGTCTTGCTGGCCCTAAATCAATCTTCAACCCTGGCCTTGTTGGTTGTTTTTCTCTTCGTGTTTATCAATGGTTTTTTGGAGCAATTCTTTTTAGTTCCTCTTTTTATGAAAAAGGCCGTAGATTTGAATCCGGCCTTGATTCTTTTGGTGGTTTTGGTCGGCGGGAAGCTAGCGGGAATTTTAGGGGTTATTCTGGCTATCCCAGTGGCCGCTATTGCGGCAGTTTTAATCGAAGATTATATTCAGCGAAAGACGAAGTTGAGCGGAGCTGACATTGATTGATTGATTTTTAGGCTAGCGATAATAAAGGATTAATAAAATCACGATTAGGCTGACGATAAGCTGGGTGGTTATACCCCAAAGAAGCGGGGTATTTTTGTTATTTTTCGGATGGACGAAGTGATGGAAGCGCGCCAGCTTCTCTAAAAGCGGCGTTTTGGTCATCCAGTAAAGAGCTAGCAGTCCGTCTGGCAGGACGGCCGACAATGCCACGACTAAGACGTATTGCCTGGCAGGCGAGAACCAGACCAGCGCGATAGCGATCAGCATCCCGAGCAAAAAATCGGTAGCTATTTTACCGAGGACAAAAAATGCTTGTTTATCTCTGAATATATTCAAGACGCCCATCCTTTCTTCCGAGCGCTCTTTAAGGAGTTGAATTTTGTATTCATAATGCGGAATGGCGTCTAATAGAAAATGCGAGGCGAAGGCAAAAATAAAAACTATCCAATATTGATGGGGAGCGATTAGCCCGATCAGGGCGCCGAGCAAAATATGGGGAATGAGAATCATACGATACCAAATTTAAAATAAAGTTGTATAATGGGTTTATGGGAATATTATACATTGTCGCGACACCGATTGGCAATCTCAAAGATATTACGCTACGGGCGCTCGAAGTTTTGCGAGAGGCTGATTTGATTGTTTGTGAAGACACAAGGGTAACCTCGAAATTATTGAATCATTACGGAATTTCCAAGCCGTTAGTCAGTTATTTTCAGCACAGTAAATTTTCTAAACTCGAATATATTGTTGACCAATTGCGAGAGAGTAAGAAAATCGCTTTGGTCACGGACGCGGGTACGCCCGGGATTTCTGATCCGGGAAATCTACTCATAAAACATGTAACATGTAACATGAAACATGGTGGGGGCGAAATAAAAATAGTGCCGATTCCTGGAGCAAGCGCAGCGACAATAGCTTTAAGCATCTCCGGCTTTCCGACCGACAAATTTATTTTTCTGGGTTTTCCGCCGCAGAAAAAGGGCCGGGAGAAATTTTTCAAAGAAATAGCAGGGGCGAAACATACAGCGGTTTTTTATGAGTCGGTGCATCGGATTATTAAAGCCCTGGAACAGCTAAAAGAAGTTCTGTCGGCTGACAGAAAAATTGTCGTTTGTCGCGAATTAACCAAGCAGTTTGAAACAATTTATCGCGGCGCGGCCAGCGAGGTGCTGGAAGCGGTTAAAAATGATAAAATAAAAGGAGAATTTGTCGTCATAATCAATCATGAGTAAATTCTATATAACCACCCCGATCTATTACGTCAACGACAAGCCGCATATCGGGCACGCCTATACGACCGTTTTGGCTGATGTTTTGGCGCGTTATCATCGCTTGATGGGCGAAGAGGTTTTTTTCCTGGTTGGAACGGATGAGCATGGGGCGAAGATCGAAGCGGCAGCGGAGCAGGCTGGCAAAAGCCCGCGGGAGTTTTGCGACGAAAACGTTGAGGCTTTTAGGGAAGCCTGGAAAAGCCTGGATATTTCCTACAGCAATTTTATTAGGACTACTGACTCGAGCCACGAAAAAGCCGTCTCGAACGCGCTGGAGTATTTATACAAAAAAGATTTTATCTACAAAGGGGTTTATAAAGGACTTTATTGCCGCGGATGCGAGCAGTATAAGACGGATGATGATTTAGTTGATGGCAAATGTCCCGATCATCAGACAGAGCCGGAGGTAATGGAAGAGGAAAGCTATTTTTTCCGGCTTTCGCAATTCGGGGGAGAGTTAGAGAGGAGTATTTCTGGCGGCAAACTTAAAATCGAGCCAGCAGAAAGAAAAAACGAAGTTTTGAGCTTCATTAGAAATGGTTTGCAGGATATTTCTATCTCGCGCAAAAAAATTAAGTGGGGAGTGCCCCTGCCTTTCGATAAAAAATTCACGACGTATGTTTGGGTTGATGCATTCTTAAATTACCTGACCGGATTGGGGTGGGATGGAAAAATCTCCCCCCGCCCCCCTTTGAAAAAGGGGGGAGAAAGAAGGGGTTTAAAATTTTGGCCTCCCGATGTTCAACTAATGAGCAAAGATATTTTGAGGGTTCACGCGACAATCTGGCCAGCTTTGTTGCTGGCTTTGAAAATTCCTTTACCGAAGAAATTATACATTCATGGATTTTTTACTATTAATGGCCAAAAAATGAGCAAGTCGCTGGGCAATGTTATCTGGCCGAAACAATTAACTGAAAAATTTGGCGCTGACGGAACGAGGTACCTTTTGATGTCGTCTTTGGCAGATGGCCACGACGGCGATATTTCTTGGGAGAAATTGACAGCGAAATACAATACGGATTTGGCAAACGAGTTGGGTAATTTGGTCAGCCGGGTGATGAATTTGGCAAAAGGATTTGAAATAGCGGTTCGAGACGGGAGTTTAAAGATAAAGAGCGAGAAGGTGAGAAAACTCCTTGACGAAATTAAGCCGAAAGAGGTATTGGATGAAATCTGGAAAGAGGTTGATTGGGCTAATAAATATGTCGAAGAAACAAGGCTTTGGGAATTGGTCAAGACAAACAAAAAACAAGCAAAAAGAGTCTTGGAGGAGTTGCTGGCGGGCCTGATCAACATAGCGGAAAATCTAAAACCATTTATGCCGGAAACGGCCGAAAGGGTTATCAAAATTTTGGAATCCGGAGAAATTAAAAAAGGCGAGATTTTGTTTCCGAGGATTTAAAAAATAGGTAGCAGGCTGTCATCCCCGCGGAAGCGGGGATCCAGAAAGCCGATGCATTTAGTTTTTTACGACTATAGATTCCCGCTTTCGCGGGAATGACAACGAGCCTATGCTAATTGATACCCATGCTCACGTAAATTTTAACGACTATCGGGAAGATGCCGAGGCGGTGATTAAAAGGGCGCTCAAGAACGGCGTCTGGCTGATTAATGTTGGTTCGCAATATTCTACCAGCCAGCGGGCGATAGAATTCGCGGAGCAATATCCCGAAGGCGTTTACGCGGCTGTCGGTCTCCACCCGTTTCACTTGAAAGAAAGAGTGATTTACGAAGAGGTTGATCCTTTGGAGGAATTTGAAATTAAGACCAGACCAGAGATTTTTAATTTTAAGAAATACGAAAAATTGGCCGGCCATAAGAAAGTCGTTGCCATCGGCGAGGTTGGGTTAGATTATTTTCATTTGCCGGAGGAAAATCGGGAAGCAGAAAGACAGAAGCAGAAAGATAATTTTTTAAAGCATTTGGAGTTAGCTAAAGAATTAAACAAGCCAGTGATAATCCATTGTCGTGAGGCGCACAATGATGTTTTGGAGATATTGAAAAATTTTTGTCGTCATCCTGAGCCGAGGGCGAAGGATCTCATAGACAAGGAAGGGCGCGCCGATGAGATTCTTCCCCCGCATCAAGTGCGGGGTCAGAATGACAGGGGGAGCGGCCTACGCGGAGTCGTTCATTCGTTTTCTGGCCGATGGAGCCAAGCGGAAGAATATTTTAAATTAGGATTTTATATTGGTTTTAATGGGCTGATAACTTTCGCGCGCGACTATGACAAAGTAATAAAAAACGCGGCGCTGGAACGCTTATTGATTGAAACTGATTGTCCCTATTTAACGCCGATTCCACATCGCGGCAAAAGAAACGAGCCGAGCTATGTTAAGTATGTGGCGGAAAAGATCGCGGAAATAAAAGGGATGAGCGTTGAAGAGGTGGTGGTGACAACGACCAAGAATGCGAGAGAGTTGTTTCGGATATAGTTTTGTGATATTATAGCAATATGGCCAGAAAGAAAGAGCAAAAAACACTAACCGTAGAATCGCTGATGAAAGCGATTGCGGAGTATAATAAAAAAACCTTTATTCCCGAATTAAAGGAGATTTTTGTCACAAAAGACGAATTTGCGGGTCTTAGAACAGATGTCAACGGACTAAAAGTCGATGTCGCAGATCTAAAAACCGATGTGTCTGACCTCAAAACCGATGTCAATGGATTGAAAATTGACATGGCTGATATAAAAACCGATGTCGCTGGTTTCAAAAATGAATTTAAATCCTCCAAGGACGAAACTATTACTAATTTCGACAAGGTGTTCAAAAAATTAGATATCCTTTTGGACGAGAAGGTAGTCCGCGAACATCAAGAAGAAAAACAAAAGAGATTGTGGGCAATTGTTTTAAGGGCGCTCAAAGATCATCAGATTTTAACGCCGAAAGAATTAGAAAGCATCGCCAAATTAGAAATATTTTGATATTGTAATTTGATAGTTGTATTTTAACAAGCGGCTCCGTGTTTGATCGCGGAGTTTTTTGTTTTCGGCGCGCGCATTACCGTCAGCCATTGACACCCCGCGTCATTTTTCGTATACAGAGAGTAAGATAAGATAACGATGTTCTTTAAAAACCTCACATAGATTGAAGGAGTGGAGAATGGATCGATTAAGTCCTTTTGATTTTGTTGAGCTTTGCTGCGGCGGAAAAATCAAATTAAGCCGGAGTGAAGAAAAAGCGGTTGAAAGAGGAAGAGCAGTTCTTGAAGAAGCCATCCGGTCGGGCGGAGAATATTACGCGGTTAATACCGGTGTCGGAGCCTTGCTGGATCGCCGGATTCCCCCGGTAAAGATGTTGGAATTTCAGGAAAATCTGGTGTTGAGCCATGCTTGCGGAGTCGGCAAACCGCTTGAAGAATGTATTGTTAAGGGAATGATGCTGCATATGATTTTGAATTTAAAAAGCGGTTATTCCGGCATCCGGCCGGAAACCTTAGAGCTTTTAGTCGAGATGTTCAATAGAAATATCATTCCGGTTGTTCCGGAGAAAGGGTCTCTTGGCGCCAGCGGCGACCTAATTCCGCAGGCTCACATTGCCCTGGCGATGATCGGGCGCGGGCGCATCTTTCGGATGCCCTACGCGACTTGTTCGACGATCGAAGAATTTGACAGGCATAATTTGCGGCCGGTTAAGCTCCAAATGGGTGAGGCGATTGCTCTGCTTAACGGGACAAGCCTGATGACAAGCCTGATGGCCTTCGCTGTCGTGTATGCCAAAAATTTAATCACGACAGCTCATATTGCCGCCGCTATGTCTATCGCCGCTCTGGGCGGCAATCACGAAGCTTTTGATTTCACGCCGCAGAAGTGGAATCGTCGCGTCTACAGAGACGTTTCGGCTGATTTTATTCGTTTCTTGCTTTCTTCAAAAAAACAACATTTCAAAGATGAGGCAGGAATAAAAAATAAAAGACAGAAGCCTTATTCGCTGAGATGCAGCCCCCGGGTTTTGGGCAGTTTTCTTGAAGCGCTGTGCCGTTATGTTTGGCCGGTTGTTTCCGACGAAATAAATAATTTTAGCGGCAATCCGGAGATTTTTCTTGAATCGGAAATGGTGGCGCAGGGGCGTGATAATTTTCATGGCCAGTCTCTTGCCCAAGCGGCAGACGCCTTGGCGGTCGTTCTGGCCAATTTATCCGGAATCTCCGAAAGAAGAATCGATAAACTTTTGAACGGCAGTGCGAAAGGTTTGCCATCGTTTTTGATGCGAAGTAGCGGGCTGAATACCGGACTAATGATAGTTCAGTATACCGCCGCTTCATTGGTCGCGGAAAACAGATTTTTGGCTAATCCGGCTTCGATTCACTCGATTCCGGTAGCCGCCGGACAAGAAGATTTTGTTAGCATGGGTGCGCTGGGTGCCCGGAGAGTTTGGGATGCCCTGAAGAATGCGGAGATGGTTATTGCCATTGAGCTTCTTTGCGCGGCTCAAGCTATGGATTTTAAGCGATCTGTCTCTGACGACTCTTTGGTCGAAGAGGCTCATCAGATCATTCGGGAATTGGTGCCCCATTTCGATAAGGATGAAGAGTTTGGCCGGCGGATAGAAAATCTGTCCGGATTTATCCATAACCGCGGCGGCTTTTTGAGAAAGATCGGTCTAATACATTGGCTCGATCGTTATCTTGGCGAGCAATGCGAGGAGAAAGCATGAAAAAGATAGTTTTATGTGTGCCGAATATCAGCGAAGGTCGGGATTGGGGAAAGATTAATCAGATTGCTTCCGCGGCTGAAATTCCTGGATGTAAATTGTTGGATGTCGCACCAGATGTTGATCATAATCGAACAGTCATCACTTTTGCCGGAGGGCCGCGAGTGGTTCAGTTCGCGGCTCTGAAATTAATAATCAAAGCGGCTGAGCTGATTGATATGTCAAAACACAAAGGAGAGCATCCACGCATGGGTGCGGTTGATGTTTGTCCGTTTGTGCCTTTCCGCGGCGTTTCTATGGAAGATTGCGTTAAATTAGCTCGGGGATTGGCTAAGTCGGCTAATCGACTAGATCTGGCCGGATATTTCTATGAATGTGCGGCAATAAGTCCGGAGAAAACAAAGCTGTCAAACATTCGTGCCGGGGAATACGAAGGACTTGAAGAAAAGCTAAAAAAACTGGAATGGTTTCCGGATTTTGGTCCGGCGGAATTCAATCCTAAGTTTGGGGTAATGGCCATCGGGGCCAGAGACTTTTTAATTGCTTTCAATGTCAATCTGGAAACTTTAAGTTTAGACATAGCCGCGCGGATTGCCCGCATTATTCGCGGTTCGGGTGGCGTATGGGAATTTAATGGAGTTAGGGAGTCGGTTTCCGGAATGCTTTCCACTGTCCATGCAAAAAAGATTGACACAAGACAGAAGGGCTACGTGCAAGTTTCCACAAATCTTTGTGATTACAAAAAACACGGCCTTTCGGTAACTTTTGGAATCATAAAAAGTATCGCCGAATCATATGTCGTCGGCGTGCATAGCAGCGAGATTGTCGGGCTACTGCCGCGTGACGCTCTAAAGGATGTATCGCTTGAATATTTGCAGCTGAAAGATTTTAATCCCCAAAAACAAATCATTGAGGAGGCGTTGGGATTATGGCTCAGGAAATAGCAAAACAGATGGTTGAAGAGTTTTTGGGGGATCTGGCCTCAGATTCTCCGGGTCCCGGTAGCGGGAGCGCCGTGGCGGTAGTTGCCGCTAAGGCTGCTGCCCTAGTGGCGAAAGTTTGTCGATTAACCATCGGCAAGTCAGAATATGTCGAGGTTGAATCAGAAATGTTAAGAATCTTGGGATATTCGGACGCGTTGCGAGCGGCCCTGTTGTTTTATGCCGAGGCTGACGAGAAGGTCTTTCTCGAAGTGCTCGCCAGCAAGGGTTCGGCGGCCAGTCTGCGGGAAGCAGCTGCTTCGGTAGCCGAGATAGCCCGGATGGCAGAAGAATTCAGTGGCTCTAGACTAGCAGACTAGACTAGCTATAATATCTTTTTAAGATTTTAATCAGTTCTTTTTCAAGTATATCAGAAGACTTGCCGTAACGCCACTCAGACTCT
>Ga0210031_1002992_pt1 | contig 10013 bp, 10 predicted proteins | sample CryGeyCG2014_080_FD_185455 | JGI IMG/M metagenome (GOLD analysis project Ga0210031, IMG submission 185455) | Groundwater microbial communities from aquifer - Crystal Geyser CG03_land_8/20/14_0.80 (SPAdes) (version 2) | ecosystem: Environmental > Aquatic > Deep subsurface > Groundwater | place... | reverse complement strand
TCAAAGGTTTAATACGCAAATGAATTATGGCCGCAACTTGCTCGGCAGGGCTATTATTGAAAATCCAGAAAATACATTAGAAAATACAGATGCGCTGCCAATACCAAACATTATCGCGCCAGATGAATCACCAATTCCTTTACCAACTCTTGCGTACATATATCCGTCATATTCGCCATCTCCCCAGCCTTCACCATCGCTTCAACCACGCGTGCTTAGTGAACAAATTCCAGAACAAACGCCGATCCCCAGTCAAACTCCGATTCCAAGCCAAATACCAACCCCAAGCCCTGTCACGCTCATATTTTCAGGTACGCAAACACCAAATAATCCGCAAACACCAATTGAATCGCCCATACCCAGTCCGACACCGTCGCCCGATATATCTCCCGAAGTATCGCCAACCCCAACTCCAGAACCAACAGTTAGTCCAACCCCTACACCAGAACCCTCGCCCTCACCAACACCAGAACCTTCGCCTTCGCCAACCCCAACCCCATCTATAGAACCGTCACCAAGCCCAAGCCCATCACCAAGCCCATCACCCATTATTCAACTATCTAACAATCCATTTATTAACAATGTTCAGTGGCGCTTTGACCAATCCACAAGTACGGAAAAAGGCGGCATTTTCACTGTTGAATTCGATGTTATGCAATTGCTCCCATTAGATGATTTCCATACAATTCTTGTTGCTTGGAACACAGACCTTGTCCGTATAAAAGGTGACAACATACTTACTACGCTTATTCCTAAATACAGCATTCCCAAAAAAACAGGCATTTTCGTAAATGCAGCAGACCCGCTGTATGGCCCAGCTGAAGTAACATGGGCATGGCAAGGAACATTTGAAAACGCATCATCTACATTTCCCATACATGTTATTGTTAAACCTACCGTGCTTCGTATCAGCTCAGATATGTGGCTTGAGAAAGATGAACCAACTGGCATTTCCAAAACTGCGTTTGAAAAAGCGCTTGACAGACAAATCGGAACAAATGACTTTCTCACTGTTGGATACTGGCCTCTGTATAAGAACGACACACCATTGCCTGACAATGTGCATTATGTTGGTTCGTTTTTGGATTTTGATTCACAACCTGTCCAGTATCCGGAACCGCTTGGTATTCCAGCAATTAAAAATCTGCGCTGGGGCACTGACCCAAATGCAGACACTGGACACAGCTGGGACGTTGACGTAAATCCAAACACTGGATACAGCATAGAATTTGAATATCAAATGCCGCTTAATCAAGTGAGTAATCAATGGAATAGCGGAGGAGATGAACTGCGATTTTACCTTGACGGCAATGTTGATTTTACCTATGATATACAACCCAATATGAATCAGTTGTGGTTTAATGAATTGGATTCATCCCGATTGGTATGGATAAACTACCCGACATGTTCGTGGAATTTGAGAAAACAAAATAAATCCGGATTCAGAGAACCCATATACAACGCCATATACAACAGATGCAACCGCCCCTCTGTGGTGCCTTTCGACACTGTCGCATACGGACCCGAACTCCCTCCGCATATCACTGCTTCATCATCTGCATCGTGGATTATAAAATTTCCCATTACGTCTACGACAAAACTGTTTTCAGACCTGAATGAGAATGATTATATTTCGTTGAGTTTTTTCCAATACGACAGTGGCAATGCCTCGGGGTTGTATCTTCGCCAAATTGATTCGCGCAAATGGCATTTCAGTCCGACCTATACGCCGCTTATACCGACCATAGCTTCATCAACCCCGTAGTTAACGTAGTTAACAGAGTCTTGTCTTCGCAAGAACTTTGTTCTTGCGAAGACTTTAGTTATCTTCATTCAAAACAAACAAAAAATAAAATAAAAAAGAGGATTTTACTAAAGCCCAAAGCTAAAGCCCAAAATATAAATAAATCAATAAACCATTCGTAACTATCCTATTGGACGATCGTCCAATAGGATAGTAAACTCAGCAACCTATCTGTTCAGTAATCTATATATTATGCACAAAACTGAGTATGTGCTTCAAAATATTCATATTGATAATAGGGCGAGAAAATTGGTAAGCAAAGAATCAGACTTTCACTGATTGGCCAAATTTCTTTTGATAAGTTTCTGCCAAGGGCAGTTTAAAAAACACAGGTAATTTATTTATATGCTTTGATTTTAGTGTCAAAAACTGCCACCTATGTTCATTAAGGTTGAATATACAGCCATAATCCCATAAAGGCGGCACTAAAATAACGACGTGTTCAGAAATCCTTTGTAGTTCTTTAAAAAATTTCATAGGATCATCAACGTGTTCTAAAGTATGGGAGCATATTGTTTTTTTGAATTGTTTATTCTTAAAGGGCAGATTGTAAATATTTTTTATTAAAATAAATCTTGGAACATTTCTTTTAACAATATCTGCGTTCACGCCTTCGCAAATGGTATTGCCGCAACAAATGTTTAAATCGAATTTCTCACTTTTTAAATACTTATTTTTTATAAATTTGTAATCTATCCAATTCAAAAATTGCCCCATGCACACCAAACCAATACACAATAATACTAATGTAATCACTATGTTCATGTTGTTATACAGTTTCTTTGTAAACTTTTCTGGCGAGCCAACCAATTGAAACCGCCGTCTGCTTAAATGAAGCCGTAGTAGAATTTCGACAATCTCGCGTAGCGAGATAAAAAATAGACTACGGCATGACTATCGAGGAGAACAGGGTGTCGAAAATAATATCAAATAAATAAGAGAAACTTCATTAAGTCGAAATTTCACTACAGGGTATAGTGTAGGTGATTTGGAGAATTTCTGCAAGAAATTTTCAGGTATGCGTTGTTAAGAAAAGTCATCTATTTTTTACGTAACCGGTCCGTTCTAGAAGATCATGAAATCCTCGAATTAGATTTGGCATGGCGTAGCATTCTTCCCCGGTTACCCATTTGTAACCAACATGTTCATCAAGTTTGTGTTTCACGTCAATTGGCTGCTTGAGTTTGAGGCGATACGTGGGAAATTCAAGATATAAATCTGGAAATCCAAAAACGTAGTCGCCCAAAAATTCCAATTCTTCTTTCACGGCATTGTATCCAGTTTCTTCCTTGATTTCACGCAAGATTGTCTGCTCGTCAATTTCATCAGCATCTACTTTTCCAGCAGGAAGCCCCCACGTATCGCCGTCGGGTCTGTCAGGATAACGGTGGAGTATCACAAATTTTCCATCGTACTCCATAAAGCAGCCAGTTGTTCTTATTTTTCGTTTAGCCATGCCAAATCATTATTAAAAGTAACGCAGAGACCGTATTTCATAATGTCGCCTAACATTTCGGTATATACGATGTTGCGCCACATCCATATTTTATCATTTTAATTGTTGGAGCAAAATATGGGTGAGCCCCGAGCCGAGGGGCGAACCAGATATACTGTGTTAGCAGACCCGAACGAAGTGAGAGCGCAGCGAGGTACGAAACGAAGTGAAGCAAGTTGGCTCACGATTTATTTCAGTTCACTCTTGATCCACTGCAAATATTTTTCATTAGGGTCAGCTTCCAACTTGATAATGCAGGGAGTGTCAAAGGGGTGAATTTTGGCAATTTCGTCACGAACCCTTTCAAAATTCTCTTTGGTTGTTTTGGCAATTAACACTACCTCTGTTTCATCGGCAATTTTTCCTTCCCACCAATACATAGCATTGACTGGAAAAATATTTGCACAGCCAATCATTCGTTTCTCAAGCAAGTGCCTGACAATTTTTTTAGCCTCTTTGGCTGATTCATTGGTAATATAAAGAAAAACCATTTTGTTCATAGTCATGTTTATTTTAGTAAATTTGAGTGAACCAATTTCTGCTAACTGGTTCTTATGCGAAATACCTCCTTATTTTTTCTTTATTATATCTATACCCTGTAGTAGATTTTTAACTAGTCGTAAAGCGACAAGAGAAAATATGGTATTGTGTAAAGAAATTGCTCATATACTAAAAGTCAATAACTTAGCTAGAATAAATGTTAATAATCAAGTCGAAAATTCACTACTGGGTATATCAAACCATAAAAACAACATTTTGTGAAACAATTGTTTCACAAGCGTACGGAATCGTTTTTAGAGTGTGAAACACCCGCCTGCGGCAGGGCAGATGTTTCACAGAAATATGTTTCACATGAAACATTTAAACCTCTTTAAAACTGATTTTTCCAAAATCACGGGTTGTGACACAGATATTTCACAGGAATTTCAGATTCCGTTTAACCTGTGAAACATGTTTCACAGAAATATGTTTCACGTGAAACATATTTTGCGCTTTTGACTTATAGGCGCTTTTTCAACTGCTCTCTAAAGTCAACAAGCCACACATTCAAGCTATCTCCAGGGCATTCTGTTGCTGATCCGGGAACTTCGCGGTGCGCCAAAACGTCATCAGGTTGAAGTTTATATTTGATAAGCAAAGAGCGCAGGATTTGGTTTAAGGATTGCAATTGGCTTGGATTCGGGTCTTCAGTATTAAAATTGCCAGCCAAACATACGCCAATGCTTTTTTCGTTCATATGGCTTGCTTTTGTATGCGTTCCTGCTGTTGATTCGTTTCTGCCGCGCCTAACCTTGCCGTTTGCCTCAATAAAATAATGGTATGCAATGTTTCCCATGCCTTGCCACACATGAAATTTTTTTATTTGTTCAAAACTTGTGTCGTTTTTAGGCATAGCGCTCTGATGTACAATAATAAACTTGATATCTTCTTTTTTAAGTCGCATATTGAGTAATCATAACACACTTATGGAACTCTGCCCGCCAACGCGTGTTGCATAAATGTTTCACAGGTTAAAAGTTTTACAAAAACCGTTTTAAATAGAACAAAAGTGTTTCACAAGAAACAAAATCCTGACAAACATGTTTCACATTCTAAAAACGATTTCGTACGCTTGTGAAACAATTGTTTCACGTGGTATCGCCTTGGTCTAATCAATTTTAGAGAAATATCAGAAACCTAGATGTTTCACAAGAAACAAAATCCTGTGAAACATGTTTCACAAGATCAAGAAATATACTTTAGAGGGAACATAATGTTTCACGTGAAACATATTTCTGTGAAACATGTTTCACAGGTTAAAACGCAACTCTAACGGACCATGAAACATTGTCATTGGTATCGGGTAAGGGTGGAAAGTAAACACGCCCGAAAACGTACTCGACATTACACAAGGCTCGGGAGGGTGGGCAGCAAAAGGGTATCTTCTTTCTCTTGGTATCGCGCCTGTCAATCCGACAGGCGTTTTGATAATTCAAGGGGAATAATATATTAAAGTGTTATGATATTGGATTCCGACCAGTAAATTGAAGTTTCACGTTTTGACAAATACCCTTCCTTGGCGCTATACTAAATAAGTAAATTTTGCTATCCATTTTGGAATAACAAGGGGTCTATTAAAGAATTAATTGTTGTTCTGATTGGCTGAATTCTTTTTGTTTTTTGTTGCACTGCAGACCTGACTTTTGTTTTTTCTTATCCGTGTTTTTACTCACGTTTTCATTTCGGAAATTATACGCCGCGTACGCGCGTATGCTTTCGTTGCAATAATTTCTCGTACAAAAAGATTCGTCCTTTCAGGCATATACATAATATGACACTATTTATTGTTGGCATCTGCGCAGCAGGGATAGGTGCCGCTATCGGATATTTCATCCGGAGGAGTACGGTGCAAAAAAAGATCGGTAATGTTGAAGCGGCGATCCAGGAAAAATTGGACCGCGTAGAAAATCAAACCAAAAAACTTTTGCTTGACGCAAAGGACAAGGCAGTCACGATTTTACAAAATGCGGAGCAGGAAGTGAAAAGTGAAAAAGTTCAGCTTCGTAAAAATCAAGAACGGTTGCTGAATAAGGAAATCACGCTTGATGAGCGTACGAAAAAACTTGATGAAAAAGAAGAGCGGCTTGTTGACCAGATTGAAAAAGTAAAAACCATCAAGCAGGAGTTAGAACAGTATCATGACAAGCAACTGACGCTCCTTGAAGAACGCGCAAAACTTCCGCGCGACGAAGCAAAACAGTATTTGCTGGACCAAATCAAAGAAACGTACCAGCAGGATTTATTCACGTCTATTAAAAAACTCGAGCGGGACCGCCAAGAGGCAATTGAAAAGCGCGCCGCGGAGCTTGTAGCAACTGTGGTTCAGCGCTATGCGCGGTCGCATGTGGGAGAAATCACTACCTCAAGCATTGCGATTCCCAATGAAGAAATCAAAGGACGCATTATTGGAAAAGAAGGGCGGAATATCAGATGTTTTGAACAGCTTACAGGAGTTGAATTAATTATTGATGAAACACCTGACGCGATTACCCTTTCGTGTTTTGACCCGGTTCGACGCGAAATCGCAAAAATCGCGCTGGAACATTTGGTTCAAGACGGCAGAATTCAGCCGGCGCGCATTGAAGAGCAGGTTGATGAAGCGAAAAAAGAAATCATCCAAAGAATCAAACAAGCAGGCGAAGATGCGGTGTATGAAGTCGGGATTATTGATTTTCCTCAAGAGATTATTCATTTACTTGGACGGCTTGCGTTTCGTACCAGCTACGGGCAAAGCGTTTTGATGCACTCCATAGAAGTTGCGATTTTGAGTTCCATGATTGCGCAAGAACTCGGCATGGATGCGGAGATTGCCAAAAAAGCAGGACTCGTGCATGACATCGGGAAAGCAGTTGACCATGAAATTGAAGGAAGCCATATGGAGCTTGGGATTAAAATTCTGCAAAAGTATAAAATTGACGAGCGCGTGATTTTTGCCATGCGGTCGCACCACGACGATTATCCGGTTGCGATTCCCGAGGCGTACATCGTGAACGCTGCGGATACGATTTCCGCTTCGCGGCCCGGAGCGCGCAGAGAATCGGTTGAAAACTACATCAAACGTTTAACTGACCTTGAAAAAATCGCATTGGAGCTTTCCGGCGTTGAAAAAGCGTATGCGATTCAGGCGGGTAGGGAACTTCGCGTATTTGTGACACCCCAAGCAATAACCGATGTAGATGCCGCCCAGCTTGCGCGCAATATCAGTGTACGCATTGAGCAAGAATTGAAGTATCCGGGCGAGATTAAAGTTGTGGTTATTCGGGAGACCAGGGCGATTGAGTACGCGAAATAAAGCTTCTCAGGTTCTTTTTGCTGTTGCGCAACCGCTCTAACGAAGCGCGGTTCCATGACATTTTGTTATTCTGGATTTCAGAAGCCGAAACCCCGCACCAGTTCTGTCAGATAGAACTGGTGCGGGGTAAACGAAACGGGTCTCTGCCCGCAATACATGGAGTACAAACAACTAGTCTACCTTGCCATAGTTTTCGCAAGGAGCAGGCAGGTTTTATCCCCCTTCGCAGAAAACCTCGGGCGTAAGCCCGTGGATGAATGCGAAGAATTTTCTGCTTCGGAGGGATTTCGCTCCCGACGAAGCAACGGGGAGAAGATACCCCGATCGTAAGATCGGGGAGCTTTGTTTAAGGAGAAAATATAGGCTTTACAAATACACAATTCAAGATATAATAAATGGCAATCAAGGAACGTTAAACGTTTCGAGTCGTTTTTACAATTAAGGTTATGCAACTATGAATAAAGTTGAATTGGCAAATAAAATTGCTGATACATACAAGTTGTCCAAAAAAGCAGGAGGACAGATTGTCGAAATGGTATTTGGCGAAATTATGGCTTCGGTGAAGCGGGGGCAAGACGCGGCAATTGCCGGGTTTGGAGCGTTTAGGGTTGTTGATCGCAAACCGCGCATGGGTGTTAATCCCAAGACAGGAGAAAAAATCTCCATTCCCGCGACGCGTGTTCCTAAGTTCAAGCCAGCGAAAGCGTTTAAGGATTTGGTCAAGGGCAAATAATTTATCACGAATCGTTTCACGCTTTATACGCAAACCCCCGCCTAATCAGCAGGGGGTTTTGCTGCGCATCGCGCGTTGCGTATCATGCAAAGCTGTTATTTTTTCAAATTGAGAATCAAGTGCTTTTCCTGTTGGTCAATATCAGCAACAGTAAACGAATACGTTTCGCCAACGATAAACGCGTTTTTGAGCGTTTCCAAATCATCTGCAAACTGCGCAATCGGACATATGCCGTATATAGCGTATTCAAACATGACGAATGCGCCAATTGGATTGATTTTGATAACCTTACCTTCATACACAGACCCTTTTTGGTATTTGGTTTCAACGCTGTCCCACGGATTTTCTTTCAATGCCTTTAAGGACAAAAACACGCGTCCGTTCGTGATGTTGACGATTTTCGCTTTGACAATTTCGCCTACGCGCACATACTTTGCCGGGTCATCAATCATTTTGTAATCAATTTCGGAAATATGAATCAGGCCTTCAAGCGGCGGGTTGCCGAATTTGATAAACGCGCCGAAATTTGCAATGCCCGTGATTTCTCCGTCTATTGAGTCGCCGATTTTGTATTGCGCAAGAATTCCCTGCATTTTTTCTTCTTCAGCTTCGCGTTCAGAAAAGATGAGTTTTTCTTCCCGTTCGCTTACATCCAAAATGCGAACATTGATTTCTTTTTTGATGAATTTGCGCAATTCATCAAGAATTTTAGTTTTATCTCCGCCTTCCACGCGCGGATAGTGTTCCAACGAAAGCTGAGAAACAGGCAAAAACCCTTCAATTCCCTCTAATTGAATCAAAAGCCCGCCATGGTTTGCGCCCAAAACTGGAATGGACAAAATTTCGCGTTTGTCTTTGAGCTCGCGCAATTTTTCCCATCCTGCTTCACGGTCTGCTTGATTCATGGAAAGTTCCCAAAATCCCTCGTCATTCATGATTTCGACGATTTTGACCGTTACCTCATTTCCGATATTCAGAGCCCTGATTTTATTAAGCGCAGAGAAGTATTCTTTTCCCAGCACAACGCCGGTTCCGATTGTGTCAAGGTCGACAAATACGCGCCGCGACTCTTTGCGTATGACATTTCCTGTCAATATCTCGCCGATTGCAGGAATGGTTTTTTTAAGCGTATCAAACACGTGCATAAAAATATTCTGTCATCCTGCAAAACAAATCCCGCTACAGCGGGACCGGCAGGAGCAGTTAAAAATAACTATACGCGAGATATGGACAAAAATCAATGGTTTACCATTGTCTGGCCAAGCATTTTATAGTAGGATAGCTTTTAGCGCGGGCCATCCCGCATTGCTATGTAAAACATTGCTGGCGGGCTTGCCAGCTGAAGCTCTCGCCTTGCCGAAGCCGTCGGCGAAGCGCAGGTCAGCGAAGGCGGGTATCGTATAGTGGCAATACCCCAGTTTTCCAAACTGGCGCCAGGGGTTCGATTCCCCTTACCCGCTCACCAAAACACGCGCCGCATTATGCAGCACGTGTCATATGTTTTTTCATTCTACAAACGGGCCGTGAAACGTAATTCTGCCGTTGGGTTCAATAGTGGTTTTTGCGCCAATGGGGATAATCATCATTTGGTCTTTCACATGATGTCCGAAATTATCAACTTTAAGAATGTAGAGCGGGTCACGGTCTTCGGTGCGCTCTTCAATCACGTCGCTGATGAGGTATTCAAACATATGGTCTGTCATGGACTCATTTGTAAAATCTTTGCTGAGCTTGAGCCAACTTTTGGTGAATGATTTTTCATTCATAATACCGAGCGCAACTGCCTTGACATGCATAAATACGCCTTTTTGGTCCAATGAAATGATGATGCGATGCAGGTCTTCCACGTCCAAACCAATGTCTTCAATGAATAAAATATATTCTTCCCATGAGCGCGGTTTTATCTGGCAAATATCCAAAAGGTCGCGGAACGTTTCAAGGTTTCCGCCAATAGCAATACCTTGAATGGGTTCTTGCAGCCCCGCGTTTGGGCTTAACCATGTGTATGCGGGACGCAGGTACGAGATTTCTTGTTTTTTCCCGGTTATGACATCAAAAAAATCGTGGTTATTTTTGTGGTAAAACAGCCCAGCTATGTTTTCGTAGTGAAATGTCATGAGCCGCAACTTGAAATACAAATAATTGAGCA
>Ga0210031_1002988_pt1 | contig 10016 bp, 15 predicted proteins | sample CryGeyCG2014_080_FD_185455 | JGI IMG/M metagenome (GOLD analysis project Ga0210031, IMG submission 185455) | Groundwater microbial communities from aquifer - Crystal Geyser CG03_land_8/20/14_0.80 (SPAdes) (version 2) | ecosystem: Environmental > Aquatic > Deep subsurface > Groundwater | place... | reverse complement strand
CATCTTCGGCTTTTTTCAGCGCAGCATCCACATATCGCGACATGGCAAAGATTTGGGCTCTCTGGGATTTGCCGTGGTAGACCAGTATATCTGGTGTTCAGTGTAAGGCGGATTGCCAATCCGCCCCACATATGGCGGTACACCACGCCGATTCCCAATGAGCCAGAATTTGACTTTGCTCATTGCTAATACTCCTCTCTGCTTCTGTGAAAATTATACCCGCGATTCGAATGCCTGACTAAATCAGACTTCCGAAGTCTCTAAAACTTCGGAAGTCTGGTGCTACTGATCACTGATTACTGCTCACTGATTACTGGCTCTTCGCCAGCGCTTCACGGCCCAGCAGCCACAAGGCGCCCAGGCCGAAGAAGATCGTCAATGCCTTGAACAGCCAGCCGACGAAGGGCAGGCTGATCAGGATGGCGATGATCGCCACGCCGACCAGCAGAGGCCAGATTTTGTGCTCGCCAAGTCCCGGCCTGGCAGCGTTCAGGATAAGTTTGCCGATCAGGTCGCTGGCAACGATCTTGACCACGAAGCCGGCAGCCAATATGAAGGCAAAGATCAGCAAAACGATGGTTATCAAGCCCAGCCAGACCGAGAGGCCGGTCAGCTTGCCCAGGGTCAGGAAGCCGAAGAGCATGGCCAACAAGATCATGGCGATGAAGACCACCAGGATGGCGAAGAACAGGGCGGCGTAACTGACCACGCCCCAGCCCAGGCTGTGCCAGGGTTTGGCTTGCAGCTTCTCGCCAGCCTTCTTGACGAACCTGGGGAACAACCAGACGAGCAAGAGACCGAGCAGGAACAGGGTCAGGATGGTGCGGACCAGGTTGAGGCACCAGTCGAGCACCTTTTGCAGCGGCGTAAGCGATTGGGTCGCGGCGACTTCTTCCGCGCTCAACGTGGGCTCGAGGCGCGTGACGTTACCCGCCACCACACCGCCGGGGATGGACAGATCCTTGGTTTGGGTATATTCCAGATTCCCGCCGATCTTGGCTGCCGGGTCTATGGTCAGGCCGGAATTCACAGTCGGCATGGTCACGCCGGTTGGGGGCATGAACATCGAGGGCGGAGGGCCGCCAGCCGCTCGAGCCTCGCCGACCTCGGCTTTCACGTTGCCGCCGACTTTCCCGCGCAATTCCAGGCCGCCGGTAGCGGCAAAGACGTTATGAGCCACGTCGCCGGCCAGCAAGGCCTGGCCTCCGGCGAAGCCCAGACTGCCTCCAACCTGGCTGCCGCCGCGGGTCTCCAGGCTGTAGCTTGCGCCGAACAGGTCATCGCCGATGCTGGCTCCTTCCCCAACGAAAAGCGTCGCGCCCGCGATGCGGACATCGTCCATCACCGCGCCGTTGATGATGACAGCCTGCCCGGCGGCCATCAGGTCGCCTTCGATCGGCCGCGGGTCTCCAGGCTGTAGCTTGCGCCGAACAGGTCATCGCCGATGCTGGCTCCTTCCCCAACGAAAAGCGTCGCGCCCGCGATGCGGACATCGTCCATCACCGCGCCGTTGATGGTGATCGTCTGGGCGGCGACAGCCAGGTCGCCTTTCACCGTGCCGTCCAGGGTGAACGTGGCCGCCGAAACGTAAAGATCGTCTTCGATGACCTCGCCCGCGGCGATGACCACGTCCTCGCCAGTGCGCGCGTCGAAGGCGCGCGCTGGCGTGGCGATGGTGAGCGTGAGCAGGGCAATCAGGGCCAGCCCTGTCAATACTTTGGATGTGCGTTTCATAGACATTCTCCTCTCACGAACATGGGATTTTGATTAATATACGCACACTCTTCACGATCAGAGTGAGCAGGGCAATCAGGGCCAGCCCTGTCAATACTTTGGATGTGCGTTTCATGGACATTCTCCTCTCACGAACATGGGATTTTGATTAATATACGCACACTCTTCACGATAGTTTTTGTTATGTAGGTCGGGTTTCCAAACCCGACGCCACTATGAAAGCCGCCCTGCGTTCAAGGGTGGCGCAGGTTTCCTACCTGCCTGTAAGTTTCGTATCTGATACTTGACAACCGTCTTACGCCAATATACAATGTATATGTAAATAATATCGCGGAGCCGTGATGAACCGACGCATCGAAAGCTTTTTATGGCTGGATTGGGTTGTAGAGAAAATCGAGGAGAAGCATGGCTTGACCCCCGAAGAAGTCGAGGAAGCTTTCTTCAACCCGCCTTATAAGGTGCGCCGGAGTGCGTCAGAGAAATACCAATTGTTCGGTCGCTCCAATAGCGGGCGATATCTTTTCATCGGTTTCGCCTGGGCAGAGCATTCCATCAAAGTCATCACAGCGCGAGATATGACCGAAGCAGAACGCCGTTATTATCAGCATAAGTGAGGTGTAATGTGGCTAAGATTCCAAAATTCGCTAATGAACAGGAAGAAGCTGAATTCTGGGCAACGCATGACGCTACAGAATTTTTGCAAGATACTCAGCCGGTGGATATGACTTTCACCGATGCCCGCCCTCGAAAAACCCAGATAGCTATTCGATTTGACCCGAATACACTCAGGGAATTAAGAGCCGTTGCTCAACGAAAAGGCGTTGGGTATCAGACACTGATTCGAATGTGGGTGATGGAACGGCTTACGCAAGAACATGTGTAATTGCTGCTTGCAGAGATACACAAGCCTGCCCGTCGTTTGAAGAACGTTGAAACGTTAAACCACCGCCTTCCCGTTCTTGTAGAAAAGTTCGCCGTCCACCGTGATCTCGGCGTCGTTCATATCGCACAGCATATCCCAGTGGATACCGGAGTCGTTCTTGCTGCCGGATTCCGGGTAGCCCGAGCCGACGGCCAGGTGGATGGTGCCGCCCATCTTCTCGTCGAAGAGCATGTTCTTGGTGAAGCGGGTGATGCCATAGTTGACGCCGATGCCGAACTCGCCCAGCGTGCGTGACCCGGCGTCGGTGTTGAGTTGAGCGGTCAGCAGTTCCTGGTTCTTGGTGGCGGTTTCCTTGACCACTTTGCCCTTCTCGAACCACAACTGGATGTCGGTGACTTCCTGCCCGTACTCGATGGCCGGGTACTTGAAGCGGATCCAGCCGTTGACCGAGTCCTCGACCGGCCCGGTGAAGATCTCGCCATCCGGGAAGTTGAGCTGCCCGTCGCAGGGGATGAAGACGCGCTCTTTGATGGACAGGCTCAGGTCCACGTTCGAGCCTTTGAGGGCGACCTTGTCGCGGCCTTTGAGCCAGTCCACCCATTTCTGCTGTTCCTGGCCGATCTTTTTCCAATAGGCCGCCGGATCGTCTTCGTTGAGCATCATCGCTCCGAAGACGAACTCGCGATAGTCGCTCAAGCTCATATCCGCTTCCTGGGCCATGGCATGGGTGGGATAGACGGTGAGGCACCAGCGCAGCTCTTTTTTCGCGGCGCGCTCGAGGAAGATCTTGCTGATGGGCGCGCCAGCCTTGGCGGCGCGCGCCATGCGCCTCCCGTCAATGCCGGAGAGCGAACGGGTGTTGTGCTCCGACCAGATAACCAGGCTGGCATCGAAGCTCTCGGCGATCAACTTGCGGATGGGGGAAACGTAGTCCAGTTGCGCATCCGAGGCGTGCTTGAAGAAGATCTCGTCCGCGCCTGGGGTGCTGTTCATGATGGTGACGAACGCCCCGGCCTTGACGGCTTCTTCGTAGACGGCCAGGGTCAGTTCTTCGGCCAGCGGGTGGGTGCGAAGCAGGCACTGCTGGCCGGGTTTGAGCGCCAGCGAGTAATGCACCATGACTTTAGCAAGCTTGGTGATGCGAGGGTCGGGCATGAGAAAGAATCTCTGTTCATTTCGGCGTTTCTTGCGTCTATCCCGCTTGCCGTTTTAAAGCCGGTCGAACAACATCCCAAACCGCATTGGGATGTTTCGCCGCGACTTGTAATAACACCCGCGCCGGCCCTTCTGGAGAACGGCGTCCTTGCTCCCAATTTTGCAGTGTACTAACACTGATTCCCAGCAAGGAGGCAAACTGGCTTTGAGAAAGCGCATACCCTTCCCGGATTTGCTTGATATCAATCTTATCCATTGGAAATGCGCGTGAGGGCGAACGCTCACCGCGCAGGATGGCGCCTCCTTCTCGGACACTGGTAACGAGCTCGTTGAAAAGTTCGTCTTTCATGGGTATTCTTCCTCCACAATCCGGTTCAACACCTTCAGTTGATCAGGGGTCAGGTCATCTTGTTCGTTTTTAGCGTAAATCAAGAGCATCAGGATTCGTTCTTGGGAGACAGCCCAAAAATAGATCACGCGCACGCCGCCACGTTTCCCGTGTCCTTTGGCCGACCAACGGATTTTACGCAGGCCTCCACTTCCGGGAATAAGGTCACCCGCGTCCGGGCGAAGCACCAGAGTTCGTTGCAGAAGGCGATATTCTTCATCACTCAGCAAGGCCTGAATCCGGCGTGTGAAAATGCTTGTTTCAATGATGATCATGCGCCCAAACCTTTGCTAGAGTATACGCCATTGACGTATACAAGTCAAGGCTATAGCGTTCCTTTGTACATTCCCCCATCCACGGTCAGCATGACGCCGGTGATGTAACTCGCCGCGGGCGAGACGAGGAACATGGCCGCATTGGCGAACTCCTCCGGCCTGCCCATGCGCCCCAGGGGACTGTCTTTGGACTGTTTGGCGATCTCTTCCTCGACCGTCGTGCCGTTCTGCTTGGCGCGGAAGGACATCAATTCGTAGACGCGCTCGGTTTCCGTCCAGGCCGGCAGGATGGAGTTGAAGCGGATGCCGTCCCGGCCGAGTTCCAGCGCCAGGGTCTTGGTCAGGCCGACGGTGGCGGCGCGGATGCTGTTGGAGAGCACCAGGTTGGGGAGGGGCTGCTTGACCGAGTACGAGGTCATGGTCAGCACGCTGGCGGCGGACGATTTGCGCAAATCCGGCAGCGCGGCGCGGATGAGACGGACGTGGCTCATCAGCGAAAGGTCAATCGCCTTCTGCCAGGCAGCCTCGTCGAAGGACTCGAACGCCCCGGCCGGCGGCCCGCCCGCGTTGGTGATGAGGATGTCGAGCCCGCCAAAGGCCTGCATGGTTTGTTGAATCAGTTTTTCAGGCACATCCGGTAAACTGACATCGCCTGCCAGCCCTACAACTTGTGTACCTGTTTCCCTGTGTACTTTCTCCGCCGCGGCTTTCACCTTCGCCTCGTCGCGGCTGTTGATCGCCACGCGGCAGCCCTCACGCGCCAGGCCGAGAGCAACAGCGTACCCCAGTCCGCGCGATGCGCCGGTGACCAGGGCGCGTTTGTCTTTCAGATTTAAGTCCATTTTGCCTCTTCTCACAATGAAAAGCCTCGTCTGTGGACAAGGCTTGGAGTCACTTTTCTTTCGCTTGACTTTCCTTCCTTATCCGCTCGCCAATTTCTCGGACGGATTGCCGGGGCAGGTGTTTCTTGCGGTCGCGTGTATAGTCGCCGTGCCCGGTTTCATACTGCTGAATAAAGCGAATTGCGCCTGCAGGTCCAAGTTCACGAAGCAGGACCTCGAAGCCAATAACACGAATTTGATAGAGAGTCAGGCTTTCGGTTGTCATTTCAAACCTCTTCCAGCCATTGTACCGGATTGATTACAGCAAAGAGAAATCGTTTCTTCTCTCGGTTTGCCAGTTTCTGTAAATGGTCGTCGGTTGTGAGGAATACCTCTACTTTTGCTTGCTCGGCTGAGGCAAGATGGAGCGCATCATAACTGTCAAAGCCGGATGTTTCCAATTCCTCTGCTCGATCCAAAATTTGACCGGTCGTCTCGATGACCCGATGGCATTGTCTTGCCAAAAGGACTGTTCGTTCCTTGCGCTCGACATCACTAATTTGTTCGAGTTCATAAAACAAAATCTCGCTGCCGACCCACTCCCATTCGCGTTGGTGGGTCTTTTCCAGGATCAGCGTTACCGCTTCGGATTCTAACCGTATACGGGGCTGATTCTGGTCATCGAAGGGGCGATTGAGACAACAGGTGTCGAGGTAAATCTTCATCGCGGGATTGAGTATAGCATAATCTTCTAGGCTTGCAGCAACGAATTATGATGCTGCAGCGGTTACATCTCCACCAGCACCTTCAACATTCCCGTTTTTTGGGCCTCTTCGAAGGCCTGCAAAACCTTCGCCAGCGGATAGCGCGCCGCGATCAGCACGCTGGGGTCTACGGCGCGAGCTGCCAGCAGACGTAAAGCCGGGGCGAAGGGGCCGCAGCGCGAACCGAGGATGGTGATCTCGTCCACCACTATAGACGATCCGTTGACGCTCATCTCCCCTTTGTACGTGGACTTGAGCACCAGCGTACCGCGCGGACGCAGCGCCCGCCGCCCCAGGTCAAAACCGGACCCGCAGCCGGTCGCCTCGACCACCACGTCCCAGCGCCGCGGCCGGATTTCATCTTCAGCGATCACGCCGATGCGCCGCGCTGCCAGCAGCGCCTGTTGATGCGGATGGCGCGCCACCACGCGCAGATCGCAGCCGGTCAGGGCCAGGGTTTGGGCGATCAGTTGTCCCAGCCGCCCGGCGCCGATCAGCAGAACGCGATCCGTCGGTTGGATGTGAACCTGCTCCTGGATTTCCAGCGCAGCGGCCAGTGGCTCGGTGAAGACGGCCGCCTCATCCGGAACAGAATCGGGGACAATGTGCAGGTTCGCCAGCGGCAGGGATGTATACCCGGCGTGTGCGCCGTGGCGGCCCATGATACCCAACACTGTGCGCTTCTCGCAGTGCGTCGGGCGTCCGTTTTTGCATTGTTCGCACTCCCCGCAGGCAACGTTGATCTCGCCGACGACGCGTTTGCCAATCCAGGATGAATCTGGTGACTCGACCACCTCGCCAACGAACTCATGGCCGGGGATGCCGGTGAAAGGGTAATAGCCGCGCACCAGTTCCAGGTCAGTGCCGCAGATGCCCGATAAGCGGACGCGGATGAGCGCCTCGCCAAGCGGCGGCGCCGGGATGGGGACTTCACGCAAAGATAGTTGTCCATTTTCGAGCCAGAGAGCTTGCATAAACAGTTACCTCGCGCCCTTCCTCCCGAATTGCCGCTCCAGCATATCCACCGAGAGGTGGATCATCGTCGGCCGGCCGTGCGGACAGGTGCGCGGCGAGGCGCAGGTTTCCAGGTCCGAGAGCAGGGCGCGCTGCTCTTCGGGTGAGAGCACCTGTCCGGCCTTGACCGCCAGCCGCTTGCAGACGCGTCCGGCCATGCGGGCTTCCACTTCGGCCTGCAAGGGAGTCTCGTCCTCTTCGAAATCTTCCACTACGGCGCGCAGCGCGGCGGACGGGTCACTGGCGGCAAACAGAACCGGCACGGCGCGCACCTGGAAGGTGTTGGGGCCGAAAGGCTCGACCTCGAAGCCGAAGTGCTGGAGGATGGGCAGATTGGGGATCAGCAGATCACCAGATTGGGAGGGCAAATGGATGACCGCCGGAGTCAGCAAAGCCTGGGATGGAACTTTCTTTTGGCTATGTTGCGCCATCAGCTTCTCGAACAGCACCCGTTCGTGTGCGGCGTGCTGGTCAATCAGGTACAGGCCATCCGGGCCTTCGGCAACCAGGTAGGTGGCGCCGATCTGGCCGATGAGGCGAAGCAGGGGAACAGGGGAGCTGGGGAGCAGGGGAGCAGGGGGGCCTGGGGGCAGGGGAGCAGGGGTGACTTGGGACGACTCATCGCCGAGGAGAGACTGATCACTGTTCACTGATAACTGTTCACTGGCGAATGACCATGCCGGGTCAACCTGCCTGGCTGGAGTACCCCACAAAGTGGGCGCGACCTGCGGTACGGGCGCATAGGCCAGCAGGGCGCGGCGCACGGCGCGCTGCACGAAGCTGAAGACGCGATCCTGCTCCCGGAAGCGCACCTCGGCCTTGGCCGGGTGGACGTTGACATCCACTTCGGCCGGCTCGACCTCCAGGAACAATACCGCCAGCGGGTAGCGTCCGACCATCAGCAGGGTGTGATAGGCCTGCAGCAGTGCGGCGGACAGGGGGATGTTTTGTACCCAGCGTCCATTGATGAAGAATGTGATCTCGCGGCGATTGGAACGCGTCAGGGAGGTTGGGCTGATGAAACCGGTCAATTTCATACCTGTCTCTTCGGCCAGCACTGCGAGCATCTGCTTGCCAACCTCCACCCCATAGAGCGCAGCCAGGATGGCGCGCGCATCGCCGTCGCCGCCGGTCTGCAGGCTGGATGTCTTCCCCTCCGTGAGCTTGATGCGCACATGCGGATAAGCCAGGGCGTAACGCGCCAGCAGGGCGTCAATGGCGCGCCGCTCGGTCGTATCCTGCTTGAGGAACTTGAGCCGCGCCGGGACGTTGTAAAACAGTTCTTCCACCTGCACCAATGTCCCCACCGGCGCGCCGACGATCTCTACACGCCCGGTCGCTCCACCCTCCATGTGCAACCGCGCGCCAGCGGCAGAGTCCGCCGTGCGCGAAGTGATGCTCAGACGCGCGACCGAGCCGATGGAGGCCAGCGCCTCGCCGCGGAAGCCCAGCGTGGAGATGGCGAACAGTTCCTCGGCGCGCGCCAGCTTCGAGGTCGCGTGGCGGGTGACGGCCAGCGGCAGCTCGTCAGCCGGGATGCCGCAGCCGTCATCGGCGACCTGGATCAGGGTCCGGCCCGCCCCGCTGATCGTCACGGAGACGGATTTCGCGCCAGCGTCCAGGGCGTTTTCGAGCAGCTCCTTGACCACCGAGGCGGGACGTTCCACCACCTCGCCAGCGGCGATCTGGGAGGCAACCTCAGGCGGCAGAAGTCGAATAGGCATGGCCTCATTATAAATCGAGATTCGAGATTAGGAAACCCGCTCACAAATCCCAGCTCACAAATCCCAATCTCTACTCTCTACTCTCTATTCTCTATTCTCTATTCTCTACTCTCTATTCTCTATTCTCTATTCTCGACTCTCTATTTCCGATATAATAGCCCCATGCCTTTTTCCACCATCTTCTTCGATTTGGATGAGACGCTCTACCCGGCCTCCTGCGGATTGTGGCCGGCCATCAAAGAGCGCATCAACCTGTACATGGGGGAACGGCTGGGCCTCACGCCGGAGCAGATCGAAATCCTGCGGGACAGGTACTTCCGTGAGTACGGGACGACCCTGCGCGGCTTGCAGGCCAATCATTATGTCAGCGAGGAAGACTACCTGGCCTTCGTCCACGATCTTCCCTTAGCCGACTACCTGCAACCGGACCCGGAGCTGCGCGCCATGCTGGAGGCTTTGGCGGCCCAAAAGCTCATCTTCACCAACGCCGACGCGGCCCACGCTTATCGCGTCATCCACGCCCTGGGCCTGGACGGCTGCTTCAACGCCATCCTGGATGTGCACGTCGTCGAGCCTTACTGCAAGCCCATGCGCCAGGCTTTCGAGATCGCCCTGGAATTCGCCGCGGAAAGCGACCCCGGCCAGTGCGTCGTCATTGATGATCTGCCCCACACGACGCGTGCGGCGCGCGAAATGGGCTTTTTCAGCATACTCTTGGGAGAGAACGGTTCTGGCGAGGATGCAGATGCCCGGCTGGCCCGTTTGGTGGATCTGCCAAAGATCCTGGATGGGCGATAAAAACTCTTACGTTCTTTTTACGCAAGGCGGCTACAATTTCATCTTGCTTTAATCACGGCGTGATAGCCTCTCTCCCAGAGCTACCATAAGTGCCTATCCGAAAACCTTCCGGAACGCGGACTTTAGTCCGCAATGCAGGGCAGACTGAAGTCTGCATTCCGTTATTCGCTAAGGAGAATATCAGATATGGGAAACAAAGTCCTACGTGTAATCTTGGTTCTGTTCGTCGCCGGCGTGCTGGTCGTCGGCTCGTTCGGCGGAGGGTTTGTCACCGCGCGCTTGCTGCCTGCCAATATGGTCATCCCGGCGCTGGCGCCACAGGTCACTACCGCGCCGAGCGGGGATCAGGGCGGTACGCCCGAAAGCTTGCAAACGACCTTCCAGCCGTTCTGGGAAGCCTGGAGCATCGTCCACCAGAGATATGTTGATCAACCGCTGGACGATACGGCGCTGATGCGCG
>Ga0210031_1002974_pt1 | contig 10047 bp, 14 predicted proteins | sample CryGeyCG2014_080_FD_185455 | JGI IMG/M metagenome (GOLD analysis project Ga0210031, IMG submission 185455) | Groundwater microbial communities from aquifer - Crystal Geyser CG03_land_8/20/14_0.80 (SPAdes) (version 2) | ecosystem: Environmental > Aquatic > Deep subsurface > Groundwater | place... | reverse complement strand
ATTCACCGAGGCTGAGGCTAAAGACACAGGCTTTTTCATCGACGAAGGGTATAATATTATGGAAAGGCTGATAAGGATGTCATAAAATGATAAACATTATTTATCATGGTAAACTTTGCTCAGTAATCTAAGTTCGCTGATGAAAATATTACCGTGAGGGAAGTAGTAGTTTAAAAATGCCAAAGAAGAAAGATAGAGAAAAGTATTCTATTCCTAGTGGGGACACATATAAAGAGCTTAGTGAACAACTAGATTTACCTATCTACTCTTATACGGAAGAGACACCAAGAGTTTTAGAGTTACCAAGGTCAGAACACCCTGACATTTCATTCTTTAATGACATCGATGTCAATCAATGGAAGAATTACGATGAAATAATCACAGATAGTTTGTGGCTTATAGGGAGTCGAGATAAATCAGGTGCACACACGGCGGAGCTACACGGGAATTTTATTCCTCAGATTCCCCATCAAGCAATGTTGCGGTATACCAAGCGCGGGGAGATAGTATTGGATACTTTTTCGGGCAATGGGACAACACTGATAGAGTGTAAGAGGCTAGGGCGCAATGGCATTGGCATTGAGCTCTTGCCAGCTTTAGTTGAAAGAAGCCGAGAGCTTATTGCCAAAGAGGCAAATCGCTGGAATGTTAAGACAACAGTGATACAGGGAGATAGCCGCCTTTCGGAAACAACGCAAAAGGGGGAAGTTTATGAAAAGGCTTGAGAAATCTACTACAGTGGACGGGGAGAAATATTTACTAAAGCTTACTTTTGACATCGATGATTTTGTCGGGGACGGGGTTTTTAATTTAGAAGTCTACAATGATAAAGGTGAGATGGAAGTTAGGAGTCCCCTTGCCTCATCAAGAGGATTATCACAAAAGTGGTGGATAGAAGCTAGAGAAGTTCTCAAAAGGTGTGTAAGGCATTGAAATGAGAGCTCACGTTTTCATTACAGACGAAAGGACTTTCCCTGTTGTAAGGGATAATAATTTTTATGGTGTTGGTGTAAAAGGCATACCCGTATCCTTAGGAGGCTTAATCAGTGAGAACCTAAAAAATCCAAGAAAGCCTTATTTTGCAATGGTTGGTGATGTTCTAGGGACACGAATTGGAGACATAGTTTTTCTTTACGAAAGGCAAGTAGGATTTCACGGCATATATAGAATTGCAAGCGAGCCATTTTTTGACCCAACACCAATTGGTTGTGTAGATGAAACTTGGCCATTAAGAGTAGAGATGGAGTGCCTAAATTATTTTGTTGAACCAGTCCCTGAGGATTACTTATTTTCTACGAAAGAATATGAAGCGAAATTTTGGGGATGGTTTTACAGGAAAATCCAGGGAGCGAGGGGTGTTAATACAATAAATCCCGAAGCCGCTGAGGCATTGATAGAGTTGCTTGTCAAGGTTAATGGAAATGCTATTAACAGGCCCACTCAAATCAAGCCATACCCTTCAAAAAATAAGATTAAAATCGCATTACCGTTGGATCAAGATGGCAAAGTATATTTAGAGGATATACTGAGGGCTTGGTTAATCAAAAACATTGACAACCCTAATCGAAGTGATTTAAGAGAGGTCTTCGGTCCTGTCGAGGATTTGGAATGGTTTGCAAATAATATACCCTATCACGTAACTAGAAAAAATATAGACACCCTTTCTTACCACAAGAACATGAAATATACTGGTTTACCCCTGAGATATAAGTTTAGCGTCGTGGAATTGAAAAGAGATTTAGCAGATGCTAAGGCTGTTTCTCAGGTCATCAACTATTCCAAGTGGGTGGCAGGGAGGCTCGCCAATAGTGAAATTGAAGCAGTCCAGCCAATTTTAGTTGCGTATAACTTTAAAAGAGAAGCAATAATTAAAGCAAAAAACAGTGATTTTAGTGATAAAGGAATTACCTTTGTTAAATATGAAGTTAAGCATAATGATATCTTCCTTTATAAGGAGAGCATATGAAAAAATTGAGACAGAATACAAAAGTAATAGTTTATCATAATGGTGATGATGAGGGCAATCATAGTTATTACTTTTATGACGAGGATAAGAAGGTGGACTTGGATTGGGGTGAGGTGGGGCATATCCCCAATAGGGGCGACCGCTTTCCTCACCCAGACAAAAACCTGGACCTTCGATTGGATAATATCCTTTGGGATGATGATTGCTAATAACATCCTAATTTTCAACAGAGTTTCCGGTTAATGGAAAGACTGAGTATGGAGTTTCATTATGGCACTAATAGTTCAAAAGTATGGTGGTAGCTCGGTTGCTAATGGGGAGAGGATTAAGAACGTGGCGCGTCGGATAGCCAAAGTCAGGGATGAGGGGAATGAGGTAGTAGTTGTTGTTTCAGCGATGGGGGATACCACTGATGAGTTGATTAACTTGGCTCACCAGGTCAGCGAGCAGCCCAGCGATAGAGAGCTTGATTTGTTGCTTTCCACCGGTGAGGTAGTGTCCAGCACCCTTCTGGCAATGGCTCTGGATAGTCTGGGTTATAAAGCGGTCAGCCTTAGCGGTGTTCAAGCGGGCATTCAAACTGATTCTAGTTATAGCAGGGCTCGGATTCTTCGCGTCGACCCTAAGCGCATTGTCAATGAGTTGGAGAAAGGGAATATCGTCATTGTGGCTGGATTTCAGGGCGTGACTCAGGAAATGGATATTGCCACTCTGGGCAGGGGTGGCTCTGATACTACCGCGGTTGCCTTGGCTGCCAGCCTGGGGGCTGAGATATGTCAGATTTATACTGATGTTGAAGGGGTCTATACCGCTGACCCTCATCTTGTGCCTGAGGCAACTAAATTAAAGGAAGTCGGCTATGAGGAGATGCTGGAGCTAGCCAGCTGTGGAGCAAAGGTAATACATCCCCGGGCGGTAGAACTGGGTGAGCTATATGATGTACCCATTTTGGTAGCTTCAAGCTTCAGTGATAGCGCTGGTACATTTATTTGTAAGGAGGCTTCCATGGAAGTGAGAAATAAAGTAAGAGGTATTGCTCATGATACCAATGTGGCTAAGATAACTGTCATTGGCGTGCCTGACAAGCCCGGTGTTGCCATGAGTATCTTTGAGCCCCTAGCTAAAGCAAACATAAGTGTGGATACTATTGTGCAAAATGCTAGTGTCCAAAATATTACTGACCTTACCTTCACGGTGGCTCAAACTGATTTGAACAAGGCAATGTCTATTGTGGAACCAGTGGCGAAGTTTTTCGGTGCGAAGCAATGCATTGCTGATGCCACCTCGGCTAAGGTTAGTATTGTAGGTACTGGTATGCAAAACACGCCGGGTTATGCTGCCAGGATGTTCCGCACGCTTTATGCCGAAGGCATCAATATCCAGTTAATCACAACTTCGGAGATAAGAATAACCTGTATCATCTCCGAGGATAAAGTTAAGGATGCTGTCCAGGCTTTGCATAGAGCTTTTGAGCTTGAAAAAGAATAGCTTGGGATTGCTTCACCCCATTCGCTTCGCTCTGGGCTTTGGCTCACAGCGCTCCTCGCAATGACAAAAAGGGGGCATAGCTCGCAACAATATAGGGGCAAAGGTATTGAATTTAGCCTTCAGCTTAATGTATCCTTATAAAGTTTAGGTTGGTTTTGTCAGGAGGTTTGGAGATGGAGAAGAGCGTTAAAGACCTCGTAACGAGCAAGTTTGTTAAAGTGGCAGAGGAAGACCAGCTATCGCAGGTAGTGGTTAAGACAGCCAAGGACAAGAAGACCATGTTGGCTTGCGTGTTGGACAAGGAAGGTAAACTCAAGGGGATAATAACGCCTAAAGAGCTTCTCAGGGCAGTAGAGATACGAGAATTTGGCACTATCAGACGTCCTTTTTTTGAAGGTCCAGAAATCTTACATATCTTAAGCTCAAAATATGCTAAAGATATAATGAGTCCCCCGGTAAGCGTAAAGCCAGAAGATAACGTAGATAAGGCAATCGACATAATGCTGGATAAAGGGTTCTATGAGGTTCCTGTGGTTGATGAACAAGAAAGAATACTCGGGGTGATAAATTATTTCAGCATAATTACCAGTTCAGTGGAGTATTTCAAGCCATAAGTGGAAGCTGTATATTTCAAGTTTATACTGAGTCTGGGTTTAGTCCTGATATTTGCCAGAATATTTGGAGAGCTTTCCGAGCGTTATTTTAAGCAGCCAGCCGTTCTCGGGGAGCTAGTGGCTGGCATCATTATTTCGCCGTTCCTTTTAGGAGGGCTCATTCATGACCCTATAATTCTGAACTTCGCCACAGTTCATAATCCGTTCGGGCTTCAAGGGGATTTTGACATAATGTACATCATAGCTAACATCGCTGTGGTTATATTGCTCTTCCAGGCTGGGGTGGAAACTGATATTCGCTCGTTTCTCAAGCAGGCTCCCACTGGCTTCGCAGTAGCTTTTGGTGGTGTTGTCTTGCCCTTTGTTGGTGGTTATTTCGTCACCAGGGCACTTTGTCCTGATGTTGGCATTGGTGGCTGGTTATTTATGGGAGCAGTGCTCACCGCCACCAGCATTGGAGTCACGGTAAGGATATTGATGGACATGGGCAGGTTAAATACTCCGGAGGGGACCACCATCCTGGTGGCTGCTGTGGTTGACGATATAATCGGACTGATCATTTTATCCATAGTCATCGGCCTGTCTGAAACAGGGGAGTTTGAGATTCTTGAGGCGGTAAAAATTGGTGCTATTGGATTTGCAGTATGGTTTAGTTTGCTCCTGATTGGAATCAAGCTCAATAAGTATATCTCCAGGTTCCTGCTAAATCCGTTTAAAAGCTCAGGGACAGCGCCTATAGTTGCGCTCATTATTGGTTTCCTTGTGGCATATCTGGTTACACTGGTTGATTTACACCCGGTAGTGGGAGCCTATGTGGCGGGATTGATATTCAGCGCTTGTCAAGAAAAAGAAGAGATAATAGAGAAGGGGAGACCAATAATGCTTTTTGCTGCGCCTTTCTTCTTTGCCTATCTGGGGATGATGGTTGATTTGAGGCTCTTTGGTGCCCCGGGGGCGGCGGTGTTAGCTGTTCTATTAATAGTAGTAGCTATGGTGGGGAAATTGATAGGTTGCTATATACCAGCACGGTTCGCGGGCAAGCTTTCTCACAATAGTGGCATGATAGTAGGAGTGGGCATGGTACCTAGGGCTGAGGTAGGTCTTATTGTTGCTGCCGCCGGATATATAGCTGGAGCGATAAGCTTGGGGTTGTATGGGGCAGCAGTGGCAGTGTGTGTTGTAACCACGTTAGTAACACCGGCAATGCTCAAGCCTTTCTTTAAGAGGCAGTTAGCGCAAGTGTCCGAGCCAGTGTCTGGTGATTCTAACTCTAGTAATAGTGCTTAATCTGGTTACTCGTCTTTTATTCCGTGGTCGCGGAGATAGTCAATAGCGTCCTGAACAGTCTTTATATTTTCGGCATCTTCATCGGGTATTTCCAGCCTCATTTCAGGAGTGCTGAATTCCTCCTCTATAGCGGTAATAAGCTCGATTAAATCCAGAGAGTCGGCATTCAAATCCTCTGCGAAAGAAACTTCCGGGGTTACTTCACTTTTTTCAACCCCTAATTGCTCTACAATGATTTCCTTTAATTTTTCAAAGATAGTTGCCATTTTCCCTCCTTTGGTCACTAGGATTTGTTTTGCCATATTTAGTGGCTATTGAGCCTAATACTCCGTTAATCAACCGTGGTGAGGAATCACTGCCAAAAGTTTTGGCTAACACTACTGCTTCGTTTATTGCCACCTTAGCGGGAGTATTATTATCCATTAAAAGTTCGAAGATGGCAATACGCAGAATATTTCTATCGATGATAGACATTTGTGCCACGGGAAAAGATGGAGCAAAACGCCGAACAACATTATCAATCTTTGCTTTATTTTTCAACACATCTTGCACAAGTTCTCTAGCAAAGTTAATTGCTTCTGGAGGCAATGCCCGCTCTATTGCCAGGTGAGCCAACACCTCCTCAGCTTTATGTTCAGTGCAATCAATTTCATAAAGCGTTTGGAGAGCAGCGATTCTTGCCCTTCGCCTCAAATTAGTCATGTTATTCAGTCTGCCTTTAGCTGTGAAATTTCTTCGGTGGTCGATATGTTCCGCGTTCGTAGCTCGGGATTAATTCGCCTGATTAATCCGCTTAGCACCTTTCCTGGTCCTATTTCGTAGAATGTGGTTACTTTTTCTTGAGCCATATATTCCACGGAACGTTGCCATTGGATGCAATGGCAAAGCTGGTTCAGTAGCTCTTCCTTTATCGCGTCTATGTTATCCAGCGGCTGAGCGGTTACATTTGCTATTATGGGAGCGGTTGGAGGATGAAATGTGGTGTTGGAGACAATCTCGCTGAATTCACCAACGGCTGGCTCCATTAGACTGGAGTGGAAAGCTCCGCTAACCCTTAGTGGGGTCTGACGCACACCCTTCGTCCTGGCTAATTTATTAGCTTTATCTAAATTCTCTATGCCACCGCTGATTACAATTTGTCCGGGGCAGTTGATATTGGCAATGGTACATCCACTAAGGAGGCATAAATCTTCAACGTCTTCTTTGCTAGCTCCTAATAGTGCTATCATCCCCCCTGGTTTCTTTTGTCCTGCCTGGTGCATCAATCTTCCTCTGTGGCGAACTAGGCGAACGGCATCAGTGACGCTGAGCACATCGGCAGCTACTAGAGCGGTATATTCTCCCAGGCTGTGTCCGGCAACAAAAATGGGGGAAGGAAGATGGTCATTGGCTGTTTCCTGAGCTATCTTAAGGCAGGCAACACTGGTTATCAATATAGCTGGCTGGACATTGTCTGTTCTGGTTAATGCATCATCTGGACCTTCAAAACATAACCGAGAAAGGGGGAAGCCTAAAGCATCGTCGGCTTCCTCAAAGATCTCCCTTGCCAGGGAATAGCTATGATATAAGTCTTGCCCCATACCCACTTTCTGAGAGCCTTGGCCGGGGAAGATATAAGCTATCTTGGATGGTTCAGTCACGCGTTAGTTACCCTTTTCCTTTAGGTGCTTTGACTTCAATAACTTGTATATCACCATAGCTACCGCAGGTGAGGCAAACGTGATGAGCTAACTTTGGGCTGTGACATTGTGGACAAGTATCCAAGGTTGGCAAAGCTAACTTAATATGGCTTCGCCGTTTGCCGCGGCGCGCTTTGGCATATCTCCTCTTAGGTAGAGCCATATACTTTCATCTCCTTTATTCCAGCACAATCAGGGCGACATAGTGGTTTCATAGGTAGATTTAGCAGGATATATTGTCGTATTAATTCTCCTAAGTCAAGTACATGATTTTTATCAATAGTGAAACCTTCTGATTCTTCGGACAGGTGGAGTGGCAAACCGCTGGATATATCGATGGTGGGACGCAATTCCTCTTCAATGGCAAAATTTATGGAGTAAGGAAAGCGCTTTAGGCAGCGGCCGCAAACAAGTTCCACCTGGACGCTTAATTTACTACGAACTAAAATCCCTTGACCAGTGTGAATTAGCGTTATCTCACCCTCGATAGAGCCTTCAGGTTGCTTCTCAATTATGGTATTAACGTCATAGTTACGGCTAGAGCCAGTGGGGTCTTTCAACAATTGAGCTACATTTATTGCCCCAGTTAACTGGCTTTTGTTGAGGTCTTCAACTTTCATCATTGCTAATCACAACTTGTAGTATAAATTAGGGGTAAAGTATAATGACTAACTTAAGGGACTTCAAGCGTTGGAAGAGGAAAAATTAAAGGAAAAATTAAAGGCTGAGTTAGAAATACGCCGTAGTGAATTAGTGCGACTAAGCTCAGATATCCATGATAATCCTGAGCTAGGCTTTCAGGAAGTAAAGGCGGTATCCTGGCTTAGCAATTACTTAGAGAACAATGGATTTTGTGTTGAAAAGGGCGTTGCTGGATTGGCTACGGCTTTTCAAGCAACATATGGTGAGGGAAAGCCAAAAATTGCTGTGCTTGCTGAATATGATGCCTTGCCGGGAATTGGGCATGGTTGTGGGCATAATATCATAGCTGCGTCAGCAGTTGGTGCCGGTGTGGCCAGTAAGATTGTTGTAGATAATCTCGGAGGAAGCATTATAATTTTAGGCACTCCTGGTGAGGAAACTTTTGGTGGCAAAATAGATATGATCAAGGCTGGCATTTTCGATGATGTGGATGTGGCTATGATGGTGCATCCTTCGGTGCTAAACATGGCAATTTATCGGACGCTCGCCTGCCTTCCGCTTGAAGTGGAATTTTTTGGCAAAGCAGTTCATGCTGCTATTCATCCTGCCGAGGGCGTGAATGCTCTTGAGGCTATTATTCTCGCATTTAACTCCATAAATTCGCTGCGCCAGCATATAAAAGAACAGGCGCGCATCCACGGTATAATAACTAACGGTGGTGAGGCACCCAATGTGGTGCCTGCTTACAGCGCTGCTAAGTTCATAATTCGTGCCCCTGATTACGCTTACCTCGAGGAATTGCAAGGCAAAGTGCTAAACTGTTTTAAAGGTGCCTCTTCAGCCAGCGGCGCCAGATTGAAATATCGCTGGGGGGAGAAAGTTTATGCTCCCATAAGGAATAATGTAGCTATGGCTCGGCTATTTAGCGATAATCTTGAATCACTGGGGCGTAAATTGGATATTTTTGATTCTCAGAGTCCTTTTGGTAGTTCAGATATAGGCAATGTTAGCGAGGTGGTCCCCAGCATGCATCCCATGGTTGCTATCGCCTCTCCTCCTGTTTCATTACATTCAACAGAATTCGCTTCCGCTGCCGCTTCTGAGGCAGGATACCAGGGATTGTTAGATGCCGCTAAAGCAATGGCGATGACTGTGGTTGATATTATTGGGCGACCTGGGGTGTTGGAGAAGATTAAGCAGGAATTTCGTAGTTCTTAGGCAATGGTTACAGTAGGGATTCCGCGGGCTTTGCTTTATTACCAGTATTATCCTGCATGGAAGGTCTTCTTGGAGAAGCTGGGTGCGAAAGTAGTGGTATCAGCACCAACCAACAAAAGTATATTAAACTCAGGCGTTGCACGGGGTGTCCAGGATACTTGCTTGCCGGTAAAGGTCTTTTTCGGACATATCGTTTCATTGGTTGATAAATGTGACGTAATGTTTGTCCCCGCTGTTACCAGTTTGGGCAAGAAGAGTTATAATTGCTCCAAGCTTATCGGTTTGCCCAATATGGCAAGGGCTTTAATTCCAGAAAGCCCTCCCATTCTTGCCCCAGAGATAAATTGTGAAAAAGGACGCTACAATTTGTACCGAAGTATCTATGGGGTGGGACGCTACTTTACCTCTAATCCATTTAAGCTTAAGAGAGCGGTGGAGGAAGCTTGGGCAAGCAATTTAGATTACCGGGGCAAAATGTCGGATGAAGGAATTACTCCTCTCCAGGCTATTGATTGCAAGCTGTCTCCTGATGTTAATCCTTCTTCATTTACAATCGCAGTTATCGCACATCCCTATATTAGCTATGATGAGTATATTAGTCATCGGCTTATTCCACAACTACAAAAGAAGGGAGTCAAAGTTGTTACCCCGGAGATGGTATCTCCAGAAGAGCTTGATGCTGCTACAAGGAGACTGGTGGGTGTTCCTCATTGGTTATTTGAATCCGAAATAATCGGCGCCGGAGAATATTACATGGAAACAGGGGTGGATGGTATAATTATCACATCTGCTTTCGGATGTGGTCCTGATTCGATGATGTTAGGCATGGTGCAGCATCGAGCAAGAGAGTTAAGCATTCCTATTTTACCACTTAGTTTGGATGAGCATAGTAGTGAAGGGGGTTTGCTTACTCGATTAGAGGCCTTTTTAGATATGGTCAAGCGAAGGGAAAGAATATGAGTATAGGCTTTCCTCATTTCGGCAATGTTTATATCCCGATAAGAGCTATGGCAAGGAGACTGGGGGCTCCTGATGGTAAAGTAATAATTCCACCGCCGATAACACAACGCACATTGGACCTCGGTATTAAGTACTCACCGCAGGAAGCTTGCTTGCCGTATAAGCTCACCCTGGGTAGCTTGATTGAGGCTTG
>Ga0210031_1002956_pt1 | contig 10071 bp, 2 predicted proteins | sample CryGeyCG2014_080_FD_185455 | JGI IMG/M metagenome (GOLD analysis project Ga0210031, IMG submission 185455) | Groundwater microbial communities from aquifer - Crystal Geyser CG03_land_8/20/14_0.80 (SPAdes) (version 2) | ecosystem: Environmental > Aquatic > Deep subsurface > Groundwater | place... | reverse complement strand
TTAACGATCGGGTAGAGATTAACTTTGGAAGAGGTATTATTAGTAATCTTTACGGAAAGCTCCAGAATGTCTTTTGCTTCAGCTTTCTGATCAATAATGGTTGGACTTACTGCAATTTCTCCTTGAGCAAAAACAGTGTTAGTGATTAATGACAAACAAAAGGTGAGAAGCAAGAAGAAACAAGTTTGCAATATTTTATTCATGTTATTATGCGAAGAATAGAAAGAAAATAAATCCGCCGATCAGAAAAACTAAAATAAGAATGATTAGAATGATTAATCCGAGATAGAGAGCTGGCGAGGGCCCCTCATATTTTCTTACATATCTCATTCGTCTCAGACCTGCCTCTTTTAATGTTTTTTCTATTGCCCTATCTTTGTACAGTTTTAAGAAAAGAGCAAATAGAGCGCCAACAAATATCAATCCTAAAAATATCGGGATAATCATCTTCCAGGGTATTATCCAAAAAGTTCTTTGGGCATAAAGAGTTTGTCGGCCCTGTCCTCCTTCGTAAGCAAAGGTGCCAAAACTTAAAGATAAAGTAGCAGTATATCTTCCAAAGCCGAAATCTCCTTCCCAAGAATTTTCAAACCGCCTGATGCTATTGGGTAAAACATTGGCTCCTGAATCATTAACCCGTAACGTAGCAACTTTCTTTCCTAATATACTTTTTATTTCAATCAGTCCATGAGGTTTAAGATGAACATTGCCTAAATTTTCAACCCGAGTCACAAAGTTAACCTTAAATGGAGTACTATAAGAATTTCTGTCAGTGGTAAATTCTCGAATCCGAGCTTCTTCAATGACATCTCCAGCAACTTGCAAAAGCACCAAAACTCCGGTCTGTTGAGCAACAACGATAACTACTCCACCTTCTTCAATTTTTGGAGGGATGGAACCAAAAACTACTGCCCCATAATAACCTCCGGGCCCAGCTGTGTCAGGTACCTTAATTTTAATTGGAATTTCTTTTTCTTCTCCGGGAGCAAAATTTATTCCATCAGGAGAAATCCCTACCCAGGAACTCATAAAATAGCCTTCTTGGGAACCAGGCGAAATTAAGAGAACCTGACCAGTTTCCCCTCCGGCAGTAAAATCTTTGAGAAATGGATAAAAGGTCTTTGGACTATCAGAAACATTGGTTATTTTGATACTTTTCTCTAAAACTTCACCCGGATCGACCAGTTCTTCAATCCGAAGAGGACTAATTTTAATTCCTGTTCCCTGAGCCAAAACCGCCCCTGGAAAAAGGGGAAAGAAACAAGCAACAAGAATAGAAATTATTAGAAACTTGTAGAAATTCATAGAAATTTATTGTCTAAATGAAAACTTCCATGACAAAATTATCTATGGAAGCTTATCATCCTCCACAAGGAAAGGTATTTGTAGAAGCAGGAAGCAAATTAGCTTCTACAAATTAGTAGGTTGGAGTTGCAATGTAAGTTAAAGTGTTGGTGTAATCACCAGCTTCTTGAAGAGCACTGATCTCAATATTGAAGCCTACTCGGGTGGCACCTTTATCCGCAGTTGAACCGTCAGCCGCACCCGTATGACACATTACCTCAGCTTGAGTAGTACCTGTAAGTCCTGCCCAAAGGTCATTTCCGTAGTAATCATTTGCACAAGTGGTTCCCAAAGTAGCATCTTGGGAAGTTATCCCGAAGTGACCATAAGTGCCTTCTGTATTCAGGGTACCTGCAGGCGCAGCCCAAGCAGAAGCAGAAGTATAAGCAACACAGGAGCTATCTTGGAAACAATCTATATCATCACTTCCTGCGCTGGTTAGATTCTGGTCTTGGAAGATATTTACCGTAAAGCCATCGGAAGCATTAGTGGTGACTGCCAAATCCTGAGCCATAGTACTACTGGAATTTACCGTCAGGGTACCAAAAGCTAAAGTGGTAGCAGTCGAAGTTGCATCATTCCATGCACCATTAACGCCTTGGTTGGTTTCCTTAGAGCCCACAGCAGAAACGGTAAAGGTCAAAGTCGCGGAAACCGTAGCTGTCACCACCACATCATCAATAATGGCCACCCTAGCGTCAGCTGTTTCTATCTGAACAGAGGAAGCATTTTGAGTTGCGATGTTGATATCGTAGGAAGCAGCAGACGGTGGATTGGTAATTTGCTTATCACCGGTCTCAGCAGTAGTAGCATGAGTACCAATTTCAATCGTTATTACCGTACTCGTCGCTATTTCGTCTGTATCATTAAAGGTGATGGTAATTACCTCGCCCGTTGAGGTAGCCACTCCCAAAGCAGAACCAGCGCCAGTACCAGCAGTAGCAGCTAAGGTATATTCACCGGTAGATGAAGCCATATCTATATCAGTATAGTCCAACATACCAGCTACAGAAAAACTGTCATTAAAATCAAGCACGATCTTACCTGATACAGGGATATATTTGCTAAGAGTAAAGGTAATAGTATGGTTTGCTACTACCCCTAAATCTGAATCAGAGATAGTGTCTTTGACAACAGTAAGAGAGGCTGCTTGACTTCCGGGCATTACTGGAACACTCATCAGAAGCAAAGACAGAATCGCAATCCAACCTATAAATTTTTTCATTCGTAATTTTGCCATAACTTAATTAATTGAAGGGGTATGATTTCTCCCTCGACCTTGCGTCTCCTCTCTCCCCTTTTGGAAATCAAAAACGAGAGAGAGAGAGAGAGAGAGAACTCCCTCTAATTATATTATAACATTTTGTCAAGGAACTTCCTTGTGGAATTTTTAACTTTTTTCCTTCATAAATTTTCGAGTTTTACCCTTTCTGTGGAAAACTTTTCTATCGCGATAAATTTTAGACTTCCCTGTGGATAACTTTTATCCTGTCCAATGATACAACATGATTGAAAAATCTCTCAAATCAACTACTCCATCCTGGTTAAAATCTACTTTATGAAAATCTACGCTTGAAATTTTAGGTTTGCCCCAGTTGTAAAGCATAATGCTAAAGTCGAGTAGATTAATTTTTCCATCACCATTCAAATCGCTTCTATTTACGGACACCGTCTTCTTAGGCGCCGTTCCAGTTTCCTCTTCACCAAGCGTAAGGCCTCCGCCGCCTCCACCGCCACCTCCACCACCCGTGGACGGAGAAGGCGAAGGCTGGGGTGAGGGCTGGGGTGAGGGCTGCGGTGAAGGCTGCGGTGAAGGCTGCGGTTCGGGTGCTGGTTCAACTACCCCAAAAGTATCAAAGGCTGTTTTTTCCTGTCCTTCATAAACTATTTTAGCCCAATATTTCCAGGTGCCGGTCGGAGAACCAGGATAAACATACAAATTCTTGGTCCAGGTTATACTTTCCCCGGTTCGAATAGCCACTGGCGAAGAACTCTCATCAATTTTTGTTCCAGCGGGACTTTCAATCCACCAGCTCAATGGGATATCCTGGAAGGAAGCAAGTTTGTTTTCGACGATTACTCGAGCTGTCACGTAGTTTCCTGGTTCAACAGTCTTATTTTCTACCACTACGCCCACATCATAAATTCCTTCATCTGGGTATGGTCGGTAGGGGTTCTGATAAGTTAGAACACCCGGTACATCAAATGTGGTTGAATCTGAATCTAGAGACACAGAGCCATCAGAATTTTCTAATACCACTAAGAAGGCGTGAAGGCCGTTGGAATCTGGCGTCCACTGCTGGCTCATTGTCCAGGTGGTGGTTGCCAGGGGAACCAAATTGCTAACGACATCTGTCACTGCATATTTTGAAATATTATCGTATCTTATCTTAGTCGAAAGTTGATAAGTAGTAGTAGTATACCCGGGATTGTAAATCTTTACCCAAATGTTAGCCGGACTGCCTGCTTCTAAATCCTGTGGCGTGGTGCCGTAACCCACAATTTGTCCTTCGGGTTTGACATGAGCCGAGCTGACCACAAAAGCTACATTATCGTGAATTTCTCCGCCAAAAGCTGAAGCATCAATTTTAGCCCAATAGGTGCCGACTGAAGCGTCGCTAGGCAAGGTGAAGCTGTATTTATAAAATCCGGTTACTAACAGGGTAGAGGCGCCGCTACTGATTTGGGTTCCGTTGGGGTCGTAAACCGTAACATCTATCGCAGCACTGACTAACTGCCCCCTATCATCGACTACTGTTGAATAAATGGTTACTGTCTCTCCGGGCAGATAGAAAGCTCCCACATTGTCGTAAATACTTATTGTCTGGCCAACCGTAACCCCAGCTAAGTCAACATAACCTCCGGCACTGCCAAAAGTCAGATTGAAACCAGCAGCAAAAGTCAAAGATTTTCCGGGAGAAACAAGAGAGCCGGCAGTAGTAGCATCGCCAACCTGAATATCAACATAAGAAGTATAATCAATACCATTCACCGTAATAAATGTCTCTCCTAATTTGGCGTGAACAAAATCATAAAGATCATTAATTGTTCTGTTATCGGTTGTGCCATTTGTTAATAAAATCTTTCCGCCATAAGAATAAACTGCTCTGACTGTAACCGTCTCATAACCAGAAACAAATGTTACTACTCCCGTACCATAACTTACTGTGTAATCAGAAGAAGGAATTACCTCGCCCGTAGCATCGTTGTATAGAGCAAAAAATTCTGATTGAGTAATCGGAGTATTATCTAGAACAATTTTTTTATCTGTATCAACATATTCTATTTCGGCAGCAGCGTAGGTAACTTTGGTTGGAGGAGTATAAGTGAGACCAGCTATAGCTTCGGCACCCGTAGCTGAAGCCATGGTAGTAAAGGGATCTGCCGCTAATTGTCTGGTCTCCACTGTTTTGGCTACAAAGGTTTTAACCTCACTTATAAATTTCTTACCATATTTTTTAACGGTAACCGTGTAAGGATTAAAGGTGGTGGTGGCTGTTCCTGATTCTGTTCTTTCGACCTGCCAGGTAGGAATATATTTTTCTGGAATTTCCCCCTCGGCGCTGGAAGTAGCACTAAAGGTGGTGTTGCCAAAAACATCCAAAGCCTTAAGTTCAACATTTCCTAAAGGATTGCCGGCCGTATCAACAAAATCAACCAAGTAGCCATAACTTTCCTCAATGGTGGTGGTGGCTGTTCCGTAGGAACCGCCAAAGTTCCAGCCCACACTTCTATCCCAAATAGTATTAACCAGCTTTATTCCCCTGCCTCCGGCGGTAGCAATAACATCTACATTGTTGTAGTCGAAGATTGAGTTGGTAACAGTAATATATGTATTAGCCGGCGTGGAGGTTGAGGTCTGAATTCCTCCTCCTGCTTGTTCCTGATGATAAATCTGTAAGTTATTAAAGGTAGTGGTAGCAGCTCCCGCCACGATTGCAAAACCCGAAGCTGGCGAAGAGTTAATTCGGTTAACCTTCAAATCGTCAACCGTAACATTGTCGGTGTAGAAATATTGGCCCTTGGAAGCCCGGTCAAAGATTACTTTTTTAATTATCACTGTGGAGTTAGTGGCTGAATAATACTCACTGGGAGCTGTATCTCCCCGATAAATGAAATCTTCCCAGGCTGAACCGACATCAGTAACATAGGAGTCATAGAGTTCAAAAGTTCCTCCGGCAACATCTAAGAGAACATTCACTGCATCGGTAGAAGAGGACAGGAACTTAAGAGAAACACCCTCTTGAGGAATGCCGTCTTGTATTCCGCCAAAAGTAGTGGTAGCTGAATAATTAATCTTTAACTGGGGCAGATTGGCAGAAGAGAAAGAAATCGATTCTCCTTTGGACGTGACATAAGTGGAGGTAGCAAAAGGATTGTAAGTTTTATCGCCAATGACTAATTTAGATTTTACAGCATAAGTTGAAGCCGCCGGTTTATCCATAATACAAATACCCTTGGTTCCTTTAGCGAATTCGTACATCTTTTGGAAAGTAATAGCGGTTTCAGTTGAAGTACCCATTCCTACGCAGTTTTGATCACTATTTGGACCGCACCAATTCCCTATTCCATCGTCACCAATAACATACAAGGTATCAGTGGTAGTATTATATTTCATTGGATAGGTATCTTTTTGGGTAGCATAAGTAGCATCCGGGTCGCAAGGATGAGCTACAGAAGCAGTCAACACTGTTTTCCCCTTGATTTCTACGCTAGCTGAATATGTAATATATTCTGGATGGGTAATGGTTAAGGCATGGGGAGTCTTTAGGTCGGGATTACTTTCGGTGGTAGAGGCATAAGTAGCCCGAGCCACTTTTTGCTGAGCAATTGTTCCTGAAGCGCTGGTGGTTGCAGAGAATACCTGATCGCCATTGATGTCTTCTAAAACTACAGTGGCATTTTCTATTGGATTTCCCCGGACGTCAGTAGCAGTAAGGTCAAAAGTATACTTTTGATAGAAAGTACCGGTTGTGGTTGAAGTTGGCCAAGTGAAGTTCCAGTTGTCAGATAAAATATTGGTGGTAGTAGCTGAAGCAGCCCCGGCTGAGAAACCATAACCTGCTTTAGGATTAATCTTCTTTTCAGTAGTCTCGTCAATTTGACCAACATTGGCATAATCACTTAGCTGGATATCTAAATAGGGGGTATAGGTGGCACCATCAAAAGTTCTAAAGACGTCAGCTTTTTGGGCGTGAGTATAATCATAAAGTTGAGAAGAATTAGTGGTAGTAGCGATTAAGATCTTTCCTCCGTAAGAATAAACAAAGGTCACTTGCTCGTTTTGCTGATTTTGAGCAAAGGAGATGCCGCCAGTAGCATAGCCTATCCAATAATCCACTGTCTCTACCAGCTTCTGGTCATCTAAGGCTCCTTTGGCTCCAAAGATGGCAAAGAACTTGGACTGGTCAACCGGATAATTATCTAACTGCCATTCAGTGGTGAAGTAAGCAGAACTGGTGGCTTCGGTGCCATAACCTACATCAGTGGAAGGAGTGAAGGTAATGCCGGTTAAAGCTAAAGCTGCTTCTTCAGATAAAGTCTTGTAAGGATCGCTGGATAAAGTAACTTCTTCTACTGTCTTGGCATTTAAATCTTTGGTTAGTTCTACGAAACCGTAACCGTACTTAATTGCTTTGAAGTTGAAGGGTCCCACTTTCTGTTCTGTGCTGCCGGTACCGACAGCATAAGTAGCGTAAGTAAAGGTTTGGGTTGGTATCTGGCCTGAACCATTAGTGGTGGTGCTAAAGACTGATTGGTTCTTCAAGTCAGTCAGAATAACGGTGGTAGTGGCAACTGCCTGACCTGCTTTATCTTTAACTGTTAAATCATAAGTGTATTTTCGAGAGAAAGTACCAGAAGAACCTGGCCAGGTAAAGTTCCAGGTGTCAGAGTCAATGTTCTTGGTTGAGCCGTGGCTGGTGCCGGCACTCCAACCATAACCTGATTTGAAGTTAATCTTCTTGGTGGCTGTTTCTTCAATAGCACCGCCATCTATTTCAATATCCAAGTAAGAAGTGTAAGTTGAACCATCAAAGGTAGTAAAGACTGCCTGGTTTTTAGCATGAGTGTAATCATAGATTTGAGAAACTGTTCTGGTTTGAGTGACCTTGATTTTACCTCCGTAAGAGTAGACAAAGTTAACGGTGTAGCCTGTCTGGTCAGTAATGAAGGTAATGACACCGGTGCCGTAGTTAATGGTAAAGTGAGTGCCTTCAACTAACTTCTTGTTTTCTTCAGAACCATTCCAGCCAAAGATGCCAAAGAATTGAGATTGATCGACTGGAGAGTTCTGGAGATAGCAAGAAGTAGCGCAGGTAGTGGTTGATTCTTGGCCATAGGTTACAGCAGTTGAGGTAGTCAGAGTAATGCCAGTCAGAGCTAAAGCTGCCTCTTCAGATAAGGTGGTGTAGGGATCAGAAGAAAGGGTTAGAGATTCATTTGTCTTAGCGCTGAGATCTTTAGATAAAGAGACAAAGCTGTATTTGTATTTGATTGCCTGGAAGTTAAATGGTCCAACCTTGCTGGCAGTGCTTTCGGTAGTTGAGGAGTAAGTAGCATAAGTAAAGGTTTGAGTAGGAATAGAACCATCGTTGGTGGTAGTAACATTGAAGACCGGCTGATTCTGGTAATCAGTGAGAATGACCTGGGTAGAAGTGACTGCCTGGCCAGCTGCATCAGTGGTAATGAGGTCATAGGTGTATTTTCGAGAGAAGGTACCAGCTGGGTCAGACCAGGTGAAGTTCCAGGTATCAGAATCAATGTTCTTGGTTGAACCATTAGAGGTGCCAGCACTCCAGCCGTAGCCAGATTTGAAGTTAATCTTCTTGGTAGTGGTTTGTTCAATAGAGCCTGAATTTGAAGTATCACCTAATTGAATATCTAAGTAAGAAGTGTAAGTACTACCATCAAAGGTGGTAAAGACAGCTTCTTTTTGAGCATGAGTGTAGTCATAGATTTGGGAAACTGTTCTGGCAGTGGAAGTGGCAATTTCTACTTTGCCGCCGTAAGAGTAGACAAAGGTTACTTGGTGGTTTTGCTGGCTGTTGGCAAAACTAATTCCTCCAGTGGCATAAGCAATGGAATAATCAACTGTTTCAATCAGTTTCTGGTCTTCTTTTGAGTCTTTCCAGCCAAAGATGGCAAAGAATTTAGATTGGTCTACTGGAGAATTAGCTAATTGCCATTCAGTGGTGAAGTAAGCAGAAGAAGTGGCTTCTGCGCCGTAACCCACATCAGTAGAAGGAGTGAAGGTAATGCCAGTGAGGGCTAAAGCTTCTGATTCAGATAGGGTCTTGTAAGGATCACTACTAAGAGTGACCTCTTCTACTGTCTTGGCATTTAAGTCTTTGGTTAATTCAACAAAGCTGTAGCCATACTTAATTGCTTTAAAGTTAAAGGGTCCGACTTTCTGTTCTGTGCTTCCGGTACCGACAGCGTAAGTAGCGTAAGTAAAGGTTTGGGTTGGGATCTGGCCTGAAGAATTAGTAGTAGTCGAGAATATAGATTGGTTCTTGAGGTCGGTGAGAACAACAGTGGTGGTAGCTACTGCCTGACCTGCTTTATCCTTAACTGTTAAGTCATAAGTGTACTTTCGAGAGAAGGTTCCTGAACTTCCAGGCCAGGTAAAGTTCCAGGTGTCAGAGTCAATGTTCTTGGTTAAGCCGTGGCTGGCGCCGGCTGAGAAGCCGTAGCCTGTCTTGAGATTTATCTTCTTGGTAGTGGTTTCTTCAATGGCTCCGCCGTCTATTTCAATATCTAAGTAAGAAGTGTAAGTTGAACCATCAAAAGTGGTAAAGACAGCTGAACCTTTAGCATGGGTGTAATCGTAGATTTGAGAAGTGGTTCTGGTTTGGGTGACTTTAATCTTGCCTCCGTATGAGTAGACAAAGTTAACTGTGCGAGTGTCTTGATTAGTGATAAAGGTAATGACACCAGTGCCGTAATTGATAGTAAAGTGAGTACCTTCTACCAGTTTTTTGTTTTCATCTATTCCGTTCCAGCCAAAGATGCCAAAGAATTGAGATTGATCAACTGGAGAATTCTGGAGATAGCAAGAAGTAGCGCAGGTAGTGGTAGATTCCTGACCATAGGTTACTGCAGTGGAAGTGGTTAATTGAATACCAGTTAAAGCTAAAGCTTCTGATTCACTAAGAGTGGTGTAAGGATCATCAGATAAGGTGAGAGATTCTGATGTCTTGGAATTAAGATCTTTGGATAGAGAGACAAAAGAGTATTTGTATTTGATGGCCTCAAAGTTAAAGGGTCCAACTTTGTTTTCAGTGCTTCCAGTAGTTGAAGCATAGGTAGCATAGGTAAAGGTTTGAGTAGGAATTGAACCATCGTTGGTGGTAGTGACATTAAACACTGGCTGATTCTTGTAATTAGTTAAGATGACTTGAGTGGAAGTAACTGCCTGGCCGGCTTTATCAGTAGTAATTAAATCATAGGTGTATTTTCTGGAGAAGGTGCCAGCTGGGTCAGACCAGGTGAAGTTCCAGGTGTCAGAATCAATGTTCTTGGTGGAGCCAGTTTGTTGACCGGCCGAGAAGCCATAACCATCTTTAAAGTTAACTTTCTTGGTAGTAGTTTGTTCAATGGAACCTGAATTTGAAGTGTCACCTAATTGAATATCTAAGTAAGAAGTGTAAGTACTACCATCAAAGGTGGTAAAGACAGCTTCTTTTTGAGCATGAGTGTAGTCATAAATTTGGGAAACTGTTCTTG
>Ga0210031_1002950_pt1 | contig 10090 bp, 15 predicted proteins | sample CryGeyCG2014_080_FD_185455 | JGI IMG/M metagenome (GOLD analysis project Ga0210031, IMG submission 185455) | Groundwater microbial communities from aquifer - Crystal Geyser CG03_land_8/20/14_0.80 (SPAdes) (version 2) | ecosystem: Environmental > Aquatic > Deep subsurface > Groundwater | place... | reverse complement strand
CTCCCTTCCCTTTGTGGGCGTGGCGAAAAGATTAGCGAAAAACCCTTATCTATATTAAGTTAAGGAAAAGTTTTTCGCCCATCCCTTAGTAACTACGCCCTTTTTTTAATAAAAATAAAGGCCAGCTATTAATGCCGGCCTATTTAGGGAATGAATAATGAAAAATAATGAAAAAGGTATAGTTTTCATCAAGAAACTTCAGCTTTAGCTAAAATCCTTTTTATAAAATCTTTTTCCTCTGTCTCTGCCGTTTCTTTTGCCTTTTCAAGCTTATCAACGAAGAACTTCTTTGACCAACCATCATTATGTGAGCATAAGGCTTCCACTCCCAAATCAAGAATCTTTTTTTCTATCATTTTTCTCACCTCCTTATTATTAAAGTTACTAACATAGCGTAATATATTTCAAAAATTATGTCAAAAGACCTCTGACATAGTTTTGTTTTTGGCAAAAATAAGATATAATAGGTTATTATTGCTTAACATTTCAAACAATTTATGAAGAAGGCTGCCAGAATTACGAAAAATATGAAAATTGAAGAAGTAATTATAAATTTCCCCGAGACTGCCTCTATTTTTATTAAACATGGCTTACATTGTATCGGTTGTCCAATGGCAGTAGGCGAGAATGTAGAAACAATTGAAGAGGCGGCAAAACTTCATCGAATAGATCTTAAAAAATTTCTCAGTGATTTAAATAAAGTAGTAAAATGAAAAAAATTTTACTTCTTTTATTTTCTCTTTTGTTTGGCGCAATATTATTTTCCTGGGTTATTAAAACCGTAGGCTGGCATGAGATAAAAAACTCTTTTTTGGGATTTGGCGGCTGGCAGGGAATGGTAATTCTTTTGCTTACCATATTAATGGCTTTGGTAGGGACTTGGAAATGGCAGGAGATTTTGAGAGGAATGGAAGTTAAAATCTCATTTAGAAAACTTTGGCGCGCCTATCTGGCCGGTTTTGCCATCAGATATTTAGCGCCCGTAGTTATTTTTGGCTCCGAGGTTTTTCAAGGACATATTTTAAAAGAGGTAAATTCTGTCCCTTGGGAAAAAAGCATGGCTTCGGTAATCGTAGACAGAATTTTGGAATTGACCGCCAGCCTGGTGGTTATTTTTTTTGGAGTTTTTTTCTTTCTTTTCAAAATCGGGTTGCCGCCAATAAAAGCAGGGCTTATTTTTGGAGGAATTATTTTTATTTTGACCTTTTTAATTGTTTATTTTTACTTCAAGTCTTTCAAAAGAGAAAGTATAGCCAAAGCCATCGGCAGGATTTTCAACAGCAAGTTGGATAATCGGCCATTAGAAATTGAAAAAGAGATTTTTAGTTTTTTAAAGCCTAAAAAAAAGACAATGTGGAAAGGATTTTTTCTTGCCTTTTTAAAAGCAGGGATTATGTGGTTTAGGGCTTGGCTATTGGTGTTGTTCTTGGGAAAAAGCCTGAGCGCGTTGCCGGCTTTATCAATTCTTGGTTTTAATTGTCTTGTATCAATGATTCCTATACCGGCTGATCTTGGTTCCCATGAAGCCATCCAGGCTTTTGCCTTTAACTCTTTGGGCTTTTCAGCAAGCGCCGGAACCGCTTTCGCTCTGATTACCAGAGGAGCGGAATTAATTTTGGCCATGTTTGGCATAATGGTTTTATTTCATTTAGGATTAGAATTAATGAAGAACACCTTGTTTAAAAAAACAGAAAAAATAGTACTCAACAAAAATGAAATTTAATCTCTCTACTAAAGGAAACAATGATATAATAGATATAACCGATAAGGTTTCAGATTTGGTTAAAAAATCAGGGGCAAAAGAAGGGATTTGTTTAGTTTTTGTCGCTCATTCAACCTGCGCCATCACCACCATTGAATACGAGGAAGGAGTAATTAAAGATTTAAAAAGGGTTTTGGAAAATATCATCCCGATGAATAAAGATTACGAGCATTGTAAAAAATGGGGCGACTGCAATGGCTATGCTCACGTGAGGGCGGCTCTGATGAAACCCTGTTTAACAGTTCCAATTGAGGATGGTAAATTGGCCTTGGGTCAATGGCAGAATCTTGTATTAATTGATTTCGATAATAGACCAAGAAATAGAGAAGTGATAGTTAAAATCATTAGTGATTGAGTTGATATTTAAATCTCGGACCTACTTTATATTTTTTGACTTTATTTTGTTTTATTAATTGCTGAAGATGATGATAAACTGTCCATAAATTTATATTAGCTATTTCTCGTAATTCAAAAACAGTTTTAGGTTTTATCTTTAAAGCGTTCAATATTATTCTTTTAGTTTCAAACTTCTTTCTTCGTTTCCAGCCTCTATGATTAAATTTTATTATATTTTTAATTTCATTTAATTTCCTTCCGACATGTAAATTAGGATATCTAGCAATCAATTCATTGCAATCCTGAGCAAATTTTTCTATAGAGTCACAACTTAAAAAAAGAGAATAATGATCTTTTGTCATTTTACCCTTTTGTTTAAAAACAGAAATATTACATTTGTAACCCAGTGATTCGGCTATATTTTTTAAATCTAAAATGAATTTTTTATTTGAAGAGAAAAATCTTACATTCCCGGAAACATTCCCATCATCGTGTAAAACAGCTAATAGGGTTGCTACTTTATCTTCCCTGTTTCCATTCAATATTTTAGCGGGAATTCTACCCGTCGCGCTTAAATAAGTATGTATACGAAAATAATTCGTTATTATAGCTAAAAATATAGTTGGAAAATAATGTGCTCGTTTATATTTATTGACTTTATATTTTCCAAAAACATTAAAAAATAATTTTGCGATTCTTTTTAAACCAAATTTTTCCTTTTGGAAATATGACAGGTGGTTTTTATTAACACAACCATCGCACATTCCATGAATTGCTAAGGCAGTAAATTCTGGAGTAATTTTAATAGGTAATTTTGGTGCAAAAATATAAAGCCGGCCAAAAGTGGAGACATATCCTTGAATATTTTGTTCGAATCCTAGTAGGTTAGCTTTTATCTCCTTTGAAAGTTCATATATAACCCAAGCAGGGATATATTCTGCTTTTCTATGATAATACCAAACAATTCTACGGTCTGTAGTAATTTTTTTATTATACAATTTTGATTTATCTTGCAAAAATAAAGCCGTTTTACTGAATGATTTAAAATGCTTCTTTGTCTTTTCAAAAAATTTTTCTTTAAACTTATCTTCTAATTTAAGCGATACTAAATTAAGCGGGAACTGCCACCAATGGATATAATTTATCATATTGGATTAATTATATATTACTGCTCGATTTTGACAATTTTTTGTGGGCTTGCTAAAAGTTGAAACTGCTTTAAAATAAAATAATGATATCTACAATCTCTGTCGACTTTGACAATCGGCCGAGAGAAAGAGAAATAATTGTTAAAATAATAGGAAAAAATTTATGATTGGCCTTAACAAAGTTATTAGAGTTTTGGTTCTTTCTGATTTTTCACTTCAATCTGGCTGGGGATTGATTGGGCCTATTTTCGCCATATTTATAACCCAGCAAATTAAAGGCGGAAGCTTGGTCAGCGTTGGTTTTATCGCTGCAACCTACTGGTTTGTTAAATCAATCGCCCAGCCCTTTATTGCTCATTTCCTTGATGTAAAGAAAGGAGAAAGGGACGATTTTAAATTCTTGATTTACGGTCTCTTTTTGGCCAATTTGGTTCCTTTGGGTTATATTTTTGTTACTCAACTTTGGCACGTTTTTTTATTGGAAATTATCAGGGGGTTGTGTATGGCTTGCGTGATTCCCAGTTGGGCAGGTATTTTTACCAGGCATATTGACAAGGGCTGGGAAGCCTTTTCCTGGAGTATTGAAAGTACCGGCATTGGTTTTGCTGCCGCTTTTTCCGCTGCTTTTGGCGGAATATTGGTAACCTTTTTGGGCTTTAAGGCTGTTTTTATCTTAGTTAGTTTTTTTGGATTAGGGTCTTGTTTGCTTTTACTTTTGATTCGTAATCAAATTTTCCCAAAAGACCATTTCGCTCCTAGAGTACCGCCTTTGAAAAAACCATTTTAACCACAATGCGGAACCAAGAGATAGCTAAAATATTTTATGGAATCGCTTCTTATTTAGAAACGGAATCAGTGGCTTTCAAGCCATATGCCTATGAAAAAGCCGCCATTAATTTGGAAACCTTGGAAGAGGACGTGGAAGAGATTTACAAAAAAGGAGGGTTAAAGGCTTTAAAGAGTCTTCCCGGAGTCGGAAAGAGCATTGCTGAAAAAATTGAAGAATATTTGAAAACAAACAAGATAAAGTATTATGAGCAGCTTAAAAAGAAAATGCCTTTTAATTTGGAAGAAATTATCGCTGTTGAGGGGATGGGTCCTAAAAAAGCCAAGGTTCTTTACCAGAAGTTAGGAATTAAAAACATTAAAGATTTACAAATCGCAGCCAAAGCCGGCAAAATTGCGCGGCTTTTTGGTTTTGGAGTAATTACAGAAAAAAACATTATAGAAGGCATCGCTTTTTTGAAAAGAAGCAAGGGAAGATTTTTGTTGGGAGAAATTTTGCCAAAAGCAAAAGAGGTTTATGAAAAATTAAAATGTTTAAAAGAAGTTGAAAAGATAGATTATGCAGGTTCCCTTAGGAGAATGAAAGAAACCATTGGCGATGTTGATTTTTTGGTGGTTTCTCAAAAACCTCAAATCGTAATGGATTTTTTTGTTTCTTTGCCCGGTGTAATAAAAATCTGGGGCAAAGGTAGTACAAAAGCTTCGGTCAGGATGAAAGACGGTTTTGATATGGATATTCGGGTGGTGCCGAAAAAAAGCTACGGCTCTGCCCTCCAGTATTTTACCGGTTCCAAAGAACATAATATTGTTACGAGAAAAATTGCTATTAATAAAGGTTTAAAACTTTCTGAGTACGGACTATTCCGTGGCGCTAAAAAGATTGCCGGAGAAAACGAAAAAGAAATTTATAAAAAATTAGGAATGGAATGGATACCTCCGGAATTAAGAGAAAACCAGGGAGAAATTGAAGTGTCTTTGGCGGGAAAATTGCCAAAAGTGACTGACTATGATGATATCAAGGGAGATTTGCATTGCCATTCCAAATGGGATGGCGGTTTAAATTCAATAAAAGAAATGGCAGAAGCCGCGGAAATCATGGGATACGAGTATGTTGGCATTGCCGACCACACCAAGTTTTTAAGAATTGAACATGGCTTGGACGAAGGTCAACTTTCTCGGCAACGAAAGGAGATTGATAGGATAAACAAAAAGTTCCAAGTCCCAAGTCCCAAGTCCCAAGTTCTCCAAGGATGCGAGGCGAATATTTTGTCTGATGGTTCAATTGATATTAAAGATGAGGCCTTAAAGAAATTGGATTTTGTTATTGCCGGCGTCCATTCTTCTTTTAAAATGGAAAAAACTAAGATGACTGAAAGAATTATCCGGGCAATGAAAAATCCTCACGTGGACATTATTTCCCATCCGACCGGCAGACTGCTCAAAAGAAGAGATGAATACCAAATTGACTTTGATAAAATTCTGAAAGTTGCCAAAGAAACAGGTACAATTTTGGAAATCAATTCTTATCCGGAAAGACTGGATTTAAACGACCAGAACATTCGCAGGGCAAAGACAGCTGGAGTGAAAATGGTAATTAACACGGACTCGCACCGCAAAGACCAACTACGCTTTATTGAATTCGGTGTCGCCCAAGCCAGAAGAGGCTGGGCCGAGAAAGAGGATATTATTAATACTCAACCATTGGAAAAATTATTGAAATTTTTTAAATAAATATTAAAATAAACTAAAAAGTTAATTAATCAAACAAGCATATGCCATTTATTACTCAAGGTAAAACTAATCTAAAATATATTTTAATTGTAGGGATTTTGGCATTAGTGGTTGGCGCCGGAATTTTAGGTTATGGGCGGTGGATAGCAAAAGAAGAAGCAAAGCTGTCTGGATTATTAGGCCTTGAACAAAATGAAGAAGAAACCGAAAAGCCCTTTCAACCATTAAATACCGAGGGTTGGCAGGCTTACCGGAATGAAGAATACGGGTTTGAGTTCAAATATCCGGCCGAATGGTATGATAAACCAGGCGAAACAAAAGAGGAGGCGGGGCGATTTTACCTCTTTGATTCTTCTTTTTGCGGCCGTTCTTGTCAGAGAGAAAATAGCAACATTAGCTTTGGTGTAGAAAATAATGATGCTTTGTTGTCTGTTTCGGAATGGATGAAGCAAAATGTAGTAGTTGTTGGCATAGAAGCTGATGAACCAATTATTATTGACGGTTCTCAAGGGATAAAAAGAAATTACAAGGGCGTAAACAATAGCACCGTAGCGGTTTTGGTAATATTCCCGCAAAAGGACAAATTAGATACCAGAGCGAAGCAAAGGGGCGGAGATGAAGCGCCAGCTTCAGCGACTACGTTATATTATTTTGAAACTTCCGGCCACAAGAATATTGAAATCCTAAATCAGATACTATTGGATTTTCGGTTTTTGAAATAAAAATTATGCCAGTAGAAAAGTCAGCCGGCGCCGTAATTTTTAAGAAAGAAGAAGGTAAAAATTTTTACCTTCTTTTGCAATATCCTGGCCTCAGACATCCCAAAACTTATTGGGATTTACCAAAAGGGCACATTGAAAAAGGAGAAAAAGAACAGGAAACAGTTAAGCGGGAAGTTAAAGAAGAAACCGGGCTGGAAGATATCGAAATTATTCCTGGATTTAAGGAAACAATAAAATACTTTTTTAAATGGGAAGGAAAAAACATTTTGAAATTCGTCACTTTCTATTTAGTCAAGGCAAAAACCGAAAAGGTGAAAATTTCAGACGAACACATGAGTTATGTATGGCTGGTTTACGAGAAAGCTTTAGAAAAATTAACTTTTAAAAATGCCAAAGAAATTCTCAAAAAAGCTAACGACCACCTTTCAAAAAAGGGTTTATGAAGCGGTAAAAAGAATTCCCAAAGGGAAAGTAATGACGTATAAAGAAGTCAGCCAAAAGGCTGGTCAAGCGCGAGCCTGGCGGGCGGTTGGCAATATTCTAAATAAAAACACAAATCCAAAAATTCCATGCCACCGGGTAATAAAATCAAACGGGAAAATTGGAGGATACAGAAGAGGGATAAAAAAGAAAACCCGCTTGCTTAAAAAAGAAGGCGCGAGAATAAAGAATGAAATGGTTATTTTTTAGCCGCTTTTGAAAAAAAGAAAAAACCGTCTGAGACTCGAAGAACATTCGTTCGTCGAGCCGAAGGCGAGACGGAAGAAGAAACTTGTTTCTTCGAGCTTCTCCACCCTTCGCCGCGCTGCGGCTCGGGTAAATGATTCTTTGACGGTTTTTATTTTTGGTAGATAGGCTTATTTCTTAGCTGTTTGTAAAATCTTTTCAAAAATTTCCGGATGATTTTGGGCTAAATCAGATAAAATTTTCCGGTCAAGTTCAATTCTGTTCTGTTTTAAACCGTAGATAAATTTACTGTAAGAAATGCCTTGTTCTCGGCAGGCGGCGTTAATCTGAGTTTGCCAGAGCGCCCGAAACTCTCTCTTTTTAACCTTTCTGTCTCTATAAGCATATTTCCAGGCGTGCAAGAGCGCGTCTTTGGCCAGCTTATATTTAGATTTTCTTCCCCAGCGAAAACCCTTGGCATACTTTAAAAGATGTTTTCTTCGCTTGTGCGCTGATTTTCCTCGTTTTACTCTAACCATGGATTAATTTCTTAATTTTTTTGGCTTCCCATTTTGAAACCTTTACCCATTTCCGACTTTTTCTAATTTTGTTCCCCGATTTTTTTGCCCGTAAATGGTCAAGGCCGGTAGGTCTTCTTAGAATCTTACCGGTTTTAGTAATTTTAAAACGTTTTAATATTGATTTCCTTGTCTTCATGCAACGAGCTTCCGCAGGAAGCGAAGTTTAAGAAGAGGATTTATCCTCTTTGTCTTTAGCAATTATTATTGTAAAACCTCTTGGTTCCTTTTTCAGTTCTCTATCTGTCTTGAAAGGGATTTGTTTTTGTAAAATCTCTAAAAATTGGCTGATTTTTTCTTTGGCAAAGTCAGCATGGGCCTTTTCTCTACCTCTTAAAATCATTTCAATTCTGACTTTGTCCCCTTCTTTTAAGAATTTTTCTGCCTGGCGGGCTCTGGTTTCCAAATCGTGGGCTGAAATGTTAAAAGACAATCTGATTCCTTTAATTTCGCTGCCTTTTTGCTTTTTGAAGGCTGTTTTTTCTTTTTTTTCTTCCAGATATAGGTATTTTCCATAATCCATTATCTTGCAAACGGGCGGTTCTACCTTTTCCGTGACCTGAATTAAATCCAAATTTTTTTCTCTGGCCATTTGGATTGCCTCAGGCAAACTTAAAATTCCCAATTGTTTTCCTGTTTCATCAATCCCTCTTACCTTCAATGCCCTTATTTGATTGTTGATAAATGGTCGTTTAATAATAATTTTTAGATTTTCAGTGGAGATGCCGGGACTTGAACCCGGGTGTGAGGAGGTTTTCCAAAATAATTCTACAAGCTTAGCCCAATTTTAATAAAAAATATAGAATTTAAATCGGACAAAATTTCTATACTTTGAATCCAACTATTTTTCAACAGTTTTTTCCGGATTCCTGAAAGAACTATTTATCTCGCTAATTTATGACACTCGTTTTTACCCAGCGAGAATCAGCAAAACGAATGGCATTAGGCAAAAGCTAATGCGGGTGATGTTTTGAATAAGTTGGCACTTATTCGGTTTATCAGTTTTGGCAAGGTCTGATAACTTGGCTTGCCTATTTTTGGTTAACTTCTCATCGAAGCCTTTCATCCCCCCTTATTATCCATTTTTTAAAAGTCTTTCTTTCTGTCGTTCAAATTCCCGTTTTTTTATTAGATCTCTTTTGTCAACTTTTTTTCGCCCCCTGGCAATGCTAAATTCCAACTTTATTTTCCCTTTTTTAGGATACAATTTTAACGGCAATAAAGTCAAGCCTTTTTCTTTTGATTTGCCGACCAAGTACTTAATCTCTTGTTTTTTCAAAAGCAACTTTCTTGACCTTTCGGGATTATAATCGGCAGGCGCGTTTTTTGGTTGATAAGGGTGGATATAACAGCCGATCAGATAAACCTCTTCGTTTCTTAAAACTACATAAGAACCGGTCAAATTTACTTTCCCTAATTTTATCGCCTTTACTTCCTGGCCAATCAAAGAAATCCCGGCTTCAAATTTTTCCAAGAGTTGGTAATTAAAATAGGCCTTTTTGTTTTCGGCAAGGACTTTTAACATACTTTAATTTTAACAAAATTTAAGATAAACCTCCACACCAAACAAAGACTGATTTCATCAAGTTGTCGCAAAGCGATTTGTCTTTGTTGTGGTGTGGGGGTAAAATTAAATTAAATACCCGAGCCGCAACGCGGCGAAGGGTGGAGTCAAAGAAGATTTCTTCTTTTCCACCTTCGCTTTCGCTACGCGAAAGCTCGGTGAAGAACGAATGTTCTTCGAGTAATCTTAAGATGCTGAAAGTAAAACCTTTTAAACAGACAACCGGCTTTTGCGGTCCCGTCTCTCTAAGAATGGTATTGGATTATTTCGGTATTAAAAAAAGCGAAAAAGAATTAGCTAAACTTTCCGATTGCAGCAAATCAAAAGGCGTTGAAGCCGAAGGTTTATTGAAAGCAGTTAAAAAATTTGGCCTTAAGGGTTTCATTAAAGATTTTTCAGAAATTTCAGATATTAGAAAATATATTTTGGAAAGAAAGATACCAGTAATTGTAGATTGGTTCTCGGTTGACGAAGGTCATTATTCAGCAGTAGTGGGAATTAATAATAAAAACATCTATTTACAAGATCCGGAATTAGGCAAGGTTCGTAAATTAGAAATAAACGATTTTAAAAGAATCTGGTTTGATTTTCCCGGCAGTTTTCTTAAATCAAAAAACGACCTTATCATCAGAAGATTAATAGTTATATACAAATAAATTTAAATTAATGATTCGGCAGGAAATTAAAAATTTGATAAAAAAATCAATTAAAGAACTCCAGAAAGAGGGAGAATTTCCTAATTTTGAAATTCCCGAGATTAAGGTTGAGCGGCCGGAACAAAAGACCCATGGTGATTA
>Ga0210031_1002947_pt1 | contig 10096 bp, 8 predicted proteins | sample CryGeyCG2014_080_FD_185455 | JGI IMG/M metagenome (GOLD analysis project Ga0210031, IMG submission 185455) | Groundwater microbial communities from aquifer - Crystal Geyser CG03_land_8/20/14_0.80 (SPAdes) (version 2) | ecosystem: Environmental > Aquatic > Deep subsurface > Groundwater | place... | reverse complement strand
CAATGGTATTAGCTAGTAAATGACCCAGGAACAACATCAGTCAATGTGCCATCCTGGTCTATCGTCCATACATCTCCGGCTATACCTGTTGCGGTTCCGGTCGCCGTAACGGTAAAGGTAGTAGCAGTTGCTACTGTAACCGAGTAGGTATATCTTGCGGTTCCTTTAACCTCAAAACCAAGAACAACAGGGTCATAAGGGACAGTAGCACCAGCAGGAAGATAGGTATCATGTTCAGCCCTATAAGCTTCCGCTAATGTGCGAATGGCACCCAGGTTTACCTTGGCCTCTGACTGTTTGGCCTTCTTCTGATAATTCAAGAAATTAGGTATCGCTATAGCTGCCAGGATCCCGATGATGGCCACAACGATCATCAGCTCGATCAGGGTAAAACCCTTTTCACTCTTCATAGATTCTCTAAGTCTTGTTAACATTTAAAACCTCCTTTATAAACGGTTTACGGTTCAATTAAGTGACTACTCAGGTTCATAGGGGCAAAGGCACAGAGGCACAAAGTTGTCTTGCCTATCTGCCTGTGCGTTGCACTCAGACAGGTTTGCTGCTTAACTTCTCGATTAAACTGCTAAGCATTCGTTCTATCTCTCGGCTTAATTCATAGTTAATTACTCAGGCACAAAGGGGCAAAGGCACAGAGGCACAAAGCAGAGCGGAGCAGGGTCGTTGCGTTGTTTTTTCCTACTTTGTGCCTTTGGTGCTCTGTGCCTTTGTGCCTACCTGAGTAGTTACGAAATCTTATATATTTCAGTAACTAAAGTCATTGATTTTTGCCAGACTTGCAGATCTCTATACGTTTTCATTTTTCTTTGTGCCTTTGTGCCTTTGCCCCTCTGTGCCTACCTGAATAGTTGCCAATTAACAATAATCTAAATATTCACCCCCTTTCCTTGGATTGTTGTCAGTATTAGTTTTAAAATGGTAGAACTATAGAAAGCAAATATTATGCCAATAAATCCCTTAAAGTATGCGGATGATGCAGGCACAAAGTTGCAAAGTTGCAAAGGCACATAGGCACAAAGCAGAGGACAACATGATTTTTGCCTTTGTTACTCTGTGCCTTTGCCCCTATTAACCTTATCTAGTGACAATTTTTGGCACATTGGTACATAATTTTGTCACCGTGGCGAGGTGTTTAAAGGCACTGAAGACTTAAGCAACTCATTCTCTTCAGATCTCTCGACTTTGTGCCTTTGGTGCTCTGTGCCTCTGTGCCTACCTGAGTAGTTACAAATTTTATTGACAATTCCCATTTGGTGGATTATACTTTTGCAACTATGATAAATACATTAACCATATTTGAAGACCTAAGCCACTATATAGAACCTCAGGCGGCCCAGAAGATCGCAGAGATACTTGGACAAGTCTATGATGAGGTAACGCAAACCGTCACAAAAAAAGAATTCAACGAACTGAAAGAGATTGTTGGCGATCTAGCCCAAGCCCAGAAGAAGACAGAAGAAAGACTCAATGAATTAGCCCAGGCCCAGAAGAAAACAGAAGAAAGACTCAATGAATTAGCCCAGGCACAAGAGAGGACTGAAATATCCCTTAACAGGCTAATTGAGGACCATCGACAAACTAGAGAGAGACTGGAAAATATATCTGATACTGTTGGATATACCCTGGAAAATCAGAGCTACAAGGGTTTGCCCACTCTACTGAAAAAGGATTTAGGGATCGCGGTTGAAGGCAGGCTCATCAGGCGTTACTTAGCAGGAGAGAAAAAGGGTCAATACCTCCAGATAAATATCTATGGCTGGGGTAAGAAAGACAGCCAGAGAATATTAATCCTCGGAGAGGCTAAAACCAGTGTCTCTCGTCAGGAGATCGATCGCTTTCAAAGGATAGTTAAAAGGGCAGCTCAATTAGAAGATGTTTCCTCTAATAATATCTGTCAAGTAGTTGTTGTCCACGATGTTACACCTCAAGTGGAAGAGTATGCCCGTGGAAAAGGTCTCAATCTCTATTGGTCCTATGATCTATAGAGATATCCATTGTAGTCTTTCCCACACCATTAGGCTCGATATATCCATTCAGGTAGGCACAGAGGCACAGAGAGGCACAAAGGGGCAAAGGCACAGAGGCACAGAGCGGAGCAGGGTCGTTTCGTTGTTTTTTCCTACTTTGTGCCTCTGTGCCTTTGAACTTTGTGCCTATGTGCCTTTGTCTCTTTGTGCCTGAATAGTCACGATAATATAGCCTATCGGATTTACGATGAAAACAGATCAACGAAGAATACGAAATTTTTCTATTATTGCCCATATAGACCATGGTAAATCTACCCTTGCAGATAGATTCCTTGAGATTACGGGCATTATGGGTTCAAAGGAAATAACCCCTCAATTCCTGGACAAAATGGATCTGGAAAAGGAGAGGGGGATTACTATTAAGGCCCAAACGGTCAGACTGCCTTACACTGCGGATGATAATGAGACATATATCTTGAATCTGATTGATACCCCAGGGCATGTAGATTTCAGCTATGAAGTCTATCATAGCCTGGCTGCCTGTGATGGGGCAGTGTTGGTGATAGATGCCTCTCAGGGAGTTGAGGCTCAAACTTTAGCCAATGTCTATATGGCGCATGATTCCAACCTGACGGTTTTGCCTGTTATAAATAAGATAGATCTTCCCAGCGCCAATCCCGACAAGGTAAAGGAAGAGATCGAGGATATTATCTGTATAGAGTCTGGTGACGCTGTTCTGATAAGTGCCAAAGAGGGTATTGGCATAAGAGAAGTACTGGAGGCTATTATAAAAAAAATTCCTCCCCCTGGAGGAAGAATAGAGGCTCCTTTGAAGGCTTTGATCTTCGATTCCTGGTTTGATCCTTACCAGGGTGCTATAGTATTGATCAGGGTATTTGATGGAACAATAGAGAAGGGGATGAACATACAGATGATGTCTTCAAAGAAGATATTTGAGGTTGCAAGGGTTGGTATATTTTCACCCGATATGATAGAGGTTCCAGAACTCTCAGCAGGTGAGGTAGGTTTTGTCATAGCAGGGATTAAAGAAGTCAAAGACACCAGAATGGGCGATACTATAACAGATGCAGAAAATCCTACTGATGCCCCTTTTCCGGGTTTCAGAATCATGAAGCCCATGGTCTTTTGTGGTTTGTATCCGACTGCATCGGCTCAATTTGATGTGCTCAGGAATGCCCTTGAAAAGCTTCAGCTAAACGACGCCTCTTTCTCATATGAACCGGAAACATCTCTGGCACTGGGGTTCGGCTTTCGCTGTGGATTTTTGGGTCTTTTGCATATGGAGATTATTCAGGAGCGTCTTGAGAGAGAGTATGGATTGAATCTTATAACCACTGCACCTAATGTAATTTACCAGGTCACCACTATAGGCGGACATGTATTGAATGTAGAGAATCCATCTAAGCTCCCTTCTCTTCAGGAGCTTGTTTCTATCAGAGAACCGTATGTGCTGGCTACCATCTACCTTCCCAATAGTTATGTAGGGGCTGTATTAAAACTGTGTGAAGAGAAACGCGGCATCCAGAAACAGATCAAGTATCTTAGCATTGACAGGGTTGTTTTAACCTATGAACTGCCTTTAAACGAGATACTATTTGATTTTTATGATAGGTTAAAATCGGCAAGCCGTGGATATGCTTCATTTGATTATGAGCACCTTGATTTTCGCGAGTCCGATATGGTTAAACTGGATATACTCATTAATGGGGATATGGTAGATGCTTTTTCATTGATTACCCATAAGGAGAATGCCTACTTCCGTGCGAAGAGTCTGGTTGCCAGAATGAAGGATTTGATACCCCGGCAGATGTTTGAAGTGGTTATCCAGGGTGCCATAGGCAGTAAGGTTATAGCAAGAGAAACTATCAGACCTCTAAGAAAGAACGTTACTGCAAAATGCTACGGAGGAGACATCACAAGGAAAAGAAAACTTTTGGAGAAACAGAAAGAGGGGAAAAAGAGGATGAAACAGATTGGGAAGGTTGAAATCCCTCAAGAGGCATTCCTTGCCATATTAAAATAATGTAGGGGCAATCCCTTGTGGTTGCCCTGTAGGCATACATAGAAAGGATATTTGATGAAGAAAAAATCGGTAATCAGAGAATGGGTTGAGGCAATTGTAATTGCTGTTGTTCTGGCCCTTATAATAAGAGCCTTTGTAGTTCAGGCATTTAAGATTCCTTCCGGCTCTATGGAGAAAACGTTACTGGTTGGCGATCACATCCTGGTTAATAAATTTATTTATGGTACAAAAATTCCCTTTACCAGTACCAAAATCCTTTCTTTCAAAAAGCCCCAAAAGGGTGATATAATAGTTTTTGTTTTCCCTGAGGATAGGAAAAAGGACTTTATAAAGAGGGTTGTTGGTGTAGAAGGTGACAGGGTTGAAATAATAGACAAAAAGGTTTATATTAATGGCTCCCCAAATTATTGCCCCTTTGCGGTGAATGATGATGAGACTATTATACCGGGGGGTATCCAGCCGAGGGACAATTATGGTCCAGTGGTTGTTCCCAGAGACTCTCTTTTTGTAATGGGGGATAATAGAGACCATAGTTATGATAGCCGGTATTGGGGGTTTGTAAAATTGGAAGAGGTGAAGGGTAATGCCTTTATTATATATTGGTCATGGAATGGACTGGAGAGCAGTCTTAGATGGAAAAGGATTGGGAGTTTGATTCATTAGTAATGATTTGGAGGATTCAAGGGGTCAAGGAATCAAGGATTCAAGTAGGGGCAATCCCTTGTGGTTGCCCTGTAGGTTGAGAGGTAAACCGTGAATTATACAGAAAAGAAAGAAGTCATAGACAAGGCTGAAATGGAACGGGCACTGCTCCGTATATCCCATGAGATTGTGGAGAGAAACAAGGGGGTTAAGAACCTGGTCCTTATTGGAGTTCGGACTAGGGGTATTTATATAGCCAGGCGAATCGCTACGTATGTCCGTCAAATTGAGAGTGTGGATATCCCTGTGGGCGTATTGGACATAACCCTTTACAGGGATGATCTCGGCTCTAATTCCAATCAGCCCATAATCCATAAGACGGACATACCGTTTTCAATAACCGGTAAGAGGGTAGTCCTTGTAGATGATGTATTGAATACAGGGAGGAGTATCAGGGCAGCCTTAGATGGGCTGATGAGCATTGGGCGGGCCGAGGTTATCCAGTTGGCGGTCTTGGTGGATAGGGGGCATAGAGAGCTTCCCATTCAGGCAGATTATATTGGTAAAAACCTTCCCACATCCAGGGATGAAGTGGTAAGGGTTATGCTGGAGGAAGAAGAGGCTGTAGATAGAGTGGTTATTCATGAGAAGGTCAACTAAATCCCTGATCAGGTCAGGTATAAAGGGGGCTGTTGCCCAAATCCCTTTTCGCTTGTCCAAAACGTTTTTTGACAAATCTAAGGCTCGCTACAGGCGATTTCAAAACTCGCCCTTCGGGCTCAAACAGTTGAAATCGCTAATCTTCCGCTTCGCCAAGATTTGTGAGCAAAAAACCTTTTGATGACCGCTCAAAGGAATTTCTGTTTAGGCAACAGCCCGTAAAGGATGGAAGAAAAGGTAACAAATGGGATATGATTTGATCATCAGAAATGCCAGATTGAAAGACCATGGCCCATCCGTGGACATCGGTATAAAAGACGGGAAGATCCAGAATATTGGACCCAGCACTTTTGATAAAGTGCTGGGCCAAGCAAGGGAGATCAATGCGGAACATAACCTTGTAATCCCAGGTTTTGTAAACTCCCATACCCATCTGGATAAAGCGGATCTTCTTTCTAAAATGAAACCTTCTCAGTTCGGCGGTACCTTAGAGGAGAACAGAAGACTGATACGGGAGTTTAAAGAAAACTATACTATTGCAGAAATAAAAGAGAGGGCGGGCAGGGTAATAAGAGAGATGGCTAAAGGGGGTATTACCGCCATAAGGACTCAGGTTGATGTTGACCCTACCGCAGAACTCTTACCCTTGAAGGCAATATGTGAATTAAGAAAAGAACATGCTCATATAGCAAATATTGAGATATGTGCCTTTCCTCAGGAAGGAGTTTTTAAACAAGGTGCGAGAGAGTTGCTGGAACAGGCATTAAATGATGGAGCTGATCTGCTGGGTGGACTCCCTTTGGTGGAAAAGACGGAAAAAGAACAAAAGGGGCATATTGATGTTCTCTTTGAAATTGCAGAGAATTATGATGTGGAGCTGGAGGTCCAAATAGACGAGTCCAACAACCCTGAAGATTTCATGCTGCCATATTTAGTGGAAAAGACGATCAATGAAGGCTATGAGGGAAGGGTCTCGGCTACACATTGTATCTCTCTCTCCAAGGTTGATAACAGAATAGCAAGTGGAGTAATAAAAAGGGTTAAGGAAGCAGGGATTAATGTTATAGTAACGCCAAGTTGTAATCTTATAACCAGTTTCCCAGAGATTAAAGGCTCACGGCCGTATAACAGTATAACGAGGGTAAGGGATTTAATTGAAAACGGTGTAAATGTGGCAATTGGTACCGATAATATAAGGGATATTTTTTACCCGTTGGGTAATGGAAGTATGGTAAGAGAGATGCATGTCCTGGCGACTGCCACCAGAATGAGCAGGGTCGAGGACGTAGAGCATATATTTGATATGGCATCTTTGAATGGCGCCAAGATATTAAATCTGGATTATGGAGTTGATGTAGGGAGACAGGCTGACCTGCTTATTACCAATTCCACCACTAAAAGAGGGGTGATAAGCAGCCAGGAAATTATCCCTTATGTGGTAAAGAATGGGAAAGTGCTGACCACTGACCACTGACCTGCAATGGGGAGTTTGTATGCGTGATGATGAAATAGACAGGATTATACAAAGATCATACGATCTTCACTTTCACATAGGACCTGATATTCTTCCCCGTAAATACAATGTCCGGGAGTTAATACAGCAGGAGCAAGGGAAAATAGCAGGGATTGCTTTAAAGTCCCATAGTTTTCCAACAATCACCGGTATAATTGCCTCTGGGGAGGGGGAAAGTGCCCTGAAATTATTTGGCTCTGTTACTATGAACTATTTTATGGGAGGATTTAACCCCAGTGCAATCTATGCTTCATCTACCATGTCTAAGAACTTTCCGATTATAGTATGGTTTCCAACTATCCATGCGGAAAATCACTTGAGGCATAACTACAGTAATTATGAAATTCCTCCTGAGTGGGTTAAGGATCCGGAGTTTAAACCCCGGATTAAGACAGAGCTTAAAGCCGTGAGGGTAACAGACTGGAACAATTCTCTGTTTGATAAGTGTGTAAGGGTCTTAAAGATGATCAAGAAAATGGGTTGTATCATGGCGACAGGACATCTGTCATGGGAAGAGACAGAGGTTCTGGCAACAGAGGCATTGAAAGAGGGTATTAAGGTAATAATCACCCATCCGAACCAGAAGGATATTGCAATGCCTTTAAGGACTCAAAAGGATCTGGCAAAAAAGGGGGCATATATAGAGCACTGTTATGTAATGTATCTTGATAGAGACAATAAGGATGACTACCCATTGGATGAGATGGCAGATAAGATCAATGAGGTAGGCGCTGACCAATGTATCCTGAGCTCTGATGCAGGGCAAATGGGAAATCCATGTCCCAGTGAATCATTGAAGGAGTTCGTTAAATTGCTTTTAAAAGAGGGGATAACAAAGTCACAATTTGAGAAGATGTTGATAAAAAACCCGGAAACAATACTTGGAATGTAACAGTTCACGGGGTTCAGTTGACAGGGTTCACGACAGTTGACAGGATTCAGTTGTCAGGAAAGAGAAAGAATAGCTGATCCCTGACCCCTGAGAACTATTATCTTGGAATAAGAGGAGTTTAAAGAAAGATGGGCATAAAAGACATACTAAAGAAGATAGAGGATACTGAGATTCCAGAAGTGAATAAGGTTGCTGTGGCCTTTTCCGGAGGCCTGGATTCCGCTTTAGGGATAGAGCTCCTCAGAAGGAAATACAAGGCAAAAGAGATAGTTCCGATAACTGTGGATGTAGGTCAGGGAGACGAAGAGATTGAAGAAGGCAAGGTTAAGGCATCTCAGTTGGGCATTCAACTTATCTGGTTAGAGGCCAGGGAAGAGTTTACCGAAGAGTGGATAGCAATGGCAATCCAGGCGAATTCAAACTACCTTGGATACCCGGTATCTACCTCTATGACACGCCAGTTAATAGCAAAAAAGGTAGCGGAGGTGGCAGTTGCCAATAACTGTGATGCCATTATGGAAGGCTCCAGTGGCAAGGGGAATGACCAGTATAGAATGCACAACGTCTTTAAGATGTTTGCCCCAAATCTGGAGATACTGGTTCCTGTCAGAGATTTTGATCTGGCCAGACTGGAAGAGATGGAGTTGTGCAGGGAGTGGGGCGTTCCGGTAACAGAGCAGATAACCGGTGGAGATGACAAGACCATGTGGTGTAGATCCATTGCCAGTGGGGCAATTGATTTAAACCAGAAACTGCCGGAGGATATATGGATGTGGTATCAGCCTCCGGAGCTGGCATCGGATAAGGGTGACATTGTGGAATTGAAGTTTAAGGGGGGGATTCCTACTGCTTTAAATGGGAAAGATATGCCCCTTGGTTATATAGTGCCGGAGTTAAATGAGATTGGTGGAAGGAATGCCATTGGTAAGATCGACATGTTTGAAGACGGGATTATGGATTTGAAGAGCAGAGAGCTATACGAGGCCCCTGCTGCCACTGTAATCCTCAAGCTTCATAGAGATCTGGAGCAGTTTTGTCTGACTAAGGATGAGATTCAGTTTAAGAGTGCAGTTGACCAAAAATGGGCATACCTGATCTACCACGGTATGGCATACCATCCACTGAAAGGGGATCTGGATGCCTTTATTAAACAGTCTCAAAAGGTGGTGAATGGCAGGTACAGGGTAAAACTTTACAGGGGGAATATAGATATCTTAGAGAGAGAAAGCGATACAGGGTTATTCTATCCGGAGATCAGATCGATCAAGACCGGGGGGTTCGATCAGAGGATGTGTGCTGATGCTGCCCACATCCGTGGATTGCCCTTTGAGATACTGGCAAAGAGGAATAAAAAATCGTGAATCGTGAATCGTGAATTGGTTTACGACTTACGACTTACGATTTACGAACTTAGATAGAGAGGTAAAAAATTGACTAAGCTATGGGAAAAGGGTTACTCATTAAACGATGAGATGGAAAAGTTTACTGTTGGGGATGACTTTTTACTGGATCAAAAACTGGTAAAAATGGATGTAATTGGAAGTATAGCTCATGCGAGGATGCTTACCAAGATAGGGATATTGAAAGAAGATGAATTTGCCAGACTCAAAGGTGCATTAGTGGAGATACTAAGGCTCTATAGTGAAGATAAATTTCATATCGAAGTGGAAGATGAGGATGTTCATACAAAGGTTGAGAACTATCTAACCGATAGACTTGGCGATCTCGGCAAAAAGATTCATACAGCCCGTTCAAGGAACGACCAGGTCATAGTTGATCTCAGGCTTTATACGAAAGAAAGACTTCTGGAGATACTGAAGTCTCTCCTGAGATTCTGTGAAACCCTATGGGAATTCAGTAAAGAAAATGAGGGGGTTATAATGCCCGGGCGTACCCATACACAGCCGGCTATGCCGTCTTCAGTGGGATTGTGGGCGTCTGCTTTGTTAGAATCCCTTTTAGATGATTTCATACTAATGAGGACTGCTTACGATATAAACAATCAGTGTCCTTTAGGATCAGCGGCAAGCTATGGAGTGCCTCTGGACATTGACAGACAGTTAACCTCTGACCTTCTAGGTTTTGAAAAGGTTCAGAACAATGTTCTATATGCAAATAACAGCCGTGGGAAGACAGAGTCAATCGTCTTATTTGCTCTTTCCCAGGTTATGTTGGATCTCAGTAAATTGGCAACGGATCTGATTCTGTTCAGCACCAGAGAATTCGGTTATTTTAATTTGCCGGAAGAGCTCTGCTGTGGCAGCAGCATAATGCCTCAAAAGAGAAACCCTGCCGGTATGGAGCTGATAAGGGCAAAGACCTCTACCATGCTTTCCTACCTATTCCAGGTTACTGGCACT
>Ga0210031_1002910_pt1 | contig 10156 bp, 7 predicted proteins | sample CryGeyCG2014_080_FD_185455 | JGI IMG/M metagenome (GOLD analysis project Ga0210031, IMG submission 185455) | Groundwater microbial communities from aquifer - Crystal Geyser CG03_land_8/20/14_0.80 (SPAdes) (version 2) | ecosystem: Environmental > Aquatic > Deep subsurface > Groundwater | place... | reverse complement strand
GACGCTGACTTTTGACTGCCCGCCGCCGCAGGCGGCGGGCAGAAATCCGCAGTCCTGCTTCGCAGGACAGCAGGCGGGCAAAAATTCCTTGGGGACTCGTACTCCTAAAACCCTTTTCCTTTTTGCCCACCAGCTTTGGCGAGCCGGGGGAAATTTCCGCGCGGAGCACGGAAAAAAATTAATCCATCCTTTCTTTTTTGCCAACCTCTTGCTTTGAGGAATTTTTAATCACTTCCTCTACTTCCATTTTTGCTTTTTTAATTCTCTGTTCGCAAATATTAATAAGTTCTCGTGCCCGCTTCACTTTGGTCGCAAGCTTATCAACATCTATATTTTGGTCCCGAATATCTTCCAGAATTGCTTTAAGTTCGTCTAGGACCTCATTGTAAGAAATTTGTTCTTCGCTCATATTAGTTTTTTTGTTAAATTTACTGTACTTTTAATTTCGCCGTCTGAAACGATGGTTATAATATTTTTCCCTTTTCTAACTTTGTTAATACTTTTAATTGCTTGTCCATCAACTCTTGTAATACTAAATCCTCGTTGAAGGGTATTTATTGGATCGAGATCATCAATATTAGATTTATAATTATTTATGGTATCTCTAATATTTTTGAAAAAATATTTACAATATGAAAGGATATCAGTCCAGACCCTATCTATCTCTTCCTTACTTTTCTGCAAGAAAACCTGACTTTCCCTAGTTATCTGGGTCTCCATTTCTTTTAATTCTTGTAAAATATCTCTAATGTAATTTTGGGCGCTATGCGTAATGGTAACAGAAATTTCATCAATATTCTGAAGAAAATCTCTAACACGATCTACCAAAAAAGTTGCGACTGCGCTCGGAGACTGCTGGGAAAAACAAGCTATCATATCTGTAATAGTATAATCTGTACTATGCCCTATACCAGTTAAAACGGGGGTTTGTAAGAAAGCTATCTTCTCTGCTATTTTTTTATTATCAAACCAGCTTAAATCAGTCTTTGAGCCGCCCCCACGGGTAATAACAATAACGTCCACATTCTTTTGTGTACCAAAGTAATCTAAGGCATCACATACTTCTGATTCAACCTTTTCTCCTTGCACAGAGGAGTTGTAGAATTTTATCTTAAAGGCGAAATCACTTTCTCGGAGTTTATTTAAAAAATCGTTGTATCCCTCGCTATTAATCTGAGTTATTAACCCGATAGTTTGTGGTACCAATGGTAGGGGTATTTTTTTATTTCTATCTAGTAAGCCCTTGCTTTTCAAATATTGAATAATCATTTCTCTTGTCTTGGCGAGTTTACCGAGAGTAAATGCCGTATCAATGTCTCTGATAATTAATTTATAATTTCCATGAGGAGGATAAACATCTACCTTGACTAAAACTCTAACCTCTATCCCATCTTTAAGATCTGTTCCTACATTTGCTTCCTGCAGCTTCTGTCTTATTTTTCTTAGATCACTATTAAAAAGAGTTGCTGGAATTACAGAAATAACTTCATCTCTATCGGGATGTTTTTCTTGAAGTTGGAAATAGATATGTCTATTGTTTTTTTGTTTATCAAATCCTGATACCTCTCCACGCACCCAAACTAAATTAGGGAACGAACTTTCAAGAATTTGTCCTATTTCGTTATTTAACTCAAAAATAGTATAAGTTTTTTGTTGGACGTTCATCTTTTTAACGAATCAATTATTTTCTCTATAACGTAGGCTGGCTGTGATAACACCAAATAGTTTGGAAATCGCATAACTCTCCAGCCCTCTTTGGTTAAAAATTCGTCTCGTTCGACATCTTCCAAAACAGGCATTCCTTTAATGATTTCGTGCTGGATACCATCGACCTCTATATCAATCTTTTGTTTCCCAACCATAGCAAAATCTAAGGTGTATCTTTTTACTACTAGTTTTGGTATTACTTTGTATTTAAATTTTTCTATATCGACCTCTTGTATTTTTTCGAACAGCAATCTCTCTTCAATCGTATCAAATTTCTCGTGCAAACTATACTCTTCCATTTTTTCTTGTTTCTTTATCGAATTGTAAACCTCCGCAACTCGTCCTAGAATACCTTGCCTACTTTCACAGAAAGACTTATCTCCAACTATATATAATAAATATCTTGCTCTTGATAGCGCTACATTTAAAATTTGCGGATAGATATTATACCATCTATCGCTATTACCATTACCGCGAGAAGCAAGAACTACAGAAAATATCATTATATCTTTCTCTGACCCTTGAAATTTATGAGCAGTGAGAATTTTTATATTGTGTCTTTCTATGTCTTCAGGAGAAATAGATTTAGAAATTTTTTCATATAACGCCCGCTGTTGCCTCGAGTAAGGTGTGACTACCCCGACAGTTAAATCAGTGTCTTTAATATTTTTCATAATTTCCTTAAATACTCTACTCACTACCTCTGCCTCTTGTCGATTAACTCTACTCCCAGCCAGATGTTTAAAAACCTCGCCTTCGCAATCTATCCATTGGACGCCTAATGGAAGAGTTGATGGAAAATCCTTAAAATTTAGATTAGTTAGTATTTTTAATTGACCTCTATAAAATGCTTGGTTGCATAAAGAAATAATCTGGTCTACTGAACGGTAGTGATTAGCTAATAATATAGGCTTGTGAGTTAAAGAATTTTCTGCTGCTTTATATAGAGAAATATCACAATATCGTGTTTTTGAAGGGTAAACTTCCTTTATTTTCTGCAATCCATGAATTTTTGCTAATCCATAATCAATATCTCTTGTAATACCTGCAACATGTGTTAACTGCATGGGATCACCTACAATAATTGCTTGCTTTGCCCTATAAAGAGCCGGGGCCGCTGAAGGAAGATCCACCTGTGAAGCCTCGTCAAAAACTACATAATCAAAAATACCGGGTTTTAAAGGAAAACTTCTTCTGATAGATTTTAGTGTAGAAGACCAAACTCTAAGGACTTTAAGTGTTTCAAGAAACAGTGTGCTATCAAGGCTTTCTTTATCATTAAATCTTTTTGAATTTACTTCGCTGAGATATGCATTAACTCTCCCTATATTTCTTCCGTCACCTATCATTTTTTCCATATAAATGCTTTTTATGAATTCTCGAGAAGCTTGATAAAACTGATTCTCTAAAGTTCTAATTTTTTTCTCTAATTCTTCCCTACAGGGAGTATTTCTTAAATTAGATTGGAGTCTTTTTAGCTTGAAAGAGGAAATAAAAATTTTGAGATAGAATAATAGTTTTTTTAAAAAAAACTTTTGGATTTTCAGAAGATCTCTAAGATCATTACTTTTAAAATATTCTGCCTGGAACTCTTGTTCAAGAGCATCTCTTTCTAATAATTTATTTCGGTACTCGAAAATTGCCTCCCATAAGGCACGGATAGATTCAAAACTAGTTTTCTTTCGGGTCTTCTTAGATGAATCAGATAAAAATTCATTAAATCTTCCTTTTAATTCTTGTCTAAATTCTTTCTTTCCAGTTCGCAACATTAAGTTTTTAAACTCTTTGCCGATTTTTTCATTTACAACGTCAACTGCTTCATTCGTGTGGCTAACGAAAAGAGCTGATTTTCCTTCAAGAAATAGGTTAACCAAGAGGTTTGAAATAAACTGACTTTTACCCGTTCCTGGCGGACCAGTAATTACGGTAAGCTTATTTTGAAAAATGTCTTGCAAAGCTCCAACTTGATATTCATTTGAAGGAAATGGCAACACGGGAACTAAGTTATTTTCTGTCTCTCCCCATGACTTAGCGGTTTGAGTAAAGAATGAAAGAGCTGTTTCTTCTAAATCATTTCTGTCTTTTAACTCTAATAAATCTTGAAGTAAATTAATATTGTAAGCAGTAATCTCTCCAGCAAAAATCATACTTTTGTTATATAATCCTGGCGACATATCTTTTGTAATTTTTTTCGTATTAGTCAATTTTTCTAAATCTATTGATTCATTTAGGGGAAGCTCTATCTCTTTTTGGAGAATTTCTATTGCTTTATTTAATATCTGTTTATCAGAAAGAGTTGTCCGGGTAGAAAACAAATTTTCGATTGATTGATTAATATCGGCTATCTCCTCCGTTCTTAAACCCAGCTTAGTTAAAGCCTGAATTCCGCATGTAGGACGAGATTCTTCTTTTTGTAAGTATAATTTCTTATCATCGCGAACAAACTTTAATTTATTAATGAAAAGAGGGGCAATAAGATGTTTTTTTACTTCTTCATCAAAATAAAATAAAGTTGGATACCCATAAAAAACCTCGTAGAATTGCGCTTGGGTATATTCAAAAAAATTCTCAAATCTTTCGTCTTTAGTGATAGATACACGCTCACTATTCTTCCTAAAAATAAAAGGGTCTTTATTAAAGGGGTAAAGGATTGCCCTACTCCGAACATTTATTGAGATATCTTTCTCTAAAATATCTTCATTTGTAATACAGTCATACCAATATGCAATGATTTTATTTAAAAGACTCTCCATGTTTATTTCTTTAATAAATCATCAACGCCAACGTTTAGGGCGTTGGCGATCTTTTGTACGGTTTCAATTCTTGGGTCTGGGGTAGCACCAGATTCTATCTTTGTAATGGTATATAAAGCTATACTAGCAAGTTTTGAGAGTTTATCTTGAGAAATACCCTTTTTAAGTCGGTATTTCTTAATGTTTTTACTTATTGTGGATAACTTCTTTGACATTGTAGTAAAACTTTACTATACTAACTATAGAGGTATTGTTTTCTTTTAATACTGATAATAGTATATAAAATTTTTGACCGAAGGTCAAATAATATTTTCCCTCGGCTCGCCAAAACAGACCGGCAAAAATTGGAAGGGAGTTTGAGGAGTGTGTGTCCCCGGAAAATTTTTGCCCGTCTACTGCCCGCCGAAGGCGGGCTGGGGGCAGGACGGCTCCAAGAATTAAGCCCGCAAAAATAATTCATTTTTTAAAAAAATTTTTGCGGGTTTGTCCGCCACAGGCGGACTTTCTGCCCCGCCCCGCAAGCGGGGCGGGGCAGTCAAAAGTCAGCGTCCGGATTTTCCCGAAAAAAGGTTCGGATTTTATCCAAGAGACACAGCACTATACTATATTCTCGTTTTTCCGTTCCGTTTTGCGCCTCGCCGCTTCGCGGCTCGGCGCTGAAATGGGGCAAATTTCCGAGACATTTTTTCGCCCTGGGGGCGAAAAAAAATTTTAACAATTAAGGTATATAAATATATGGCAAAATTCTTTCTCTACGCCCGCAAGTCAACCGATGAGCCGGACAGACAAATTCTGTCAATTGAAGCCCAGATTGTCGAACTCAAAGAGTTCGCGGCAAAAGAACAATTAAGCATTGCTCAAACTTTCATTGAAAGCAAAACAGCCAAGGAGCCCGGCAGGCCGATTTTCAATGATATGCTCTCACAAATTGAAAAAGGTAAAGCTGAAGGAATTTTAGCTTGGCATCCAGATAGATTGGCCAGAAATTCGGTTGACGGCGGAAGAATCATATTTCTTTTGGATACTGGAAAAATTAAAGAACTAAAATTCCCTACTTTTTGGTTTGAGCCAACTCCTCAAGGAAAGTTTATGCTCAATATCGCTTTTGGACAAAGCAAATACTATGTTGACAATCTCTCGGAAAACGTAAAAAGAGGCCTGCGCCAAAAAGCAAGGCGGGGCGAATATCCCGGAGTTGCGCCAACCGGATATTTGAACAATCGGCTGACCAAAAAGATGGTGCCGGATCCTGAAAGGTTTAAGTTGGTCCAAAAGATTTTCAAACTCTATTCGACCAGTAATTATTCTCTGAAAGAAGTAAGGAATATAATCACCGAAGCTGGGTTGAGAAGCAGAAACGGAAAGATACTCTGCGTTTCAAATATCCAGGCAATTCTGGTAAATCCTTTCTATTACGGCGCTTTCAAATTCAACGGTGAGATTTATGAGGGTAATCATAAACCAGCAATCGCAAAGAAGCTTTTTGACAAGTGCCAAGCGGTAATGGAAAGTAAAGCCCATCATACCAACCGAGGCGTAAAATTCTACGCTTTTCGGGGACTTTTCAAATGCGGAGAATGTAATTGTTCTATTACTGCCGAAACTCAAAAAGGACATAATTACTACCGTTGCACCAAAAAGAAAATCCCCTGCTCTCAAAAATATGTCAGGGAAGAAACTTTAAACGAGCAAATATCGTCTATTCTTCAAAAAGTTTCTTTGCCTAATTCCTGGGCCAAAAAGATGCTCGCCGAATTAGACAAGGAAAAAGAAAATACGGAACGAGCCGACTTTTCTTTTGTTGAAAATATGAAATCTCAAATTAAGGAATGTAAAAATAAACTAGATAGACTTTTAGACCTTCAATTATCCGGCGTTATCTCTATCGAAGAATACGCTGAAAAGAAACAAAAAATCCTCAACCAAAAGATTGAGATTTCAGAGAAATTGAGAGATTTTCAGCGCAATGGGTCAAGTTGGCTCGAACCTGCCAAAAACTTCGTTTTGGCCTCAAATGAAGCCAAAAAGGTGGCTTCCCAAGGCACTTTGGCGAAAAAAGCCGAATTTCTCAAAAAAGTCGGCTCGAACCTTGTTTTGGAAAACCAAAACATAAAATATTTTCCACGCGGAGCGTGGAAAATACTCGCCCACACAAACTTTTCCGAAGAAAAGTTAGGCGGGCTCGGAAATTTGCCCCATTTCAGCGCCGAGCCGCGAAGCGGCGAGGCGCAAAACGGAACGGAAAAACGAGAATATAGTATAGTGCTGCGGGAGTTAAACCTGCTCAAACTTTCTCTATCATTTTACCAAATTTAATCCACAAATCCAAGAAAAGAAATCTCAAAAGATGAGAAGGGCTGGCAGGCGGGGGCGAAGCCCCCCGCCTGCTGAAACAAAAATGAAATTTTTTGAGTTTTTGTCCTTGACATTGTGTAGATAAATTTATTAAGATAATTATACAGAGTAGAAATTAAGAAAAATTAAAATCTTTATTATGCGAAAGTGGAAAATTCTTTTGATAATATTTAGCTTTTGTATTCTGCTTGGTGTTTTTCTTCTCCATCATTTAGGATTTATTTATATTTTCCCTGTTCCCAAGTATCAAGCAAAAACTGAGCCAATAAATATTCTGGCTATTTGTGAAAAAATTAAAGATGATAAATTCCGAGAAGTATGTTTTACCGTAGCAAAAGATAAGGATTTTGAACACGGTTTAGTATTAACAGCTGAAACAAGAGACGATATAGCGAGAACTCAAGGACATCTGATAGAAGGAGAAGGATATTTGAATTATCTAGAATATTTCCCTTGGTATTATTACGATGGTATTTACTTTTATAGTCGTCCTTTTATAAAAGGAGTAGAAAAATTAATTACCGAAGGCGCAAATCATAATCCTACTATTTGGTGTAGGGAATTTTCTACTTTTCCTGATGGTACGCAGGTAAATGAGGATTATTATCTATGCCGAGCTTTCTTAGAGAACCCTCATTTTTGCAAAAGAATATATTCAGACCTCAGCGAGGTTCCGAAAGATAGAATGAAAAGATTGTGTTATGAAGACGCTGCTTTAGTTTGGCAGGATTGTTCTTTATGTGAAAAAGCTCTCGATCCAGATTTTTGTTACCTTCGTGTGATATTAAATTTTCTAAAAGAAAAAGAATAAATAAAGAAGGGCCATGGAATTCCATAGCCCCCTCGGGTTGTTAAGGATTTTAATTTTAATCCCACATCCAACCGTCGTTAAAACTTATAGTTGTATACCGTGTAGTTGTGTTAATCCACGGGCATAAACAATGCCACTGAATTTCCCTGGCAACCGACTCTCGGGAACGCCAGTTGTAGGGTCATGATTTTCCGGTTTGCCTCTGCCACGAGTCAATTGTGAAAGAGGCCAAGGCCATAGCACCATCCCAGTATTTTCCAACATCATTTCCGGTCTGAGTTAGTAATATCCTAGCGCCACCGCTGTTATAATCGAGTGGGTTGCTTGGGTTCCCGACTATGACGTCTTTGATGTAGATGTTGGCCGGGTATCCAGGATTCGCTGCCTCAACCGGTGCCGGGGCGAGCACACCTGCTCCCAGGGTAGCTATCAGGCTTACTGCCAAGATGGCTAATCCTATCTTACCTATTCTTCCTTTCAGCAGTTTCACTTTCTCCTCCTTTTTGTTTTGGTTTCTATCTTAGAGTCTTTCTCTTTTTGGCGAATCTCTAATCATTTCTCTCATCTCCTTCCTTTATTTTTGCCAGTAATCTTCTGGCAGAGCTATTCTCAAGAACCTTTCTCTTAAAAATAATTCTGCCAGAAGATTAATATGAGAGTGTTGAATAATTATTTTCAATATTTTGCTTTCCGAACAAAACGATACTCTAAATTATCTTAATAAATTTATCTACACAATGTCAAGGACAAAAACTCAAAAAATTTCATTTTTGTTTCAGCAGGCGGGGGGCTTCGCCCCCGCCTGCCAGCCCTTCTCATCTTTTGAGATTTCTTTTCTTGGATTTGTGGATTAAATTTGGTAAAATGATAGAGAAAGTTTGAGCAGGTTTAACTCCCGCAGCAAAGTTGTCCGCTACGAACTGACTATTTTTAGCGGAAATTAGATTTCCCCAGTCCCGACTTCGTCGGGACGCCCCGCCCCGCCGAAGCGGGACGGGGCTTTTTTGAGCCGCAAAATTTTTCATTTCTACTTGCAACAGCAAGCGGAAATTTGTATAATATAAATGGACACAGCATTTGCTCTCGGTTTTAAAGAGCGGCAATTTCTGCTTTCAGTACCGAGAGGTGCTGTGTCCGTAGGATTGCCGCTTTTTGATAATTAAAATTAACAAACAAATATATGAACAAACAATGCGCCGTTTATACAAGAGTCTCAACTGACTTTCAGGCGGAAAAAGAATTTTCTTCCTGTGAAAGCCAAGAGGAGAAAATCAAATCTTTCATCCAAAGCCAAAACAATTGGCAGATTTTTAAGGTATATTCTGACGCTGGCTATACCGGGGCCAATACTAATCGACCCGCTCTCCAAGAATTGTTGGAAGATGTAAAACAAAAGAAAATTGATATTATTTTGGCTTACAAAATTGATAGATTAACCCGTTCGCCGAAAGATTTCTATCAACTGATAGAGTTTTTTGAGCAGAACAATGTCAGTTTTATTTCTGTTACGGAAAGATTTGACACTTCAACTCCGGCCGGCCGTCTTTTGAGAAACATAATGTTGACTTTCGCCCAGTTTGAAAGAGAGCTAACTTCTGAAAGAACCAAAGACAAAATGTTAGAGCGGGCTAAAAAAGGATTTTACAACGGCGGCTACTCCCCTTTTGGCTACAAAAGAGAAAACAAAAAACTTATTATCAACAAAAAAGAAGCAGAAATTATCCGGCTCATTTTTGAAACTTACATTGAAACCGGCTCGGTGAATAGGGTTTATGATTTTCTTAAAGACAAAAACATTAAAAACAGGCAGGGAAAACCTTTTTATAAAACGGTTCTCAGTTTTCTTTTACGCAACCCGGTTTATGCTGGCAAGGTTAAACATAATGATAAGATTTATCAAGGAATTCACGAACCTGTAATTTCAGAAGAAGTTTTTGAAATGGCTCAAAAAATTCATCGAAAGAAAAACAAAAAATTCCGAGTTTATAGAGACTTTCTTTTTGGCGGTTTGGTGAATTGCGAAAATTGTAATTTCAAAATGAGTCCTTGCTTTACCAATAAATACAGCAAAGGAAAATTAGAAAGATATTATTACTATCGCTGTAATTCTACCCATCACAAAGATTGGCAATCTTGTCCAATAAAACAAGTTTCAGCCGACAGATTAGAAAACTACATTTTGGAAAATTTGGACCGAATTTCTATAGATAAAGATTATATTGAAAATCTGGTTTTTCGACTAAATCACGCTTCAAATACACCCCGCCGGATTGGCTACGAACCATCGGGTTCGTGCTCCAAATTTTCGCCGGAAGGGATCTCCTCTACCCTAAAATCATTTCTTTCTCTGCTCGCCAAAAAGAAAGGAGTGGAAAGAAATCTTTTGGCTAAAAACTTCTTTGAGAAGATAATCTACTCCAAAGAAAACATCAAAATTTCCCTATTTTATACGGAAATTTTGAAAAATTTTGCGGCTCAAAAAAGCCCCGCCCTGCGTCAGCAGGGCGGGGCATCCCGACGAAGTCGGGAC
>Ga0210031_1002892_pt1 | contig 10173 bp, 8 predicted proteins | sample CryGeyCG2014_080_FD_185455 | JGI IMG/M metagenome (GOLD analysis project Ga0210031, IMG submission 185455) | Groundwater microbial communities from aquifer - Crystal Geyser CG03_land_8/20/14_0.80 (SPAdes) (version 2) | ecosystem: Environmental > Aquatic > Deep subsurface > Groundwater | place... | reverse complement strand
AGGGTCGGCAATATATCCACATGGTTTGTAGGAAACCTAAATACTTTTGGCTTAAAAAGCGCTGGTTGACAGAGAATTGCTGGAGTCTCCAGATTTTCATTATAACTATATCGATAATGCATAAAATTATTAGGATGGTGTTGACCAAAAGCCTGGCCGTGATCCCCCATGATGACCAAAATGGTGCGCTCCAATAGCCCTTTTTCCTGGAGATGATCATAAATACGCTTAATCATATGGTCGAGAAGATTTAAATTATTATAATAGCGGCTGATCAAACGCCCATCATCCTCCATGATGCGGTAATCCTCGCCATAGTCAAAATAGGGGAAGTGGGCGGCAAAGCTGATGTAGATCCCCAGAAAAGGTTCTCTCGCTTTACTCAATCTTTGAATAAAGAAGTCCACTGTTTGAATTTCGTCTCTTGCGATATAATGACCAAGGGAATGAAATTCTTCTTTTATTTTAAATTTCAGATTTTCATAGCTATGAATCTCTCGCAGTCCGTTATTTTTTACAAACTTCGTTGGAAAGTACCAGGAGATTGAAGAAGGGGTCACTAAAAAACTGTCGGTGCCCTCACCCAACCAATTATATATGGCAGGAACTTCAGCATCCGGACGTGTGCCGAATGTCTCGCGGTTGAAAAAATCGTAGAGTCCACTAAATAATGAAAAAATTGCCTTGGTGCTGACATTCGATGTGGTGTAGTGCTTTTTTAAATACCAGCCCTCTTTCGAAATCTTATAGAGAAACGGCATGGGCATTGGATTACCATTGCCTGTGTCAAAAATATATCGAGTGCCCACCGACTCCATAATAAAAAAGACAATATTCCATGGATGATTACTTTGGGCCGGTAGAAATTTTGCCGGCTCCATCGGACTGGATTCAATGGGACGAGAGAACTGGATATCTGATTTATTTCCCTTGGCAATATTACTAATTCGATCTTCGGCGGAATGTTTAAAGAAAACATTCTCAGCCGCATCAGATAGGAGAAAAAGCGCCGGATTTAAACGCACCTCATCAGGAACATTTTTGGTTCTGTCATCAACTGCCAATATAGAAAGGGATGAGAGAAAGATGACCAACACAATAGAAACCCTGGCCATCCAAATCCTTAAACTAAGCGGGGATTGGAGAACCAGCCAAAAAAGTGTAAACGGAAAAAGAAGAAATAGATAATCTCTTATCTCAATGAGTTTAAGGGTTTCAATAAATGAAATGTCTGAAAATGTCTCCTTGATCACAGAAGTGTCGAATCCTGTCTGAACATCAAAGAGCAGGCGACCATGACCCCATGAACGAGAAGCAGAACCATTAAAACAATATGTAAAAAGACAAGTCCTGAAATCTTTAAAATTGGAAATGTTTTTCTCCCTTTGATGAAATAGGTCACTCGGGACAGGAGCCAAGATAGCAGGAAACAGACAAGGACAAGGGCAAGGTCATAGGGCAAATAAGCAAGCGTAAACCACACTGGATGATGCGCCGGATTAAAATCAAAGGGTCTCACTGGATTGGTAAAAAGACCGATCGAGAGTTGAATCCGGTAGACAAACACCATTGCCAATAGACCTATAAAAAGCGCAAAGGATGCCCCGCTCGAAGTGACGATTCCTGTAAGCAAATGAGAGTATTTCCTTAAAAGGGCTTTAACTTTTATTTTAACCATGCCGAGAACTTTGGGCGCTGATCTTTTTTACCCCGTTAGATACATTGAGAGCAAAGCAAATCTGTGTAATCTTCTTTTCAAATCTCTGTAATCAAGAGAGCTCATAGTGGTTCTCAGAGCTCTCTCTTAAACTCCTTGACAACAATTCTGTGTTTTCGGATCAGATTCTGAAGTTGCCTCCGGTCCATTCCCACATCCAAAGCGGTCTTGGAAATATTCCCTTTGTTCCTCTTTAAAGCCTCTCTCAAAAAAGCCCTCTCCACTTCATTCTCTGCCTTCCGCCTTAATTGCCATTTCATTCGTCTCAATTCTTCACTGTCTCTCGGCACCGAAACCATTGCCTTTCCACCCTCCCCCCTCACTTCGGGTGGGAGGTCTTCTACTTCAATCCGATTGGATCGAGCCAAAAGCATGGCCCTTAAGATACAATTCTCTAACTCCCTCACATTTCCAGGCCATAAATGGTTTTCTAAGGTTTGAAGAGCCTTTTCCGAAATCTCCAGAGGTCTATCCTTCACTTCCTTCTTATGCTTCCCAATAAAATGAGAAACCAAAAGAGGAATATCCTCTTTGCGTTCTCTCAATGGTGGAAGTTTAATGGAAACGACGTGAAGTCTGTAGAAGAGGTCTTCGCGGAATTCTCCTGCTTCAACCGCTGCCTTCAAATCTCGATGGGTGGCAGCAATCAGCCGGACCTCTACATCAATCTCCTCTGTCCCCCCTACCCTCATAAAACGATAGCCTTCGATCGCTCTTAATATTTTGACTTGAAGTTCCTTGGGCATCTCTCCAATTTCATCGAGAAAGAGGGTTCCTTTATGGGCCAGTTCAAAACTTCCGATCTTTCTCTTTCCAGCGCCAGTAAACGCCCCTTTTTCATGGCCGAAGAGTTCGCTCTCAAGAAGTTCTCTCGGGATGGCAGAAGAGTTGACCACGATGAAAGGAAAACCTGCCCTCTGGCTATTGAAGTGAATGCCTCGGGCCACCAATTCTTTCCCTGTGCCACTCTCGCCCTCAATCAAAACCGTCGCCTTGCTATCAGCGACTTGGTGGACAATGCCCATCATCTCGATCATCTTTGGATGTTTACTGATGATAGTATCCATTCCGTAAAGGGACTTAATTTCCTCTCTCAACTTCCGATTTTCATCAATGAGGTCAGCCTGGAAAAGCGCCCTTTGGATCACCAGTTCGACCTCTTCCATTTTAATCGGTTTCAGAAGGTAATCCGTGGCTCCTTCTTTCATGGCATTGACAGCTGACTCAATTGTTCCATAGGCTGTGATCAGGATCACAGGAACCTCCGGGCGGAGCCGTTTCACATCGTGAAGTAAGCTGAGGCCATCCTTTTCAGGCATCTTCATATCGGTGAGGAGAAGGTTGACCTCGTTCTCCTTAAAAATACGAAGGGCCTCCTCTCCATCTTTAGCAAGGAGAAGTCGGTATTGGTCCTGAAGGTTCACTTCCAGAATCCGTCTCATCTTCTCTTCATCTTCTGCAATGAGGAGGGTCCTCTTCATCTCTTATATTTCCTTTTCCAAAGGAAGGGTGATCGTAAAATTACTTCCTTTTTCCTCCTCACCCTCCACACTAATATCCCCTCCATGTTGAGTGATAATACGATGGGCGATGGAAAGTCCTAAGCCTGTTCCTCCCTCTTTTGTCGTGAAGAATGGTTCGAAGACTTTGGGCTGCACCTCTTTGGGAATCCCTTTCCCTGAATCACTGAACCGAACCACCACTCTACCTCTGGCGTTTTCTAACACTATTACCTTCAGAACCCCTCCATGAGGCATCGCTTCCAGGGCATTGACACCCAGATTTGTAAAGGCCTGCCTCATCTGATCCGGATCGATCGAAACCTGAAGAAGCTTCTGAGGAATCTCTCTTTTAATCTCCACCCCCAGGGTTTTTGCCTGCGGAGAGAGGAGGAGAAGGGTTTTTTCCAGCACCTCCCTGAGATCGCAACTCACCAATTTCGGCTCCTTCGGCCTTCCAAAGTCCAGGAAGGTGCTAATCAATCCATTGATCCGTTGGGATTCTTCTAAAATATAGTTGGTCATCTCCTCCCGAATCTTCTGATCTTTATGCTTTCGAACGGTCTCCGCAGATCCAGTGATAATACCTAATGGGTTCCGAATCTCATGAGCGATTCCAGCAGCTAATTCACCGATGGCCGCCATCTTTTCAGCTTGCATGATCTGTTTATCTTTTAAGCTCATATCCCGATAGATGAGGGCTCTGGAGATGGCAAGAGTTGTCTGGTTTGAAAAAGCCTCCAAGAGTTCCAGCTCTTCCACAGTATAGTCCTTCTCTGAACGCTTCTTCCCCAGCAGAATAAAACCCAGCAATCTCTCCTTCAAAAAGATTGGAGCAACTACCACCCAACCCTTTTCAATCAGATCATCAATCTCCTCTACCTCTCCTTCGATCTCCCGAAGGTGTTCCAGATCCACTGCCCTTCCGTTTGATCCTATTCGCTTCACAAAGGGGTGTTGGGATGAATATTTCATTTCATCATTAAGCAAGGTCCCAAAAATTGAATGATATTCATTCACCTCATTTTTTTGGAAGAAAAAAGCAACGGAGTCAACATGCAAAGTTTGGGTGATGAAATGAACCGTTGTCCCTGCCACCTCGTCGAGGTCCACCAACTCCGTCAGCGCTCGGCTAAACTCTGAAAGCTTCGTCCGAAAACGAACTCTCTCCATATAAAAAAAGCGGTCGATCCAATCCCCTATTTTTTTCTGAAAGGGCTGAAGCATAAAAACCAGGGCAAGGATCAAAGCAGATTCTACTAAAAGAGACCTTCCGTAAGCCTTTTGAGAAAGTGTCTCTCCAATGTTTTTGATGATGAGGATATAGATGGCCAGGATCAAACCCGAGACAGAAGAGTAGAGGATTCCTCCCCGAATGAGGAGATGGATGTCGAGCAGTCGGTATTTGATGAGGGCGATGGCAAAGAAAAGACTGATCAAGATCGAGTAGAGGCTGGCGAGAAAAAAGATCGGCCAGCCCAGTTTGAGAAAATAATTGGAGAGATTGATAATCGTTCCGACAATCGCCATGGAGACAATTCCAAAGATAAGGTATTTGATCTGAAGTTTTTGTCTGGGAATTCGTGTCGTCCGGAGAGATTGGAGCAGATTTTTGATGCCCCAATAGATGCAGATGCCTGAAAAGAGGGCGATCAAACCGAGGAAGATCAGAAAAATGAGCGGTTCTTCAAAGAGGAGACCATAATAGAAGACATTTCTTAATTCTTTGAACCTTTCAATGTCAATTCGGAAGATGAGGAAAAAGGTCACCAGAATGGCTATGGGAATCATATAGAGGAGGAAAAGTTTGAATCCTTTTGGCCATTCACTCTTTTTCTTGAAGGGAAAGATAAAAGAAAAATGGAGAAAGAACAGGGGGGCAAAAGTCAATCCGACAAAGATGACCCTCACCCCAAAAATGGCATGGATGGGATTGACACTGCTGATCATGATGAGTTCGCCCATATTCCAGGCGGCAAAGGCAAGGACAAAGCAGGCAAAGAGCTGATGAGCTACGTTTTTAGGATTGCTGGAAAGGACGACCAGACAAAGGATGAGGTTCATGGTAAAGGCAAGGGCTGTGGGGAGGGCCAAAATGTTCATCCAATCACCTACTAAATTGACGCTATGCGCATAGCGCTAAGCGCTTAGCGCCTGCCTGCGGTAGGCAGGTATTTTGTTGTCTTGAGAATGATGATAAACAAAATGGCTCCAAAGGTCAACCCTTCGACGCCTCGGCTTGAAGGCCAGGGCCTGACTTCGACGTGGGCGGCTCGACTGAGCCTGTCGAGAGCCTCCAGGTCGAGCGACTCGCCGAAGTCTCAGTCGAACGCTCAGGGTTGACCCTGAGCGGGGCTTAGCTCCGTCGAACGGGTCAATCCTGCTTTGAAAAAGGCCATCCCCAGGATATCTATTGAAATCTGACCTAAAATAATCTATGTTGATACCATTCAATTCGTCTTTCTTATATTTGATATCCCGTGTCAAAAACTAACTCTAAGAAAATAAAGGACTGGCTCGCGGACTTCTTTGGCAATCTCTTATTGGCCTTCTCTGTCCTGACATTTCGTGTACTCTCTCCAAGAATCGTAGTCTTTGTTGCAAGGATTTTAGGGACAATGGCTTTCTATTTGATCAAAAAATACAGGGATAGAGTACTTGATAATCTCTCCTTGGCCTTTGGAGGAGAAAAAGATCTTAAGGAGATTACAAAGCTCGCCAGGGAGGTCTTCTTCAACTTTACACTCACGCCTCTTGAAACCATCTATACGGCTGCTGTTCCTTTTGGACGTTTCATCAAGAATATTAAAATAACGGGTCGAGAATATCTGGATGCCGCTTTGGCAAAGGGAAATGGAGTTATTGCCCTGGGTAGCCATTTGGGCGCTTTTACACTATTGGGAACGAGGCTTGCCATGGTGGAGGGCTATTCATTTAATATCATCATCAATGAGGGTAATTTCCCAAGGTTGATTAAAAGATTAGGAAACTATCAAAGAGGGTTGGGTCAGAAGCCCTTTTCCCCAAAACCTGTAACAGCTTCCGTCAAGAAATCTTTGAACTGTCTCCGTCGAAATGAGATTCTTTATCTTATCGCCGATGAACAAAAGAGGCGGGGAGGACTTCCTGTCCTATTCTTTGGCCAAACAGCCTTTACCCCTCCTGGGCCAGCCATCTTCTCTCTAAAGACAGGGGCTCCCATCTTGCCCATGTTCGTCGTGAGAGAAAAAGGAATCCCGCAGAACTTATTTATCGGGAGTCCCATCGAAATAGAACGGACATCCGATGAAAAGAAGGATACAGAACTGCTAACCGCTAAATTTACAAAGGCCATCGAGGATTCCATCAGACAATATCCCAGTCAATGGCCATGGTTGAATCGGCGCTGGAAATTGCCCTATCAAAAAGGAGAGCTCTGAAAAAATTTAAGGGGTTTTCGGAGACCTCAAAAGGCCCCCTTGACATGGAAAACCAGGAAGTATAATATTTTCGTTCAATGGAAAATATAATTCTGAAGCGATTTAAAGAAAGTTCTGAAGTTAAAATGCGTTTTCTCAAAGAAAATCTCCCTAAGCTTCTCGACGTGATCAAATTAATCTCTCATACATTCGAAGCAGGGAACAAACTCTTTTTCTTCGGAAATGGAGGGAGCGCAGCCGACGCCCAACACCTGGCTGCGGAATTTATCAATCGATATGTCATGGACCGCCCACCCCTGCCTGCTATTGCCCTCACGACAGACACCTCCATTCTCACCAGTGTCTCCAATGACCTTGCCTTTAACGAAATCTTTTCTAAACAACTCAGAGCCCTGGGTAAGGAAGGGGATGTCGCCATCGGTATCAGCACTAGCGGGAGTTCCCCTAATGTCATCAAGGCTTTTGAAGTGGCTAAAGAGATGGGGATGAAAACGGTCGCCCTCGCCGGAAATGATGGGGGTGTCATTTCAAAAATGGCTGATTTCCCCCTTGTCGTTCCTTCCACCAGCACCCCCCGCATCCAAGAAACCCACATTCTCATCGGACACATCCTCTGTGAAATGGTAGAACACTACCTTTTCTTTAAGGTGAACCCGTGATGGCTATTCCCTTTCTTCAAAAATTGAAGGGTTCGAGGGACCAAGCCTGCCTGCCGGCCCCGGTCCCGACCGAGGGCGGGGCAGGCAGGGGTTCAAGGGGTCAAGGAAAACAATAAAATATAAGTTCTGATTTCAGTGTGTCCACTGGAACCCTTGAATCCTAGGACCCTGGAACCCCATACATTATATTGAAGGGAAGGCGGAGAAAGATGTTGGAATGCCATTTAGAAAAAAACAAAACCCGATGCCCCTGTACTTATGAGCCCTGTGACCGCAAGGGAAAATGTTGCGAGTGCATCACTTATCATTGGAGGATGAAGCAGCTTCCAGGCTGTTTCTTCTCGTCTGAGGGAGAGCGATCTTATGATCGTTCGATACTTCGCTTCATTACAGAGAACAAGTGAAAGTTTGGAATGATGGAACATTGGAATATTGTAAATAATGAACTCCATCATTCAACTATTCCATTATTCCATTATTCCAGTTGTGTGGCGAAGCGGAACTGAGTTTTGTTTATGGAAATTAAGTTTGAGCGATTTCATCTCCAATCGGACCTCCGTTCTCCTCTCGAGGGATTTGAAACCATTTCAGTCCCAACCGAGGTCCGGATCGATCCCCTGACAAAACGGCGGAGCCGCATCATCACTTGGGGCCTTCCTTCTCAAGGGAAATTTGACTTCTCCAAGATGGCCGAGGAGTCAAAAGGATGCTTCTTCTGTCCAGAGAATGTTCTTCAAAAGACTCCCCAGTTTTTAAAAGAAATCGTCCCGGAAGGAAGAATTTGCATTGGAAGGGCAGTCGGTTTTCCGAACCTCAATCCAGTAGGATCTTATGGCAGTGTCGTCGTTCTCTGTCATGAGCATTTTCTCAATCTCAACCAATTCACCCCTGAAATTTACGAAGCGGGTTTTTCGGTTGCTATCGAGATCATTCGAAGAACAATGGCTTTTGACCCAGATACCCGCTATTGGCAAATCAGCCAAAATTTCCTTCTCCCTGGAGGAAGCACCATCCTCCATCCCCATCTTCAGGTCATCGGCGATCCCATCCCGACGAATGAGATGGAATGGCTGTTAGATGCCAGTTCCTCCTATTACAAAAGGAATGGGACTCTTTACTGGAAGGACCTCATCCACATTGAAAAAGGACTTGGAAAACGATATATCACCAGTATCGGAAATGTCCACTGGTTTGTCTCTTTTGCTCCCATAGGATTTAATGAAGTGTGTGGAAGCGTGGAGGGACATGGGTCAATCACTACACTCGCCAAAGAAGAGATTGCCTCTCTGGCCAAAGGGATCGTTTCCACCTTAAAATACTATTATGAAAGAAGTCTCAACAGCTTCAACTTTTCAATTTACTCCATTTCCGGCGAAGCCCATTGTCAGGTTCTCATCAGAATTATTTCCAGAACCCCCATTCAACCCTATTACCTCAATGACTATACGTCTTTTGAGGTCCTTCAGTCTGAATTGACTGCTAACATCATTCCAGAGGAACTCTGTCGTGAAATCCGACCCTACTTTCCCTAAAAGGGTTGCTTCCATTGATATCGGGACCAATACCATCCTCCTCCTCATCTCCGAAGTGAAAAGAGGAAAAATTCATCCTCTTTTTGAAATGGAAACCGTTGTCCGATTGGGTGAGGGCGTTCAAAAAAACAAAATGCTTTTGAAAGAGGCGATGGAGAGAGGCCTTCAAACTTTAGCTCAATATTTAAAACGATGTCAGGCCATGGAGGTTCAGAAAATCTTTGCCGCAGGGACGAACGCTCTTCGAGAAGCCAAAAACTCCGAGGATTTCTTAAAAGGGGCCAAAGAAAAACTCAACCTCTCCATTGAGGTCATCTCTGGAGAAGAAGAGGCCCAACTCTCTTTTTTGGCTGTGGCAAAGGATCTCAAGGAGGTAAAAAAACCTGTCCTTGTGGTGGATGTAGGGGGAGGAAGCACAGAGTTCATCCTTGGCAAAGGCGATCAGATCAGTCATTGGATAAGCCTTCCACTTGGATCAGTCCGTTTCACAGAGGAGTTTCTCTGTTCAGATCCTATTCAAGAAGAAGAATGGGAGAAGATGGAGCGGAAAATTCAGGGACACCTTGTCAATATCCCTCATTCAAAGGAACCGCCATCCATGGTAGCTGTCGGAGGGACAGCCACGACCCTCGCCTCTGTTGAAATGGGTCTGGAAGAATTTATCGCTGAAAAGATCCATCATTTTATCTTGAAAAAGGGAGAGCTGGGAAAACAACTCCTCCGTTACCGATCTAAAACCATTGAGGAGAGAAAAAAAATACCTGGTCTTCCCGTGGCCAGAGCAGATGTCATCTTGGCAGGAGGGACGATCCTTTATCTGGCGATGGAGGAACTTAAGTGCTCCTCCGTCTTAATCAGTTGCCATGGGGTGAGATATGGCCTTCTTTATAAAAAACTTAATCTATAGAGGACTAATTTAACCCCCTCACCCCTTCCCTCTCCCCTCAGGGGTGAGGGGAAGGGTGAGGGGTCAGGTTGCTTTAGAAACCAACTGTCTCAGAACTAAAATGACCAGGACCATAAACTTTTCCTGACCTGTATTTTTGGGGCCGACGGGAACTTCCCCCTTACAGAAGACGAGATCGCCTTTCCTAAAAGGTCTCTCCTCATCCCCGATCGCCAAAGTCCCCTCCCCTTCAACCCCGTAGAGGATCACCTCCAAAGCGCCCGGATGGGGGTGGAGAGGCATGGTTTGGCCAGGTTCAAAGCAGATGAGAACAGCTGCCCCTGCGTCCCCAATGTAGAGTTGCTTGGGTACGAAATTTTCTTTAGAAAACTCCGCCTTCTCAAAAAGATGAATCGTTTCCATAAGAAAAACCTCCGTTTGAGGATCGCTCGCCCTGTGGA
>Ga0210031_1002875_pt1 | contig 10209 bp, 11 predicted proteins | sample CryGeyCG2014_080_FD_185455 | JGI IMG/M metagenome (GOLD analysis project Ga0210031, IMG submission 185455) | Groundwater microbial communities from aquifer - Crystal Geyser CG03_land_8/20/14_0.80 (SPAdes) (version 2) | ecosystem: Environmental > Aquatic > Deep subsurface > Groundwater | place... | reverse complement strand
AGAGATCGATGCCGACCATCGTGTAAAGGAATATCAGCAGGAGATCCGGCAGAAGATCTTTGATATGTATGGTATGGATAAGATTCCGGATGAGATAGAGAGCTACATCCAGGCTGCAGCAGCAGAGCCTGCCATGGAAGAAAGCGCCATTTTTGATGAGGTAGTTGATATTGTCGTCAAGGGTGGATATGACTACTATATCTACGATTTAGTCCCTTTAGGCCATGCCCTTTACTATTTGAGCATGGCATCCGTCTATGATGCCTGGATCGATAAGATCACCGGCCTCCGAGAACAGATGAGGGAATATGACCAGGTGGCTGCTGTGATCCGGCGTGAAAAGGAATTGGATGAAGATGCCATTCTGAATGAACTTCTTTTTATCAAAGACCGGATCAACAAATCATCGAGCATCCTGACCGATAAAAAGAAAACAGCCTTCTTTTTCGTCATAACCGCTGAGGAGATGATCATTAAGGACACCTTAAAGGCAGCAGAACTTTTTGCTAAGTTTGACGTTCCTTTGAGTGGATATATTATCAATCGGGTTCTGCCTCTTGGATTGAAGGACCAAAATATTCCCGAATATTTAAAAAATCGTCTCGTGATGGAGGAACATTACCTGAAGGTGATTGACACCACTTTTGGTAAACAGATTTTAGCATCCGTCCCTGAAATGGAGCGAGATGTAACCGGCCTTGCTATGATTGAGAAGATGGCCAAGGCGATGTTTGGGAATTTTTAACCCCAGGAGAGATGAGGGTATCAGAACATCAGGATATCAGGATAACAGGTTTTACCTGATTCCCTGATAGTCTGGTAACCTGGTATCCTATGAGGGGAAGGAGTTAAATGGTGGACCAAATCACAATTGATATGAAAAAATTTTTAAAGGATCACCCCCGCTTGAAATACATTTTTTTTGGGGGAAAGGGAGGAGTGGGAAAGACCGTCATGGCTGGGGCCGCAGCGCTCTGGTCAGCCAAACAAGGAAAGAAGACGTTGCTCGCCTCGACCAATCCTGTCCATAGCCTTTCTAACCTCTTAGAAAAGGATGTCTTTGGAAAGGCAGCCGTCGTTTGCGATGAAGAGAAATGCTATGCCTTTGAGATCGATACAAAGGATACGATTGAACGGTCCAAGCGAGAAATCCGCGAGAAGATCAACTGGTTTCTAAAATTTGCAGACATTACGACAAAGGCAGAGGATTTCATCGAATCAGCCACCATGAATCCTGCCTTCGAAGAGTCGGCTATGTTTGAGAATATGGTGGATCTCATGTTCAAGGATGAATATGAGTTTTACGTTTTTGATACCGCACCGACAGCAAACGCCAGGCGTCTCCTGGGGATGTCGAAGGTTTATTCCCTGTGGGTAGAGAAGATGCTGAAGAGCAGGGAAGAGGCAAAATCCCTGAAGGAAATACTTTCTTTCTCCAAGAAGCAAAAGAAAGATCCTCTCTTAGATTACCTCTTAGGTTTTAAGGACAGGATGGGTAATGCCAAAAATCTTTTGACCGATGAGGCTCTCACCGCCTTCTTTTTTGTCACCTTGCCTGAAAGTCTTCCTATCGCCGTGATCACCCGGTTCATCAACTGGTTCCATGAATTTGGGATTCCAGTGGGTGGCGTCATCGTCAATGGAGTGATTCAAAAGGACCAGGTGGGAAAAGATGCTGTGGAGTTCGTCCTCAACCGAGTTAAGATGCAAGATGAGCATATGGAAGAGATTTGGAAGATATTTGGAGACAGGGTGAGGGCGATTGTTCCTTTATTTGAGACAGAGGTTAAGGGAGCAAAGATGTTGAATCGAACGATTGAATATCTTTTTACACCCTCACCTCGTTAACATGTAGACCTGAAAATAACCCTCTATTAATTCCGCCAAAATTGGTATACATTTGGTAAGGCCTCAGTTATGGTCGGCTGAAGTTTACCTTAGCCTGTAACTCAGCCCTTTAGGGCTGCCGCCGGCCCATGAGGGCCTCCCTCCGGGGAATGAGCCCTTCCGGGGCGGAGCCTGGCCCGGAGGGAAGAATCAGGGCTAAAGCCCTAAGTTACACTTTCTTTTAAGGATTTTTTACCCGTAACTGATGGGTTATGCATTTGTGTCAAAAGATGACACTTTCCGTTCAAATCGTGAAATATTTGCATATTTGGACTCCTTCATCCCGAAGCAATAATAAGCTAATCAATTGAAATCATGACCTTTTTCAAAAATTGCAATGTTGGTACAAAAATTGCTCAAATAATCATAGTTTAACCTGTTGTTTTCATTTAATTTTTAAAGAGATTTGAACATGATGCTCGGTTTGATCCAACTTTTATTTGCTGTTTTTGCAATCTATAGCGTCCTTAAATTTCCTGAAGGGCTGAAGCTTGTCGTGCCTTTAGCTTGTCTTATTGCAATGCTCGTCGTCAGTCGGGTCGAAAAAGGAAAATCTGAGAAAAAAACAGCGCGGATGAGTTTTTTACATTCAGAAATTGACAAAGCGTCAAAGAAGGAATCCATGGCAATCAAAGATCAGAATTTTTTCCTCGTCGAATCACTGCTCTGGCCAAAAAGTGAATTGTTGTTAATTGATGCCGTTCATTCCATCTTCAAAGATTTGGGATTCAAGATTGCCGGCGGGATCAACTACCAGTTCGTAGATCGCATTGTTAAAATTCCAGAAACCCAGATGGTTTTTGGAATACAGATTCTGATGAGTGAAGGAGAGGTGGAGGGAAACCATCCCAAGATCAACCGAGCCTTACAGTTTGAGAAAGAAAAAAGGGAGAATGAAAAATCCTTGATTATTGCAAGCACCCATATCCACCTTCCGCTTTCTGAAAGGAGCCAGGTGAGTCAGATCTCCAAAGAACTGGGAAGTTTCTTAATCCGGCACAATATGAGTTTCATCACTACTCATCACCTTTATGAGCTCTGCCAGAAAGCAAAAGGAGGAGAGATTGACATCTTTGGGTTCTTCGAGAAGGTCTATTCTCATTCGGGTGGGACCTTTCCATTAAAAGGGGCTGCGAATTCTCATTCACCTTTATTTGACCTACCTGCCCAATAAACCATAAAAGGGTTCAAGGATTCTAGGGTTAAGGGTTCTAGAGTCAGAAAAATCTTTCTAATATTTGCTAGACTTTTCAAAACTGTTCAAAATCCTCATCTTTGCTATTATTCTCTCCAACAGCCTTTTTGATTCCTTGTTGTTTTTAGTCACTTCACTTGTACCCCTGAATCCTGAAATCCTTGAACCCAAAGACCTTTTTAATTTAAGGAACTTTCCATTTTCTTTCCCCTTCGTTATAATATTATTAATGGAAGTCAAAGAGATCTTTGCCAAGACCATTTTGACCAAGACAGCTATCTCTGGTTTTGATTACTGTATCAATCCGTATGTAGGATGTGGGCATGGTTGCCGGTACTGCTATGCCAGTTTCATGAAGCGTTTTACCGGTCATCTGGAACCGTGGGGGGAGTTCATCGACGTGAAAGTGAATGCTCCTTACTTGTTGAGAAAGCAGTTAAAGAGGGCAAAGCAAGGGATCGTTGCCCTCAGCACAGTGACCGACCCCTATCAGCCTATCGAGATGAAGTATCACCTGACTCGGAAATGTTTGGAAGCTCTTTTGGAAACCCAACTTTCAGTAAATATATTGACCCGTTCACCTCTCTGTCTGAGAGATATCGATCTATTTAAACAGTTTAAAAGAATTGAAGTAGGCCTCTCTATTACAACTCATGATGAGGGGATCAAGAAGATTTTTGAACCCTATTCTCCCTCTATCCACTCTCGAGTGAAAGCGCTGAGAATCCTTCGTCAAGAAAAGATTGAGACCTATGCGTTTGTTGGTCCGATGCTTCCTTTAGATCCGAAGCCACTGGTGGCGATGCTCGATGGGTTGATTGACGAGGCGCTTATCGATCGAATGAATTATCCGAATAAGGTGAAGGCAATTTATCGCAAAGCCAAGTTGGAGAAGTATTTGGAAGAGGATTATTTTCATGTAGTTGGAGCGGAGTTGAAGGAGCGTTTTGAGAAAAAGGGAATTCCTGTATCGATGATATTTTAAAGAAGTGACTAAGGCGCCTATAGTGGGCTAAAATGACTAAAAACGGTGTTAGTGTTATGCTGTGCTGGCGTGCTGCCGTTAACTGCAATACCGCAGCACTGCAATACCGCAGCACTGCAATACCGCAGCACTGCAATACCGCAGCACTGCAATACCGCAGCACTGATACTTCACGCTTAAGGAGTAAGCCATGACGATCGGCAGATTTGGATTGAGAAGAGGAGATTACGATTTTCCACCCTTCAGACCGCCCAGTGAGGCAAACAGCCTTCTTCTAAGAGTTACCCGAGGATGCCCCTGGAACCGATGCACCTTCTGCTCGATGTATAAAGGGATGAAGTTCGAGATCAGGGATCTTGAAGAGATTCTGGGAGATATCCAATTAGCCAGGGATCTTTATGGGGATAGGATCAGGACAGTTTTTATTGGAGATTCCAATAGTCTTGTGGCGAAGACCGAAATGTTGGTCAAAATTTTAAATGTTTTATTTTCCTCCTTTCCCCATATCGAAAGAGTGACCAGTTATGCGCGAGCCAAGACCATTGCCAAAAAGCCTTTAGAGGATTTGATAAAAATATATCAAGCAGGTTTAGCCAGGCTCCATGTGGGTCTTGAGACCGGCGATCGAGAGCTCCTCAAGGAGATTGAGAAAGGGGCGACTCCAGAGGAGATGATCGAAGCGGGGAGAAAAGCTAAGGAAGCCGGGTTTGAATATTCTTTATATGTTTTGTTAGGGATTGGCGGTGAAGAAAAATGGGAACAACATGCCCAAGGGACAGCAGAGGTATTAAATCAAGTCGATCCCCATTTCATCCGTGTTCGGACATTTATCCCCCAACCCAACTCTCCACTCTATGAGGCCATGGAAGAGGGGCGTTTCCAACCGGGTTCGCCAGAAACGATATTAAAGGAAACAAAACTGCTTTTGGAAAAACTTCAAGTGACCTCTCAATTTTTAAGTGATCATATCTCTAATCTTCTTCCCCTCCATGGAAAACTCCCCGAAGATAAAGAAAAAATGATTCAGATGATTGATGAGGCTTTAAGAGGGCTCAAAGAAAATGACTTATTGAGGGAAGAGATGGAGATGAGAAGACACCTTACGAATCTTTAACTGGAATGATGGAATAATGGAATAATGTGTTTAAAGGGAAAGAAACCACTCTAGGCCTTCTTATTTTTGAACCCATTATTCCAATTATCCAATATTCCAATATTCCATTATTTCGTGCCGCAGGTGGAGCAACTGGTGGCTGAGCAGCCTCCGCAGGAGGAACTGGCGGCGCTCTTAAACTTTCCACCGCTGGAAAAGGCAAAGGCAGACATCATCCGATGAACTTTTTTGCTTTTGCATTTAGGGCAGGCGATCTTTTCGGAGGTATTAAATACCAGTTTTTCGAATTCGTTTTGGCATTGATCACACTGATACTCGTAAATAGGCATCTCACGAACTCCTTTTCAATTCATCGTAACATTTTCTTATTCGATCGACAAGAGAGCCTGCTTTTCTGGCGCCCTTAAGACCTTTTTCTTCTTTCAACTCGGAAAAGATCTTATTGCAAACCTCTTCCACTTTCCTCAAATACTCCTTTTTCAATTTTCTATTTAATTTGAGGGGGGTCAACTTGGCAAAATAGGACAATGACTTTGAATAAGCATTTCTAAAATACTCATTCATCCCGAGGCTGAAATTCAGAAGGAACTGGAGGTCGTGGTTATAGGGATCCATTTTTAGAGCTTTTAAAAAATAGTTTGAGGAGAGGTCGTAATGTTCACTCTGCAGATAGCTTTGGCCGACCACCTGGTAGGCGTCTAAAAATCCTTTTTTGAACATCAAATCGAAAATCTCTTTGGCCTTTTTGGAACCATAAACCTTTTGGAGGAGAGTTAAATTTTCCAAGAGGAAACGGACTAAAAATGTATTTTTAGCGCCCTCTTTAAAAAGATCGATTAATTGCACCATGGCATCTTGAAAGAGAGATCGAGTCTCCTCCATTCCTTCAGTCACTCCCAGTTTGGTTTTCAGGATAATCCGTTCAAATTGTTGGAGGTAGTCCTTTTCATAGTCGGATCTCCCGACCTTCGATTTGTATTGGAGATACTTGGGCTGATAGACTTCCATTTGATAAATATTCTCTCTCAATTTCATTGCTTCGTGGAAGATCGATCCGATCACTAAGTCGAGAAGCCACTCATTTTTGTGGGTTAGCTTTTTCCCTTTATATCGAAAGAGGGAGTGGCACTGTTCCTTTAAGTTGTAAAGGAGGCTATGACCTTTGTCATCGATCCAAATGCCAATATCTGAGAAGTGAAGGCGACCCTCTTTGTATTTTTTAAAGATCTCCTGGAAAGCGACCTCCGAGAGGAGAAGTCCCCGTACGATTTCTAATATATATCTATCGCGTGTCACTTGGGATTTCTTTTCCATTTCACCTCCACTGGTTGTGTCCAATATACCAGGTCATCCCCTCTTTGTGAAGCCCCTAAATTTCCTGAAAAATATTGACGCCACAGGTGAAAAAAAGTTATATAATAATTCTAATTTTTGAAAGGAGGAGATTCTTATGGCGGTCAGGGTTGGAATTAATGGATTTGGAAGGATTGGTAGAAATGTCCTGCGGGCAGGTCTGAATAAGAAGGGGCTGGAATTTGTGGCGGTCAATGATCTCACGGATGCACAGACATTGGCCCATCTCTTGAAATACGATTCTGTCCATGGGAAATTTGGGCCACGGGTAGAAGCGAAAGAGGATGCCATCTCGATTGATGGGAAAGAGGTGAAGGTCTTCGCCCTGAAAGACCCGGGTCAGCTTCCCTGGAAGGATTTGGGAGTGGATGTGGTGCTGGAGAGCACGGGGAGGTTTACGGATCGAGCAGGAGGGGCGAAACATTTGGAAGCCGGCGCCAAGAAGGTGGTCATCTCTGCTCCGTCGAAAGACCCAGATGTTTCTTTGGTCTTGGGAGTCAATGAGAAGGTTTACGATCCTGCAAAACATCATATCCTCTCGATGGGATCCTGTACGACGAACTGTCTGGCTCCCATTGCCAAGATATTGGTGGATGAGTTCGGGGTGGAATATGGTTTGATGACCACCATCCATGCCTATACCAATGATCAGGTGATTCTCGATTTCCCGCACAAGGATCTTCGCCGAGCCAGGGCAGCTGGAATGTCAATGATTCCGACTACTACCGGGGCAGCGACTGCCCTCGCTCTCGTCATTCCGGAATTGAAGGGAAAGATGGACGGGATGGCCATCCGGGTGCCCACACCCAATGTCTCTGTGGTCGATCTGGTAGCGATGTTGAAAAAAGAGACCACCGCAAAGGAGATGAATAAAGTTTTAAAATCTTATGCAGAAGGGAAATTAAAAGGGATCTTGAGTTTTTGTGAGGAACCTCTCGTCTCCATTGACTTCAATGGTAATCCCCATTCCTCTATTGTGGATGGTCCGTCAACAAAAGTGATCGGTGGAAAATTGGTAAAGATTATTTCTTGGTACGATAACGAATGGGGGTTTTCCAATCGAATGGGAGAGTTGTTCTTGTATCTTTTTGGTAAGAAGTAACTTGCTTAGAAAATAAGCGCCTCGTCAAACGGTCAAGGTAACGATGCCCGTATCGTCATCCGGTTACGTTCTTCGTCTTAAGAAGTTAACGTAACCCTTTACCCTTAAACCAAACGGGCCTCGTAACCGTAACCGGTTTTTCGTTCAAGCCAGTTTGTAGGCAAGTGTGGACAACGATTACAGCATGGCAAGGAGTGAAAGGATGACCATTCGGAAAGTTGACCAACTTGAATTAAGAGGTAAACGGGTATTTATTCGAGTCGATTTTAATGTTCCTCAGGACGAGAAGAATAACATCACCGATGATACTCGAATTCTCCTTTCCCTTCCAACCATCCGGTTTGTCAGTGAAGCCGGTGGAAAGGTGATCCTTGCCTCTCATCTGGGAAGACCCAAGGGAAGGAAGGACCCTAAATTTAGTCTGGCCCCAGTTGCTGAAAGGTTATCCCAACGATTGGGGAAAAAAGTGGCCTTCGCTATGGATTGCATTGGAGAAGAGGTTCAGAAACAGATTGGAGGGATGAAAGAAGGGGAAATCCTTCTCCTGGAAAACCTCAGGTTCCATCCTGAGGAGGAGAAGAATGAAGAGGCTTTTTCAAAGGCTTTGGCCTCCCTCTGTGATGTGTATGTCAATGATGCGTTCGGCGCTGCCCACCGGGCTCATGCCTCTACAGAAGGAATGACCCAATTTGTAAAGATTGTGGCGGCGGGTTTTTTAATGATGAAAGAAGTTGAGAGTCTGGAGAAGGCTCTCGTGAACCCGCAAAAACCTTATGTGGCGATTCTTGGCGGCGCAAAGGTTTTTGATAAGATAGGTGTGATTCAAAATCTTCTGGATAAGGTGACCACTCTCCTCATCGGGGGAGGGATGGCCTATACTTTCCTTAAAGCTGAGGGATTTCAGGTGGGAAAATCACTTGTTGAAGAGGATCAGATTGAATTCTCGCTCAATCTCCTTGAAAAAGCGAAGGGAAAGATTAAGTTCCTTCTCCCTTCTGATCACATCGCTGCAGAGAGAATGGATGCCCAAGCAAAGAGTGAGGTTGTGAAGAATGATAAGATTCCTCCGGACTGGGTCTGCCTGGATATTGGTCCAGAGACAGTCAAGACATTTTCAGAGGAAATCAAATCTGCCAGAACCATTGTATGGAATGGGCCCATGGGTGTCTTTGAAATGGAGCCATTCAGTGAGGGGACTTTTGCCATTGCTAAGGCGATCGCTAACTCCTCAGCCTTCAGTGTTGTGGGAGGAGGAGATTCTGTTGCAGCGGTGAACCAGGCAGGGGTGGCGGATAGGATCAGTCATATTTCTACGGGAGGCGGAGCCTCCCTCGAATTTCTCGAGGGGAAAAAGTTGCCCGGCATTGAGGCTCTGAGGAGGGAATAATGGGGAGATTACCCTTTTTTGCGGGAAATTGGAAGATGAATAAAACGGTGGGGGAAGCCCTCGATCTCGTCAAGGGATTGAAAGCGGCCATTTCAGGAGTCATAGGAGTTGAAGGGGAAGTGGAAGTGGCTGTTGCTCCTCCTTTTACGGCGCTCTATGCTGTCCGTAAAGAGATTGAAGGTTCTTCTATTTTTCTCGCTGCTCAGAATCTTTATTGGGAGGAAAAGGGCGCCTTCACCGGCGAGATCTCTCCGCTCATGCTCAAGGAAGTAGGCTGTCACTATGTGATCATCGGTCACTCTGAGAGGCGGCAGTTTTTTGGAGAGACAGATGAGACAGTGAATCGAAGGATCAAGGCAGCGCTGGCCCAGGGTTTGAAGGTGATCTTCTGTATTGGTGAGACGTTAAAGGAAAGGGAAGGGGGGAAGACCTTTTCAGTGATCGAGAGACAGATGGAGGGCGGATTGAAAGGATTGGACGACAGGGAAATGGGAAATATGGTGATCGCCTACGAACCCGTTTGGGCCATCGGAACGGGGAAAACAGCCACTCCAGAACAGGCTGAAGAGGTGCATCGGTTCATCAGGGGAAAAATAGAAAAACTTTATTCACGAGGAGTCTCAGAGGAAATCCGGATCCAATATGGTGGGAGCGTGACCCCGGAAAACATCAAAGGACTGATGAACCAGCCGAATATCGATGGCGCATTGATGGGAGGGGCAAGTCTGAAGGCAGAGTCCTTTTCAAAGATTGTCAGATTTAAAGAATTGTGATATAGATTCAAAAATTAAGAAAGGATTGGGTTTATGAGCATTATCGTTGTTATCCATGTTTTAGTATGCGTTGCGCTCATTTTGATCGTTCTTCTTCAAGCAGGAAAAGGGGCGGAGATGGGGGCCGCATTTGGAGGAGCGAGTCAGACGATTTTCGGGAGCGCTGGGACGATGGGATTTCTTTCCAAGTTGACCACCGTCGCTGCCATTGTCTTTATGATTACCTCGCTTCTTCTAACTTTCTCCTCAACGAGAAGGGCTTCCACGGTCATGAAAGAAAGGCCGGCTCCGACGGCTCCTTCAGTGCCTTCAGAGATGCCGGTTCAACCTCAGGCGCCAGCACCTGAGCAGAAGAAATAGGGAAGTGTTGCCGTATGGCAGTGCTGCTGTGCTGCCGTTTGAACTGCAACACC
>Ga0210031_1002858_pt1 | contig 10235 bp, 10 predicted proteins | sample CryGeyCG2014_080_FD_185455 | JGI IMG/M metagenome (GOLD analysis project Ga0210031, IMG submission 185455) | Groundwater microbial communities from aquifer - Crystal Geyser CG03_land_8/20/14_0.80 (SPAdes) (version 2) | ecosystem: Environmental > Aquatic > Deep subsurface > Groundwater | place... | reverse complement strand
CTACCGTGGCGCAACAAAAAATGTTTGGTGTTTTGAAATAATTTGTTAAAATATCCGCATTCGTAGAGACGCCCCGCAAATGCGGGGCGTCTCTACCACCGTGGCGGATCGGGGTCGAAATGACAAAGAGGTGATTATTTATTAGTTTTTGGATAGTCTGCGTGAATTATTTTATTATAAAAAAAATATGGCTGATAACCCAACAATATCGCGCAAAACAGCGAATATTTTAACCATTACTGACAATGCCAAAAAATTGTTGCAAATTATTTACAGTGAGCAGAATAAAGCTGACGACAAGGCCGATCTGCCCAAAATTAAAGTCTCGGAATTAATTTCCAAGATGGCTTTTTATTATGAAAAAATTCGCAACTCGGTTGATTATAAGGAAGAATATTTGTTGAGGAAAAATGCCATAGAGAGAATTCTTAAGCGGCAATTGGTCATTGAGGCAGCAGTCAAGGAAGTTAAGCCGGAAGAAATTGCCAAGCACTTATTAGTTGAGCTGATTAGAGCCGCTTATTTGCCTAATGACAGCTTAGCTGAAACAAAGATTGATGAAGTAGCGCTGATAATTAATAAATATATTAAATTAAGAACTCTTTGCTTTAAGCAATCAGGTTCAGCTAGCGAAGAAAAGAGCAAAACAGAAAAATGGATTTTGTCATTGGCGGCCTCGGAAATTGAGGAAAAATTAAGCAGCAATCTAATGGTGCAGAAAATTATTAGCGACCTTTATCAGCTATTAAATAACAATATTAAATTTCCCGAGCAATATCAGAAAGACAAGGAGATTCAAATTTACCTTGGTATCCACTCAATTTACCTAAAGTTTGATCGCGATATGCTGGAATTTCAGTTGCTAAAATATTTTATTGCCGATTGGCCCAAAGGTGGCGATGAGCAAATAAGCAAAGTAGCTAACAATTTAGCCAGTTTGCGTCAAGCGATTGATAGGCAAATCAACCACCCCCTGTCGGCGCAACTAGGGAAAATTATCAATCAGTATACGGTATTTTATACTATTTTAAATGATGTTATTGCAGAAGATCCGGTTAAAACTTATGAAAATTTAAAAGAAGACCCCAAAGCTTTCCAGCAGCTAATCAAAAAGTTTTGCAACCGCCGTTATAAGGCGGCTTCAGGCAAATTAAGGCGTGCTGCTGTGCGCAGCATCATCTATATTTTTCTCACCAAGATGATTTTAGTTATTATTTTGGAGATTCCGGTAACTTTGTGGTTTGGCGAAGTGCTTAATTATACCTCGCTAGGGATTAATGTCAGTTTTCCGCCGCTGCTTTTATTTTTTATTGTCTTATTTACTAGGGTGCCGGGTGATGCCAATACAGCCAGAATTATCCAGGGCGTAGAAGAAATTGTTTATAAGGAAAAAAAGCGTCAAGAGCCCTACCAATTGCGCCAGCAAGCTAAACGCAGCAGAGGAGTCAACGGGGTCTTTGGTTTTCTTTACGCCATCACTTTCTTTCTATCATTTGGTTTAGTCGTTTGGTTCTTGGATAAAATTCATTTTAATTTTGTCAGTATTTTGATTTTTCTCTTTTTCTTGGCTTTAGTTAGCTTCTTTGGCATCAGAATCAGGAAGGTGGCGCGGGAGCTGTTTGTGGTTGAGCATAAAGAAAATATTATTAATTTAATAATTGATTTCTTTTTCGTGCCAGTAGTAGCGGTTGGCAAATGGCTTAATGAAAAATTTTCACGTTTAAATTTCTTTGTTTTTATTTTGGATTTTATCATTGAAGCGCCGTTTAAAATCTTCGTGGAAATAGTCGAGGACTGGACCAAGTATGTTAAGGAAAGGAAAGAGGAAATTATGTAAAATGTAAAATTAAAAAATCAAAATGAAAAATGACCAGGCACGGTTTAAAATGTCTAATTCCTAATTATCTAATTTCTAATAAAATTTTTAATGCCCAATGACAAAATATTAAGAAATAATTTTTTATTTATCTATTTAGATATTGGACATTGGTCATTTATTAGAAATTAGGAATTGGAAATTAGAAATTATAAAATATTTTTACATTTTTTACTGTCATTTTTAATTTTGAGATTTACATTTTACATTTAATCATGATGTCTACCTTATATATCGTTGGCACCCCAATCGGCAATTTAGAAGATATTAGCTTGAGAGCGCTGCGCCTTCTGGGCGAGGTTGATTTTATCTTAAGCGAAGATACCAGAGTAACTAAAAAGTTATTAAACCATTACCATATTACGACGCCGACTATTTCTTATCATCAGCATTCTACTGAAAATAAGTTAAAGCAGATAGTGGACTTATTAGCTAGCGGCAAAAATTTAGCTTTGGTAAGCGATGCTGGCACGCCGGGGATTTCCGATCCAGGCGGCAAATTAATTCAGGCAGTAATAGAAAAATTTAATGTAGGGGCGATTCATGAATCGCCCGTACAGATTGAATCAGTGCCCGGTCCATCAGCCGTAACCGCTGCCTTGTCAATTTCCGGCATCCCGACCGACAAGTTTGTTTTTATGGGCTTCCCGCCCCACAAAAAAGGCCGGCAAACTTTTATCAAAAAAATTATTGCCAGCGAATATCCAGTGGTGATTTATGAGTCCAAATATAGGATAATAAAGTTCTTAGAGGAGCTTGAGCAAACGGAAAAGTTAGTGATAGATGAAGAGAAGCAAGAGAAAGAAGCTTCTCAAATTTCCAATTTCAAATTTCCAATTTCCAAACAAATTCAAAATTCAAAATTCAAAATTACAAACAAAAAAAATATTACATCAGTGGTGGTTTGCCGTGAGCTTTCCAAAATGCATGAGACGGTTTATCGCGGGGAGATTAAAAGTATTATTAATAAAATTAAAGAAAATAAAGACGACCAAAAAGGGGAGTTTGTGGTTATCATTGGGAAGTAAATCTCATAACTCGTAACTCATAACGCATAACGCATAACGCAAATTAATATTTATGGCAAAAAAATTCTATATTACCACACCGATTTATTATGTTAATAGTGTGCCGCATATTGGCAGCGCTTATACTACTATAGCGGCTGATATTTTTGCGCGCTGGCATAAAATGTCCGGCGATAAAACTTTTTTCTTAACTGGCACCGACGAGCACGGAGCAAAAGTTGCAGCCAAAGCAAAAGAAGAGGGGAAAGAACCGCAGCAATTTGTTAATGAAATCGCGGCTAAATATCAAGCAGCTTGGCAAAACTTAAATATTAACTATGATCGTTTTGTCCGTACCAGCGAAGAAAATCATCTTAAAGCTGTCCAAACCGCCTTGCAATATATGTATAACAAAGGAGATATTTATCAGGGTAGATATGAAGGCCTTTATTGCCGGGGTTGCGAGCAGTTTAAAAGCGAGCGCGATTTAATAGATGGCAAATGCGCTGACCATGGGACAGTGCCGGAGAAAATGAGCGAAGATTGTTATATGTTTAAATTAAGTAAATACCAGAAAAAAATATTAGCCAAGATAAAAAGTGGTGAATTTAAAATTTTGCCGCAGGAAAAGAAAAATGAAATAATCGCTTTTTACGAAAAAGAAGGCCTGAACGATATTGCTTTTTCCAGAAAAAATGTCAGCTGGGGCATACCTTTGCCTTGGGATAAGGCGCAAACCGCTTATGTTTGGGCAGATGCTTTTTTAAATTATTTAACCGGACTGGGCTGGGACGGCTCTAACCCCCCAACCCCCCTTTCAAAGGGGGGCGCAGGGGGGTTAAAATTTTGGCCTCCCTCGGTCCAGCTTATGAGCAAAGATATCTTGCGAGTTCACGCTACGATTTGGCCGGCCATGCTTTTATCTCTAGAGTTGCCTTTGCCCCAGGCGTTATTTATTCATGGTTTTCTGTTGGTGGATAGTAAAAAGATGAGTAAATCATTAGGCAATGTCATTAAGCCGGAAGAAATGATTAAAAGATACGGCGTTGATGGCACGCGCTATTTACTAATAAGCGCTACGCCGTTTGGCAATGACGGCGATATTAGCTGGAATAAATTTGACGAAAAATACAATGCTGACCTGGCCAATGGTTTAGGCAATTTAGTCGCCCGCGTTTCTAATTTACTGGAAAAAAATCAAATCGCCACTGATTTATCAGGCGAAATAAATAAAAAACTGAATAAAAAAGCCGGACAAGCGTTGGCGGATTTTCGCCCAGATCTGGTTTTGTCTGATTTGTGGCTGGTTTTGAAAAAGGGCGATGAAAAAATCAGTCAGGAAAAACCTTGGCAGATGGAAGATAAAAATAAAATTAAAAAAGTTTTACAGCCGATAGCGCAAGATATTTTAGACGCGGCGAAAATTCTGGAAGCGTTCTTGCCGCAAACAGCGGAGAAAATAATTAAACAGTTTAGCCAGAAAATTATTAAGAAAGAAGCGGGACTTTTCCCAAGAATATAAGACCTCTGTCATTCCGACCGGATCCTCCCCCGTACCGCGATATGGGGAGCCGGAATCCAGAAATGAGCGGCACGACATTCAATTTTTTTCTGGATCCTGAATCAAGTTCAGGATGACAAATGCACGTTGTCATTGCGGGCGGAGCCTGCCCCGTACCGCGATACGGGGACCCGCAATCCAGAAAGAATTTCTTTTTGGATCCTGAATCCCCGGTCATTCGTAGATAAGCTACTTTAAATATACAAATTACTTTGGCTTAAATTAGCCAAGATTAAGAAAAATATTCCGTAAATTAAAAATGGTTTATCTACGACAGGGCAAGCAAGCACGGGATGACAATAAATTAATATTTATATGAGCTTAGTTCTTATTTTTGACATCGCACTTATCATCGTCCTCGCTGGTTTTGTTTTTTATGGCTTATTTTTTGGCTTGATTAGAACGTTCGGCTCGTTAGTCGGCGTGGTGGTGGGGCTGTGGCTAACCTTTATTTTTTACCTAACCGTGTTTGGCTGGGCAAAAAATCTATTCTTCGGCCACGAGTTAATCGGTAAAATCATTATCTTTCTCGTGCTGTTCACCCTGATTAATCGGCTGATTGGTTTGATTTTCGCCATCATTGACCGGACTTTTGACCTTTTGTCAGTGATTCCCTTTTTAAAAACTATTAACCGTTTAGCCGGAGCGGTTTTGGGCTTTGTCATGGGCGGCCTGGTTTTGGGCTTGATTTTATATGTCATTGCCCGTTACGCTAGTGATATTAGCTGGCTAAGCAATCTGTTAATCCAGTCAAAAATTGCACCTTTTTTATTAAAATTCGTTAATGTTTTACTGCCGCTGTTACCGGATATTTTAAAGGCGATTAAGGGGGTGATATAAAAAGTTAGAAAGTAAATAATAAAGCCAAATGAACAAAGAAATAACAGAGAAAATAACTAAAATTAATTGGGAATGGGAATGGGGCAGGAGGAGTTCTGCTCTTGTAAATTATGCTGTTTTAAAAGCCTGAACAGATTCGCCAAAAGAATTTTCAGGGCATTTTAATAATTTTATCATATTTATTAAGGATTCTCAGACAGATTTTTTTATAAGTAAAAGAGATTTAGACAGCTGGGGGAAACATGCGTATAATATCAGCACCAAGAAAGGTTTTATTGAGTTTTATGAACGAGCCGCTCAAAATGCCTGTAGGGAACTTATAGAGTTATCTAAATTAAGTCCTAAAAAAGATATAGTGAAGCAGTACTATGATTGGGCGAACGCTTATATACAAACACTATATTTTGTTGCGCAAATAAGAATTTTTAATAGAATGGGGGAGCAAAAACTCAAAGAGTTCATTAAATCTAAGATAAAAGATCGGGCAGAACAGATAAAAATATTTACTCAGCTTTCAGCAACTACGAGACAAAATGCATTTTCTGATTTCCATATATTAATGCAAAAGGCATTTCGAGAGAAAATAGATGGTAATAAAGGAAAATTTAATAAATTAGTTAATAAAATTGTTAGAAATTTTAAATGGGTACCAGTAGGTTATAGTGATGAACCAACTTGGACTAAAATAGATATTGAAAAACAATTACAAAATTTCAAATTTTTGAAAGAACATAAAATAGATAAAAAAGCTATAATAAATAAATTAAAACCAAACAAGGAAATTTTAAGGTTAATTGATATAATTGATCTTTTTGTTTATTATAAAGATTATTTCAGAAGGATATGCAATTACTGTCATTATTATTCACGCCCACTTTTTAAAAAGTTAGCTAAAAAATTTGATTTAAGCTTTAAAGAAGTAAAGATGTTACTTCCTGATGAACTTGGCAAAAAAAACCAAAAAAATTTCGTACTCTATTTTTTGATAAAGGCATTTTATATAGATTTGATTACGAGAAAGAACTTGAAGACAAGTTATTTTTATATGACTCTAAGCAAATAAAAGGAACAGTTGCCTCGACAGGTAAAGCAATGGGCAGAGCGGTAATTATAAAAGATTATAGTGATTTAGACAAAGAATATAATAATTGTATATTAGTATCTGTTATGACCAGTCCAGATATAACCCCCGCTATAAAGAGAGCTAAAGCAATAATAACCGATGAGGGGGGGGCATTACCTGCCATGCCGCAATTATTAGTCGTGAGTTAGGCATTCCTTGTATTATTGGCACTAAAATTGCCACCAAAGTTTTGCATGATGGCGATTTGGTGGAAGTTGATGCGGAGCAGGGGATAATAAAGATAATTAAGAAAAAGGCAACCATGTCAACTTGACAATTGTTTAGGATATAGTATAATTAATCTACTAATTACTAAACAGTTATTTATGAGATTGGCAGAATTGAAAAAGCAAGTCGGCGGTTTGCTTATGTTAAATAAAAACATACTTAAATTTTTTGAGCCGCGCCGTGATGTTTTGGACGCCAATATTAAATATTGGCTGAAAAAAGGGGAGCTGGTTTGCCTTAAAAAAGGTCTTTATGTCCTGAAAGAAAAGTACGCCAAAGAGCCGGATAAGGATTTATATTTGGAATATTTAGCCGGCCAATTGGTCCAGCCGTCTTATTTGTCTCTGGAATATGTTTTGGCCAAATACCAAATTTTAAGCGAGCCGGGGCACTCTCTGACCTCTATTACCACCAAAACCACGCGTGAGATGATAAACGCTGTCGGCGTTTTTCGCTATTATTCAATCACCAAAAAGTTATTTACCGGATACAAAGTGAAATATTTTGCCGACGCGCCGATTGCGGAAGCCGGCAAAAGCAAGGCCCTGTTTGATTATCTTTATCTGCGGTTTTTAAAAAATGAGCCGGTTCGCATGGAATCCATCAAGGATTTGCGGCTGAACTGGGAAAATATCAGCCGGCAAGAATTTTTAAAAGCTTATGAATATTTAAAATTGATTAGAAGCAGAAAAGTCGGGGAAGTTTTTGATTTAATTAAAAATAAATATTATTCTTAAAGAGATTTTAAATAAATTAGTAAAAGAAAAAAGGCGTGAGGGCGCGCCTGATTTTGTAATTAAAAATTTTTTAAAAGAATATTTGCAGTACCCTGTTTTGGATTTTATTTACAATAATCCCGGCTACAAAAATTTTATTTTTACCGGCGGATCATGCCTGCGAGTTTGCTTCGGCGCGCCCCGGCTTTCCGAGGATTTGGATTTTGACCTAAAGCAGGGGGATTATAAAAAGTTTAAAATCAGCCGATTAGAAAAAGATTTAAAGGGATATTTTCAAGAAAAGTTTTTAATAAACATTGAAACAAGAATACAGGGGAATGTAAGAATATATCTTAAATTTCCGGTTTTAAAAGAATTGGGCCTAGCCGATAAGAACGAGAGCGACTTACTTTATGTTAAAGTTGAGCCGAACCGAAGCGTTTTTACAAGACCGAAAACAGAACTTCAGCCTATTTCCGGCTTCGGCTTTAATTTTATTGTCCAAAGGTATGACCCGGTATTTCTTATGACAGGCAAGTTAAATGCTATTTTGACGAGACAGTGGTTTAAGGGCGGTGAAAATGAAATCAATATTAAAGGCAGGGATTTTTATGATTTATATTGGTATTTAGAAAACAAGATAAAGCCTGATTATAAGAATCTTAAAAAATTGGTCAATTTAGTGGACGAAATTCAGCTTAAGAAAAAATTAAAAGAAAAAATCGTCAAGAATATTACGGCGCGGAAATTATCATACGATTTGAAAAATTTTTTTCCTAACCAGAATTTCATCAATGATTTTTGTAAAAATTATAAAAAGATTATGGAGAAATTTTTAAAGTAAAGCCTTGCCTCATCGGCACCCGTGTCGCCACCAAAGTTTTGCATGACGGCGATTTAGTGGAAGTTGACGCAGGTAAGGGGGTGGTAAAGATTCTCAAGGCTAAAGCCAAACAAAGGTTCAAACCCAATAATGTGTCCGGCATAACATTAACTTGACTGATTTTAAATAGTTTGGTAAATTGACAATATGACCAAATTAGTCAATCAAACAATTTTTGCTGCTAAAATTAAAGAAAAAAAACTTTATATATTCAGCGCAAATAATATTCGTTCGCTTTTTGGTGTGTCTGTTGTTGCCGCATCCGCTCTGCTCCATAGATATAAAAAACAAGGGTTTATTTTACAACTTAAACGGGGATTATATGTCTTGCCAGATGTTTTGCCGCCAGATGTTTATATCGCCAACAGGCTTTACTGTCCGTCTTATATTTCTCTTGAATTTGCCTTGTCTTATCATGGCGTAATCCCCGAAACGGTTTATGAAATTACTTCGGTCACCACTAAGTCAACCAGCCGTTTTGAAACATTGGGGAAAGTTTTTTCTTACCGTAAAATAAAAAAAGCCGCTTATACCGGTTATGAAATTCAAAAACAGCAAGGGTTAAGTTTTAATATCGCTAATGCCGAGAAAGCTTTCGTGGATACAAATTATTTACGATTAATGAATAGACAAAAACCGATCTCTCGTTTTAATAAAGAAAAAATTGATTCAAAAAAAGCCATAAAATATGCTTTATTATTCGGTAAGAAAAAACTTACCAGCGTAATAAAGACCACCTTGCGATGATTTCAATAGAAACATTAGAAAAATTAAGTAAACAATATCAAATGGGAATATTTCCTAATATCATTAGGGAATATTTTCAGCATGTTTTTTTATCGGAATTATATAAATCGCCCGGCGCCGAAAAATTACTTTTTAAGGGCGGAACCGCGCTGCGCGTTATTTATAACAGTCCGCGTTTTTCCGAAGATTTGGACTTTTCTCTTTTTGCCGTTGCTCAAAACAAGATTAAATCTTTTATTGAAGAGCTTTTTATGCATGTTCTATCGGAAATGGCCAGTGCTGATATAAAAGTTGAAATTGGAGATAAGATTGGCGTTACCAGCGGCGGATATTTTGCCGTTGCTACCTTTCGCTTGTTTGAATACCCGCCAGTTAGTGTGGCAATAAATGTATCATCCCGTAACAGCAAGCATATTGCCGGCGAAGTAGACAATGTGACGAACGATTTTGCGCCGACCTACACAATTATTCATCTGCCCCAAAATGATTTGGTGGAAGAAAAGATTTTTGGGGCATTGCTTGAACGCAAAAAACCGCGAGATTTTTATGATCTTTATTTTATGATGCGCAAAGGTATGATTTCCAATGAACAAAAAAAGAGACTAGCCGGAGCCAAGGACGGCATACTGGCAGACGCAAAAAAAATTAATTTTAGGCGCGAGCTCGGAATTTTTTTACCCATGGATCAGCATCAAATTATAAAAGACTTTTCAGCCATACTTGAAAGAGAACTTAACCGCCAGCTAAGTGGAGTATAGAAAAAGCTATAAGACCTCTTGCAAAATAACATTTCGGCTAATTTTTCCAAATTTCGGCTGCAAAATTTAAAAAGCTCCTCCGCTTATAATTGGCAGCGAGAGACAAAAAGAAAAGCCGGCTTTTCTTTTTGGAACGAGCGAACCGATTATACAAAGTATTTTACATATAAACATCGTCGCTTTTTAAATTTTTTACTTACGAAATTTGAAAAAACTATCTCAAAAGCTTATTTTGCAAAAGGTCTTAAGAATAATCCACCTGGCCCTTTGCCTCGGCAAACTTTCGGCAAGACGGGCCTTTATCATTTAACTTAATAATAAACCTAATTTATGTTTAATCGGACAAACAAAATAAAGGTAACTGTTGATAAAAGCCATCTTTTTACTTTGGGTGAAAGAATGTACCGTGAAAGTATTGAATTTGTGCGTGAATTGGTAAATAACGCTTATGATGCGGATGCCAGCGAGGTTTTTGTTTTAATTAATGAGGAAAAAA
>Ga0210031_1002851_pt1 | contig 10253 bp, 10 predicted proteins | sample CryGeyCG2014_080_FD_185455 | JGI IMG/M metagenome (GOLD analysis project Ga0210031, IMG submission 185455) | Groundwater microbial communities from aquifer - Crystal Geyser CG03_land_8/20/14_0.80 (SPAdes) (version 2) | ecosystem: Environmental > Aquatic > Deep subsurface > Groundwater | place... | reverse complement strand
AGAGACTATCATATCCACGGGCTCGGGCAGTGGTTCAAGCAAATTGCCCTGGAGAAGTTTCACCTGGTCATTAACTTTGTGCCTGCGACAATTTATCTCAGCAACCTCAAGGGCTGATACAGAGATGTCAGTAGCGTAAATCCTGGCTTTAGGTAGTGCCAGGGCAAGGCTAATAGCAATGACTCCACTGCCAGTACCAACGTCAGCTATGGTAAGGCTTTTCTTCTGGCAATAGCAGGAAGCAGATTCAATAGCTTTCTCCACAAGAAGTTCTGTCTCCGGTCTGGGAACAAGGACACGCTGGTCAATGTAGAAGTCAATGCCATAGAATTCGCAGTGCTTTAATATGTAGGCGGTAGGTTCGTGGCGGAGACGACGTTGACAAAGGGCAAGCACACGATTGGCTTCTGCCGGGGTTATTGTCCTGTCAGGTTCGCCATATAGCTGAGTTTTAGAAACTCCCACAGTGTGGCGCACTAAAAATTCAGCTTCAATGCACGCATCGTCAATTCCTGCCTGACTTAGTTTCTGTCTAGCCGAATGTATTGCCTGGCTTAAGGTCATGTAAGGGCTACCTCTAATTGCTGTGCTTGCCCTGTAGTGTATAAAGCTTCAATGAGTTCATCAAGCTTCCCATCCAGAATTTGGTCAAGGTTGTGAAAGGTTAAACCAATCCTGTGGTCAGTGACGCGATTTTGAGGGAAATTGTAGGTGCGAATCTTTTCTGCCCTCTCCCCGGTGCCTACCTGACTACGTCTTTCTTTGTCTATGCCATCGAGTCGTTTTTGTTGCTCCAGATTGAGTAATCTAGCGCGAAGTACTGCCATAGCTTTCATTCTATTTCTTGATTGCGAGCGTTCATCCTGACAGCTAGCTGTTATGCCAGTAGGTAAGTGAGTAATGCGAACAGCGGTAGTCACCTTATTGACATTCTGCCCCCCGGCCCCCCGGCTGTGGAAGAATTCTATTTTCAAATCATCTGGTTTGATATTCAGTTCAACTTCTTCGGCTTCGGGAAAAACGGCCACGGTAGTTGTAGAAGTGTGAATCCGCCCTGAAGCTTCGGTAAAGGGTACCCTCTGCACTCTGTGAACACCCCGCTCGTGTTTAAGCTGGCTAAAAGCGCTCTTACCTTTAACCTCAAAGACGATTTCCTTAAAGCCACCAATTTCACTTTGGCTACTATCTATAACCTCTGCCTGCCACCCCTTGGATTGAGCATAGCGGCTGTACATGCGGAATAAGTCGGCGGCAAAAAGGCTTGCTTCGTCGCCACCAGCACCAGCCCTTATCTCAACAATGACATCCTTTTCATCATTGGGATCCTTGGGCAGCAGAGATAACTTAAGCTGGCGCACAAGTTCATCCTGCCGCTGCTTGAGCTTATTCGTCTCTTCTTTGATAAGTATTACCATCTCAGTCTCAATGTTGCTATGAAGCAAAGCCTCAGTTTCTGCCAGCTCTTTGGTTATGGCTTTATATTGTTGATACAGGCTGACCACGTCTTCAAGGCGGGCTCTTTCCTTACCTAGTTCCTGTAGTCGCTCCAGGTCTGTAGCTATCTTTGGCTGAGCCATCAATTGGCTTAGCTCTTCGTAGCGCTTTTCTATTGACTCAAGTTTATCAAGCATATCGTATTATTATAGTATAATTAGACAGGCTGCTCAAAATTCAGAGATGTCACCCTGAGCGATAGCGAAGGGTCTAGATTCTTCCCCTGAACTTGTTTCAGGGTCAGAATGACAGGAGCAGTCGCTAAACAATCTATAACATGAAACTGGCGTCGGATTGCTATGATTGCTTGAAGAGGTTAATCGCACAGGCGGCTAATTTGGCAACTGAAGATGCTTCGTTGCGACAAAAAGCAGTAGGAAGGGCAATGAATATCCTGGAGAATGAATTTTCTTATGACCAGATGTCTATTGTGCTGGCTACTAAAATTCACGATGTCATAAAAGAGGTAACCGGCAACACTGACCCTTACAGGGCAATTAAGGAAAAAGAGATGGCGATTGTCAGAGAAGTGTATTCTGAGATAGTGTCCCAATATAAAGATGACATGAAGGATTTCATTAAGCTGGCGACAGTAGCCAATGCTCTTGATTTCTTCAAGGAACTTGGTGAAGTCAAGGAGGATATAAGAAAACCGGTGAATTTTACTATAGATGATTCGGATTGTCTCAAAGAAAAACTAAAAGGCGCCAGCGAGGTTTTGTATCTGGCGGATAACGCTGGGGAAGTTTACTTTGACTTACCTCTCATCAAATGGATGCGGCGATATGCTGATGTTACTTATGTGGTTAAGCCATCACCGGTTCAAAACGATGTAACCATAGAGGACATCAGGAAGGCTGGTCTGGAGGACGAGTTTGGCAGGATTATAACTACTGGTGTAGCTTCCCCGGGGATAGTTTTTGACTTAGCCTCAGAAGAGTTCAAGCGAGAGTTTGAGTCGGCAGACCTTATATTTGCTAAAGGGATGGGATATTATGAATCCTTATCCGAGCTTCCCAAGCAGGGAAGGTTTTTCTATTGCCTTATGGCAAAGTGTAAACCTGTAGCTCGTTCGCTTGGGGTGCCTGTAAATAGCTATGTGGCTATGCTTTGCTGAGTATCTCCTGTCTTTGCTAACACTAATTTTGTCGTTTTGAAATGGAATTTAGCGACCTCATTTAGTCTTTCCTTCCCGTATCTCTCGACAAACTCCTTTCCTGTTTCAATTACTTGTGTTGAGGCCCCTTTAGGGAAGTCTATCCCATATTTTAGCGATAGCGCTGCTAATCTTTGTATAAACTCTGCTCTGGCTATTATTGAAGCCGCTGCCACCGCCATATCACTTTCTGCCCCAGCCCTTTGTAGTACTTGTATGTTCTTGCCTTTCTCCATCAGTGCCTGGATAATAAATTTTTCGTCTCCGAACTGGTCAGCTATGGCATAGGCACATTGTTCTGTCTTCAGGATATTTTCTATGACTCTAGAGTGCCCCCAGGCAAGTAAACGATTTAAGTTTCCTATCTCGCAGTAAAGTTCATTATACTTTTCTGGCCCTATAATTACCGTAGAAAACAGGGACGTTTTCTTAATTCTAGTTGCCAAATCTCTTACCCTGCTATCAGAAAGCTTCTTACTATCCCTTATTCCCAGTTCCTTAAACGACTTAGCAATGCTGTCATCTACCAATACGCCAGCAACGACAAGCGGCCCAAAGTAATCTCCCTTACCTGCTTCGTCAGTTCCTATCCATCGAGTGCTGGTGGGATATTTAGTTGACATAATATACTTCGGCCGTGAAGCGAATTCCTGTATGGCTTAAGCCTGTTAGGTGATGATGGTTAGTAGTTGAGTAAAAGCTATCTTCCGCAAGTAGCACAGCTAGCAGCAGAGCAGGTATTGCAAGAGCTACTGCCAGCAATAGCGGTGGATACCCCTTCATGTCCCTCAGAAAAAGCGCTAAAACAGGAAAATACTCTCTTGGCGTTGTTTTGACATAGCGGGCAAGAGGCAGACTCATTTGCCTGGCTCAAAGAACGGAGCAATTCGAATTTAGAATTACAATTAGGGCAAATATATTCATATATGGGCATGTCAGTCTCTCCTTTAGAGCGCAATCACCTCTTTAATTCCAGGCACTTCCTCCCTCAGAACGCGCTCAATACTCTGGTGCAGAGTCATAGTTGCCATAGGGCAGCCGTAGCAGGCACCAGTCAACTTCAGTTTGACCACGCCATCTTCACTCACGTCAACTAGTTCAACGTTTCCACCGTCAGCAAGTAAAAAAGGCTTTACCTTTTCCAGTGCTGCCTCAATCTTTTCTTTCATCATTTGCCTCCTATTACTATTAAAAGATTACAATTCAGATTTATTATACACCAACTCTCTCAATTGTTCACGGTACAAGCCAGGTAACTACGTTCTCCAGTGGCTCTCTGCTACTCTCTAACTTATTCGCCGGGAAGTCCCAATCAGGATACCCGATAGCTATTCCTATGGCTATCTTCTGAGATTCAGGAATGCCTGTGGTTTGTCTTATCACCTCGGGATAATTTACAGGATCTGATTCTATGCATGTGCCCAATCCGAAATTTATCGCTGTTAAAGCAATGTTCTGGGTTACAGTACCAAGGCTGAAGATAGACATAAAGCCGCTGATTTCTTCGTCCACACTGATAACTATGGCATTAGGGGCATCAAAAAAACGAAGCATCTTTAAATTCCATTCTAGTCTTTTTCCCTTATCTTCTCGGCTAATATTCATTAACTGGAACAACCCCTTAGCCAAAGCTACCTGGCGCTCTCGATAAATGCCGGTAGAGCGGAGCATGGGAGCAAAATCAGGATGGGGCTCCTCTCCGGCCAGGAATTTTTCCTGCAAAGCATTTTTTAGTTCGTCCAGTATCTTGCCACCCAAAACAGTAAATTTCCAGGGCTGGATGTTCATGCCTGAAGCGGCACGAGTAGCTATTTCTAAAATTTGAGCCAGGGTTTCTTTTGGCACAGGGATTGGCTTATAACCCCTGATACTCCTTCTTAGTTTTATAGCTTCTACAAGCTCCACTTTTATTGCTCTCCTTGGGTTTTAGCCTTTAAGGCATCCCGAAGGATTGTGTCATTTTCCCTGTGCAACCGTTGTTCTCTTGCGTCGTATGTGGTACTTGCCCACCCACAAGCCCTTGAAGAAGGCGTGATTAAGCAATTGCCTTTGGTCCGCTACATCGAATAGGTCCTTAGAAATATTGTTCTCAAAGTAAGCCACTTCCACATGCTTACCCATATTTTTTACCGCTTGCATGGCGTAGGCAAAATCTCCATCACCACTCACCAGTATTGCCACGTCATACAGGTTAATCCAGGCAAAGTGAAGCAAATCTGTGGTTAACATAATATCAATGCCTTTTTCCACCGGGATACCCTGAGCCATCTTGGTGCTCCCCAGTCTAATCTCAAGATAGGGCATACGATGCAAAGCTTCAAGAAAATCTTGTTGTTCTCGGTATCCTTCGGGATACTGGCTTGGGTCCTGCAAAACATTGTAATAGTATATTCGGGATAGCTGCCTTGCCCCACAGAGTGCGGCGGCAAATTCGGCAAAGTTAAGGTCGTAGCGTTTAAAATTGCTGCGTAAAGCGTGGTATAGGTTACTACCGTCTATGAATATTGCTACTCTATCTTCCATATAATTACCTCCAATGTTATGAGTATGGCTCCCCGGGCAGGATTCGAACCTGCAACCAAACGGTTAACAGCCGCCTACTCTACCATTGAGCTACCGGGGAATATCTAGTTTGACTGTCGACCCAGGACAGTTCCTGAATTTTCACTTCTGCTCCACTTAAACCTTATGATACTGATTTGGTGCCTGGGTTATAGTAGTTACTTGATAACCTCACACCTCTAGTTTATTAAGGCAGTTGTTCAAATTCATCAGTGCTAATTTTCGCATCTTTGAGGATTTTTCTCAAGATACCTTTTCCTAAATCTCTACCTTTATCCCAAGTTTGAGACCCCCCTCTTGCCTCTTAGCTTTGGAGGGGGACGGTGCTAGCTTTGAAAGGTAGAAATTTTTGAAAAAGTGTAGTGGAAATTTTTTAGGGATTTTTCTTCTGCGAGGTACTTGACAAAAAAGAGGTAAAATATTATGATTTTCATGGTATGTATATCCGCAAGAGAAAGGTTCATTCCCGCGGGAAAGATTATACCTATCTTGAACTGGCTCGCACTGTACGTAAAAACGGCAAAGTATACCAGGAAAGACTTTGTTCCCTTGGCAGACTTGAGGAGCTTAAAGGGAGTAATACTATTGACCGCTTGATAGCCGGACTGTCTAAGGTAGCTAAAGATGAATGGATAAGGGCTAAAGCACTGAAGCTTGAAGCTAACTGGAGTAAGGAATATGGCATGGTGATATTGGTGGAGAAAATGTGGCAAAAACTGGGACTGCATCAGATTGTCGATGAATTATACCGAAGAAGTCCGATAGAGGTGCCAGTTAAGGAAGCTCTACTTTGCATGGTGACAAACCGACTGGTAGAGCCGAGGAGCAAGCTCTCGACCTATAAATGGCTTGACATGGTTTATGCCCCGGAGTGGGAGAAGCTGGAACTATCTCACCTCTATCGTACCCTGGACTTCCTCTGTGAAAATATCAAGGAAATAGAGGAGGCTCTTTTTATGAAAAGTCGCGACCTCTTTAGCCTGGGTATAGACCTTGTGCTATTTGATACCACCAGCACTTATTTTGAAGGGAAGGGACCGGTAGGGCTGGCAAAGTTAGGTTATAGTCGGGATAAAAGACCCGATCTAGCCCAAATAGTCATCGGAGTACTCATGACTAAGGAAGGTATTCCTATAGCTCATCATGTCTTCCCCGGCAATACCGCTGATATTAATGCCTTTCGCTATGCTCTAAAGGATGTCAAAGGGCGTTTCCCCCTGGAGAGGGTGATTATCGTTGCTGACCGTGGCGTTGTCTCCGAGGACTTGCTCAAAGCTCTGGAGGGGGAGGGGCAGGACTACATTGTAGGTATTCCCTTGAGGAAGTGGAGAGTGGCTGATGAGATACTAAAGCAGGGTGGTGAGTATCAAAGGGTAGCCGAGAACCTTGAGGTGAAGGAGGTCTGGCACGGTGATAAGCGCTATATCCTCTGCTATAACCCGGGGCAGGCAGAAAGGGACCACAAGGAGAGGCTTTCCTTTGTGGCTCACCTAGAGACAGAGCTAAAGCAAGGGGGACTAAGTAGGCTGGCTAAGAGGAAGGGATATGGGAGATACCTGAACGTGGTGGAGAAAGGCAAGGCTGAAATAGACTGGGATAAGGTCAAGCAAGAGGAGTGCTATGATGGGAGGTATTTATTGAGAACGTCAGCTGCTCTTTCACCTTCGGAGATTGCTCTGGCATATAAGGGGCTATGGCGAATAGAGAATGCCTTCAGGGAGCTAAAGAGCAATCTGGAGATAAGACCCTGCTATCACTGGACACCATCAAGGGTGAGGGGACATATCGCCATGTGTTTCCTTGCCCTGGTAATAGAGACAGCGGTGGAGAGGATGCTACGTGTTAACAAACTGGAAGCCAGCATAAGTGAAGTACTGGAAATAGTGGAGCAAATAAAGGCAGTGAGGATTGAAGCAAATGGTGAGGCTTTTCTTTGCCGCACTGATCTACCACCCTTAGCAGGGAAAGTCTTTGCTGCTTTGAGAATAAGGCCACCACCCAAAGTGCTACCACTAAATTGATTGGTAAACCTAGCCAAGAGGAAATGTAGTGGCAAACAATTTTGGCTAGCTATGCGCTAAATATGGGGGGTCTCAAAGTCGGGAGAAAGGATATTGTAGTTGCCCAATTTATTGGGTGAGCGCTACCAAAGCGTCTTTTCATTGTTTCTATAGGATTACAGGTGGCAATGCCCACTGAGGCAGTGAGGTTAAGCTCTTTATGTATCCGTTCTTTTATGGACAGTGCCAGTTTCCGGGGGGAATCACCCTGAAACAAGTTCAGAGCTAAACACTCAGTGACATCGAGATACCCTTCGTCAAGTCCCAAGGGTTCAATATTGGGGCAAAAATGAGCCAGAATTTCCATGAACCTGGCTGAGGCGTCTCTATAATGTGGGAAGTTAGCTCTGATGAAAATAGCCTGCCTCCGCCAACAATTACCGCTTTTCCCCTGAGCTCGGGGTGAAGTGCTTGCTCCACAGAGACAAAGAAGGCATCTAGATCAATGTGGAAAATACAACGCGGCATATTCATAATGGATTTTCGTAGTGCGACCCTTTAGGGTCGTGCACGAGCCCTGAATTAAGTTCAGGGCTGAATCAAGTTCAGGGCTCGCACTACAATATCTCAGTCTTAAAGCTTTTCCCACGCTTCCCTATCAATTTTTGCCTGCTTAAGAATTCTCAAAAGTAATTCCCTCTCAATGTTACTTTGCTGAGGATTGGGAAGTCGTAATATGATTTCACCTTTAATCATAAATTGGTGTTTTCTACCAAGATAAGGACCCTCAAAACCCACAATCATTAGGCATCGGATGACATCCTTCCTCTTTACAGTCCCAAAGCGGGGCATCAAAGCACTTCCTTAATCACCAGTTCGATACCCTCGACAACAGGCACTGGCAGATTGCGAGATACTCTAAGGAAAATCCATTCTTCTAAGACTTCCTCCAATTCATCACGACATGCTTCAAGGGTATTGGCATTTGCATAGACACCATTAAAGCCAGGAATTTCCCCATAAAATGTGTTGTCGTCAGGAAGAATTTCATACTTGGCTCTTTTCATTACAGCATGAATATATTCCGTTAACATGCCGCCTTTCTCTTAATGTTCCATGTTAAACCTGGAACCTAGAACTATTTTCTTTAGAACTTCATACTGGAGCTGAGGGGATTCGAACCCCTGACCTCCTCCGTGCAAGGGAGGCGCTCTCCCAGCTAAGCTACAGCCCCAAAAATCGCCAATTATTGTATCAAATTGTCATCTAATAACAAAGACCTTCTAGATGTAGTCGAACTTGAATTACCAAGAGGGGGCGAATAAACTCGCCCCCTCAAAGGCATGAACAACTGGCAGGAACTAACTTACACGGAAATTATCTTTACCTGAACATTCTTGTAAGTGCCGTCAACCTTGGATACTTTCCACACCTCAAAGGTGCCGGAAACACGGTCGCCCTTGTCGTCAAAGGTGATAGTGCCACTGGCACCATCATAATTCTTTCCCAATCCTAGCAATGCTTTCTCTATAGCTTCCCCATCATATTTACCCGCTTTCTCTATTGCTTGGGCAATTAACTTAATAGCATCATAAACGGTATCACAGTAAACACTGGAATCTTTCTTAAACTCTGCTTTATAGGCAGCAGCAAACTTATCATAAGTAGCACCTGACGAACCAGCAGCCCTGGTGCCGGCAACGATGGCTTTTTCCATAAATTCAGCACACTTTGGCTCTGCGAACATACCCGGACCATAATTGCCATCACAGCCAAGCCAGGCAATTTTATCCAAGCCCATCTCTAGAGCTTGCTTGAAAACTATGATGCCATCCTCAGCGTAAGTAACGGCAAGAACCACATCTGGAGCTTGATCCCTGATTTGCCCCAGTTCAGTGCGGTAATCTTTCTTCGCCGGGTCATAATGTATCGAAACTACGTGTTTGCCTGTCCACCCCTTTGCCTTAAGGGCATCAACAAGTGCTCCCTCTAAACCAACACCATAGGGATTGTCCTGAACCATCGTAGCAAGTTTGGTAAATTTCCCCTCCAGAACAACTTCAGCCAGTACTTTACCCTGGAAGGCATCGTCAGGCGTTGTGCGGCAGACCCATTTCTTCCATTCCTGCTCGGAAATCGCCGGTGAAGTGGCTGAAGGTGATACCATTACCACTTTCTTTCCTGCCACATAGGGGCCTGAAGCCATAGCAGCACCACTGGTCATACCACCAACGAGCACCTTAATGCCATCTATCTCTACCATCTTCTTCACCCGCTCCAGACACTTGGCCGCCTCGGTAGCGTCATCTTCCTCCACCAGCTTCACCGGCTTCCCCAGCACCCCTCCAGCAGCATTGATTTCCTTCACTGCCAGTCTGGCAGCATCCATCATATCCTGGCCCATGGGACCAAGAAGTCCCGTGGTGGATAAGACGCACCCTATCTTAATCTCGGGCGGCGCTGCTGGACCACAAGCTACGGCGGGGATAAGCAGACATAAGATAGCTAGCGTAAATAATAGTTTTTTGACCATGTTTACCTCCCTTTACTTTTGAATAATTTTTTCTTCAGCCAAATCCGGCTAATTGTGCACACAAGGCAAACCTTTGTCAATACCCCGAGCCTCCAATCCCAAAAAACGTTCTTTGGAAAAATCCTCGGCAAATAAAGAGGCAGCTTCTCCCTCCATAGCACAGGTGCCATTGACCAGAACATAGCCTCGATTGGAGATGCTCAAAGCCTTTTTGACATTTTGCTCTACAATTATTATGGCAGTGCCTGCCTCTTTTATTTTTTGCATCTTAGAAAGGATAGCATTTGCCGGCTTCGGGGAGAGAGAAGCCAGCGGCTCATCAAGCAAAAGCACTTTAGGTTGAGCTATCATTGCCCTGGCTATGGCTAGCATCTGTCTTTCACCACCACTGAGATTTCCTGCCAGGGCATTTTTCCTCGTCCCAAGCTCGGGGAACATAACATATATCTCCGTCATTCCCGCTTTAATAGAAGCCTTTCCTTTTATCTGATAGGCTCCCATATCCAGA
>Ga0210031_1002830_pt1 | contig 10300 bp, 10 predicted proteins | sample CryGeyCG2014_080_FD_185455 | JGI IMG/M metagenome (GOLD analysis project Ga0210031, IMG submission 185455) | Groundwater microbial communities from aquifer - Crystal Geyser CG03_land_8/20/14_0.80 (SPAdes) (version 2) | ecosystem: Environmental > Aquatic > Deep subsurface > Groundwater | place... | reverse complement strand
AGCGGTACTATGCACTTGCGTGAACGAAGGGATTGTCCATTGCGTACCCAGAGCTGACGAAATTTTAAAATCGGGCGACATCATCAGTTTAGATTTAGGGATTCAATATCGGGGTTATTATTTTGATGCGGCATTAACCGTGGTAGTTGGCGAGGTGCCTGCTGAGGCGCGACGATTAATCTTGGTAACTAAAAAAGCGCTTAAGCGGGGGTTAAAAAAAGCGCGAGCCGGCAATACGGTTGGTGATATTGGCAATACTATTTCGCGTTATGTGGAGTCGCAAGGTTTTACTGTTGTCAAGGATCTTTGTGGTCACGGGATTGGTAAAAAACTTCACGAGTTGCCAGAAATTTGTAATTTTGGTCAGCGCCATCATGGAGAAACTTTAAAAGTTGGTCAATTGATTTGTATTGAACCCATGGTGGCCGCGGGTCGAGATTGGCGTATTAAGCATACGCAAGATGGCATCGGCTGGCAAACTATGGATGGTTCTTTGGCGGCTCATTTTGAGCACACACTTTTGGTGCGCCAAGACGATTGTCTTGTGTTGACAGAACCATAAATTATACGAAAGGTATATGGTGATTAATCGTCTGCCTTTTTTATTTTATCAAAATATGCTATAATACGGCGGTAAAATCAAATATCAAAAATCAAAATGATGGGATGGTATTTAGCTAATCGACATTTTGCATTTTGCACTTTTAATTTTGCATTAATCTTATGTATTTATCAGTCATTTTACCCGCCTATAATGAGGCAAAACGGATCGCGCAAACTTTATTAGATATTGATCGCTATTTGTCGCGCCAAAATTATGAGTACGAAATTATTGTGGTAGATGATGGATCTCGGGACAATACGGTCAAGGTAAGTCAGCAAATGCAATCTGTGATTAAAAATTTAAAAGTTATTGATAATCCGCAAAATCATGGCAAGGGCTATGTGGTCAAGCAGGCAATGCTCAAAGCCAAGGGTAAATATCGTTTGTTTATGGACGCGGATAATTCTACGGTGATTGGCCACTTAGATAAATTTTTTCCTTGGATAGAAAAGGGTTATCAGGTAGTTATTGGTTCAATTGAAGTTAAGGGCGCGAAAATTGAAGAGCGGGCCGCTTGGTATCGACGTTGGTTAGGGCATTTAGCCAAGCTTTTGATTCGCGCGGTTTTAATTTGGGGCGTTCATGACACTCAACGAGGTTTTAAATTATTTTCCGAAGAAGTAGCGGAAGCAGTTTTTCCTAAACAAACAATTATTCGTTGGGGCTTTGATATGGAAATATTGCTTATCGCCAAAAAAATGGGTTATAAGATAAAAGAAGTAGCAGTTGATTGGCACAATCCCGAAGGAAGCAAGGTAACGCTGTCGGCCTATTTTAAAACTTTAGTAGAATTGTTTAAGATTAGATGGAATAGTTTAGCGGGAAAGTATAAAGGTTAGATGGTTGATGGGTTAACGAGTTAATGTGTTAATTTTATAGATGAATAGTATTTTTTCGTGATATAACTCATTAACCCGTTAACTCGTTAACCAAGAAACCAGATAACTATTTTAATTTAAAAAATAATGGCTATATCCGAACTTCGTTTTGACTTAGTGTCAAAAGATTGGGTGGTGATTGCCGCGGGTCGCGGCCGGAGGCCAGATACTTTCGCGCGCAAAGAAATACCAGTCGTAGAGTCAATCGCGGTTGATTGTCCGTTTTGTCAGATACAGACCCAAGAAACCGCGGTCTTGGTCAAAACCAAACAAGGGCACATTACTAAAATTAAAAATAATCAAGAAATAACTAAGCTTGATTGGTCTTTTGTAGTTATTCCTAATAAATATCCGGCTTTTGGCCAAGCCCAAGATTTGAATGAACGAGCTATTGGTCCATACCAAATTATGGATGGTGTCGGTTTTCACGAGGTGGTGGTTTATCGTGATCATCAACGTCAGTTAGCTGATTTTTCCATTGAAGAAGTGGCGGGTTTTATTGATGTTTTACAACAAAGATATTTGGCATTGATGGATAAAGAGTTTATTAATTATATTTCTATTTTTCATAATCAAGGAAAGGAAGCGGGCGCCTCGGTCAGTCATCCGCATTCACAAATTATTGCTATCCCGGTCATTGATCCCGATTTACGGCGTAGTCTAGAGGGGTCACAGAGATATTTTAACTTAAATCATCAATGCGTTCATTGCACAATGATGAAGTGGGATTTAGAAAATGGCGAGCGAATTATTTTTGAAAATGATCAGTTTGTGGTTTTAGTGCCCTTTGCCTCCCGAGTGAGTTTTGAAATGCGAATTTATCCTAAGGAGCACAAATCATATTTTGAAAGGATTACCGATCAAGAGATTCGGTCGTTGGCTGAAGTGCTAAAGCAGGCGTTAAGCCGTTTGGCAAAAAAGCTTAATAACCCCGCTTATAATTTTTTTATTCATACCGCGCCTTGCGATAGTAAAGATTATGATCACTACCATTGGCATATTGAAATTTTACCCAAAACCTCTACTTGGGCTGGTTTCGAATTGGGTACCGGCATTGAAATCTTAACGATTGCCCCGGAACAATCCGCGGGATTCTTGCGGGCATAATTTAATTGTTCTATTATTAAATTGCTCAATTGCTACGCGAGTTCATGGGGCGATAGCCGTTTATTTTTGTAGCGTTATAACAATTTGACAATTTAACAATTGAGCAATCGAACAATGTAGCTATGGAAAAATATATTATTGCTAATTGGAAAATGAATCCTGATGACTTAGTTAAGGCCAAGTCGCTTTTGGCGTCTGTGGAAATCGGTCTGACAGATAACGATAAAAAAGTCGTTATTTGTCCGCCTGTAATTTTTTTACGAGATTTGCGTCAGATTGTTAATAAGTGCCAATTAGGCGCGCAAAATGTATATTTTGAAAAACAAGGCGCTTTTACCGGGGAGATTTCTGTTGGTATGCTTAAAGACGCGGGTTGCGATTACGTAATTCTGGGCCATTCAGAGCGGCGGCAATATTTTGGCGAGGCCGATGGGGCGGTGAACAAAAAAGTTTTGGCGGTGCTGGCGTCTGGAATGAGGCCAGTGGTGTGTTTGGGTGAACAGGAACGCCAAGCAGAAAATATTGGTGAGATTTTAAAAAAACAATTAACGACGATATTATCTGGCGTGGCTAAGCAAAAACTAAAAGAAGTAGTTTTGGTGTATGAGCCGATTTGGGCGATTAGTACTACTCCCAACAGCCAACCCTGCTTACCAGATGATGCTTTGACGGTTTATTTATTTTTGCGAAAGATGCTAATCCAGACCTATGGTCAAGGCGCGGCAGACAAAATTTCGATTTTATACGGCGGCAGTGTTGGCGCTAAAAACGCGGCTGATTATATTCAAATTAGCCAATTTAATGGATTTTTAGTTGGGAGCGCTTCATTAAAATCCGAAGAATTTATAAAAATCGTTAAAATTTAAATCTAAAATAAAAAAATATGTTGCGATTAAAAAATCGTAAATTTTTAACAGGGTTTACTTTGATTGAACTTTTGGTTGTAATCGCGATTATCGGTCTTTTGGTCGCCATCGTTTTGGTAGCGGTAAATAGCGCCCGGATTAAAGCTAGGGATGTCAGAAGAAAAGCTGACTTAGCCCAGTTTTACACCGCCTTAATGCTTTATTATGATGACCATGGCTATCTGCCTTCGCCGGATAGTTATGGGGAAAACGGTGCTGGAGCTTGGGATTATAGCACCCAAGATCCTAACAATAATGGCAAGTATTTCTTGGAATTTTTAGAGCCCCAATACATAGCCAAAGTAGGTCTTGATCCGATTAATAATGGTGTTGGAGATGTGTTTTTTGGAGGGACAGGATATGCCTATGCTTATTACTGTTATACGGCAGCGTGGGCTCATCCTGATACTTTTTTATTAGGGGCTAAGTTGGAAAATGGTAATGTTTGGTGGTATGGCGGCAATTATATACCGGTTAAATGCAAATAATTTTTAATTTTTATGTTTAAAACACTCAAAGATGTTGATTTAAAAAATAAGCGCGTTTTAGTTCGTGTTGATTTCAATGTGCCTTTGGACAGTGCGGGCCGGGTAGATCCGTCTGAAGATTGGCGGATCAAGAATACCTTACCCACCATAGAATATCTACAAAAGCAAAGCGCGAAAATAATTTTAATCGCTCATTTTGGTCGGCCAAAAGGTCAGCGCGATTTGAAATTTTCTGTTAAACCTCTGTCAGATTACTTGTCTAAGATTTTGCAGGTTCCGATGGTTTTTGTTGACGATTTTACAAATGAAACTGGCCAAAGGTTAACCGCTGATTTGGCAGTCGGTCAGATTGCTTTTTTAGAAAATATTCGTTTTTACGCTGGTGAAGAAATTAACGATCCAGAATTTGCTAAGCAGTTAGCGCGCCTGGGCGATGTTTATGTGAATGATGCTTTTTCTAATTCTCATCGGGAGCATGCTTCTGTCGTTGGTTTGCCAGCGTTGTTGCCATCAGTCGCTGGTTTGTTATTGGCTCGTGAGGTAGAGATTTTATCAAAAGTTTTTAGGAAACCGAAACGACCACTAGTTGTTTTAATAGGCGGGGTTAAAATCTCTTCTAAATTAAAATTTATTAAGCGGTTTTTACAAACGGCCGATCATGTAATCTTAGGCGGCGCTTTGGCTAACACGGTGCTCGCGGCAATGGGCTTGGCAATTGGTCGTTCGGTGGTTGAAGAAAAAATAGTTGATGAGTTGCGAGCTCTAAATCTAACTGATCCAAAACTACATTTACCGGTAGACGCGATAGTAGCGCCAGAGCCAACGGCCGAAGCCCCGCATCGTGTAGTGGCAATCGGCAGTACGCGATCCGAAGAAATGATTTTAGATATTGGGCCAGATAGCCAACGATTATTCGGTGACATTATTATGAACGCGGGCACGGTGATCTGGACGGGTCCAGTGGGCCTTTTTGAGATTGATGCCTTTAGCCAGGGTATGAAAAAGATTGGTCAGTTTATGACAAAGACCACAGCCCATACCATAGTTGGCGGTGGTGATACGGTTGGCTTTTTATCTAAACAGGGGCTGTTGGATCAAATTGATTATGTATCTACCGGGGGCAGTGCTATGTTGGATTTTTTAGCAAATGGGCAATTGCCTGGGCTAAAAGTTCTAGGATACTAGTTAAATTCAAATATCAAGAATCAAACACCAAAAAGATAAAACAGAAATAAAAAATATTGAAATATTTTTTGGTTTTTAATTTACATTTTGATTTTTGATATTTGAATTTTGATTTTTATTTGTTATGAATCAATGGTCTTTTAAGCCAGGCGCGCCTCAAGAATTTAAAGAAGGCCTAAGCCAATATCCTTCTTTTGTTTTAGACCTGCTTTATCAGCGCGGTTTAAAATCTAAAAAAGACGTTGGTGATTTTTTAAAACCAGATTACGAAAAACAGCTTAATGATCCATTGTTAATGCGGGGAATGGATCGGGCAGTTGGAAGGATTGTCAATGCCATTAAAAAAGAGCAGAAGGTCGCCATTTTTGGCGATTATGACACAGACGGAGTTTGTGGTGCCGCGGTTTTGAATAGTTTTTTTAATTTATTTGATTTTCAGCCAGAAATTTATATCCCGGGTCGCGTGAAAGAAGGTTATGGCTTGAATTGTCAGGCGATTGAACATTTGGCCGATAAGGGGGTTAAGCTGGCAATTACGGTTGACTGTGGAGTAACTGATTTTGCGGAGATCGATTTGGCGAATAAATTAGGTATGGATGTTATTGTTTTGGACCATCACTATGTTGAAGATCGTTTGCCTAACGCCTTGGCCGTGGTTGACCCATGGCAAAGGGGGTGTGATTATCCGTTTAAAAATTTGGCTGGAGTAGGTGTCGCTTTTAAAGCAATTCAAGCATTATTAAAATCTAATTTTGCTAAGAAAAATGCTGAAAAAATTCCGGTTGCCTTTGATAAGTGGTTGTTAGATTTGGTGGCTTTGGGCACGGTGGTTGATTGTATGCCACTTTTGGGTGAAAATCGGGTGATTGTAAAATATGGCCTGGTGGTATTGGCGCAAAGTCAGCGCCCGGGCGTTCGGGCGTTAATGAACATTGCTGGCGTTAAGCCGATTTTTGATAGCCAGAATTTAACCACTAATTTAGATAGTCATACGTTAGGCTATGCTTTGGGGCCGCGTTTGAATGCCGCTGGCCGCATGAGTCACGCGAATATGGCCTACGAGCTTCTAATTTGTCAATCAGACCAAGAGGCCGAATTTTTAGCCAAGCGCTTGGACGAAAAAAATCAGGAACGTCAAGCGGAGACGAGTCGAGTATTGGCGCAAGTTGAAGAAAGATTAAAAAAAATTGATGAATTGCCAATGCTAATTTTTGAAGGAGATGAGTCCTGGTCCATTGGTATTAATGGTTTGGTTGCTGGTAAACTGTCTGATAAATATTTTCGGCCAGCATTTATTTATAAAATAGAAGGCGAAAATGTAGTGGGGTCAGCTCGGAGTATCCCCGGATTTAATATTATCAAGGCGTTAACTAATGTTAAGGATTATTTATCAGAGTTTGGCGGTCATAGTGGCGCGGCTGGATTTAGTACAAAAAAAGACAATTTAATGGATTTGAAAAATTCTTTAGAAAAAATTATCAACAAAGAGGTTCGGCCAGAGGCGTTAGAGCCGCAGTTAAATCTTGATTTAACTTTGTCAGCCCGAGATATTTCTTGGCAAACCTATGGTCAATTGCGAGCATTAGCGCCCTTTGGTCAGGCGAATCCAGAACCGATTTGTTGTTTGAATAATGTTGAGATAATTAATCTGAGTTTAGTCGGTAATGGGAGTAAGCATTTGCGTTTAGATTTAAGGGCGCGAGCGGATCAGCCAGGCGATAGCCGTTTTTTTATTTTTCGAGCTGTGGGTTTTAATTTTAGTGATTGGGCGCAAAAATTAAAATTAGGAGATAAAATTGATGTGGCTTTTGAATTAATGAGTGATGATTGGCGGGGCCCAGAACAAGTACAACTTAAGTTAGTAGATTTAAGAATTTCTACGGGGTTCTGATTTTGATGGTGTGGTTTTGTTTTGAGCTAATTCTAAATCAAAAATCAAATATCAAAAGTCAAAATGAAAATTAAAAATGCTGTATGCAAACAATTAAAATTTATACAGATGGCGGCGCTAGGGGCAATCCAGGCCCTGCGGGCATCGGAGCTGTTTTTATGAATGTTGACGGCGCGATCATCAAAAAATATAGCGAATTTATTGGCAAATCGACCAATAATCAAGCTGAATATCGGGCAGTAATTTTTGCTTTAAAAAAAGTTAAAGTACTTTTTGGTAAACAAAAAACTAAACAATTAGGTTTGGAATTTTATTTGGATAGTGAATTGGTGGTTAAACAAATGCGCGGCGAATATCGGATTAAAGAAAAAGATTTACAACCGTTATTTTGCGATGTCTGGAATCTTAAAATTGATTTTGGCGCGGTGGAATTTTTTAGCATCGCGCGCGAGCAAAATAAGGAAGCGGACAAATTGGTTAACGAGGCGATTGATGGGGAAATAAGTAAAAACGATTTAGGAATTTAATCTATTTTAACTATTAACCAGCGCCAACGGTTAAATTGGTCTTTATTAAAGCGCCATTTAGTGTATTGATATTTTTTCAATAATACAGTAATGGCGTTTTTTTGTTCTGGCGAAAATTCTAAGAAAAGTTGGCCATTTGGTTTTAAATATTTTTTAGCTTGGCGTAGGGTCTGGTCAATAAAATATAGGCCATTTTGTCTACTGAATAATGCTTGGTGGGGTTCGTATTTTAAAACTGATTTTTGTAGCTTGGTTTTATTTTTTAAGCCAATGTATGGCGGGTTGGCGAAAATATTGTGATAAGTTTTTAATGGTTCGACTTCGCTCGCCATCTTTGATTTGTAGTTTCCTGTTTTTAGTAACGGTTTAAAAATGTTAGTAGGGATAATGCGGTATCTTGAGGGGGAGATTTTATTAACCTTAAGATTGACCCCGATTTGTTTTAAGCAGTTTTTATCAATATCAGCAAAGTCAACTTTGGCTTGGGGAATGTGTTTCAGGATAGCAATTCCAATACAGCCAGAGCCGGAAAAGAGATCAAGACAGGATATTTTGTCATTGCGAGGAGCGACCAAAGAGAGCGACGCGGCAATCTCGGGGTTTAAACTACCACAAAGTTCGGGATTGTCATGCCTCGGCCCTTGAGGCCTCGGCTCGCAATGACAAGGTTTTTTTATCAACTCAATTGTCTGTTCCGCCCAGAATTCTGTTTCTGGACGCGGGATTAAGGGGCGTAATGACAAATCAATTTTACAACCTAAAAATTTTTTCCAGCCAATTATATAATCTAAGGGCTCGCCTTGTTTGAGGCGAATAATATCCTTTTTGATAGCTGGTGTAATTTTGTTGCGATATTTATCGCGCAGGAGCCAATTGATTTGTTGGTTTAGATATGGCATTGTTTTTCGGTTAATTAGTTGCGAGTTGCGGGGTACGAGCTATCTGCCAGCAACAACATAAAATTCTCTACTGCTTTTTGGTGTCGCTTGCGGCCGGAATTTTCTGATTTGTTTAAAATGTTTTTTAACTTGTTTGATAAAATCTTCACTGAATTCATTGTCAAACATTTTGCAAATAAATTTGCCTTGTGGTTTTAAAACAGCTTGGCTGATTTTTAGGGCGGTTTGCCAAAGTTCAAGGGAGTTTTGAGTATCGGTTTCTTTAATGCCAGTAATGTGCGGCGCCAAATCAGAAACAACCGCGACAAATTTGGTTTGTAAAGCCGGGAATGCTAAAATGTGGTTATCGTTGATGTCGGTTTTAATCGTGGAAACATTGGCCGGCAATTTAATTTTTACGTCAACTAAATCAAGACCGATCACTCTCCCTTTTGGCCCAATGATATTAGATAAATAAACCAGCCAAGACCCGGGCGCGCAACCTAAATCCAAAATATTATTACCAGTATTAAATAACCGATACTTATCCTGTATTTCTTTTAATTTAAAAACTGATCGGGCTGGATAACCTTGCTGTTTTGCTAATTGGGTATAAAAATTTGTTTGACTAAGAGATCTTTTCATTGTTTTATTAGTAGCATTTTTTTGATGTTTGGTCAAATAAATAAGCCCAGGCATACGCGCAGGGCTTACAATGTTACTTTATTATTATTTTAAGCATTCCTTTCGGTTGGCTTTAGGTACGTATTTTTTGTCTATGGTTTGTAGTATCTATGCGTAGTCTATGGAATATGCTGTTATGATACTCTGTTTTTATAGCTTAGTCAACGCCATTGACACATCATTAATTATTTGTTATGATAAAGGCGTGGTCCTGCGACAATCACTCGTTGTGTTTTTGATTGCCCTAGGCCGTTCAGGACCCATGGAGACGATGCCCGAGCATCATCTTTAAAAATGGCTAAGTAAGGGTGGTGGTTACCCCTCACCTTTCAAGCCGTAAGGTCAAAATGATGTATTATGTCTATATTTTAAAAAGCAAGAAGAATAATCAATTGTATATTGGTTTTACGAATGATTTAAAACGAAGATTCATAGAGCATAATACAGGATGTTCTACGGCGACAAAAAATTCTTTACCTTGGGTGTTGGCATATTATGAGGCATATGCCGCTAAGGTTGATGCGCTTAAAAGAGAAAAGCAGTTTAAGCGATATGCTAAGGCTTGGGGCCAATTGAAAGGAAGAATTAGAAATTCAATTTTGACGGCTTGAAAGGTGAGGGGAGGAAAGTCCGGACACCTATAATCGGCCAGTCCGATTATGACAAGGGTAGTCGTTAACAGCGACCGGGAGTAGCTACTTTTTAGACCCTCGAGATTTAAAAAGCAGTGAAGCCCAGGGAAAGTGGCACAGAAACAAAACTACCCCTCACCTTTTAAGGAATCTTTAATTAGTTATTGTATTTTGGCGGGTATTGGCAAGACTTTTGAGTGACGATTTAATATCAATATTTTCAGCAATAACTTTCCTTAAAAGGTGAGGGGAAAAGGTGAAAAGTGAGGATTAAGCAACCTCTCGGGCTATGGCGACATGGTCTCGTGCTAAACCCTACCTGGTGCAAGTCTGTGCTCCGCGATTTTTAAAAATCGCGGGGAATGACGCTTGAGCCCAATAGCAATATTGGGCCTAGATAAATGACCGCAACCCCTCATCTTTTAAGGAATCTTTAATTAGTTATTGTATTTTGGCGGGTATTGGCAAGACTTTTGAGTGACGATTTAATATCAATATTTTCAGCAATAACTTTCCTTAAA
>Ga0210031_1002826_pt1 | contig 10304 bp, 7 predicted proteins | sample CryGeyCG2014_080_FD_185455 | JGI IMG/M metagenome (GOLD analysis project Ga0210031, IMG submission 185455) | Groundwater microbial communities from aquifer - Crystal Geyser CG03_land_8/20/14_0.80 (SPAdes) (version 2) | ecosystem: Environmental > Aquatic > Deep subsurface > Groundwater | place... | reverse complement strand
GACCAGCACGTCGGCGAAGAAGTCGCCCACGACATGACCCCGAAACGTCACTTTCAACGGCACCTGCGCCCCGACAGATAATCCTTTCTGTTGAAGTGCAATGAGTAGCGCCTTTTCGTAAACCGACTCCAGGAATCCCAAGCCAAGTTCATTGATGACCTCAAAGCATGCTTCCAGAACCTTCCCCGTCAACTCCTCATACAACATGTGAAGCTCCTTTCAACAGGGATGAACAGGATAGACAGGATGAGACTTTTGGGCAACTGAATTCCAATGGGCGACTGACTGGAGTTAACACATCGATGGCGATGGGCACAAAGTCCATTAGCCCGATTCCATTCACTCTCAAACCCATCCTGTGTATCCTGTCTATCCTTGTTAAAATCTCAACCCTTTTCGAGATTGCGGATTGTCCTGACGAACCCACTTGCCGTCGCGCCTTTCGATGATCTCGAAGTGGGGGCGACTCTCGGCGCCCAGGAGCGATTGACGCTCGTGGGTTGTCCACTCGCGCATGAGCCTCTCGACTGTCGACCTGAACGAGGCAGGGCACAGTTCGTCCGCCGGATCGGGCCACAGCGCCGCGCAGATCACCGCCCGGCACGCAGCCAGCGGCCGTCTCGCCCACCAGATGTGCAACGTCGAGATATGCCCATGCCGAATGCTCTTCTCCCGCCGCGCATGTGCAGAGATTCGCTTGATGGGCAGGTCAACCTCGATGAGGCGTTGGGGGTAGGGGGTCATAGGCGATTGTCACCCCATCCATGTTTGAGAACCGTTTCGCTGAGGTCGGTTTCCAGGGCGTTGAACGCCGACAGTCTTCGCAACGGTGCAAAGTCCATAATGAAACCTGCGACGCGGCGTGTCAGTGACCTGACCTGTGACCGCTTGCGACGCCTTCCGGACAATCCGCTGGCCTCACACATCAACTCGTGAAGCTCTCGTTTTGGGTCGGGCAAGTCCTCCAGTCGGCTGATGGGGGGAAGACTCAGAGGCTGTTTACCATTCGGGTTACCGGCGGCGCTTCTAATCGCCTCTTCGTCGATAAGCAACCAAGCTTCCTGCATGCGCACCGGAATCACACAGACGGCAGGAGGAATGACGCTGCCGCGAGCTACACTTTCGATTGCCCGTTCCACCTCAGCCTTCCGCGTTGAGTAGGGCTGCTTCTCGGCGTCGCGATGGACAAACAGTAAGTCGCAGGGATAGTAATGCAAGCCGGTGCGAATGCGTTGGGGCAAAGAGCGCGGAGGCGTAGGCAAATGCCGAAGCTCAGCCCAGAGAGCCTCGATGGCAGTGGTGACACCGTTCTCCCGGAGTAGCCAGGTCAGAATCGGCAGCAGCGCGGCGTTATCTGAGCTCCCGTCTGACAGTAGCGTGTAGCGGAGTTGTTTCATAGAGTGTCGCTCAGGCTGAAAAGTGGCGGTTGCAGATCTGGCCGCTCCACCACGCGCCGCGCCCGACGAGAGGGCCGTTTTGGAGAGCCTCCGGACGGGGTGGTCTCCTCCCGAGCAGATTCGTCCTCGACTGGCGCAATCGGATTCAGGTAGCTCAGCAGTTTGCCCACGGGCACCATTCGTGGGTCGTCCGGCACTCTGGCGCGCCACGTATCGGGCAAGGAACTGAAGCAGGCTCGTTTGAACCTCTGTTCGCGCTGGACTGTTTCAATAAGTTCTGACACGAGGAGACAGTCGTCGGGCACCAGTCCCACGACTGCGGGGGAGTGGGTGTTGACCATCACTTGGCGCAGAGGATTGTCCGGTCCAACCGGTTCATTGGGAGCGGTCGCAATGTCCTGGAGAAGTCGAAGCATCGCGGGGATGCGTTCCGGATGAATGCCGTTCTCCGGTTCTTCGAGGCAGAGGAGTCCTTGTGCTCGCGGATCGAGTTCGGTGACCGCGAGGGCAAGGAATCGCAGCGTGCCATCAGACAGAACCCTCGCGGGGTGGGGCGTCGAGTTGCGGTCGGTCACAATCAGCGTGAGAAGCTCACGCTTCTGGTCCTCGTCAACGGTTACTTCCCGCACGTCGTCGATCAGTTCGGCCAGACGGTTGGCGGCCTGGGCGTAGACCTGAGCTTCATCTACTGGAGCAGTCGAGCGACCTCGGACTCGTGAGTCCGCGTTGCCCCGATCGCCATTGACGTGTGCCAGATGATACAGCGTTGCCGCGAGGTGCGCGCCCTCCGGTCCCAGCCTTGTCGGAGACTTAAAGTCGTCGGGCCGGCGCATCGCTGACGGCTCAAGCTGCAGCAACCGCCACGATTGCATTTCCCGCCGGGCCATCAAGACCGTCGGACTCTCAGCGGCGTTTGAAGCCGAAAGCACCGTGCGAGGTAGATCCGCGGCCGAATGTCGCCTGGGCCTGCCATGCTGCTGGTCCTGGTGGAGTTCGATGATGCGCAGGCTGCCATCCGTTTGCGTCGAGATGAAGGGCGCGGTTCGTCGCACCCCCCTGACCGCTGCGCTTCGCCACGCCTTCTGGTGGGGAAACAGGAGATGCTTGTGGGCGTCGCTCTGGTTGATGTGGACGAGATCCTCGCTCAGGATTTCGAGTGAACTGCCCGCCCGCAGGTCTTCGTACGACCGGTAGCCCATCGTGATCGAATAGCGCAGGAAGGTGATGCTTGCATGGGCTTGCTGGCCCAAATCATCCACGCCTTCATACGGCACAATCATCTCGGCTTCAAAGGACATCCTGTCTGCATATTGATCTCCATTCCGATGGAAGAGCGAACGGATATCCGATGCGCGGCCGCCTTCTCCACGCACTTGGGTCGCGGCGTCAATGAGAGTGTGGTCCGCGAGCGCGCTCAAGAACTTGATGGCGTCGAACAGGTTGGATTTTCCGGTTCCGTTGGCGCCTGCCACGCATGTGAAAGGTCCCAAGCGGACATCCACGTCCACGAGATTCTTGAATCCGGACACTTTGAGACGTGTAAGCATGGTTCACCTCCCTTTCTCTCTGTTTCCGTCACCAGATGATACCACCTCTGCACCTAACGCGTAATGGGACAAGTGCAAGTAACTGCCGGTCACTTGAGTGCAAGTAACTGCCGGTCAGGATATGATACCCAGAAACTTGTCCGGAGGGTAGTAAATTGGCTAAAAAACGTCGAATGAACAGAGGCGTCGCGAGATGGTAGCGGCCGTTCGGAGAGGCGACTCGAAGCGATCTGTGGCCCGGCAGTATGGGGTTGCATTGTCCACGGTTCAATTGTGGGTAGATCGCGCTGCGGGGAAACGTCTTGACCGAGTAGACTGGAGCGATCGTCCCAGTGGTCCATCGGTTTCTCCTCGGCGCACCAGCCGCGAGAAAGAAGAGGTGGTATTGCAGATACGCCAGGAGTTGAAAGAGACGAGCGACCTGGGGGAGTTTGGCGCAGCGGCGATCCGTGAGGAATGGCTCGCCCGGAACCTCCCAGATGTTCCCGCCGTGCGAACCATCGGCTACATTCTGGAGCGACGAGGCGCCTTGGACGGGCAACAACGGATTCGCCGACCTGCTCCTCCGTCGGGTTGGTATCTTCCGGAGGTGGCGAATCAACATGCTGAAATTGACCTGTGGGATGTCATCGAAGGATTGGCGATCAAGGGAGGACCCCAAGTAGAGGTGCTCACGGTTCTTTCCCTTCATGGAGCTCTGAGCGGAGCTTGGCCGACAACGAGAATCACCGCAAAAGCCGTCAGGGAAGCCCTTCTGGAGCACTGGCGAGAGTCCGGGTTGCCAGATTACGTTCAGTTTGACAATGCCACTGTCTTTCAAGGTCCGCACCAACATCGTGACGCGATTGGGTCGGTGATTCGTTTGTGTTTGAGTTTGCAGGTGACGCCCATCTTTGTCCCGCCGCGTGAACCTGGGTTTCAAGCAGCGATTGAAAGCTTCAATGGTCGTTGGCAAGCGAAAGTCCGGATGCGATTCCACCATGAAAGTGTGCCTTCCCTGCAAGCTCAGTCTGCCAAATACATTGCGGCGCACCGTGGACGGACAGCCCAGCGACGGGACACCACCCCGGGACGTCGATGTTTCCCAAAAAGATGGAAGCTGAATCTGCAAGCTCAGCCCCAGGGAAGGATTATCTTCTTGCGGCGGACCACCGGAGCTGGACAGGTCTCTCTGCTGGGGCACGCTCTTGAAGTTGACCGGAAGTGGCCCAATCGGTTAGTCCGATGTGAGGTCCGATTCAACGAACAAGTCATCCGGTTCTACGCTTTGCGACGACGCGCTCCCACGGACCAACCTTTGCTGAAAGAAGTTCCCTATGTGTTTCCCAATAAACGCTTCCGTGAGTGACCGGCAGTTACTTGCACTTTGTCATGCTCCGACACTTCAAGTGACCGGCAGTTACTTGCACTTGTCCCGTAAATCATCAAATATATTGTCCCCCCAAAAACCGCAATGCCTGCAAAGACTTGCCTTCATTTCCGTGTTCTCCGTGATCTCTGTGGTGAGAAAATGGGGACAGAATTCATGACGATCTACTTAGAGGGGGAAGTATTCCTCGAATCCGTGGGACCGTAGGGGCGGGCAGGCCCTGAGGCGCGTGGGGTTTCTACGTCGGCTCCTTATCGCAGCTCCGAGGCTGCGCTTTGACGCTCCGTCACACCCCAAGAGCGAACAAATTCGCTACTACACGTGAAGGAAAGACGGGTGGGGGATACTCCATGTCAGACGTGATGCCCCTTGGCGCTGTCCGAGTCGCAGACCGCATGGAGGGCCTTCAGTAAATCGTCTCATCCTTTGCCGCGCCACCGCGGTCGCCGCCCATTTCTTCTTCGAACATCTCCTCGAACTCGTCCCCGAGGTCCTCGCCCATCTCGCCACCGAGTTCCTTGCCCATCTTGCGAGTCAGGTCGCGGACGGCTTTGGGGTCGTCGAGGTCCAGATGTTCAGCCATGTCAGTCAGGCGGTCGAGTGCTTCTTCTTCACCGCGCACTCGACTGACGCGACTGATCAATTTAGTGAGACGTTTGCTGCGGCAGTGTGGACACCGAGGGTCGGTGTTCTCCGCAATCACTCCGACAAGGAAGGTGAACTCCTTCCCGCACTTCCTGCATTCGTATTCGTAGAGTGGCATGGTGGCTATACTCGTTAAGGTTGAGAATCCACGTTTTCTGCCGTAGGATCAAGCTCCAGCTTTGTCTCCCGGTGAGGCGAGTCTGCTGATTGACAAAGCTGGAGCTTGATCCTACGGCAGGCGCATGTTGGGGCAGGACAGCGTCCCATCAAATTCCGCATGGCCATTCCTCAACCTTAACGAGTATAGATTGGAGAATGGAAGGTTGGGGACTTGGGGGGATGGATGATTGAAAGTGCGCAGTTGCTTCCATCCTTCCAGACTTCCGCGCCTTCAGCCTAAGCGCTTCTCTATGCAAATGGCCTCCGGTCGTTCCCAAACTCCAAGGGTTTGGGCAAGTCGCTTTCCCCCATCAGGTACTTGTCAATGAAATGCGCGGTGTGACAACCTTCCACGATCGCCCACACTACCAAACTTTGTCCACGGGCCATGTCGCCTGCGGCAAACACTCCCGCAACATTGGTCATACGATTCTCGTCCTGCCTCACGTTCCCCCGGGGATTCAGCGCCACCCCCAACTGTGACAGCATTCCGTGGCGTTCGGGGCCAACAAACCCCATCGCCAGAAGAACCAGGTCCGCCGGATATACTCGCTCCATTCCGGGCATCTCCGAGAAGCTCATCCGTCCGTCGCGTGCTTCCATGTTGACACGAACAGTGCGCAGCGCCATTACCCGGCCGCTGTCGTCTCCGAGGAACTCCTTCGTGCTAATCTGATACTCACGGACACCGCCCTCTTCGTGGGCGCTGGATACACGAAAGACGTTGTTCCATTGCGGCCACGGATTCTCGGGCGAGCGTGTGTCGGGCGGACGAGGGACAATCTCAAACTGGTGCACGCTCGCGCAATGCTGACGGTGCGCCGTGCCCAGGCAGTCGGCGCCTGTGTCTCCGCCACCAATGATGACGACTTTCTTCCCCTCGGCGCTGATGGCCTCGGCTTCGGGGACCGATTCTCCCGAAGCTCTCCGGTTTGCCTGCGAGAGGTACTCCAGTGCAAAGTGTATGCCCTCGAGTTCACGTCCCGGTATCGGCAGGTCACGCGCCTGGCACGCTCCGCCGCACAGCACGAGAGCGTCGTATTTTGCGCGCAGCGTAGCCGCGTCGAGATTGACACCCACATGCACGCCCGTCTTGAACTCGATGCCCTCCGCTTCCATTTGCGCGAGACGACGATCGAGCACTCGCTTCTCCATCTTGAACTCGGGAATGCCATACCGCAGCAGACCACCGACCTTGTCGGCCCGCTCGAGCACAGTCACACGATGCCCCACGCGGCGAAGTTGCTGTGCGCACGCAAGCCCCGCAGGACCCGACCCGACCACGGCAACACTTCTTCCAGTCTCCGAGGCAGGAGGCTCGGGGACGACCCAACCTTCCTCCCAGGCGCGCTCGATAATCGTCTTCTCGATCAGCTTAATGCTTACGGCTTCACTACCGATGGCGACGACACACGACGCTTCACAGGGAGCGGGACACAATCGCCCGGTGAACTCGGGGAAATTGTTGGTAGCGTGCAGAGCGTCGATTGCATCCCGCCAGTGATTCCGGTAGACGAGGTCATTCCAGTCGGGAATGATGTTTCCAAGGGGACACCCCTGATGGCAGAAAGGGATGCCGCAATCCATGCACCGGGCGCCCTGCTGACGCAACAACGCTCCGTCGACAGGGAGAGGAACTTCCTTCCAGTCCCGAATCCGCTCACTGACCGCGCGCGATGCGGCCCCCTCTCGCTCAAATTCAAGAAACCCGGTGACCTTACCCATGGGGCACCCCCGCCGCCTCAATCTGGCGGTCCGCCGCCTCAGTCTGGCCGGCTGCCTCTGCGTTAACCACCCACTCAGGATGGAGACGGGCACGCCCCTCGTCCTGCAGGTCCCGACCACACTCTTTCGGCATTACCTTAACCAATTTCCGCACGGCATCATCCCAGTCACCCAGCAAACGCAGTGCCACGGAGCTCCCCGTGTTCTCCAGGTGCTCCCTCAGTAGCTGGAGAATTACCTGATGATCCTCGGGATCGTCGACCGGCTCAATGTTCACCATCTCGGGGTTGCATCGAACACCAAAGTCTCCTGCTTCGTCGAGCACGAATGCTACGCCGCCACTCATTCCCGCGGCGAAATTCCGTCCGGTGGGTCCGAGCACAACCACGACACCGCCTGTCATGTATTCGCAGCAGTGGTCTCCCGTTCCTTCTGCCACTGCGAAAGCGCCCGAGTTGCGCACACAGAACCTTTCTCCAGCCCGCCCCCGAAAGAAAGCGCGGCCACCCGTGGCTCCATAGAGAGCCACGTTCCCGATCAGAACATTGTCCTCTGCTCTGAAAGTGGAGGTCTTCGGCGGGAACGCAACAATCTTCCCTCCGGAAAGTCCTTTGCCCACATAGTCGTTGGAGTCGCCCTCGAGGATCAAGGTGATTCCTCGCGGCAAAAACGCCCCGAAGCTCTGCCCGGCAGAACCGCCAAATTTGATGCGAATGGAATCATCCGGCAAACCTTCCAGGCCGAACCGTCTGGTGATCTCGCTTCCCAAGAGAGTGCCCAGAGTGCGATTGACGTTGCGGATGGGAAGCTCCAGCTCCGCGCGCGGGATTTCAACCTCGCTAAGGTTCGGCACCACCTTCTTCGTAGCCATCTCCTCCTGAACGGCCGGGCACCACCGAACCCGCTGCGGCAGGTCCAAAATACGGCGGATCGCGAAGTGCTGGAGTAACTGGAGGTCCAGGGCGTCGGCCAGCCCGTGATCCTGGGGCATCGTGCGACGATACTCCACGGTCTGACCGGGAACCGGTCGATGAAATATCTCACTGAAATCCAATCCTCGCGCCTTGTGGTGATCAATGGCTTCCCGCATGTCCAGCAGGTCGCTGCGACCGATCATGGCGTCCATCGTGCGGAACCCGAGTTGGGCCATCAGCTCTCGAACTTCCTGGGCGATGAACCGGAAGAAGTTGACCACGTGCTCCGGTCTTCCTTGGAATCTCTTCCGCAATTCAGGGTTCTGCGTCGCCACGCCCACGGGACAGGTGTCCTGATGGCAGACACGCATCATAACGCATCCCAGCGTAACGAGGGGAGCAGACGCAAAACCAAATTCCTCCGCTCCCAGCAAGGCGGCGACCACGACGTCGCGGCCCGTTTTCAACTGCCCGTCGGTCTGCACAACAATCCGGTCCCTCAGGTTGTTCAACACCAAAGTCTGCTGAGTCTCAGCCAGCCCAAGCTCCCAGGGGATTCCGGCATGCTTGATGGAAGTAAGCGGACTGGCACCGGTTCCCCCGTCGTGGCCGCTGACGAGCACCACGTCGGCATGTGCCTTCGCAACACCTGCGGCGACGGTTCCCACGCCAACCTCAGCCACCAGCTTCACAGAGATGCGAGCGCGGGGGTTCGCGTTCTTCAGGTCAAAAATGAGTTGCGCCAGATCCTCGATGGAGTAGATGTCGTGATGAGGAGGCGGACTGATCAGCCCCACTCCGGGTGTGGTGTGGCGCGTCTTTGCAATCCACGGGTACACCTTGTGCCCGGGGAGTTCTCCGCCCTCGCCGGGCTTGGCTCCTTGAGCCATCTTGATTTGCAATTCATCGGCGCTGACGAGGTATCCACTGGTAACACCAAACCGGCCCGATGCCACCTGCTTGATGCGGCTCCTGCGGCTGTCTCCATTGGGCAGGGGAAGAAAGCGCTCCGGGTCTTCTCCGCCCTCCCCGGTGTTGCTCCAGCCCCCCAACCGATTCATGGCAATGGCCAGTGTCGAATGCGCCTCCGCGCTGATGGAACCATAGGACATGGCGCCTGTACAGAAACGCTTTACAATGCTGTCGACCGACTCGACCTCATCGACGGGAATGGGTCGTCGTTGATCAAAATTGAATTCCATCAGCCCCCGAAGGGTACACAGACGTTTGCCCTGATCGTTGACTCTATCTGAGTAGGACTTGAAGACTTCATAGTTCCCGGATCGCGTCGCGCGCTGAAGCGTGTAGACAGTTTCCGGATTGAATAGATGGTGTTCCCCATTGCGCCTCCACTGGTACTGACCACCGCACGGCAGCGATTTACGCGCGTGGGGTCGCTTTGGGAATGCCGAACAGTGATGCGTGAGAGTCTCGCGGGTGATTTCTTCAACCCCGATGCCACGAATGCGAGATGGCGTGTTCGGGAAATACCTGTCGATGAAACGCTCATTGAGTCCGATGGCCTCAAATATCTGCGCTCCGTGATAGCCTGAGATTGTGCTGATGCCCATTTTGGACATCACCTTCACAACGCCCTTGTACACCGCCTTGATGAAGCTCTCAACCGCCTCGCCGGTGTCGATTCCCTCGAGCTGCCCCTCTGCAACCATCCTCTCGATGGACTCGAATGCGAGGTACGGGTTGATGGCGGCTGCTCCGTATCCAAGCAGCAGGCAGAAATGATGGACCTCGCGGCAATCCCCACTCTCCACCACAAGCCCGGCCCGCGTGCGTATCTGCTCGCGAACAAGAAAATGGTGGAGCCCCGAACACGCGAGAAGAGAGGGAATGGGAGCGTGCTCTGCATCTGTCCCGCGATCTGAAAGAAACAGGATGCTCGCCCCGCTCTCGATGGCAGCCTTGGCCTTGCGGAAGAGATTTTCCAGCGCCCATCGCATCCCTGCGGACCCCTCTTCCGCGCGGAAGAGCATGGGGAGGATCTCGGTTCTGAACCCGCGCCAACCATCCAGGTAGCGAATGCGAGCAGCGTCCCTGTTGGTCAGAACGAAGCTGGGCAGGCTGATCTGCTGCAGCGCATTGACTCTCTCCGCAAGGAGATTGTCCTCCGGACCCAGGCTGGTGGAAACCGTGGTCACCAATTCTTCGCGGATCGGGTCCAGAGGTGGGTTGGTTACCTGGGCAAAGAGCTGTTTGAAATAGTTGTAAAGCAACTGAGGCCGATCGGAGAGCACGGCGAGAGGTGTGTCCGTTCCCATCGAGCCGATGGCCCAAAGTCCATCCTTCGCCATCGGCCCCAGGATATACTTTAAGTCCTCCTGCGTGTAACCGAAAGTTAACTGCCGACGCAACAGCGATTCGGCGTCGGACTGCGGAACATAAGGCGCCTCCGGCAGACCATCCAGTGTCACTCGGCGCTCACGCAACCACGTTGAATAGGGACGTGACGCTGCCAGACCCGACTTCAACTCCTCGTCATCTACAATACGCTGGCTATCCAGGTCGATGAGAAACATCTTGCCCGGCTCCA
>Ga0210031_1002821_pt1 | contig 10320 bp, 6 predicted proteins | sample CryGeyCG2014_080_FD_185455 | JGI IMG/M metagenome (GOLD analysis project Ga0210031, IMG submission 185455) | Groundwater microbial communities from aquifer - Crystal Geyser CG03_land_8/20/14_0.80 (SPAdes) (version 2) | ecosystem: Environmental > Aquatic > Deep subsurface > Groundwater | place... | reverse complement strand
CACATAACCAGCAGGTATGCCCCCTTCCATCCTTTCATCAAGCCCATTCACATATGTTTTAATTCTCTTAATTTTTCTCTCTTCCATAAACCTGTTATTGCATATAAGAGTTATAAAGTTTTTTATATACAAAAAACAGAAAAAGATTTTAACAATTAATGAATAGATAGGTTTTTGTATTCTATAAACCTTATCTTTCCTGATGAGAACTGGAACAGGTAAAGTTATGATTTGCTTTTTTGTATTCTTGATCATATTGATGATAATTTTACCAATAACCTTAGTAAGTTCTAAGGGGGATAACTTAAATATGAAAAAGAGTTGGAATACAAGTTCTCATCTTGATTTTCTATCACATACAGCAACAAAAGAAGATATAGAACGCATGAAAGCATCTATTGGGGTGAGGGAATCAAACAAGGACTACAATATAATAGATGGGCATGGAACAGGACTTGCCCCTCCAACTGAGGAAGAATGGAATGGACTTGTTGGAAAGATAAGAATTGTGGATTCCTTATCGGCCTCAAGATCCCCCGATTCTGTTGATCTTTCCAAGAATCCATGCTTCCCAAAAGTTGGGGATCAGGGGCAGCAAGGTTCATGTGCTGCTTGGGCTGTTACCTACTATGCAAATGGATATCAGCAGGCATTAGACAAAAACTGGACAGATGCCTCAACTGGGAACACAGAACATTTAATGAGTCCTGCCTGGGCATATAATAAAGTCAACTACGGGGAGGATAAAGGCTCACATACATGGAGTAACGCAAAACTGATTCAGTCTGTAGGTAGTGCCACATGGTCAACCATACCATACTCTGCTTCTGACCATATTTCATGGGGCTCAGAATCTGCTTGGAGAAACGCTCCAGAATATAGATGCGGGGATATCTACACAGTTTTTGCTCCTTTTGATAATACAACCATTGATATTGTAAAAAATGTTTTAAGTAATAATCATCCTGTGACCTTTGCCTTACATGCTGATAGTTATGCAGGTTTAGGTGCTGGTGATGACACAATCACATCATCAGAAATTGCTTCTGGTTACGATCATGTCAACACCATAGTAGGATATGATGACAATAAGACAGCAGGTAATGAAACAGGTGCATTTAAAATTGTAAATTCCTGGGGCTCAAACTGGGGTAACAGTTGGGGTGGAAACGGCTATTATTGGATGACCTATAAGGCATTTCTTCCTGGAAAGTATGCTATAGTTTGGTTTGATGATAAGCCTGATTATCAGCCTTCTTTACTTGGGGTCTGGAATCTTGACCCGCATGGTAGTAGGGATGCATCAGTTACTTTAGGGATAGGGATTTATGGAAGCCCAGAAGAAATAAGAAAACCTAAATGGGATGGTGGCTCATATGACTTTCCTTCTTTCATGTGTCTTGATATAACCGAGTTTGAGGATAATTGGGATGCGGAAATAAATTCTTTTTACTTAGAAATAGGTTTAGGATGCACTTACAGTAACATCACTTCTTTTAGGATTGAGGAATATAAAATTGGGTATAGTCCAGGAAGCCCAACGCGGGTTTCTAATGAATCTAAAGACGTACCAAAAACCACTCCATGTTATGTAACCGTGAAATTAGATAATATGTTGCCCCATGATTTTATTTACATAAACGGCAACAAAAATTTTACACTTGAAAACGGTGTTACTAATGGGACTGGAACAAAAAACAACCCATATATAATAAAACACTGGGAAATTAATACAAGTAATAAAGATAGGATAACCATAAAAAACACGGATGCATATTTTATAATAAGACATTGCTTTATCCATGCTGAAAAAAACAATATTTATACAGGCATTTACTTATATAATGTAACTAATGGAATTATTGATAGTGTCATATTGTATAACAATTATAATGGTCTCGTTTTCAATCATTCTCAAAATAATAATGTAACCAACTGTATTATAGCCAGTAATGATAAAGGGATATCTTTCTATGAGTCTTCAGATAATAAGATAATAAATTCTGATATACATGGTGGTTCCATCGGTATTTCCATCAATCATTCATCAAACAACATCACAAACTGCGCTGTTTATAACAATTCTTATAGTGGCATCTTTCTGGGTTCTTCCTCAAACAACAACATAACAGACTGCGCTGTTTACGACAACTCTGATGGCATCTTGCTGGAATCCTCCTCAAACAACAACATAACAGACTGCGCTGTTTACGACAATCCTTTGTTTGGCATCTTGCTGGAATCTTCCTCAAACAACAACACAATCACAAACTGCGCTGCTTATAACAATGATTATGGCATCAGGCTGTATTATTCCTCAAACAACAACACAATCACAAACTGCGCTGTTTATAACAATAATTATGGTATCTATCTGGTTTCTTCATCAAACAACAACACTATAACAAACTGCGCTGTTTATAACAATTATTATGGTGGCATCTTTCTGGATTCTTCCTCAAACAACACCATAACAAATTGCGCTGTTTATAACAATTCTGATGATGGCATCAGGCTGTATGATTCCTCAAACAACACTATAACAGACTGCGCTGTTTATAACAATCGTTATGATGGCATCTATCTGTCTTCTGCCTCAAACAACCAAATTCATTACTGCAATATTTATGGCAACACGGTTTATGGTATTTACAATTACCATTCAGAAATATGGTACCAAGTGAGCGCAACCTACAACTGGTGGGGCTCTCCGAACGGTCCTGGACAGAACGGAGCAAACGGTATTTACGGTGCTGTGCTTTATGACCCCTGGCTGATAGAGTCTTATCATCTGCCGCTAATTTTCATAATTCAGCCTGAAGAAGGATTAATCACGAATCAGAATGTGACTTTGGTTTACTTGATCGATGCCCCGTTTACTTCTGAAGGAACACCAATTCCAGTAGTTATTGATGGACCAGCTAACGGAACTATCTATACTGCTGAATGGATATATAATGTCGTTGTGACAGTAATTGACGGGGCTGGCAACTCAGATACTGCTACAGTATCGTTTACTGTAGATAAAACACCACCAACCGTAACTATAACAGAGGTCCTAAATGGTGCTTTTTATAATGTCAGTGTAACGCCTGTGATTGAGTTTGAAGATATTAATTTGCATCTTACTACAATAACACTAAATGGGGAAATGTTTGAAGGTGGAAACACGATAACAGAAGAAGGAAATTATACATTATTTGCACAAGCCACTGACAAAGCAGGCAATTTCGCTACGAAAACAATCTGGTTTGTAATAGATAAAACACCACCAATTATACAAATAAGTGGTATTATAAACAACACTTACTATAATGTTAATGTCACACCTACATTCTGGTGTTCAGATATCAATTTATATAATGTTTCTGCAACATTGAATAATGAAACATTTATCAATAATACTGTAGTGGAGGATGAGGGAGGTTACACATTAGTTGTCAAAGCAACAGACAAAGCAGGGAACATCGCAACCCAAACAATCATCTTCACCATTGACAAAACAAAACCCATCATAACAATATCTGATGTAGAGGATGGCGCATACTACAACACTGATGTTGTACCTATTATTGATATTACTGATGATAACCTAAATATTACTTTAATCACATTAAACGGCAACCCATTCACCAGTGGAACAACAATAAGCGCAGAAAACACCTATGTGCTTTTTGTTCAAGCAGATGATAAGGCAGGGAATACTGCAAATAAAACGATTTCATTTGTTGTTGATAAACCTCCTCGAATAAGCATAAATGGTGTTGAAGATAATGCTTATTACAATGTTGATATTCTTCCTATAATCAACGTTACAGATAACAACCTAAACAATACTATAGTAACATTGAATAATAATGTGTTCATACCTGGCACAATAATATCAGCAGAAGGAAAATATGTATTAGATGTTTGGGCTGATGATATTGCAGGTAATACAGCAACTAAAAAAATAGTTTTTATCATTGATAAGATAAAACCTGTTATAATTATCACAAACGTCACAAATAACTCATATTATAATACTGCCGTAACTTTTATGATTAAGATAGTGGATGAAAACCATGGTGTAGCATTAGCCAAATTAAACGGAATAGATTTTGACCCAAATGCAAGGATTATGGTAATTGCTGAAGGAAAATACACATTAGTTGTTCAGGCAGTTGACAAGGCAGGTAACACTGCAAATAAAACAATAATCTTTACTATTGACAAAACAAAACCGATTTTATCAGACATCAGTCCAATAGATGGAATAAAAACAACTAAGGCTATTGTTGTAGTTTCTGGAAAAACAGAGGAAGATGCAACAGTGAAGATTAATAATGAGGATGTAACTGTAAATGAGGATGGAATATTTAGTAAAGAAATAAATTTGGTTGAAGGTGAGAATATTATCATAATAACTGCAACAGACTTTGCAGGGAATACAAACACAAAAACCATAACAATAAGAAAAATAGGGGAAAAACCAGCAATTATACCGGGATTTGAAACAATAATACTCATAGCAACCTTAGGTTTAGCTTTATTGCTGAAAAGAAAACGATAGATTTTTTTACTTTATAAACCTTTTTTATATTGAAAACAATACACTAATATGAAAAAATGGACAATATTTGCGTTACTCTCCGTGTTCCTGCTTGGGCTGACAATGAGGATTCTACCATTAACCAGTTATGCTGTGTGGGGCTCTGACACAGGTGAATACTACTACCTCACAAATTCTCTAATTGAAAACAATTATATTTCGTTTGATTATTCTGGCTGGGGCTTTGGGTACCCTTATTTCCCAGGAATGTTTGTTTTGACAGGGGGTGCTGGATTACTGGGTTTTAACCTGCTACATGTACTGATGATTCTCACACCTGTAATTTCATCTTTGTCTGTGATTTTAGTTTTTTTTATTACAAAAAATGTTTTTAAGGATGACAGGATAGGAATAATAAGCGCACTGTTATTTGCAGTAGCTGCACCCCATGTTTTTACCACATCACATCCCATGCCAGGGAGTCTTGGTGATTTCCTGCTTCTTTTCTGCATTTTTCTATTTCTGAAAATGTATGATAACAAAAATTTCATACTTCTGCTTGTTCCTTCCGCAATTGCTTTAATTGTTACCCATCATCTTTCATCTTACTTTCTATTTATATCAATACTGTTTTTTGTTTTTATAAGGGAACTGCTGCAGAAAAAAAGTGATAAGAAAAAACTCATAGTCGAGATACCATTTCTAGGCTTCCTTTTTGCAGGGATTATGGTTCAATGGTTATGGATAGCGCGCCCTTTTGAAAAAATAATATATGACGCATTCAAAATAAAGCCTCTGATTTTGGTGTTATTGTCATGTTTAGCCTTTTCAGTTCTTCCAGTAATTGTTTTCCTCAGAAGAAAAATATCATGGGAGTACAAGCCGAAATATCCAACATGGAAAGGAATGGTTGTCAAATACTGCCTTGCCATAACCGCAGCATTTTCATTGCTTGGGGTCGCGGTGTTTGCAAACGTTCCTGGGACAACAATAACAGTGGACGGCATCAGCATAATACTGTTCGCGCCAACCATCCTTTTTTTCTCGTTTTGTGCTGTTGGTACAGGGTTCTTAGAAAAATACAGGCATGGGGGTTTTATATTCTGCTGGCTTATAGCAATTGCCTTTTCAATGCTTGTTGGCACAGCAACAGACAACACTGTTCTCATACCATACAGGCATCTGCAGTACCTTGTAGTGCCATTATTGATGTTTGCAGGTGTAGGGATTGTTAAATTTTATGATGCATGTGAAAAAAACAAATTGAAAAACATTTTCTTTGCTTTCTCCTTTACCATTCTCCTCCTTCTTGCACCGTTTTCCTGCTACCCCCCAACAAATGTCCTTGGCGGTTTTGAGGAGGGAACAGACTACAGGGACATGGAAGCAGTCTTCTGGGTGAAGGAGAACCTGCCAGGTGCAGCAATAGCATCTGACCATAGAATGAGCTCTATGCTTTTTGGTTTCGCAGACACATCCCCAACCTGGGAGTATGCCCCAATCATATTCCATTCTTCTCTTGATGAGTTTAATGAGTCAAAGGGTGAATTACTAAACTGTTCCATTCCTTCCGGTGAAAAAAGGATAGATTACGTGTTTCTGGATAAAACAATGAAAGAAAAAGGCGTGGCGCTCACACAGTATGAGAATGCAGAGCCTATGAGCAAGGAATCAATCCAGAAATTCGATAATGAGCCTTTTGTGAAAATATATGATAATGGCTACGTGCAGATTTACAGGATAGACTGGCATCAAGTAGATAGTAGTTAGGGATCAGGGATTAGGGGAAATAATGCCCTAACTCCTAGATACTAACCCCTAACTCCTACACTTGGATAGATAGATTTTTTTACTCCATAATCCCTTATGTGTGCTGATGAAAGAGGAAAACTTCTCTGAATGGTACAATGATGTGATTGACCGCGCAGGTCTTTCTGATAAAAGGTATCCTGTCAAAGGGATGAATGTGTGGCGCCCCTATGGATGGAATCTTATGCTTAACATTGACAGAACTATCAGGGAGGAATGCAATAGAAGGGGCTTTGATGAGGTTTGCTTCCCTCTGCTTATCCCTGAAGAACAGTTTAAGAAGGAAAAGGAACATATCAAGGGTTTTGATGAGCAGGTTTACTGGGTGACAAAGGCAGGTGAAAACCCACTTGATGTGCCATTACTTCTCAGGCCAACATCTGAAACCGCTATGTATCCCATGTTTGCGCTCTGGGTTAGAAGCCATTCAGATTTGCCTTTGAAGACTTATCAGATTGTTAACACGTTCAGATATGAGACAAAGCAGACAAGACCATTTGTAAGGGTCAGGGAAATCCATTTTTTTGAGGCGCACACCTGCCATACTGATTTTGATGATGCAGAAAAGCAGATAAAAGAATACTATGAGATACTGAAAAATGTTGCGGAAAAACTCTGCCTTCCATATATTCTAACAAAAAGACCTGACTGGGACAAGTTCGCTGGCGCATTTTATTCTGTTGGCATTGACACAATGATGCCTTCAGGTAAAACACTGCAGATTGGCTCTGTTCATCAGTACATGGAAAACTTCTCAAAAGCATATGATATTAAGTATGAGGATGAAAAAGGTGGGCATAATTTTGTTCATCAGACCACGTTTGGAATGAGTGAGCGCTTGGTTGGCGCTGTTATAGGCGTGCATGGTGATGAAAAAGGTCTTGTGCTCCCTCCTGAGATTGCACCTGTTCAAGTTGTGATAGTCCCAATATTCAAAAAGGAAAATGAGAAAACTGTTAAGGAAATATGTGAGAAAGTCAAAGAAATGTTAAAGGGTTTCAGAATAGAGGTTGATTATAGGGATATCACACCAGGCAGCAAGTACTATGACTGGGAGCTGAAAGGCGTGCCTTTAAGGATTGAGATAGGACCAAGGGATGTGAAAAAACAATGTGCTGTTTTTGTCAGAAGGGACAATGGTGAAAAGTTTGAAGTAAAAATGGAAAAAATTGCTGAGGAAGCAGAAAAGACATTGAAAAACATTAAAGAAAATTTGTTGAAAAAGGCTGAAAAACTGCTAAAAAGCAGGGTTAAAAAATTTGAAAAATTTGAGGAGGCAAAAAATTTTGATGGTGTAGTAAAAACAGGATGGTGCGGAAAAGAAAACTGCGGTCTTACCATTGAGGAAAAACTTGATATGAAAACACTTGGAACTCTGGTGGAAAAAGAGGAATTTAAAGGAAAATGCGCCTCCTGTGGAAAAGATACAGACACTGTGGTTTACATGGCGAGGACGTACTAGTTTTTTACTTTTTAGACAACAACCCATACAGCAAAACGATCAGGAAAACAATTATGCTGCAGATTCCTATGGAGGCTGATATGTTATATGTTGCATAATAGGGTTCTACTGATAACTGTTCTGTGATGAGATAAAGATGGTATCCGAAGCCAACGAATACTACGCCAACAATCATGCTGAATGTTCCAAGAATGACACATAGTGTATGCAAAAACTCCTTTTTACTTATCCCTGAAATTACTGTAAGGATAAGACCAGCAACTATCCAAAACCCTCCTGCAAGAATAGATATGTTGTAAGGCGCTGGAGATGAAGGATACTTTTCTATGACGCTGGAAAGGTATGCACCCAAACCAACGAGTAAAACTCCGAAAATTATTGGAGTAATGCTTATGCATAACATGATTTTTTTTCTTCTGAGTGTTTTCAGCTCTGTAAGGCGCTTTTCCATTTTAGGAACTGCTGGTATTGGCTCGAGTGTTAGAATCGGCTGTGCTTCAGTAGGAGGTATGGGCTCAAGTGTTACAGGTGATGGTACAGATGGTGTAGGTAGGGGTTCGAGAAGCGGTATCTTTTCCTTTGGTCTTATCACCTCTATCATTGGTTCCTCAAAAAGTTCTGCTTTTTCTAATTTTATTTTAGAAAAAAGACATCTGGATGCAACATTTTTATTCAATCGCACACAGATTTTGCATAATCTTGGTTCAGGTCTTGTTTTACACGGCTTTGAAGGTAAATTGTCCAAAAATTTTCTCAATGTCTTTGCTTCATCATTCATTAAAATGGTAACTTAATATGGGCATATAGAATTTTCGGTGAAAAAAAAAACGGTTTACAAAGTTATTTATATTGAGACAACAATAACACATTGGTGAATGAGATGAGGGTTAGATGTCCGTTTTGTGGGAAAGAGTTTGATGAGCCATCCGCAATACCTGGTAGCGTTGTTACCTGTCCATTCTGTCTAAAGCAGGCAAGATTGCTAGGACAGCCACCAGTTAAAACAGGTTTGGAGCAAAAACCAGTTGGTGTAGAAGAAAGATATGCACCACCTGGACCAGCTTATCCACCAGTGAAAAAAGGTTTTTCAACAAGTGCGGTTGGTGTTATTTTGATAGTTGGTGTTGTAATATTTTTTGTTGGTGCAATATTATGCAACTCTGCCGTAATCACAAAAAGCTACTCTTACTCTGATTATGACAGCTATGAGGAATATGGGAATGCAACAAAGGAGGCAAAGGAGAATGCAAGACTGACATACAAAATTGGTACAATCATTGCTGATATAGGTGCGCTTATTGCCTGTGTCGGCATATTTGCTGGCGCGCTTCTGTGCACAAAAATTGAGCTTGCGCTCAGGGTTGCCCTGTTAAGCGTTGGCACAGCCATAATTGTTGTGACATTGGTACTTATGCTGCTTGGCGCACCATTTGGCATGGTAGTTGGTACCGGTATGTGAAAATGTCAACAGCAGTTGAGCTTGAGCCATTAATACAGCAGAAAAAACCTTTATCTGCAGGAATAGCTGTTGTGATTGTTCTTGTGATACTTCTCCCCTCAGTTATTTTAAGTATGGTGCTTTATGTTTGGGTGAGTGGGTTTATGGACATGGGTGAAGGAGAAGTAGGAGTAGAAGTAGTTGATGGATTCCACGCACTTTCCATGAGTACATGGAGTAAAACCGCAGGCATAAGTGCATCAGCAACAGTGATAGCAACAAGTCCGAGCTCTGGCATAGAATGGGGTGATATAATATGGCATCTCTGCAACGCTTCAACAGGTACTGTGGACACAGGAGCAGTTTTCAGTTATACAGATGTTGACAATGATGATTATCTTGAGGCAGGTGATACTGTAATGGTTACTGCTTCTACAGGTGGTACATACAAGGTAAACGCTGTTATATATGAAAGTGGAAGCTTGATATATCAAAGTGTATCGTTTACAATATAAACTCTCATAAGACTTTTATTCTTGCATCCCTATTCTTTTTTATGAAACTTGTAACGAAATGGTTTGGTGTGTTTCTTGTAAATTAAGATAAGATAGTTAAATATGAGTTGTTCCCAAAAAATAGTAGTCAAATCGCAGAAAGGTTAAAAAAAATAAACGATGAAAAAATTCTGGATGAAGAAAAAAAACTTGCAAAGGACTTGAAAGTTGAGAAAGGGGAGGCAGATGTTGATTGCTCTGATTACGGCTTCACCCCTGATTTACTGCATGACGCAACCATAGGACTTGGTAAAATGCTTTCCATGGAAATACCTGAGGACAGATGTATTATCCAGACAGTAAACGCGATTGATGAAACAAATAAGGCGATAAATATTATAACTGAGAGGTTCGTAGAATGGCACTCATACCATTTCCTAGAGGAAAAAAAAGAAAAGGATTTTGGGGAAATTATTGCAAAATACGATAGTAGCGGCAAAACAAATCCTGAAACCGAACCGCTGAAGGATGTAGCAAGCTCAATACTGGCTCTTCAGAAAACAAAAAACAGATTAGAAAAATATGT
>Ga0210031_1002820_pt1 | contig 10324 bp, 8 predicted proteins | sample CryGeyCG2014_080_FD_185455 | JGI IMG/M metagenome (GOLD analysis project Ga0210031, IMG submission 185455) | Groundwater microbial communities from aquifer - Crystal Geyser CG03_land_8/20/14_0.80 (SPAdes) (version 2) | ecosystem: Environmental > Aquatic > Deep subsurface > Groundwater | place... | reverse complement strand
AAGTTCGTAATACTTGAAAAACCCGCCGCCTTCCCAATTTACATCTTTACTTAAGTGGGGTTTCCGCAATACTGGGCTATGAATGGCTTTGAACTCCTTATCGCCGCTCAACACTAATTTCATCCTTCCCAAAAGACCGATTTTTTTGATTATTACTTTTGTCACCTTATCGGTTTCTGAAATTACCTTAACTATTGCAGGATTGTCCAATCCAATTTTTTCATCATCCTCATCTTCGGCTTCGTTTGCGGATTTTTTTATTTCGGTTTCGTCTAAGTAAATTTCCTTAAAATAATCCCCCATTTCAATTCCAACCCATTTTCGGTTGAGCTTTTGTGCGACAGCGCAAGTTGTGCCACTGCCTGCAAAAAAGTCAAATACAAACCCCCCAATTTCTGACGAAGTTTGAATTATCCTTCTAAGTAAATTCTCTGGTTTTTGGTTGCTTACAAAGGATAAACTTTCCGTTATTCGTGGCTCACTATATTGAAATGAGTAAATGTCATTCCAAATCGTTCCCTTAGCTTTTACCTTTATATTGACCCCTTGCTTGATGTATTTACCGCCCTTCCATTTTTCGATAAAAATTTCATTTGCCTTTTTTCCAATAAAATCTAACCAACCGATCGAATTTTTTTTATCCAGTGCTTCAAATGCCTTATAAAATATGTTTTGGTCTGTTTTGGTATAGTAATGAATAAAATCAGCTTGCCTAATCCAATTCAGCGCTTGGGATTTGAAGCCAGAGATATTTTCGCCAGTGTTCCAAGTTATTTTTGCCTTAAAATTCTCTGGACCTAAAACCTTATCTAATAAAATCTTCGAGTAATGTTCTGCAAGATGATCGAGATGTAAATAGAGATTGCCTTTGTTACTGAGTAATAACTTAGCAAGTTCCAACCGGTCATTCATCAATGATAACCATGTAGAATCTTGAAAATTGTCCAGAAAAATGAAGTCATTTCCAGTATTAAATGGTGGGTCTAAGTAAATTGCCTGTCCATGCCCCTTAAATTTTGCTAAAATTGTGGTTAATGCCTGATAGTTTTCGCTTTTTATAAGCCAGCCGTCTAAAGATTTATCCAAGTCCTTAAATTGGCCCAAAATCTCAAGCTCTAAATCCTTGAAATATTTCGTATCAATTGGCGATTTCGGATTATCTTTGTCTATTCCTAATTCTTTCCATTCCTTAACTTGCTGGGGATAGTTTTTGTGCTTTTTGATTTTTTCAGCCAGTTTCTTGTCAGCGATTCTGTCCAGCGTAATCACATAGTTTGAGTTTTTGACAAACTTCGGCTTGTTCCAAATTTTTACCAGCTCGTCTTCAAACTGCGAGATAAAGTCAATAATTTTGAAAGCGATGTCTTTGAGGATTTGCAGTTGATTAACCCTATCCGCGCCCCACTCTTTGGCACCTTCCCAGAAATACTGATAGCTCCAGAGTTTAAACTGCTCCTGCAAAAATGCTTTAGCGTTTTTGTTGATAAAGAAATCAACCTCGCTTTGCTTCTCAAAAACTCTAAAGGCACGCTCCAATTGTTCTTCGGTAATCGCTATGCCCTTCCTCTTTATGGCTTTTAGTATCTCGTCTTGTTTTGTTTTTGTGCCTCTTTCTGAATAGGACACGCCAAAGACAATTATTCCGTCTTCGCGGACTTTGTTTAACTCAAAAACAAGAGACCGCTTTTCATTTGCTTTTTTGTTTTCTATTTTTGAAGCATCAAAATAGAATTTAAATCCGCCTGCCTGCGCCGAGGCTTCGGCAGGCAGGTCAAACTCTACCGGCAAGCTCCGGAAAATCCGGTCAGTTTTGACATAATAAAGCATCTGCGTTTTCCAAAAAAGGATAACATCTTTTTCGTCAGTGTATACCTTTTCGTAGATATTGTTGTGAAATGGAGTTGAATTAAAATAAATTGACCCGCTTTCGGTGAAATAACGACTGAAAAAATAATACAATTTATCAAAAAGCTCTTCCCTGAATCTCGGATATTTTTCCAGTGCTTTGTCAATATCATTTTTGAGTAGTTTTTCAATCTGTGAATAATAACTGGATTTTATCCGCATTAAATTGATAAACCCGCCTTCGCCCTCAATCTTAGCACCGATAAATACATTTTGAAGTGTTTTATAAAATTTTTCTTCTTTTCCCCTTAATTCGTTATTGTTATTAGACATAACACTCTCCTCAATTTGCTGTTATTGATAAGTGTTCATATATTTCGGGTTCAATGAATTGAACCCCTACAGTGTCGAGTCCCAAAGGGATCCCTTCGGGACAAGCTCGACAACTACATTTGGATTCCTGCTTACATACTGCAGGAATGACAGAAGAAATTGTCATTCCTGCAATGCCCCCTCACTGTCATTTCCGATTACTAACCTCGGGAATGACAAAATACCCTGTCTACTAACGTAGACACCCCTTTATGAAAGGGGAATGAGAGAGATTGCCACGCCCTTCGGGCTCGCAATGACAGGCAATTAGACATAATTTTAAATCATTAGCCAAAATTTAAATGGCATTCTGATAATTTTATCGCTGAGCAGTTCCAGATTGCCTTGATGACTAATTACAATTCCGTAAGAATAGCCGTCAATTATTTTACTGGTGCTTTTTATTTGTTTTATTCCATCGTTTTCCTTCCCAAACCCAACCTCAACAATGATTTTTTTATCTTTTCCGAGGCGTAAAACAAAGTCAGCGCCACCGGATGAAGAATCATACATTACTTCAATTCCTCCGTAATTTTTTGCCTTTTTCCGAAAATCCTTGCTGAAAATCAAGGCCAAATAATCCTCCAAAATTTTTCCTTTAACCTCGGGAGGCAAAATACCATTCAAAATACTTACTCTTAAAGACGGAGAAATAAACAAAAACTTTATTGGTTTTCTTACCCTTACAAATTTCTGGCCGTAGCTTTTTATCTCAACCAAAATTCCACTCTGAACTAAAGAGTCAAGAACTCCTCTAATTGGTCTATAATCCAACTTTAAAGTACGGCATAGTTTATCAATATCAGTACTATCGGAACTCGCGATTAAATATAATAAATCTTTTATTTTTGAAATCGTCCCCGAACTGAATTTTCTCATATCGAGCAAATCCTTGGTTATAAACTTGTCAATCACTCCGGAAACCAATTCAAAGACGATGGATTTTTTATTCTTTAACCTTAAAACAAACGGGAAACCGCCAAAATATAAATAATCTTGTTCAGCATCCCGTGGCAGATTGCCAAAATATCTGGAAACTTCTATTTGCCGATTTTTACAAAATCCAAATAATTCTTTGGCATCTCTACTGGCTAAAATCGCTTCAAGAAAGCTGTCCGATAATCCTTTTTGAGGATAGATATTATTTTTTAATATTGCGTATTCACTAAATTTAAGAGGATATAATTCTTCTGAAAGCGACCTTCTTGATAAATCCGGGTTTAATTTTATTTTCAAAGCAGAAGAACCGGTAGCGATAATCAAAATATTTTTGTGGCTTTTGGTTGCGTCAAAAACATTTTTCAAAAACAGTCCCCACCTTTCATCGTAATGGACTTCGTCTAAAAGAATCAGCAGTTTTTTCTTTAAATCAACAAACCTGACACCATTTCTTTCCTGGTAATAATTAAAAAAGTCGTTCAAACTTATGCTTTCGCTAGCCAAACGGCTAACATCTAAATAGATTTTGTCGTAATTCTGTCCGATAATCTCTTCATACTTTGATTTTTCAGAGGAAGCAATAAACTTCTGCGCATAGTAAAGCTGCGCCAAAAGAGTGGTTTTCCCAACGCCTCTTATACCTGAAAGAAGGTTTATTTTTTCTATCTCCTCCAATCTATTGCTCGTGAATCTTTCTAAAAGTGTCAAATAATAAGAAAAAATATACCTTGTTGGATTAGGCCTTCTCTCTTCATCATAAATATAGCCGGAAAACAGCTGGTCTATCTCTGTAATCCAGAGATTATAGAAGTTCTCTATTTTTTCTCTATTCGCCATATATTTCAATTGTATTTCAATCCAATCAAAATGTCAAGTTCAATTGTATTTCAATCCAATCAAAACCCTACATTGTCGAGTGATCCCTGCTTCCGCAGGGACGACCACTGCAGCATAGATTCCTGCTTCCGCAGGAATGACAGAAGAGAGATTGCCACCCCCCACTTCTTGCTTTCGCAAGAAAGCAGTGGGGGTTGCAATGACCGGCAAGTTGCAAAGTGATTGTTAGGACTACACATAGGTTTCGCGCAAGTTTTCCTTAAGGACGGAAGAGTCAATATTATTCAATTTCCCCAAAAGAAGAAGTTTGATGTTCTTTGCTTCGGCTTCTTTGGCCAAGAGATAAGCAATTAAAGGTTCTATTCCAAAAGTATAAGTCTTTGCTTTTTTAAGGTAGTCAGTTAAAAGATTATCCGTTGATTTCTCCAAATCCTCAAGATTTAAACGCGGATAAAAGAGAAGAATCTTCTTCTCTACAACGCTCTTTTCCTCTTGAAAGAGTTCTTTTCTCAATCTTCCTCCCTCAACAAATATTTCCGAAAAATTTTCTTCCCCGGCAGTGGCCGGAAAAGAAAAGAAATTTTCAAGATTAAGAAAATCAATTGCCATCTTAAAAAAATTCTCTAAAAAAGGACTCTTTATTTCCCTGGTTTTATTGAGGAGAAGTTTCCACATTTCCTTTTCCAAAAACTGCTCTAATTCCCTGGCATTCCCTTTCTGAGAGAAAGAAATGCTTTTGCGCGCAATTTCCCTGAAATAAAGCGGGAGGCGGAGAAAAGTCTGGTGATGAATTGCCTCTTCCAAAAGGGAGGGTGAAATTGCGCCTATTGGAGAAAAATCTGCTGAAATGGAAGAGTCAATCTCTTTTTTGAAGAGGAGTTTCAGATTATGAAGATCATCTTTTAACCGAAGAATAACGCTAAGAGAAGGATTTTCCAAAAGTTTACCGATTAAGTCATAGGTTGCTTGCCTTTCATTGCTCAGGAGAGAAAACAATTGCTCTTCTTTAACCACCGGCTCTCTAAAATATGTCGTTTCGCTAATTGCCTCTAAAGAGATTAAAGCCGCCTTCTCCAAACGAGATTTGGGGAAGAAGCTTTTTTCTAATACCCTGATTTTACCCACCGCATAAGCATAGGATTCCATTTTTTTACTTTAACCACGACCCCGTATTAAATACGGGGTAATCTAATTAAAAATTTAAAATCTAAAATATTTATTCTTTTTCTATTGCTCTTTAATAATTCGTGCAATTCGAGAAATTCGTGGTTATTATTCAAAAAGAAGTTTGCTTAACTTGAGGTCCAGATTTTCCTTTTCCGCTTTAATCATCTCTTGCAAACTTGCATTAATTTCAATCTTCCCTTGCTTCAAAATAAAGCCATGCTCAATACCGGAGGAAAAAGAATCTAATTTCAGACTAACTCCTTGATCTCCTAATTTCTGATTGACTTTTTTAATAAAATTTTCGGTTATTTTCTCTTGATCATTGGCGGCTATTATAACTTTATATTCTCCTTTTTCCACCAGTTGCACTAATTTCTTTTCAATAAAGTCCTGATAGAAAGGAGCAGAAAGAGAGGCGAGCTCAACGGCTGCTTTCTGATAAACAGTTTCCAAAATCTCCTGTTTTCTGGCTAATAGTTTCTTTCTTCCCTCAATCTGGAGAAGCGCTTCTTTTCCCTTGCTCTCCTGCTTTATTCTGGCGGATTCCTGCTCAATAATCTTTTTTTTAGCCGCTTCCTTTTTTGCTTTTGCCAGGGAGAGGATTTCCTGTGCTTTTTTCTCTGCGGCCAAAATAATCTCTGCTGATTTTTTCTCCGCATCATCACGAATCTTTTCTAATAATTTCTCTAAGCTCATTGAATTAATGGGACGCAGAGTTGCTGTCAGTAATTTCAGGGAAGTTAATCTTCCCGCATAGTTGCTGTCAGTAATTTCAAGAAGTTAATCTTCTCGCATATTACTACTGAAGTAAGCAGATAGATTAGTAGCGCAATTCCCTACTGAAGAGAGATGATAGTCCAGTAGCGGAATTTTCGCAGATAACTTCAGGATAAAAACATACTAAGTCCTTCTGAGTCCTTTGTCAGTCATTCTGACCCCCACTTCTTGCTGTTCTCCCCCACTTCTTGCTTTCGCAAGAAAGCAGTGGGGATGAAGCAAGAAAGCAGTGGGGGGAAGAATCTCAATCCTTAAGAACGAGATGCTTCATTGCCATTCAGCATGACCTATAACATTTAGGGTGACATATTGTGTTTAATCCTGTAAATCTGCGTTTATCTGCGTCCAAATTTTAGTTTTTTTATAATTTCACTCCTTGCAGTAGAAATATTGACGTCACCAGGCCCAATACCGCATAAGTCTCCACCAAAGCCGCATAAATCAGCGCCCGCATCGCCGCCGCTGGCTGTTTTGCCACCACGCCAATCCCGGCCGCACAAACCTTCCCCTGGTGGATTCCCGAAGCAAAACCGGTAATAGCAATAGGCAAACAGGCTCCGAAAATCTGCCACCCTTGAGCCACCGAGAGAGAAATAATGTTTGCCCCCAAAAGACCTAATTTCATAATAACCAGAAAACTAACCAGGAATCCATAGAATCCCTGGGTTCCGGGAAGAGCAACCAAAAGAAGCATCGACCCGAATTTTTCCGGCTCTTCGGAAAGAACCCCGTTAGCCGACTGACCGGCATAGCCAATGCCAATAGAGGAACCTGCTCCGGCGAAACCAATAGCAAAGGCTGCTCCCGCCATCGCAATCGCTAATCCTAACATATCCATTTTTACCCCCAGTTATTTTTACCCACAACATTCTTTTATCCACGAATACACACGAATAAGAACTGACAGTGCAACTGTCATTGCGAGCGAATGATAATGAGCGTGGCAATCCCTCACTTCTATGAAAAAGATGAGATTGCCACGTCGCTATCGCTCCTCGCAACGACTTCGTCGGATTGCTTCGGTCTATGACCTCGCAATGACTACTCTTGTATTATTCTTTAATTCTATTCTTTTCAGTGTTCATTCGTGTTAATTCGTGGTTGCAATTTATGAGAATCTTTTAATTAATGCCGGAACAACCTCAAAAAGGTCGCCGACGATACCGTAATTTGCTACCTTAAAGATCGGAGCGTCAGCATCCTTATTAATGGCAATAATAGTATCGGAAGTTTGCATTCCGGCTAAATGTTGAATAGCCCCGGAAATTCCGCAGGCAATATAAATCCGCGGCCTTACCGTCTTGCCGGTTTGGCCGACCTGGTGGGCATAAGGAATCCATCCGGCATCCACCGCGGCCCGGGAAGAGCCAACCACCCCTCCTAAAACCCTGGCTAAATCAGAGATGAGAGAAAAATTCTTCGCTTCCCCCAGACCCCTGCCGCCAGAGACAATAATCTCGCTATCTGCAAGGTCAATATTCTCCTCTTTGTTTTCTATAATCTCAAGCAAATCCACCCTTGATTCCCCTAAATCTTTTGGGAAGGGAATCTTTATTATCCCCCCCTCCTTAATCCTCCCCCTTGAGGGGGGGTGCTGGTGCGAGGAGTAAGGAGCACCGTTTAGCACGCCTGCCGAGTCGGTGAGGCAGGCCGGGGGAGATAGGTGGGGGTGTAACTCGGTTGCCTCTTCAAAGGTTTTTGGCCGGACCGTGGACATCTGGGGGCGGTAGTTTTCGCAGATAATCGTGGCCAAAAGGTTGCCTCCAAACGTTGGTCTGGTTTGCTCAAGCAATTTTGTTTTTGGGTTAATCGCCAGTCCCGTGCAATCCGCAGTTAAGCCGGTATGAACTCTTGCCGCAACTCTCGGGGCAAAGGAGCGGCCCTGGCAGGTAGCAGGAATCAAAAGAATCTCCGGTTTATATTGATTCACTAAAGCAGTAAGCAAACCAACATAGACGTCATCCTGAAAATTTTCTAAACCAGGCTCATCAACCGCATAAACAGAGTCTGCTCCTCGCTTTAACAATTCCCGGGAATTACTCTCCGTCTGAGAGCCAAAGAGCACCGCCGAGAGGCTCTCTCCCAGAGAAGTCGCTAATTTTCTTCCTTCCCCTAAAAGTTCAAAGGAAACTTTAGCCAGTTTTCCTCTTCTGTTTTCCGCAAAAACCCAGACTCCTTTATAGACAGACAGGTCTTTTCTGGCCACCTCCCCCTCTTCTAAGAGAATAGCATTTTTTGGACAGATATCGACACAAACCCCGCAGAAATTGCAATTCTCCTTAATTCTTGCTTTCTTATCAACAACTTCAATTGCCCCAAAAGGGCAGCTTTCAACGCAAACTCCGCAACCATTACATTTTTCTTCCAGAATCTTGATCTTCATTCTTAGTTTCTTCTAATTATGTAATAGAATAACACAGAAAAAGCTTCTTTAGCAAATCGTTATATTAAGATATTGCCAAAGTACGGTTTTTAGATTATAATAGAAACTACTCAATAATTGGGGGATTATAGACTATTGCCATGTCTAAGGCGCTGGTTATAGTTGCTCATCCGGATGATGAGACAATCTGGATGGGAGGGACTATTTTAAGAAATAAATCATGGAACTGGGTTATCTTTTCTTTATCCAGAAAAGATGACCCTGACCGAGCTCCAAAATTTATTAAAACCTGCTCCAGGTACGGAGCCCAGCCGATTATTGCCGACCTCGAAGATAACGAGTTAAAACCAGTTTCTACCGAAGAAATAGTGTCAAAAATAAAGGAAAACCTAAAGATTTTTGATTATGACTATATCTACACCCATGGAGAAAATGGCGAATACGGGCATCTACGCCACCAGGAAATTCACCAAGCGGTAAGGTTTATGGTTGTTTCAGGTGGACTGAAATGCCGGAAACTGTTTTATTACTCCTACGAGCCTGGGGGAAAAAGTGTTCCTGGAATACTTGAATTGAAAATACCTTTGCCCAAAAAAAATTCTGATTCCTACACCCTGTTAAATAATGAGGAATTTAAAGCCAAGATACAATTAATCGCGGAATACGGCTTTAAACCTAAAAGTTTTGAAAGATTAAGCTGCAGCAGAAAGGAAGCATTTAATCTGCACTAAACTAAGGTGAAAATATTACTTCTTTACCCGTATCCTCCGGAACCGGACGGCATCAGTCTTCAAGGATATTATTTATCTAAAGGACTCAAAGAGAATGGCGCAAACGTAGTTTCCTGTGAACGAAAGAACAGCCTTGAAAAGGATTGGCAGTATGAGAGTTTCAAACCCGACATAACAATCGGTGTTGGATTCTGGGGCGACACTCCGGATTTAATATTGGATCCCTTGAAGCACGGAATTCAACCGGTTCCCTGGTTGAACGCCGACGGATGGATTGCTAATTATCAGGATATTCTTAATTCCCTCCCCTTAATCACGGTCCCCAGTAACTGGGTAAAATCCACTTACATCAGAGATGGAATCAAGGGAGATAACATAAGAATATTGCACATTGGCTACGATCCGGATATTTTCTATCCCCTTCCTGAGGATGACCTAAAAATTCTAAAAATAAGGGAGCTCCTGGGAATACGTAAGGATGAAATTATGATTTTAACCGCGGGCGGAGATGCGACCAGCAAGGGTGCCCAGGAAATGTTGCAGGCGCTTTCAAAAATAGACCAAGAATTTCCTAAATGGAAGTACGTCCTCAAGATTATGGTAAGTTACTCTTCTCGCAACCATGGCAAAGAAGAAAGAAAACTTATCCATGACCTGAACCTTGATAAAAATAAAATAGTTTATTTGGAAGGAAAATACTCCCCTGAATTTATAGCGCAACTTATCAGGGCATGCGATATCTATGCCGCACCTTCGCGACTGGAAAGTTTCGGAATGCTTCAACTGGAGGCACAAGCATGCGGTAAGCCGGTCATTTCAATCAACGTCGGAGGTCCAAAGGATACCATCATCCACAATGAAACAGGATTTCTGGTTGATGTCGCAAGTGAAATAAAATTAACCCAGGAGTGGGTATATCAACGTATGGGGTTTGATAAAAAACATCTGATTAAGTTTTCTGAGCCAAAAACCTTCGCCTACCGGGCCAATATAGAACAACTCACGAATTATACAAGAATGTTATTAAGCGACAAATCTATTCGGGAGAAAATAGGAAGAGCAGCGGCAGAACACGTCAGGAAGAACTTCAATTACAGGCTCATTGCCGAAAAAATGCTTAAGTTGATAAATTCCTGCGTTTAAATAGAACTTAACCACAAAGCCACCAAGACTCAAAGAGCACCAAGAAAAACTAAAATAGCAACCACGAATTACGCGAATTAATCGAATTCAAAAAACAATAATAAAGATTCTCTGACCGGAGATTTGTCAG
>Ga0210031_1002819_pt1 | contig 10326 bp, 10 predicted proteins | sample CryGeyCG2014_080_FD_185455 | JGI IMG/M metagenome (GOLD analysis project Ga0210031, IMG submission 185455) | Groundwater microbial communities from aquifer - Crystal Geyser CG03_land_8/20/14_0.80 (SPAdes) (version 2) | ecosystem: Environmental > Aquatic > Deep subsurface > Groundwater | place... | reverse complement strand
CGCGTATCTGCTCGTCCTTCAGCATGAGACTGCTGTTGAGTTTTTCGTTTTCTTTTTTGAGAGTTCTTATCACTCTCACCGCCCGGTCTATATCCTCATAAAGTCTTCTTAGATCGTCTTTCATTGTCTTTAATTCTATTTAATTTCCTTCCCCGTTGTCAATGCCGGGAGTTGAACCCGCCACGGCGGGTGAAACATTTCGTGACTTATTGTTAAAAAGAATGGAAGCCATTCTCGTTAATGCGAAAATGAAAAATCCGGCGGCAAAAGCCATCAGGGGCACGGATGATGCCGCGAACCTTATATCGACGGAAGGTTTGCCCACCACATTCAGATTAAGAATATAAGCGTGCGGAAATATAAAAAGAAGACCCCAGAAAAGAAGCTCCCTGCCTTTTTTTGAAAACGGCATCATCAGAAGCCCCGCCCAGAACGGATAGATTAAAAATGAGAGGTCATAAAAAAACCTCAGCATGTGCCTCGCGGCCCTGGTGAAAGTTTTGTAATAACCTTTTACGAACCTGACGACGATGCGGCCGGGGTTTCTGCCGGAAAAAACATACTGGAAGACCGAGACATTCCTGCCGTCATAGGGTTTCGCGAGCGTCTCTTCGGGAGAACGGAAGCCCCCCTCACCGGCGTGCTCATGAGAATCCCAGAATCTGGCGTGATTGTTCAAAACAAGAAAAAAAGCGCCGCAAGCCCGGCGGCAGGATATAAAAAATGGAGCCGCCAGAAGCAGCGCGGCAAAAAGGGCGGCGCCGCTTTTCCGAAGAGCGGGCAGAGGATTTCTTCTCTCTGAAAAAACATAGAAAGCGAAGCCGCCAATCACAACGGCCAGGGATTCCATTCTCGTAAGAATGAGGGCAGAGGCCGTCATCGCCGCGGCAACGACGGAATAAACGCTATTCATCCCCCTGAGCATCAGATAAGCGAAAAGCAGCAAAAGCAAAAGATAGAGTTCCAGGCGGTGCGCCCTGATGTGACTGAAATACATATATGGTATGACGAGATAGAAAAGCCCTCCCGCGAGAGCGGGTATATTTCCAAGCTCACGACTGAGAATAAGAAAGAGCATAACGGCAGACAAAGAAAATGCCATCGCCGCGGCCAGTCTCATTCCGGTTTTGGCTTCTTTGAAGGGAGCGGCGGCGCATTTCACCCACAGAATCCAGAAAGGCTCACGGGCGGAGGCAGCATAAAAATTTTTCATGGCTGCCGCCTGCAGAGCGAAACCTCCGGCGTCACCCCTGAGCGGCTCGCCGTTGTTGGCGGCTATGACAGAGAATCTGACATACAAAGACAGTATCAGCGCCGCGATAAATAAAACCGTGTAAAACCAGGCTTGATTGAAAGGTTTGTTCCGGAAAAAAACCAATTACTTTTGCCGCAGCTCGGCGCCGAAAGCCTCAGCCAGAGCCTTTAATATTCTATCCAGTTGAGCGTCAATGTCACTGTGAATAAGAGTCTCACGGCCCCGGAAAAAAAGCCTGAAACTCATGCTCTTTTTTCCTTTTTCCACTTGGGCGCCCCGGTACAGGTCTATGAGAACGGCTTTCTCAAGTGTCTCAACCCCAAGGGATAATATCTTCTTCTCCACCTCGGTAAATCTGACATCTTCCTTTATCACGATAGACAAATCCCTCAGCGACGCCGGCACCGTCGGAGGCGCCGAGTATTTTTTAGCGGGAGAAGAAATGTTCCTGAAATAAAACTCAAAATAAATGATGGGAGATGTGAGAAAATCCTTCTTTATGTCAAAGGAATTGAGAGCTTTATCCGTCACCTCTCCTATCAGGAAAAGCGGTTTTTCCCCTCCCTTAAACACAAAGGCGTTCTCAAGAAAAGGCGCGTTGACTCTCTCACTGACGGACGCGCGCCCGGCGAGGCACTCCAGCACACCCTTCACATAAAAAAAATCCGCGGGCACGCTATTATAATGGCTCAACGGCGAGACACTGCCCGTGGCCGCTCCCGCGAGCATCTCCTCTTCAACATACCGGCCCGCGTTATTCCTGAAAACCGAACCGCTCTCAAATATTTTTACATCGGTGATACCGCGGAATATGTTGTGCCTGACCACATCCGCAAGATTTACGAAAAGCGTAGGGCGCGCCACTCCCATATCGGCTGAAACAGGATTCTTTATTTTTATGACTTCCGGATAATTCTGAAAGAGGCGGCTCTCCGAAATCATGTCCGGAGTTATAACCTCGCTGAAGCCGGCGGACACGAAAGTGCTCATCAGTTCTTCCCTAACTCTCACCGAATCGGGCAAACCGTACGGGGGACGGCGAAGCTGGGGAAACTTCGGCGGAATAGCGTCATAACCTATTGACCTGACGGCCTCCTCAACCATGTCTTCTTCTATCCTGAGATCGTTCCTCCATGAATACGGAAGGATTTTGACCGAGCCGTCTTCCGCACTCTGCACATCCCCGGCAAAAGAAAGGGCCTTGGCCAGATCTTCGGACGGCAGAGCAATTCCCAAAAGAGACCTCACATATTCTCTTCTGACCGTTATGGGCTGCTTCCCGGGCACACGGCCTTCATGAAAGAATTCTATCACTCTTCCCGATGCCGTCTCTCTAATGAGGGCAGCTGCTCTCATTAGCGCTTTTTTAACCATCAGAGGGTCCACGCCTCTTGAAAACCTCATTGAAGAGGGCGAGGTCAAAGCTGTGCGCCGGGCGCTCATGTATACAGCCCCTGGTTCAAAGCAGGCGCTTTCCAGAAACACTCTCGTTGTTGCGTTTGAAACGCCTGAATCAGCTCCGCCCATCACGCCGCCCAGAGCCACGGGCCTCGCGCCATCCCTTATAAGGCACAATCCCTCTTTGAGTCTGTGTTCTTTACCGTCAAGAAGAGCGATTTTTTCGCCCTCCGCGGAATCCGATATCCTTATTATCCCGCTTTGAATCTTGTCAGCGTCAAAAGCGTGAAGAGGCTGCCCCAGCTCAAAAAGTATCATATTGGTGATGTCAACGACATTGTTCTGGGGATTGAGGCCCATTGATAATATTTTGTTTTTTATCCAGTCCGGAGACGCCGCTATTTTCACACCCTCCATGAGACAGCCCGTATAAAAAGGACAGCTCCCGGACAACCTCTCAACCCTGAAACCCGAATTGCCGCCTTCCGCCTCTATATTTTCTATCACGGGAGTCCTGAGCGGCCTGTCGCCGAAAAAGCTTATTTCTCTGGCGATACCGAGAATGGAAAGACAATCGCCCCTGTCCGGCGTTATCTCAACTTCAACCATCTCGTCCTTCTGAAATGTCAGAGGCGTACCAAGCGGAAGTTCCTCTTTCAGGACCATGATGCCGGAAGAATCATCGCCCACGCCGAGCTCCTTTTCCGACACTATCATGCCGCAGGAAACATTGCCCTGTATTTTCCTCTTTGTTATCTTGATTCCGCCGGGCAGCTCCGCGCCCACGCGGGCGAAAGCCACAAATTGCCCCTTGTCCACATTGGGAGCGCCGCAGATCACCGAACAAAGCTCCTTGCCGTCGCTGACAAGACAGCTCTTGAGATGAGTGCCCGGTATCGGCGCGGCCTTGAGCACCTGCGCGGCCACAACGCCGTTGAATTTTTCTTTACTGCAGACGAGTTCGGCCTCAAAACCGGCCTTGAGCAGTATATTCTTCAGCTCGGCTCCTCCTGAAACATCCACAAAATCCCTGAGCCATTTAACCGGTATCAGCATATTGCCGTCTCCATTTTATTTGAACTGCTCCAGAAACCTCAAATCGTTATTGTAAAAATCTCTTATGTCCGCCAGGCCGTAATATATCATAGCTATCCTCTCTATCCCCATTCCGAAAGCGAAGCCCTGATATTTTTCCTCATAGCCGGAATTTCTGAAAACTTCCGGATGCACCATTCCGGCTCCCATGATCTCCATGAAGCCCCCATGACCGCAGGTTGAACAGCCGGAGCCGCCGCAGACCGGACAGCCCATATCCAGCTCAATGGAAGGTTCGGTGAATGGGAAATAACTCGGGCGGAACCTCACCCTGACATTGCCGAAAAGGCGGTGCACAAAAGCGCTCAGCACGCCCTTGAGGTCGGAAAGAGAGATATCTTTGTCCACCCAGAGCCCCTCTATTTGATGAAAGACCGGGAAATGCGAGGCGTCTATGGCGTCGTTCCTGAAACATTTTCCCGGCACGATCACAGCCAGAGGCGGCTTATTGTGTTTCATCACGCGCACCTGAACAGGCGAGGTGTGCGTTCGCAGAAGCAAATTGTCTTTGCCTTCAAGATAAAGAGTGTCGTGCATATCCCTTGAGGGATGAAATTCGGGCACATTGAGAGCCGTGAAATTGTGCCAGTCATCTTCCATCAGCGGCCCCTCCACGAGAGAGAAACCCATTGAGAAAAATATCTCCGTTATTTTATTCCTGATTATGCTCAGCGGATGACGCCCCCCGACGGAAAATGGTTTTCCGGGAAGAGTCTCGTCTATGTCCTCTTCGGCCGCGTGTCCTGAAAAACGCAGTGATATATCATTTATGTTTTTTTCTATTTCGTTTTTGAGCAGGTTAAGATCCTTGCCCACGCGGGGCCTTATGTCAGCGGGAAGTCCTGACACTTCCCTTAAAAGTCTTGAGACTTTGCCTTTACGGCCTATATAAACAACTCGGACATTTGTGAGCTGTTCGGCCGTTTTGATATCTTTAATCGTCTCAAAGAAATTTTTACGTATTCTTGATATTTCCGCATCGATGTGCATTTTGTTAACTCCTGAAAGGATAGTATCATCTTACGAAATCGGCTATTTTGCCGAATGTCTCAAAGTCGTTCGCCGCGATTTTATAGAGCATGGGCCGCGAAAGCGTCACATTCTTTTTTTTCAAAGCGTCAATGAACCTTGAATATTTAAAGCCCGTTTTTTCACAGGCTATTGAGAGATTCGTTATCCAGTGCGACCGGAATTCTCTTTTCTTCACCTTTCTGTCACGGGTGGCGTACATCATACTCTTTTCGAGATTCTCGTTCGCCTGCCTGTAATGATTTTTCTTGGCTCCCTTAAAGCCCTTCGCCAGCTTCAGAACCTTCTTATGCGATTTTCTTTTTGTAACGCCTCTTTTTACTCTAGCCATATCTTTTTCTCCTGATTACCAAAATTTTTCCAACTGAATGACAAACTATAACAAATGGATGCTCTGCTTGGCAAGTGTAGAAGGGACTTTCTATTTGACAATGAAAAGAATTAAGGACGTCCCCTTTTTATTGGCAAGTGTAGAAGGGACTTTCTATTTGACAATGAAAAGAATTAAGGACGTCCCCTTTTTAAGGACGTCCCCTTTTTCAAGGACGTCCCCTTTTTCTTTTTTTAAGCGGAATCGCGCCGGATGGCGCTGTCATTTTCTTTGACGCCTTTATTGCACCGGTTTCTCGACCATCCTCGCAGAAACAAATTTATGTAAAATGCTGGAAATCAGGGTCTGATAAGGCAAGCCCTCGCTTAATGCTCTGGTCTGAAGCCGTTCAAGATCTTTTGTGGAAATGCGTATATTAATCCTGCTATCTTTCCTGAAAGTTTCGCTGGCATATTTCGAGTAAGACTTAAATTTTGATTTTACCCCTTTTGCTGATTTCCATTCATTCCTATCGTAACTTTTCAGAACATCTTTCTCCTCTTTATTAAGAGCTTTCATCCCAATCCCCCTTTATTTCAAATATTTTTTTGTCGCCTTCCTGCTGGGTATAACCGTTTTGAGAAATATCACGCGATTATCCTCAACAAACGGTACCAGATAAACATATTTATCCATTTGCAGCACAAACATTTTCTGGTTTTTATATGTCTCCCTTTTGGTATTTTCAATAATATCCAAAAGACCGCCTTTTTCAATATAAAAAACCACTTGCTCGAACGAAATATTTCTCTTTTCAATAAGCCATTTGTTTTTCTCGGGATTCCAATCGAAATACTTCATGCCATACTTGTATCACATAGTGTGCCGTTTGTCAACAGCAGGCGCGGTGCTTTATTTAAAATGAGAAAATATGTTTATTCGCGCAAAGAACGCGGGTGGATGAAAGATTGTTATTGGGTTCGCTGTGTTTTTCTTGGGTAATCGCGGCGGGGACGGGGACCGCGTCCCTCGGCGCTTCCGCCTGACGCGCGGCGCTGTCTTGAACCGGAGTCTCCGGCCTGCGCGTCCGAGCCCGGAAAAGCGACGGGATTGATTCCGTATTTCTCGCTGACTTCTTTGAGAATCTCCTTATCAGAGCGCGTGATAAGGGATATGGCCGTGCCTTCCTTGCCCAGTCTCGCCGTGCGGCCGGTGCGGTGCACATAGCTCTCCGAGGTCTTGGGAAAATCGTAATTGATTATGTGCGAAACGCTCCTGACATCTATGCCCCGGGCCATCACATCGGTCGTGATTATGAATTTTATTTTCTTGGCGCGGAACTTGTCCATGATGCGCGTCCTGAGGTTCTGCTCCATGCCGCCGTGAAGATAATCCGCGCCGCTGAATTTATCCTGCAGCGATTTGTAGAGGCTCTTCACGCGGGTGCGCGTGTTGCAGAAGACGATGGCCTGCGCTATCTCTTTCTGCGCCAGAAGCATGGAAAGCTGCCTGTCCTTGGCGCGGCTGTCCGTATGAATAACATAATGAGTGAGGCTGGACGGCCCCGACTGGTCAACATTGAGTTTGATATGGACGGCATCTTTCATGTATTTGCCGGCGAGGCGCTTTATGGGCGGCGGCATCGTCGCCGAAAAAAGAAGCGTCTGATGTTTCTGCACTATACAGCTCTTTATGAAATCAACATCCTCTATGAAGCCTATCTTCAGCATCTCGTCGGCCTCGTCTATGACCATTGTTTTCAGGTTTTCCAGCGTGAGATAATGGTTGTAAATAATGTCAATGAGGCGGCCCGGCGTGGCCACAAGTATCTGAACGCCCGATCTCAGTTTTGCCAGATGTATGCCCTTGTTGAAGCCCCCGTATATCACAAAAGGCGTCACACCGTAAGGCGTGCCGAAGGAACTGACCTCGTCAAGATACTGCAGAGCCAGCTCGCGGGTCGGGGTGAGGATGAGCGTCTGTATGTCATTTATGCTCTTGTCCACCTGCTGGACGAGAGGGATAGCGCAGGCCGCGGTTTTACCCGACCCCGTTTCCGCCTGCCCTATCAAATCTTTACCGTCAAGAATCAGAGGTATGGTCTGCTTCTGTATGGGCGTGGGATGCTCAAAACCTTTTGTTTTGAGTATTGCGGCCAGCTCGTCGTTAATACCCAAATCCGTGAAATTTTCTTCAATCATTTTTTACTCCGTTACTTTAACTTTAATTTTCACCTTTGGCAAATCAGTATATGATGTGTTTTTCAGATGTGTCAAAATATATCTCTTTACAAATTTTCATTCAATCTAATGGTGACCCTATCAAATAATCCCGCCAATTGCAATGTTAAAAAGGGGGGGTCTTCGTGTAAGTGAGTGGGTAAAAAATGACGTTTTATCGATATAAAAATGGCAATAAAAACTGAGTTACAAAAGGTAAGGGGTAAAAGTTATGATATTTGAATGGAAAAAAATAGACGCCTGCTGGATGAATATCGGTTCCCCGGGTATCGTCCAAGGGCAAAACTACAGGGGATATTTGGAGACCCGAAGGCCAGGGTAATAAAACTTGCGAGGACAAGGAAAACGACGGAATGTGGAATATGCGGGACCAGACACAGGAGTTATTATGACAGGAAAGAGCGCAAGATCCGGGACCTATCCTGCGGAGATGCCCGGATTTATTTGGCGACGGAAATCCGGCGCGTGAGATGCCGGAAATGCGGGACAGTGAAAAGAGAAAAGGTGGATTGGCTGGCAAAGAATCCCTTTTACACGAAGAGGTTTGCGTATTATGTGGGCAGGAAATGCCGGAGCATGACTATCCAGGATGTGGCGAAGGAATTGAGGCTGGACTGGCATACGGTAAAAACCCTGGAAAAGGAGTACATGGAGGAGCAGTTGCGGAGAAATCCGGTTCGGACCCCGAAAGTCATCGGAATAGACGAGATCTCGAAGAAAAAGGGGCATGTGTATCGGATAGTGGTAAGCGATTTGGAGCGGGAGCGACCAATCTGGTACGGCGGCACGGACAGGTCGGAAGAGAGCATGGACATGTTTTACCAATGGCTCGGCGAGAAGAAGGCAAAAAAGATTCGGCTATCTGTTATGGATATGTGGAAAGCGTTCGAGAAATCTACGAAAAAGAATGCCCCGCAATCGGCCATACTTTACGACAAATTTCATGTTATCCGACATTTGGGAAAGGCATTGGACAAGGTAAGAACGATGGAGTATGCCCGGCTGTCAGGGGAGGACAGGGCATACATCAAGGGCCAGAAATACACATTGCTGTCCAATCGGGAAAATCTAACGCTCGACGGAAGAAAGGCTTTGAGGAAGTTGCTCAAGGCAAACAGGAGGCTCAATACGGCGTATCTTCTCAAGGAGACCTTCGGGCAGTTATGGGACTATCAGACCGAAGGCTGGTCGCGCAGGTTTTTCGATAACTGGAAAGGAGCATTGAAATGGCAGAGGTTGAAACCGTATGAGGAATTTGTGGGAATGATAGAACGGCATTGGGATGGGATTGCGGCTTATAGCCGGCCGGAAAACAAAGTATCCCTGGGATTTGTTGAAGGGTTAAACAACAAAATCAGGGTGATACAAAGGCGGGCTTATGGTCTTCGAGATGATGAGTATATTCGGCTTAAGGTTCTGACTTGTATGCTGAAAGAGCTATAAGATGACCCACTCGTTTACGCGAAGACCCCCTTTTTTAGGCAATGCGAAACAGCCCGGAATGAAAAGAAAAGGCCTTTTTGCGGCGTTTCTGATCGGCCTGATATTCGGAATTGCTTTAGGCCCCTGCACTTTTGCTTATATGGCGCCTATGCTCGGGGTGGTATTCTCCGTCGCATCTAAAAACATTGTGTTTGCCGTCACTCTTGTTCTGGCGTATGCTGTAGGCCACTGTTCGGTTATTGTATTTGCGGGCACATTTTCGGAAATCATTCAGCATTATCTTGACTGGAACGAAAAATCAAATGGCGCGGCAATACTTAAAAAAATATGCGGAGTCCTGGTTGTCCTTGGCGGCGTATATATGTTGTTCTGTTGAGGAGGTTTTATGAGTGAAGAAAAAAGCGGGATCGGTTTTTTTGAGAAGTATTTAACACTCTGGGTCGTGCTTTGTATGGCGGCGGGAATTTTGATAGGGCAGTTTCTTCCGGCTGTTCCGGAATTTCTGGGGAAATTTGAATACGCGCGGGTCTCCATACCTATCGCGATTCTCATCTGGCTGATGATTTATCCGATGATGATGAAGGTGGATTTCGCCAGCATTAAGAATGTCGGTAAAAATCCGAAAGGGCTGTATGTCACCTGGGTGACCAACTGGCTGATAAAACCCTTTACCATGTATGGCATAGCCTGGTTTTTCTTTTATGTGGTTTTTAAATCATTGATCCCGCCGGACCTGGCGAAAGATTATCTTGCGGGAGCGATTCTCCTCGGCGCGGCGCCATGCACGGCCATGGTTTTTGTATGGAGCCATCTGACAAGAGGAAATCCCGCCTATACGGTCGTTCAGGTCGCCACAAATGACATCATCATACTTTTCGCTTTCACGCCCATCGTGGCCTTTCTGCTGGGCATAAGCGGCATCACCATTCCCTGGGACACACTTCTTTTATCCGTCGCGCTTTTCGTCGTCATACCTCTTGCCGGCGGCAGTTTCACCAGGCACAGGGTCATAAAACAGAAGGGCGAAGAGTATTTTAACACCAAATTCATTCCGAAATTCAATAATGTGACCATTACAGGATTACTGCTCACGCTGATAATCATTTTCTCTTTTCAGGGTGATGTCATCGTCAATAACCCGCTTCATATATTACTGATAGCGGTGCCGCTGACAATACAGACATTCCTGATATTTTTCATAGCGTATTTCGGGAGCAAAAAGCTGAAGCTGTGCCATAATATCGCCGCTCCGGCGGGTATGATAGGGGCGTCGAATTTTTTTGAGCTCTCGGTGGCTGTGGCGATCTCACTGTTCGGCCCCGCGTCTCCCGTGGCGCTGGCGACAATCGTCGGTGTGCTGGTGGAGGTGCCGGTGATGCTCACCCTCGTAAAGATAGCCAATAAGACAAAGCACTGGTTCCCGGCAGAAAAGGTCTGACGGGGTCATTCCCCTTTTTTTGTAAAAGGGGTGGCAGGCCGAAGGTCTGACGGGGTCATTCCCCTTTTTTTGTAAAAGGGGTGGCAGGCCGAAGGTCTGACGGGGTCATTCCCCTTTT
>Ga0210031_1002814_pt1 | contig 10338 bp, 11 predicted proteins | sample CryGeyCG2014_080_FD_185455 | JGI IMG/M metagenome (GOLD analysis project Ga0210031, IMG submission 185455) | Groundwater microbial communities from aquifer - Crystal Geyser CG03_land_8/20/14_0.80 (SPAdes) (version 2) | ecosystem: Environmental > Aquatic > Deep subsurface > Groundwater | place... | reverse complement strand
TAAAGTTGATCAAACTCTTCCTGGGGTAGGTTCATAGGATCCTCATAATCTTCGGCATGCGCATAGGGATCAATTCCATACAATATATCAATAGTGGATGTTTTTAAGATTGATTCTGCATGACCGCCAAAAGCAACACCGACCTCTACACCAATTTTCAATTTTTTTCTTTCGATGACTTTGCTAAACAAACCATAAGCCCTTCTCCATTCTGCTTCTGCTTCTTCGGCATGTTTCCTAATTTTTCCAGAAATAGTTATCATTACAATTCTTCCAGTTCTTTAATTACATACTGACACCATTTTTGATATGTTAATTGTTCTTTCCAAACCATCTCGGCTCTTTTACCCATTGAAAGCAAATCAGATTTAGTTGACGAATTCAATACGTTTGTAAAATCAGATACCGAGTTTGAATAAAAACTCACCTTGTCCCAATTTATAAATTTCTTGAACGGTCTTGTATCTATATCTCCAATTAAAAACGGCACAATCCCCAGTTGCATAGCTTCAAAGAAACGAAAAGAACTCCCGCCATACCCCCTCGGACACAATGCAATATATGATTCAAGCATTTTCCGAACAAAAAATCTTGCCCCGCGATTACCGTCATAAATGAAAAATTCTAGTCGCCCCTTGAGACTATCAGCCATTTGCTGCCGGACGGGATGCGTGAATAAACGGCCCACGAACGACGCTAAATATTTTTTATGGGGCGGGAAGAGAAGTTTACTGTGCGGTTTGCATAACAGGGGGATATCCATACCATCAACGGTCTTTCGCGAAGCCCAAAAGACAATGGTTTCGTGCAGGCTAACCAACGGCCCATCGTCATATTGGCAAATGGTAAAAGTTTTTCGTCCGTCCAAAATTACGCGATCCATTTCCTGTTGTAATTCAAGCAATCCATTTTTCCCGTAACCGTGGTTCAAATGCCATCGAGTCCAAAACGCAGGAAGATAGTGCCAATCAGACGCATCTGGCGATGACGAAATTAATTCCTTCTGCCCAGAGAGAAATCTGAAAAAATCTTGTTCAACTCCATAGTCACTATTATGTCCTGGGTATTTGAACGACTGATGCGCCGGACGATATGCTTGCTTGATTGGCAAAATATATACTTTCATTTGATTAAATCCGCAAATATATTACCAAATTCTGGCCTGTCATTAGGATCTGGTCTGTATTCCGACGGAATTGTTTCAGATTTACTTTGATTTCTACCATTAAAAAACACTTTTTTATAACCAACCATAAGAGCCATTTCTTGTAAAATATTCGGAGTCAATACATTTAGGTGAATATGTTTATTCCATTCGTCTAAATAAACGCCGGAAATTCCTCTTGAAAAATCAGAATGATTACTCATCGATACCAAAAGACTTGGGGTGTTTACACGATGTATTCCTCCCCTTTTAAGAACTCTTAAGGTTTCCGCAAGAAAGATAATCTGATCTCTCTGACTTAGGTGTTCAATAAAATCTTCATGAAATATGACATCAACAGAATTATCCGGGATGGGCAATTCTGTTTTTGTTATATCTATTGCATAAAAATCAGATAAATCACCTCGAATTTCTTGAGGGTAATATTTATCAGTATAATATTTCATGTAATTGTGATACGGTTCATACTTCAAATCTATATTAATCCAACCCTTCAGAATTCGCGGGCCACAACCAAAATGCAGTTTCAACGGTTTCTTCGATTGATACGTTGCCCTGAGCCTTTTCGCATCAACGCCTTCCACATCATTTTGCCTACTAGGCAAAAGCTGGCATACGCCGTTATATATTCTCTTCCAAAACATATAGGTCAGGTTTTTTGAGTTATTGTATAAGAAATACTCGGGGCAATCTTAACTTGTATTTTCTCCCTCCAGTGAACCCCGAGCGGCCTTGTTTTTTCGCTGACAATAACGGATAAACTGCTTGTTATGTCGAAAGTTTTAATAAAGGGTTGGTCTATTTGCAATTTAAAATCGTAAAAGCCTGGAATGAACGTATTGGGAGGAATAGTTATTAATGCGCGATATAAACCTTTTTGGTAACTTTTGAGCGATTGCTCATTGTCGGGCCTATCATCCTTTTCGCTTGAGAAAATATATGGGCTATTCTCCTTGTCAGTAACCATAAGACACAATAAAGCTTGAATGGGCGTATTTATTTCAAACTCTACGTTTACATTTATTTCCTTGTCTGCTAAAAAACCCGATTGGTTTCCTTGCTCACTATTTATCTCCACTCTTGTTATCACGGCTTCTTTAGAAAGATCATTTTTAAAAACATAACCAGTGATATTCTCTTTGTATATATCTTTGAGATAACTATTAATTACTAAATCCGTTTTTTCGTCTATTATCTTCCTGCCATTTCTTAATAATATGCACCTGCTGCAAAGAGTTCTTATGGAATCTAAATTATGGCTTACGAATAAGATCGTCCTCCCCTGTTTTTTAGTGATTTCTTCCATTTTGCCCAAACATTTTTTTTGAAATTCCGCATCTCCAACTGCCAGCACTTCATCAACAAGCAAAATATCCGGGTCCATATGAGCGGCAATGGCAAATGCCAAACGAACATACATACCTGACGAATAATATTTTACCGGCGTGTCCAGGAATTTTTCAATTCCGGAAAACGCGACAATTTCGTCCATTTTGCGTGTAATTTCTTTTTTCCCCATGCCCAAAATTGCTCCGTTTAAGAATATGTTTTCCCTACCCGTAAGCTCGGGATGAAAACCTGTACCCACCTCGAGCAAACTCCCAACCCTACCACGAATTTTAACTTCGCCAGTTGTTGGTGGGGTAATCCTTGATAAAATTTTGAGCAATGTTGATTTGCCAGACCCATTCGGTCCAATAATACCCAACACTTCTCCTTGCTGTACTGAAAAATCAATATCGCGCAAAGCCCAAAATTCATCAGTATCACGACGCTTGCCGCGACCATGTGTAAACCAGTGAAACGCATTCATAATGTCGTCGCGCAATGCGCGATACGACGCATTACTGCGATGCAATGAATACCGTTTGCCAATGTTACGCGCTTCAATAACTGTCATATTCTTACACAATATCCGCAAACCATTGTTCGGTTCGCTTAAAATACAAAAGCCCGACCACAAACAAAACAATACTCATACCAGCAGAAGAAAGCAAAAGCGGGACATTCAAAGGGCTTAGCCCGAAAAGCAAGCTTCTGGTTCCTTCCAACACGCCGCTTAATGGATTAAAATACCACAGCCATTGGTGGCGGCCAAGAACCGATGCGGGATAAATCACAGGAGAAACAAACATAATTAATTGAATAAAAAACGGCAAAGCATAACGCACGTCGCGATATTTCACATTCAGCGCGGCAAAAAACATACCAAGCCCGGAGCTTGCCAATGTTGCGATGCATACAGCAGGTATAATAAAAGCAATACCCAATAAAGAAACATGAACGCCATACACAATGACTAAAACGCCAAACATAATAAGTCCTATGAAAAAATCAACTAAATACACAACAATACCGGATAAAGGAACAATGAGGCGCGGAAAATACACCTTTTCAATAATGCCGCGGTTCGCAACCAAACTTCCGCTCGCATCGGATAAAAAATTGGAAAAATAATTCCAAAAAAGCAACCCCGTGAAAGCAAAAACCGGATAAGGAATGTTGCCTGTGGTGATGCCTGCTATTTTTCCAAAAAAAACCGTAAAAACAACCGTAGTGAGCAATGGTTGGAGCACTGCCCACGCCACGCCAATTGCAGTTTGCTTATACCGCACTTTCAAGTCGCGCCATGCCAAAAAATAGAACAGCTCGCGATATTCCCATATTTCCCGCACATCAAGCCGGAAAACGCTTTTGGGTTTGATAACAAGCTCTCGCATAACAACACAATAAGATAGATTATGGTTAGTATATCAGAAACAATACCTTTCATAAACCCCCTTTTTTATTTCAAAACTTTTTGTTATAATACTTCGTATCGCCGAGGTGGCGCCCTCCTACGCTCGCATTGCATTTGAGCTTCGGAAGGGCCATACTTTGCTAAAGCTTCGTAAGGCAAAGCAAGTTTACTTTCCTATATGATAACTTGCTTGCCATCCGTAGCTTATGCGCAGGATGGCACTTCGAAGCTCCGATGTATATCGGAGCAAAGGAGTGCCGAGGTGGCGGAGTGGACAATCGCGGCAGACTGTAAATCTGTTGCCGTACGGCTACGTAGGTTCGAATCCTACCCTCGGCACAAACAAAAAACTCCCTTTCTAGAAAGTTGGTATTTTTGAATAATCTTCTGCGTAATGAACGTATTTCTTTTGATTGTTTCTTGATTTTTCTAATCGCAGCCTAATTGTGCTATTATTTACCATTTTTGATGGTATAAAATATATTTTCCCGTGAATAGGGTCAAAAACACCGATAATATCAAAATCTTCTTTCGAATAATGAATAACGGACCAATTATTACTGCTTCTACAATTTACCTCCAATGCGCCATTCTTAGGCGTTACATATTTAACCTGTACACGAAAGAATTTGCCATTTTTTTCCGCAACTAAGTCATACCTACTATTTTCTCCGTACGGGAATAAAACACGGAAACCGTCGGCTATAAATTTCGCTGCCACAATAAGCTCTGCAGTATCTCCTTTTAGTTTTTTGTTGATACCGACCATAATATATATCGAGCCAGCAGGAGGATTTGAACCCCCGACCATCGCTTTACAAAAGCGCCGCTCTACCACTGAGCTATGCTGGCAAAGACACTTCTGTTATTGTATCAAATTTTTTCTTCATTACCAGATTCTGGTTCATCGGGTTCAGCTGACACTTCTTGTTTGGTTTGTTCGTGTTCTGTTTCCTGACCCGTAGGTATATTCGGCAAGCTCGGTGTCTCTGATACTTCGGTTACTACGCCCTGCGCAACATCTTTTTCCGCTGCTTCTTCTGCTTTTAAAGTAATTTCCGGTATGGGCGCGTTTTTTAGCTCTTCGGTTTTAACAATTAAACTGTCAAGTAATGTTAATACGCGCTCATCAGAAGGATTACGCTGCCAACATATAATAAGCACGCGGCGCGCTTCGGGTAAATGATTTTGAGCAAGATAAAACCGCGCAAGATTCAACCATCTGTCAAGCGATTCTCTGTGTTTGCGCTTGCGTTTAAGCGACATTTCTTCTTTGATAGGGTCAATAATATCCTGCACAGGAATGTTCCCGAATAATTCCTCGATTTTCTTTTCCAAAAGCAGGCGATGCACGGAAAACCAGTATTGTGCGTCAAATTCCGGCTTTGAACGCATGGCTTTGATTGATTCAAGTTTTACGCTTGCCCAATTCTCAATTTTCAAATTAAGAATGCGAACAATATGCAATCCTTTTTCAACAAACAACAAAAACCGTTCTTCAAGTTTGCGGCTGTTGATGTTGGGTTTTACTTTTTCATCATACATGCGCTTCCACCACGCGAACACGGCGCTTTGTTCAAGCGACTGCGTAACATATTCATCGGTCAACGTCCCGGACTTCCTGACAACCAAAATAAGAATTCCTCCAACCCCTATCACGATTAAAAGCTGCGGGATAAAATCCCAGATCATATAGCAAATCGACAAAACGATTTTATTTTGATGTTCTCCCCTATTTTTCCTATGGCGATTACAACTATATCGCGCACGGTTTGCGATTCATCTCTGATGTATGGCTGATCCAACAAGCATGTTTCCTTGTAAAATGTCTGAAGTTTTCCTTGCATTGCTTTTTCAATCACCTCGCCTTTTTTGCCTGCGGTTTCCAATTCCTGTTCCCACTGTTTTTGTTTTTCTCTCATTATCTTCTCGGGAATATCTTCGCGCGAAAGCCATTGGGGATTTGACGCAACAATTTGCAAACATAATTCATGCGCAAGTTTTAAAAATTCCTCGTTGCGGGCAACAAAATCGGTTTCGCATCGCAGGTCAAGCAACACGCCGATTTGCTTGCCGTTGTGAATGTATGAGTCAATAATTCCCGCGCCCAAGCCGCGCTCGGCTTTATCAGCTGCTATCGCTTGTCCGCGCCTTTGAATTATTTTTATTGCCGCATCAAAATTTCCTTGCGCTTCAACCAACGCGTCTTTGCAATACGCGATGGATGCCAACGTTGCTTCGCGCAACTTTCTAATCTCATCAAGGGAAGGTGCGTATGCCATAATAAGAAAAATAATACTCTGTTTTCAATATCCGACCATTGGATTACGCAACTTTTGCAGCAACTTTTGCAGCAGCTTTTGCAACGCGACGCGAAGGTTTTCGTTCAGAACGCTTGGGACGTTCAGCGTCCTTGGGGGGTTCTTTGAGAGTTTCTTTGGGTTCCTCCTCAATTTTTTCCCCTTCGGGTTCTGCAACGGGTTTTACAATTGGATGGTATTGGTCATACAGCGCTTTGACTTTTTGCATCACAAATTCAATGCCGCGCTTGCTGTTATCGCTCATCACAATCGGATATGCTGCCTTGTCAGGATTATCTTCAAGATTAAAAATGCCGATGACAGGAATTTTCATGCGTTCAGCTTCGTGTAACGCCACGCGATGCCGCTTGCCGCAAAACACGAAGACCGCATCCGGAAGCGCCTGCATACCGACCAATCCGTCAAATTTCTTTTTGATGTCGGATACTTCACCGATCATGCCACTTTGCTCCTTTTTGGGATATTTTGAAAACTCGGGCGATACAATTTTTTCTTCAAGCTCGCGAAGTCTTTGCAATCGCTGTTTGAAGGTTGGAAAATTCGTCAACGTTCCGCCAAGCCAACGCGTGGTCATATACGGGACATGCAATAATTCTCCGTATTTTATCAATACATCTCGGCCTGCAGGCTGGGTTCCTAACAGCATAATGGTTTTGCCTTCGGAAATCAGTTTTTGCACATACGCAAACGCTTTTTCCCACAATTCAATACTTTTTTCCAAATTAATAATTGCCAAATCCCCTTTATACATAAACACGTACTGCTTCATTTTCGGGTATACAAATGAACGCCTGCAGCCGATATGAAGGCCTGCATCAAACATTTCCTGCAATAAGGTATCCGAACCTTCTTTCGTATTCACAACTTCTTTCATGTCCATAGTGAATACCAGTGTAGCTTAAAAACCCTTATTTTGCAATGGTTCGTATGTAACACCTTAAAACGCAACCAAAATGATATTGGCCCTGCTGTTATATCAGAATGGTTTATTAATAATATTATTTGATTTGTCTTTATTTTGAGCGATCGTCCTAAATACAGACAAATCAAATTTCTTCATATCTTACATACATGCTCATGTTATGACATGCTATGCATACATACTATTGTAATTTGTAAGAAATCCAAGTGTTTTCCTTTTTTCGAAAAAGTAAACCCCTATGAGAATTTCTCTCTGTGTTTTGTTAAAAACAAAATCCAAGGTGAAATACCTCAAAGTGGTACGAAAAGAGACGCAAACAACTAAAACAGCTTTGACGGTTTTAATTCTGCGTTCAAGGCCCGGTTGACCAACGTATCGGCGCGTTTGTTTTTCTCGCGCGGTATAGTTTCAAACAGCACCTGCTTGAAATCTTGTTTCAGATTCCATATAGCGATAAACAAAGGATAAAAAGATTGTTCCATAATCTTAAACTCGCCGCGCAACTGACTTCCCGCAAGCTCGCTATCCGTACGCACCACGATATGCGCACGGCTTGCCTTTTCTTTACCAATCAGCGCTTTTGTTTTTTTCAAGGCAAAAACGATGGCTTCGTATTCAGCTTCATTATTCGTGCGCCTACCCAAAAACTCGGCGTATTCTTTTATACCGCGCGCTCCCAAATCAATGACAACGCCTATTGCGCTTGGACCGGGATTTCCGCGCGAACCGCCATCGGTATGAATAATAATCTTGTCCATAAAAAACACGATACTAATATACAAATGGTACTAATGATACGAATAATACCAATTTAAATTATTTGTTTCCTACAAATGTAAACGGTAGGGGCTTACGCAACGGCCACACAAATGCAGCTGCTTTTTTATGTCCGCCCCCTCCATATTTTTGAGCAATTTTTGAAACATCAACAACGCCGTCAGAACACAGAAAAATGTATAAGAAAGCCCCATGATTCATTACACGAAACGAAATACCCACGTGAACCCCATTCAATTTCTTTGTTAATGCATTCCCGACCTCGCTATGGATTATGCTCGGCGCGTTCACCGCGAAAGCGCGAATATTCCCTATCCGAACTTCATCTGCATCCTTTATAATTGCATCAATGATCTGTGTTTTATATTGCAACATAATGGTACCCATTCGAATATACTTAATCACCAATCTCTTATTCTCCAGAATACGCGCCAACTTATTCCAGTGATTAAATTTAAATGTCCAAGGCAAGGCGACAAATAAAGCTTCTGTTCCGCGCAATTTCCATTGCCACAAATCAATATCCTGAACGTATTTGATAATCTTGGGCATTTTTACACGCGGGTGAAAATATTTCCAAGCAAGAAACGCCCCTGAATGACCAATATCAAAAACAGACCCAGGAAACGATGCTGTAACGTCTTTTTTGCTTATATGATGGTCAATAACAATGACGCGCGAAGTAATCCTTCGAACATGTTCCATATCTTCTTTGTTAAGACAAATATCAAGAAAATATATTTCTGTTCCAGAAAGATTGTACCTTTTTATATCTTGAAAATGCGTTGGGTGGTCAATTGGAATATACCGCGCTCTATTTTTAAATTTTTTCCACGCTGCCCATGCTGCGCCAAAACCATCATGGTCATCGTGATAAAAAACAACAATTTTCTTGTTGTCTTTTGAACAAGTTTTTTTACGCATTTTCATTTTTGTTTTGCGGTTTTATTATTTTTTAACGCCTCAATACCGGGCAATTTCTTGCCTGCAACATACGCCAGCATTGCGCCTCCGCCGGTGGAAATAAATAATTTAGGATTTTGGATTTTGGATTTCGGATTTCCCTTCCTTAGGAAGGGGGTGGTGTCTCCGCCTCCAACAACCGTACGAGCCATTTTGTTTAGCAGAACTGCCTGCTGAACAGCTTGCGTGCCGCGGCCAAACATCCGTTTTTCAATATATCCCATGGTCCCATTCCAAAAAATCGTTCTTGCCTTGTGAATATATGACGCGTATAACTTTCTGGTTTTGGGACCAATATCGTAAATTGCATAACCGTTCGGCACATATGTGGCAATTGTCTTTATTACTTTTTGCTTTTTCGCATCCGCAATCACCCAATCAATCGGCATAACAATTTTCTGACAGCGCAATAGTTTTTTTGCTTGTTCCATAAACTCCGTATCGCATACCGAGTTCCCAATTCGTAATCCCTGCGCCTGAAGCAATGTATTTGCCACCCCGCCGCCCACAAGGATATATTTCGCGCTTTTGACAAAATCTTTGATAAGCGGCAGTTTTGTTTTCAGTTTCACGCCGCCAAGTATCACAACAAACGGCTGTGCAGGATTCGCTTTGAGCGCTTCAAGATGCGCTATTTCGTTCTGAACTAATGGTCCTGCAAAACTCGGCAACAACTTTGTAATCGCAACGAGCGATGCTTCTTTCCTATGGCTCTCGCCAAACGCGTCATTAATGAAACAATCTGCGTGCTGCGCCAGTTGTTGCGCAAGCTGTTTGCTATTCTCGCGTTCTCCGCGATAGTGTCGAATATTTTCCAAAAGCACCACTGCATGTTTCGGAATTCTCGTATTCAATAGTCCAAACGAGCCAAGCGGGCCATCAAAAAAGAAAACAGTGCGCCGCAACAATCGGGCAAGATGACGGGCAACAGGCCGAAGCGTTAAAGTATCATCACAGGGTTTTTCAAAACTGCCGCGGTGGCTTATCAACAGCACATACTTGGCTTGCGATTGTATGGCGCGAATAGTTGGAAGGGTTTGTTGTATCCGAAAGTCGTCAATAATCTTTCCATGCGCGCTATCAACATTAAAGTCAACGCGAACCATAACGCGCTTGTTGCGAAAATACGATTTTGAGGGAAAAGGAAATCGCATAGTATGCTATACACATACTACCATACCCCGTTAGAAATCTGCTATTAAATTTTGGAGCCAGAAAGTGTTAAAAACGCTTCCTTGCCATTGTTAAACAAAATCAAATTTTATAACAACTAACATCTTAATTAACCCAGGCAGATTTCTAACGGGGCAGTCAGTATTGAATTCTCAAACCCTTGTTATACGTTTAACGTATTTCGTACGCAAGCGAAACGTTTTCAATCACCTCGCCCGTTCCTGTTTGAATCGGCGCAGGAACAGGAACATTGCCGCCCAGTCCGAATTCGGCATTT
>Ga0210031_1002792_pt1 | contig 10374 bp, 12 predicted proteins | sample CryGeyCG2014_080_FD_185455 | JGI IMG/M metagenome (GOLD analysis project Ga0210031, IMG submission 185455) | Groundwater microbial communities from aquifer - Crystal Geyser CG03_land_8/20/14_0.80 (SPAdes) (version 2) | ecosystem: Environmental > Aquatic > Deep subsurface > Groundwater | place... | reverse complement strand
GAGCTAATCCCATCAAAAGCGGTCTTAGTCCGGATTGAGGTCTGCAACTCGACCTCATGAAGCCGGAATCGCTAGTAATCGCCAATCAGCTATGTGGCGATGAATATGTTCCTGAGTCTTGTACTCAGTTCTAAAGGCGCTCGGCAGTATACACACTCAAAAGGTTAAAATCCTTTCCTCCAATTTTAGACTCAATTGGAGCGTAGCCAATTGGTAGGACTAGATCCGCGAGGAATAGTCTGAAGGACCAGGAGGCAAAATACAGCCCTTCAATTACCGAGTTTCCATAAGTGGAAACGAAGGTAAAGAAGAGAACAAAGTTCTCTTTGCTTAAGAGGCGTGTCGACTCATGTAGGTAGCGGTGAGTCATGAGGAAGACACTTTTAAAAACCTCGAAGGGATGCATGGAATGGGAGTGTATATGACCCGAGGAGACCCATCACTTTTACAGGGAAGTTATTAGTGTTAAAATTTAATAATGACACTAAAAAGTGCTGGGAGTCAGCTGCGTCATAGTACCGAGCATATAAAATTTATGCGTTCGGGAAGGACAAAACCGGTTATTTCTCCTGATTATATTGTTGGTCTTACTGACGGAGAAGGATGTTTTTATGTCCTGGTGAGGCCACCATATAATCGTAACGGAGGAGCGATGGTTCAATTAAATTTCTTCATTAAAGTCAAGCAGAGGGATAAAGAAATACTTGAGAAAGTGCGTGATACGCTTGATTGCGGAGCAGTATACTTTCAGCACGAGACGAGAGCAAATCATACACAGTGTTATCGGTATACTGTCAATTCGCATCGTGATATTTTTGGGAAAATTATTCCATTTTTCCAGAAATATCCGCTACAGACTAATTCAAAACAAAAAACTTTCCGTGTCTTTTGTGAAATTGTTGAGTTAGTTCGAAGTGGGGTGCATCACACTAAAGATGGTATTGAACAAATCCAACGACTTAAAAAAGAAATGAACCGTCGCACCGGGCTCGCGTAGTGCGGGAAATCCGCTTGCTACGTGGGGACTCGAAGTAATCCTGACTATCGAAATCCGCCCGTCACGCCAAGCGAGCTGGGAATGCCCAAAACTCCTCGCAAGAGAGGCTAAGGCAGGCTCAGTAAGAAGGGCGAAGTCGTCAAAGTAATCTACTTGTTGCGACCTCTAGAAAGTAATTTCTGGAGAGAAACTTGGCTATATGCTGGGACATCTGTGTATCTAGAACTATGCATGTTAAAATAAATTAATATGCGTAAAAATGCTCCTAGTGCAGACAATCAGCAGGGAAGTCCCGCCTTCAAGCGGGATCCCTCAGAGACTACACGCCGAGCTCCTCTTTCTAAAAGAGAAATTCAAGCTTATCTTCTTGGAACATTGCATGATGGTACGTTTAGTAGCAATGAAAGATTTCGGATTTCACAAAAAGGAAAGGAATGGTTAAAAGTTTTACAAAAACTCTTCAGTAAATTGGGTTACAATTCCTGGATTTACAAAGAAGGTTTGGATAGAAAAATATATGTTTTAGAAACATTAGCAAATTTTCTGAATTTCCAATTTAATCCATACCGATTAAAAGAAAAGAAGGAAAAGATAGGTTATATTCGAGGATTTTTCGATGCCGAAGGTGGTGTTCCTAGGGATAGTAAAGCAAGATTCTATATTCAGCTAACTCAGAATAATAAGGAGAAATTGGAAAAGCTAAAGAAACTTCTAAACGATTTGAGAATAGAAACAGGAAAGATTCACAATCCAAGCGAAAAAGTAGACCCTGATTATTGGAGAATGTACATTTTGGCCAATTCACAAAATTTGTTTGTTAAAAAGATAGGTTCGTGGCATCCAAGAAAAATAAGAACTCTTAGGAAGAGGATGATGATATAGTCCATGCTCTATAGCGATATAGGGACAAACATGAACAAGGCATGGGTAGGGGAACCTGTCCATGGATCAATTATTTTACTTTTATTGTCGATTAATGTTGAAAGCCGAGAATTCTGTTTTCAACATTAAGGTGTTGATCTCTGTACCTAAAAGGGAGATCTTCGGGGCAACTCTAAGAAACTAGTGGTATTGCCAAGTTAGTCGCTCGCCCTTACGGGCTCGCTCTTTAGAAACCCTCGGTTTCTAACGTTTTCGCCTTCAGCGAAAGCCTGTTTTCCGACACGGAAGAACCGAAGGGTTCTCCCGACCCCTCTCCGATATGGGAAATTAAAATTGACCTTTGACAGGTCTTTTATTTTTGGTAAAATAAAAAATATGATTCCTCGAAAAATAATTAAATACCCGAGCGTAGCGAAGGGTGGAGATGAACGAATGTTCATTGACTTTTTAGAGAAAGCAAAAGTTAAATATGAGCTGATTGAACACCGGCAGGTTTTTACTGCCCAGGATAAAGCAGCTACTTTGAAAGTGAAGCCAAATATAATTGGGAAAACCTTGGTTTTAAAGATTGGTAAAAGGATATCTGTTGTTTTAATTCCGGCAAATAAAAATTTGGATAAAAATAAGTTTAAAAAAGTCGCCAAAGCCCTGCCTACCGGCAGGCAGGTCAAAAATCTGGATTTTATTTCAGAGAGAATAATGAAAAATCAATTAAAAGGAGTGAAAGTCGGGGCAATTCCCCCCTTTGGTAATTTATGGGATTTCTCAACCTTTGTTGATAAATCCTTGACCTTGCAACCAAAAATCATTGTTAATGGCGGTGACCATAATTTTTCAATAAAGATTAGCCCGGCTGTTTTTAAAAAATTAATACCCGATTTAATAATTGGAAATTTCAGCAAATTTCGTAAATAATGTATTACCGAATCTTCTCTAAAATTTATGAAAGGGCAGCTAAAAAAATGTGCCTCGACTGTCAAGGTTTTATTAAAAAAGGTTCAAAAATTCTTGATTGGGGTTGCGGTACGGCAATAGTGGGAAAAACTTTCCAAGATTTCTTTCAGGCAGAGCTCTTTGGGGTAGATGTTCAAGATGTCAGGACGGTAAAAATCCCTTTCAAAATCACCGACGGGAAAAGCTTGTCTTTTCCCGAAAATTCTTTTGATGTAGTTTTGATTAATTATGTTTTACACCATAGCGAAGACCCCGTTTCGGTTTTAAAAGAGGCGAAAAGAGTAGCTCGAGATAAAATTGTAATCTACGAAGATTTACCAGAAGATATTTTGTCAAAATTAATCTGCCAGCTCCACGGAATTTCTTTTGATATTTTTTTTGGAAACCCTACTAAAACTTCTTTTAAGTCAGAAAGCGATTGGGAAAAAATCTTCAAAGAAACAGGATTAAATATTATTTTTAAAAAAAGAGTAAATAATTTTCCAGTCAAAAAAGAGTTATTTATCTTGCGCGTATAAATTACAAATTTAAATGAATTCACAATTACGTGAAGAAGTAATTAAGCTCCGTACGAAAGAAAATCTTAGTTACGCGGAAATTAGAAAAAGGATAGGCGTTCCTAAAAGTACTTTGAGCTATTGGTTGCGGGAGTTCCCTCTTAGCGAAGAGAGGATTCTGGAATTACGTCGCCAGGGATGGGAAAAAGCCGAAGCAAAGATAGAAAGATTTCGTGCATCCATGCGTAAGAAAAGAGAGATTAAAGATCGAGAGGTTTATAATAAATATCGAAAAAGATTTGCTAAACTTTCGAAAGATAACTTTTTTGTAGCAGGTTTAATGCTATATTTGTGCGAAGGTGGTAAAAGGGATTATACAAAGCTTGTTTTAGCCAATACAGATTCAAAGATTATTAAATTCTTCATTCAATGGATGATTGAGTTTTTGATGATTCCTAGAGAAAAAATCAGGGCATGGCTTCATCTTTACGAGAATATGGATATTAAAAAAGAAAATGAATTTTGGAAAAATGAATTAGGATTTCAGGAAAATCAGTTTTATAAACCTTGGATTACGAAATTTAAAAAGACAAGTTTTTCTTACCAGGGGTCTCATCGACACGGAACTTGTAGTATTTATATCGGCGGTGTGGAGAAACATCGGGAATTAATGATGGCTATACAAGCTTTTCTTGATAAAATAATATAAATTGGGGCGCGTAGCTCAGCTGGTTAGAGCGTTACACTGATAATGTAAAGGTCCGTGGTTCGAGTCCACGCGCGCCCACCATCATAGAAAATAGGTTCGACTATTATCAATTATTGCCCACCACTTTGGGGCCTGTAGCTTAGTTGGTAGAGCGCCACATTTGCAACCCCGCACTAAAAATTTTATTTGTTGGGGGCCCTTAGCTCAATGGTTAGAGCGTCGCATTTGCAATGCGGAGGTTACCAGTTCAACTCTGGTAGGGTCCATAAAATTTTAGTACGGGGCGCAGTGTGGAGGCATGCCCCGCACCGAGCTATGCTCTGGTGCTGGGGTCGCCTGTCCGAGTCCGGCCGGGTCCACCAAAGCTTATTTACAGAGGAATTTGCCTCGCTCGGGGCTTCGCCCCTCGCTTCGGCGGGCATTTCGGCAAGATAATTCCACGGATTTTTGAAACCAATCGCCAATCTTCCCGCCGCAAGGCGGCGGTTCGAGCCGACGGTTTTGAGAAAATTTTTCATTTCCGAAAAATTTTCAGACAAAATGAGATTTTTGGTTTGGTTGGCTTCAATTATCCAATTCCGGACGAGTTCGAGCCAATGATTACCTTTTCGCTCAAAATCAGATAATTTTTCCTCAATATCTTTCTTTTCCGCCATTAGTTTATTTTTCTTTTCTTGAAATTCTGCCAGTTCAAAACTGCCTTCAAGATAGCCGTCCATTAAGCGGTCTATTTTTATTTTAATGGCGAAAAGTTCGGTTTTGAGATTTTGAGCGAAAAGGTTTGACGATTGGCTGTTTTCTTTTTCCCATTCGTTCACTTTGGCAAGATATTTCTCCCGCCAATCGTCTGGCAAAGAAACCCCGCCCTCTACTAAGTAAGTAATTGTCCCTAAACACAAGGAGGAGTTGACTTTCTTTTCTTAAATAATTTTCAGCTATCTAAAAACATAGAGGGTGGGGTTCTTTGAAATCATTGGCTTGTGCGATCCTTGATGCACTTCGCCACGATAGCGAAAATGTCCGTAGTAAAACGGATTGGTCAAAATTTTGTGGATTGTGGAGAGATGAGGCAGTTTTCCGTCTTTGCCAACCAAGCCAAGAGAAAACATTTTGCTTTGGATTTTCGTTAAAGTGTATTCGCCAGTGGCAAAAGCCCGCAAAATTTCTTTCACTTTGCTAAAAGTTTTTTTGTCGGGTTCAATCGTTCTCAAACGAGGTTCGTTGAAATATCCGAGCGGGGCTTTTGCCGAAAGTTCGCCTCGTCTGATTTTTTGTCTAATTCCACGCAAAATGTTTTCTCTTAAATTGTCGGTGTAATACTTTGCCTGTCCGAAAGCGACGCTCAACATAAATTTTCCCTGTGGCGTTGGTTCAAACCAAAATGTGGGGAATTTTAGCGAGGTGATTTTTCCGGTATCAACAAGATAAATGACACGACCGCCGTCTATTGAATTTCTGGCTAACCTATCGGGATTCCACGCTAAAATTCCCGAAGCGTTTCCTTTTTCAATTTCCGAAAGCATTTGATTAAATATTTCTCGGCCCGGCTCTTTGGCGGTTTTGCTTTCGCAAAACTCTTTGACTACGAAAAGGTTGTTTTGCTTGGCAAATTCCCGAAGCTCGGCAAGTTGGGCCTCAATAGACAAAACTTGTCTTTCCTCGTCCTCGCTTGATTTTCTACAATAGATGAAGTATTTGAGCATATTTTTAGAAGTTTTTAATTTTATATTACGCCGACAATTTGAAAAATTTCGTTTTTTTTCGACTTCGGCGAAAATATTTTCTGCCCGCCAAAGCCCGAGCTCGCAGCTCGGTCGCGGCAAAAAATGAAGCAAATCGTCTATGGTGGTGTCTATTAGACAAAGTTAGAACTTATTACGAGCAAAATCTCGATGCTGACTGACCCCCGACTATATACATTTTCGCACCAAATTTTTGTATACATTTTGGTGGCTCGGGGTCAGGCTTTCGCCTGCCCCCTCGCCCTTATTTATTCGGGAAAACAGGCGGTTTTAAAATTATCGAAGGATTAAAAAATCTTAGAAAAAATGACATCTAATTACTATTCCAATTTGGCATATTCTATTATGGAATATATCATAAAAGCAGAGATAGCGTCAAGTTATGAGCAAAACAATTTATTCAAAAGAGCATAGATATATTATTGAACAATTAAAAAAGGCCCGTGAACAGGCCGCTTTGTCGCAAGAAGAAGTCGCCAAGATTTTACATAAGACTCAATCCTACATTTCGAAAATCGAATCAGGACAACGGAAAATTGATATTGTCCAGTTAAAAGAATTCGCAAAGATTTATAAAAAACCACTAGATTATTTTATTAAGAGATAAATATGCCTATTTCTTTAAGAAAATTAAAAGAACGGTTAGAAAAAATTAAGGCGAGGGGATTTGTTAAAACTCATAGAGCACACGATACCGGCATTGGTAAAACCCTTGAGGATCTTTTAGATATTAAGGAAAATAATCTACGCCTTCCCGATGTTGGTGAAGTTGAGCTAAAAGCTAAAAGAATAGATTCCGGCAGCATGCTTACGATCGCCACAAAATCGCCAGAGCCAAAGGGTGTCAACAAAATTTTATTTGAAAAATATAAGTATTTAGACAAAGAAAGACAATTTAATTTACATTCCACTGTTTGTGGGTCTCATAAAAATCCTCAATCATTTAAGGTTGTGTTTGAAAATGATCGCCTTGTTCTAAAAAATAAATCAAATATTGTAGCTTATTGGCCAGTTTCTATTTTTGATGATGTTTTGAGGGCAAAATCAGATAAAATTCTATTGGTTTTTGCGGAAACGAAAGGCGAGAGGAAAACTAAAAATGAAAAGTTTCGTTTTATAGAAGCTTATTTACTTTCAAAAATAAATATCAATAAATTTAAATCTGCTATTGAAAACGATAAATTAAAAATTGATATTAGAATAGGTGTTTATAGGGGCGGAAAGAGTAAAGGAAAATATCATGATCATGGCACAGGTTTTAGAATAAATAAAAGAGATTTTCTACATCTTTTCGATAATTTTACCAAAATTATTTAGTCTTTCCTCAAAATCACAATGCTCTCTTTATTCATTGTTTCCTCCAGTGCTCCAACAATATTTGTTGGAGAATTTTTGATAGGCATTCTTTTGCTTGGTATATTTCTAACAAATATATCTTCACACGTAAATCCAATTTTTTGAGCTAATTCAGCAATAATAAAATCTGTTGGTATTCTAACTTGTTTTACAAGACGATTTCCTATGACTATGCAGAAATATTTTTTGGGTTTAAGTATTTTATAAGCTCTTGCCAAACAATCGTTTAATCCGATATAGAAACTCAAAACATCTTTTGCTCGTTTCTCATCTTTTTTTGCGATTTTTTTTAGAGATTCTGAAAGATATTCTGAAGAAAGAGAGTGGACAAGATTTTTTACTGCTTTGCCGCCTAATAATTCATTATCAACTCCAGAAGCATTATCAGGGTTATCAAAAAGATCTATCCATTGTGCGGAAAGCCTAGAAAATTGGCCATATGCGACCGTTGTTCTGCTGTCGCCATAAGGGGGAGAAGTAATAATACAATCTATCGAATTCTCTTTGATACCATTATCTTTTGAAGAATCTCCAAGCATGACTTTAACCCAAGTATTTTTATCAACATCTCGATAGAATTCTTCCATTACTTTTATATTTGATTCTATCTTTCGTTTAAAAATTTCTAATACATTTGGATTATATTTTTCTAATTCTTCTTTTTTAATCCTTACTAACTTAAATTCTCCGTTTTTTGTGTTTGATGATTTTCTAACGGTTTCACTAAAAGCGACCAAAAAGAAATCTTGAATTTCTTTATTTTTTAATTCTTTAATTACTTTCTTAATTTTAGCCAATTCTATAATTGCTTTATCTTTAAACCAAAATTCAAGATTCTTAAATTGTGGCCTTTCTGCTTTAGTATCTTTGATGTCATTAACTCTAGTTAAAAATTTAATATACTCTTTTGAAAGCAATTGCGGCTTTATTGGCATTGTTTTAACTTTTGCTAAAAATGTAGCCAATGGATTTAAGTCAATTCCGTAAGAATTACGGCCCAATAATCTGCTTTCAATTAAAGCAGTGCCGGAACCGCAGAAAATATCACAAATAGTATCTCCTTTTTTGCTGTAAGTTAAAAGCAATCTTCGCGCTACTTGAGGAATAAACATTGCCGGATAAGTATGAAAGCCATGAGTATATGGTTTTGTTTTGGCGCCATTAAAATCCCACGAATAATCGATTCTTCTTTGAAGTTTATGATCTGACGCTTTTTCTCTTTCGATTTGTCTTTCAAAATTTCTGATAATTTTTACTACAACTCCTCTTACTTCTACCTCTTTCGTGTAGATAGGAAAAAGCGAAGGATTTGCAGGTTGTAATCTAAATCTATCTTTTTCTCGATAGATTTTTTTCAATGTTGCTTCGTTATCATTAATAATTGCTACTACTGTTTGTCCGTTATCTGCTACAGGTTGGTGTCTAATCACAACAATATCACCATCATAAATTCCCTCATCAATCATACTGTTTCCTTGAATGCGTAAGGCATAATGATTTCCGAATTTACCAACCTCATTTTTAGTTACTGTGATTGTCTCATCGGGTACTTCTATTGCCTCTATCGGTTGTCCTGCGGCAATAGTGCCTACAATAGGAATTTCGATTGTTTCTTTCTCTTTTACTGGTGAGATTGATCGTGGTTGATTATATTCTTTCTGCAAGTAGCCGGCTTCTTGTAATTTTTTTACATGATAGTGGGCAGTGGAAACAGAGGAAAGTTTGAGATGTTTTTTTATCTCTTCCAAAGATGAGGCATAACCCCTTTTATTCTTATAGGATTTTATAAAATCTAGAACTTGTTTTTGGCGTTTGGTAAGCATAATATTGATGAGGCCTTGACTTTCGATTTATTTTCGATTATACTTTAATTATAGAAAACCCAGCTGTCAATGTCAACAAGACTGACTTTTCCACAGTTATATGATACTTCTGAAAATCTAATAAGTTCTTCCGGCAGCAACAATACTTTAGCCTTGAAAATAAAATCTCTCCGCGACTCTTAAACCTTTCCAGGAATTTAGAGTAAAAGTCGAAGCGGTGGGGATGAATTATAATTAAGAAGCAATAGATAAAACATGACCGATTGGTATAATTTCCCAGAGGATCTGAACCGGGCACCATCTACCGAAGGAGTATACCTATTAGGTGATACCCTTCAGAATGTGGTGTATGTTGGCCGAGCAGATGATCTTCGAGAAAGATTATCTCAACACCCAGATCCAAATAACTCCTGCCTTCAGAGGAAAGCAATAAAGTATTTTGCTTTTGAAGAAACTTCTAATTCTGAAGAAAGGGAACAGGAACTTATAGATAAGTACGACCCGGAATGCAATCGTACTCAATAAAAGAGAGGTGAGAGTTGCCGTCCATTAAGGGCGGTTTCTCTCACCCCCTCAATTCTATTATACCAATTTAAAATCTATGGCAAAATCTTTACATGACGAGATAGCAGAAAAACTTGCTAAAAAATTCGGCACAGAATACAAATCTGATGAGGGAATTGATATTGTAGATAAAACAAGAAAAAGGGTTATTGAAGTAGAAACGAAAAGAGAATCTTTATCTCAAGGCATTGATCAAGTAAAGCGATCTTCTCTGGCGAGATATTTAGCTGTTCCTAAAAGTTTAGTAAAAAAAGCAAGCGAGACAACTGAAAATACGGGAATCGGTGTAATGAGCGGAACCGGAAGAATTCTCAAAAGGGCTTCAAGAAAAAATTAATACTTCCTATACGAAAGGAAATACCTGTGTTAGAAAAAGCAGACAAAGAGTTCTGCTTTTTCTATTGCTCATAACCGAAAATAATGCTAAAATTAGACAAAAGTTAGAGGTAAAAATCGGTTCTGAAAAGTTGGCGTTCTAGAACGTCAAGTCAACGCCAACTTTTGAAAAAGTTTGCATTACGGAATGCAAAGTGGACGCAAACTTTTTATGATGGATTTTCGACTATTTTTACCTTAAAACCGCCTGTTTTCCCGAATAAATAAGGGCGAGGGGGCAGGCGAAAACCTGACCCCGAGCCACCAAAATGTAGATAAAAATTTGGTGCGAAAATGTATATAGTCGGGGGTCAGTCAGCATCGGGATTTTGCTCGTAATAAGTTCTAACTTTGTCTAATAGACACCATTATGAATTCGAAACAAGTTGGTAACTGGGGCGAGAGAATTGCTGAAGATTATTTAAGGAATAAAGGTTATCAAATTTTAGATAAGAATTACTTTTTTAGAATTCCT
>Ga0210031_1002781_pt1 | contig 10401 bp, 9 predicted proteins | sample CryGeyCG2014_080_FD_185455 | JGI IMG/M metagenome (GOLD analysis project Ga0210031, IMG submission 185455) | Groundwater microbial communities from aquifer - Crystal Geyser CG03_land_8/20/14_0.80 (SPAdes) (version 2) | ecosystem: Environmental > Aquatic > Deep subsurface > Groundwater | place... | reverse complement strand
TGTGGCTTTGCGGCAGAAGCTTGACCTTTATGCCTGCCTTCGCCCCTATAAGGTTTACCCCGGTGTGCCAACGCTATATAAAAACGTGGATATAGTGGTGGTGAGGGAAAACACTGAAGACCTTTATGCTGGCATCGAATTTGCTAAGGATGATTCATTTACTCGGGAGTTACTTAGTTTCGTCTTCAATGCTACTGGAGAAAGCATAAAAGGAGACTCTGCCGTGAGCTTGAAGGTGATATCTGAGACAGCTAGCAAACGGATTGTGAAATTTGCTTTTGATTATGCCCGACAAAATGATAGGAAAAAGGTAATCGCAGTTCATAAGGCTAATATACTTAAATTCTCCGACGGACTTTTCCTTGATACGGCACGGCAAATAGCCAGGCAGTATCCCGATATAGGATTCGATGACATGCTTCTGGATGCAACTTGCATGCAACTGGTAAGGAGACCAGAGCAGTTCGACGTTCTCGTTTTGCCAAATTTCTATGGAGACTTCATCTCTGACCTCTGTGCTGGGTTGGTTGGTGGTTTAGGACTGGCGCCGGGGGCTAATATAGGCAACGATACGGCTATTTTTGAACCTACTCATGGAAGCGCTCCCAAGTATGCCGGACAAAACAAGGCAAACCCTATAGCTATGATGCTCTCCGGCGTGATGATGCTTCGCTATCTGGAAGAAAGGAATGCTGCTGACAAACTGGAAAAAGCAATTGGTGATGTCATCGCCGAAGGTAAAAACCTTACCTATGATTTAAAGCCTTTTCATCCGGCAGGCACCAGCCAGGTAGCTGATGCTGTAATAGAAAAGCTCAGAAATGAATAATATCCCTTCATATGGATAGAAAAATCAACAAGGCTTATAGTGTAGAATGGTAATAAGTGATAGAGTAAAGAGGTTTCAAGATGTATTTAGCCAAAGTTTATATCAGTCTAAAACCGACAGTTAATGACCCTCAAGGCTTGACCATAAAAGGGGCGCTGCACAATCTGGGCTTTAGTGATGTGATTAGCGTGCGTGCCGGGAAATATATAGAAGTAAAAATAAATCAGGATGATGAAGATAAAGCTCGGGGACAAGCCGACCAGATGTGTCGCAAGTTACTAGCTAATCCTGTTATAGAGAATTATTCCTTGACCCTGAACTTGATTCAGGGTTCAAACTGATAGTATTTTGATTAACCTTAGTAAATTAGTGTCTAATTCCTTTCTCTTCCCCCAAGTCTCCGGCAAAGGGGTAAGGCTTATTTCACCATTCATTTCCCCCACCATATAACCTGACTTGCCATTGAGCAAAGCATCTACAGCGGCTGCTCCTAATTTGCTTGCCAGGATCCTATCTCTTGCCGTAGGTGAGCCCCCTCTTTGTACATGCCCCAACACGCAGACTCTATACTCAACGCTGAGGCGCTCTCCCACGTGTTGAGCAATACGAAGTGCCCCTCCTGCTTCATCTCCTTCAGCCACCACCACAATGCTGCTTTTTTTCCCTTTACTAAGATCACGCTCAATGCTACGACAAAGCTCTTCTGTATCAGTCTCAATCTCTGGAACCAGGATGTCTTCAGCTCCACCAGCAATCCCTACGTTAAGAGCGATAAAGCCTCTGTGTCTCCCCATGACCTCAACAAAAAAGGGACGCTCTAAAGACTCTGCAGTATCCCTAATCTTATCTATAGCATCCAGAGCCGTATTTACCGCGGTATCAAACCCAATGGTATAGTCAGTGCCATAAACATCGTTATCTATGGTGCCAGGTAGGCCAATTACCTTTATGTCTCCTGCCTCAGCCAGAGCTGCGGCACCGCGAAAGGTGCCATCTCCACCTATGGTTATCAATCCTTCGATGCAGTCCTTTCCTAAAATCTCAATTGCCTTTTTGATGCCCTGAGGTGTCTTCATCTCCTCACAGCGAGATGTGCCTAAAAAAGTTCCCCCGCGCTGGATGATATTAGCTACCGAACGAGGTCCTAGAGTTATGAAATCCCTCTCCAGTAGACCGCTATAGCCACGCCGGATGCCAACAACTTCTTCCAGTTTGTGACTGACCCCATAGCGGACGATTGCTCTAATACAAGCATTCATTCCCGGGGCATCGCCGCCACTGGTTAGAACAGCAATTTTTTTCACTTCCCTTTTATTATAACACCGAGCCAGGAAGGCAACGATTCTGGCGGCAATTATGTCTTCATATCCCACCAGGAGTGACCGCTGCCTCGATGATGTGATATTCCCTTGAAGTAAGCATCTGAGAGTGTTTAGACACAAGAAAGAAAGGCAAAAATAGAGTAAAATAAAGCAAGACTTTGTCCATTGGGTATCTCAATGAATCACGGAAAGATTACGCTGGCAAAATTTGTTGGTAGCTTAATTGGAACCGCAATCGGTGATTCCCTAGGCGCAGGTAGAGAAGGTTTTTCTGGTTTTAAGAAAGTAAGAGAGGTGGGTACGAGATATACAGATGATACTGCGATGATGATAGGAGTGGCTGAATCATTAATTCAATGCCAGGGATTTGATGGCGAACATATGGCAAAAACATTTATCAGGAACTATGAAAGAGAACCCTGGCGTGGCTATGGAGCAGGCCCACCCCGTGTTTTCAGTCTAATAAAGCAAGGGGTAAGCTGGGATAAGGCTGCAGAGAGTATATATCCGGGAGGTTCTTTTGGTAATGGAGCGGCAATGAGAATTGCCCCGATAGGCCTCTTGTACTGGGAAGATCGCGAAAAGTTGCGAGAGATAGCTTATAAATCAAGCAGGATTACTCACACTCATTCTCTAGGTGCGGAGGGAGCAGCTCTGGAGGCTTACGCTATAGTTTTAGCCTTAAAGGAAGAGCCGAAATTTCTTGACAAGTTAAGAGATTTTACCAAGCTTGAGCCATACAAAAGAAAGCTAGAAAGCGTGGAAAAGTTATTGGACAGAAAGGAAGATAGAAAAGAGATAGTTGCGGAATTAGGCAATGGAATAGAGGCTTTGAACTCGGTGCCTGCTGCTATCTATTCCTTTTTAGCTAATTCTAGTTTTTCCGAAGCTGTAGTTTATGCTGCAAGTTTGGGCGGAGATGCCGATACTATTGGAGCAATGGCAGGGGCAATTGCTGGTGCCTGGTGGGGAGTAACGGAGATCCCTAATGCCTGGCAGAAAAAGTTGGAAAATCGAGAATACATAGAAGATCTAGCCAGAGGCTTATGGAAAATGAAAGAAATAAAAACATATTAATCCTTAGGTGTGAAACTCAATTATATCTCTATCTTGAAGTATATGCTTCCTACCTACTCTTTGTCCCTCGTATTTACCCGAACCCCAGACCACAGCATACTTTAGTTCAATGCGGAAGTCCTTATGGATGCTCTCCGCTGCCTCTTCTACTGTGCTGCCTTTCCGCAATACCATAGGATCGCTTAAGTTAACCTTGCTGCCAGGAGTTTTGGTATAAACCCGTACAATTTCCAGGGCGTGATAAATTGTCGTTCTAAGTTCCTCCAGTCCTTTGCCTTCTTTGGCTGAAATAGAAATCATAGGGAAAAATCTAAAATATTGTGAATACAATGCCTTCCAATTATCGTGTGAGCCCTCTTGGTCATTCTTATTTCCTATAATGAGCATTTTCTTGGGGTAACTTCCCGGGGTTATCTGTCCCATACCTTCTGCCCGGGGCTCTATCCTTACTCCTTTCAGCTCTTGAAGAGTATTTTCTACCTGGTTTAGTGATTCTAGGGACAAGTCTACTACGATGGCAATAAGGTCGGTGCCCCGCAGGGTGTTGGCGAACAATATTCGTATTTCTTTGTGTCCTATAGGTGGTGTATCTACCAATTGAATCTGGATATCCTCAAAATTTGCCATCCCCGGCATAGGCACTTTGGTGGTAAAAGGGTAGGCAGCTATTTCAGGAGTTGCTTTGGTCAGCGCCGCTAATATTTGCGATTTACCTACACTGGGTGGCCCTACCAGTATCACCTGCCCTGCTCCTTCCCTTTTGATATAGAACCCGGTCCTGCGCGCTGTAGCATATTTTCTTTCTGTCTCCTGGGAAAATTTAGCAATCTTCCGCCTTAATTCAGCATGAAGCTTATCAGTACCTTTATGTTTAGGCATAATCGCCAGCATAGTTTGCAGAGCTTCAATTTTTTCCTCAGGATCCTTGGCTGTACGATAGCGTTTCTCAGCCTCAAAATATTGTGGCGGCAAATTTGCTGGCATATATTTATTTTAGCATTATGCTTTGCTGGCCAGAACTTTTGTCCGACGGCTTCACCTCTTTAATGAAGATTAAAGCCGGAATAATATTCATACCAGTAATCACAGCGCCTATAAGAAAAGTCCGGGGAGAAATAATATCAGCAACATAGGCAGTTGCCGCTGCGACATAGGCGGCCCAAGAGCTACCTTCGAGAGCCTGGATAGCATATACAAGCCGATAATCTCTCACAAAGGAGTAAAACAAAAAATAAGAGTGAAACTAGCTATTGAGAAAATGATGCCTCATGAAGATAAAGGGAAAACATTGAGTATATCACCCCAGAACACACTGCCAGAGGAAGAATACAAGCGCAAAGAATGTAAAGTTTTCTCCTTTCCATAGTGACCTCCTGTGTCCCCTTATTATACAATCTAGCTTCTGACCCACAGGACTATGCTATCATAATGCAAAACTGATCACGACCATAATGGAACAGTTTCTTAGTTGGAATATTTCCCGGGAATTGGTAACGGTTATTATATCAGCTTTGCCTATAGTAGAACTTCGTGGAGCTTTGCCGGTAGCTATATATTCGTTCCATATGCCGTGGTACGAGGCATTGTGCCTATCCATTATCGGCAACATGTTACCAGTACCTCCGTTGTTGCTTTTCTTGGAGAAACTGGCTAAGGCAGCTAGCCGCTGCGAGTGGAGTAAGAGAGTGGTCAACTGGGTCTTTGAGCATACCAGGCGGCGAGGGAAAGTCATTGAGAAGTATGAAAAGATCGGCTTAATGCTATTTGTGGCTGTTCCTCTTCCTTTCACTGGCGCCTGGACTGGGTCAATTGCTGCCTTCCTACTAGGCTTAAAGTTCCGGTATGCTTTCTTATCTATCCTCTTCGGGGTAATCATTGCTGGAGTAATTGTCACCTGCTTGTGTTTACTCGTTGGGTGGGGGCGGTGATTGCCGGAGTGGGACTTAGCGCCATAGCTGTTTTAGGCTGGAGAAATAGTTGACAGAAGCAAAGATCAATAAAGTTGGCCTGGGGAAAATCAGCCAAAATTTCTTAAAAATTTTAGCATTCTCCTTCGTGTGTCCCCTGACAAAATCCGAAGGTCATGCTACTTTTATAGTGTCCCAAGTAATCAAGCAGAAACCTTGTGGACGGGTAGCTAAGGATCGAGTAGGCGGGAGGTGAAAGGCGGAGGAAGTAAAATTCCGACGCAAGGTAAGTGGAAGCTGAAAGAGGCGAGAGGAAACGGGAAAGAAGCGAGGTTACTTGGGGCAATTTTTCGCCTCAGGACAGGTGGTGAACGCGTTCATCTTTTTCTATTAGCTCAGGGTGGAGGATGCCAATAAAGGAGAGATTCCGGTATTCCCCTCTGTAATCCAGGCCGTAACCAACTACAAATTCGTCGCTAATTTCAAAGCCAACGTAGTCAAGGGGAATATCTATTAGACGGCGCGCCCTTTTATCCAGTAAGGTGCAGATACGGAGACTGGCTGGTTTGTGAGCTGAAAGATGTTTTAGGACATAATTTAGCGTCATGCCAGTGTCTACAATGTCTTCAACCATCAGCACGTCTTGTCCGGTTATGCTGCTATCAAGATCTTTAGTTATTTTAACCACCTGGCCATCACTGGTGTAGTACGAGATAGCCATAAAGTCCAGGGTGATGGGAAGGGAAAGATGCTGCATGAGGTCAGACATGAAGCACGTGACACCTTTTAAGATGCCCACTAAGACCGGTTTTTTACCGGCATAATCTCGAGATATGCGCTTGGCTAAGACCCTGACTCTCCGTTGGATCTGTGTATGGCTGTATAAAACCCGGTCGATCCCTTCTACCTTAGTTTCTCCCAAGGGCCAATAGCCATATTTAGCAAGAAGATGAATGTAATCATTCTTGTTGAGTAATTTGATATTGATTTGGGGATACAGTTCCTTGAGGTGACGTACCTTACGGTTTTTTTCCGTTATCAAACTTTGCCTCAATGTCGTAAGCTCAACATAGAGGTCTAGTTCAGGTAAATAGAAATCGGGAGTGAACATTTCAGCTACTTCGTCTTTTTCCCAGTGAAGAGGGAAGGAACGAGGTTCATATAGCCACTCAATGGAGTAGAAATCCAGGAGCTTAGCAAATTCCTCTTCGCTAGGATGAGCAAAGGCTGGTCTTGGTGCATTGGTGGGTAATTGAGCTACTTGAGGGTTTATTTGCCTTTTGCTTGTTTTATAGTCTTTCTCCAGCAAGTAGAGTTCTCCTTTCTCCAGAAGGATGGCACATATATCGGCGACACTAAGGAGAAAGCTTTTGTCAGCTTCAGAGAATTCTTCAGGCTCACGAGTGTAAATTCTAATCTCACCAATGACCTCTCCCTTCCTAAGAATAGGAATTCCAAGGATAGAAGATATTCCTTGCGCCTCAGCCATTTCAGGGTGCTGGACTCTTTCGTCTTTGGTAGCGTCGGCAATAAATACTATTTTCCCATCAAGAATTTCTGGAAGGCTTTTACGGGCGTCAAGTGGGCCTTTTCTTAGATAAAGATCACTTAAGCCATAAGCACCTACAGTGATCAGGTATTCTTTTTGGGGGTTGAGGAGCGAGATACAGCAAGCATCTCCATGTACTGTCTTGGTAGTACTTTTAGCTATGGAATTACAAATCTTCCTAAAGCCAAAGAATGAGTTGGCTATTTTGCTTATGTGTTTAAGAGCTGGGTAATAGTTATCTCTCATATTTCACACCCGTTCCTAGCCACGTAAATAGTTGACACCCTTACCCCCTCTGTAAATTCTACCCTGAAACAAGTTCAGGGCTAAACAAAATCCAAAAAAGAAAATCAAAAGGCAAAAGTAAAAATGCAAAATGACAAGGCAAAGATAAATAAAAGATTAAAATGCAAAATGCAAAAATACAAAGCAAAAATTAAAACTTTTGCATTTTGAGTTGTCATTTTGACTTTTGATATTTGATGTTTGATTTTAGTTGAATTGTAATTTTAATTTTTTATCTTTGATTTTTGATATTTGTTAGGATTTCGTATTTAGTGCTTGGGATTTTCTTCTCAAAGGAGGGGGCTGGTTACCCACATTTGGTAAAACTACAATCGAGGCAAATGTTGCACCCTTCTTGATAAATCAAAGGTCCTCCACATTCAGGGCATTGTCCCACTATTTGAGCATTAGATTTTGAATCTTGAGCTTGCGAATCAGGGTTTTCGACTACATGATGAGAGACGAGGACAGTAGCGATGGCGTCAGCGCAGGACATAACGGCATGTCCTTGTTCCCAGGAAATAGAGGGGCAACGAATGCCACGCAATTGTCTAACAACGGAATCCAAATCCATACCGGACCTTAAAGCTAAGGAGGTAAGGCGACTGATAGCCTCAAGTTGTGCTGCGGCGCATCCGCCGGCTTTCCCCAGAGTGGAAAAAACTTCACACATCCCTTGCTCATCAAAATTTACTGTTATATAGATGTATCCACATCCGGTATTCACTCTCTCAGTTACGCCCTTGGTGGCTTTGGGTCTTTTTCTGGGAGTTAGTTTACCTTCAGCCTTTTTTGCTCTTTCCCCTATAGTAAGCACTTGAGTCTCACGGCTCCTGTCTCGGTAGATGGTAACCCCCTTTAGCCCCTCCTGGTAAGCCAGCATGTATACCTTGGCAACATCCTCAGGTGTTGCTTCTTGGGGGAAATTCACTGTTTTGGATACAGCGGCATCAGTATATTTTTGGAAAACTCCTTGCATCCTAACATGCCATTCCGGAGCTATATCATAGGCGGTGGCGAAAATCTTTTTAATCTCTTCAGGGACGGCCGGGATGTCTCTTAATCTCTTTCCTTGAGCTAGCTCCTTCATCAACTCTGGTGAATAGAAGCCACCGCTTTTAGCCATTTCTTCAAAATAAGGATTCACCTCGATAAATTCTTCGCCCTCTAGAATATGCCGCATATAACTCAAGGCGAATACTGGTTCGATACCACTGGAGCAGTTGGCAATTATACTTAGGCTGCCGGTAGGAGCAATAGTAGTTCGAGAGGCATTGCGAAAACGAGGACCACCAGGCACATCATAGATGCTGCCTTCAAAAGCAGGAAAAACACCTCTTTGTTTAGCTAATTCTATAGAAGCTTTATTTGCCTCCTCAGATATGAAGCGCATAACTTGCTCAGCAGTGTTAATTGCCTCCTCACTATCATAAGGGATGCCAAGCTGAATGAGGAGGTCAGCAAAACCCATCACTCCTAAACCTATTTTTCTCGTAGCTTTTGTTCCTTCCGTAATCTGAGGTAAGGGAAATTGATTAACATCAATAACATCGTCGAGGAATCGCACTGCTACTTTGATGGTTTGGTTTAGCTTGACATAATCAACTTGGTATTTACCATTCTGGGAGACCACCATTTTTGCCAGGTTTATAGAGCCCAGGTTACAAGACTCATAAGGAAGGAGGGGTTGTTCCCCGCAGGGGTTGGTGCTTTCTACCTTGCCCAATTTAGGAGTAGGGTTATGCCTGTCAATTTGGTCAATAAACACGATACCGGGGTCGCCAGTACGCCAAGCCATATAGACTATCTTGTCAAAGACTTCCTTGGCATTAAGCTTACCAGTCGCCTCTCCCGTTCTTGGGTTTATTAGATTATAGTCGGTATTTTCCTTTAGTGCCTCCATAAAGCTATCAGTGATAGCCACCGAGAGGTTGAAGTTGGTCAGTGCTTGCGGGTTTTCTTTGGCTGTAATGAATTTCAAGATGTCGGGATGGTCAACTCTGAGAATAGCCATGTTCGCTCCACGGCGCATCCCCCCCTGTTTAATGACATCGGTAGCAGCATCAAACACTCGCATGAAGGAAACCGGACCGCTGGCTACGCCGCCGGTGGAACCAACCCTGTCATTCTCTGGCCTTAGTCGAGAGAAGGAAAAGCCAGTGCCTCCGCCGCTCTTGTGAATAATTGCAGTGTTCTTTACTGCATCAAAGATGGACTCCATTGAATCCTCAATAGGAAGGACAAAGCAAGCTGACAACTGTCCCAGTTCTCGTCCAGCATTCATCAGGGTAGGTGAATTGGGTAGAAACTCCAGATTTGCCATTAACTGGTAAAAAGCCTCTTCCCAAGAGGAGCTATCTCCAGAGGGGTCATAAAGAAGCTCAGCCAAGGCGATATGTCGAGCTACACGACGGAATAACTGTTCGGGAGTTTCGATAAACTTTCCCTCCTCGTTCTTCATTAAGTATCTTCTCTCTAGAACCCTTAAGGCATTGTCGCTTAGTTTGATTCCAGAAATGACCTGGCTAGTGTCTTGGGTTGTAGTTGCCTGATTCATCAGGCTTGGCCCAATAAATTGGGCAACTACATTAGATAAGGGGTGGGGTGGACGAGGACCACCTTCCCCCTTCGCAGCTTGAATTTCGGGAGGGGATACGATATGTTTATTTTGCGGTGAAATAAATTCCTCCATACCTGGGAGAGGTTGAGCTACCCCCAGACGCTGGCTTATTTGTTCTGTGAATTTTTCCAGAAACATTCTATCAGTTATACCCAGGGACTCGGCAGCGGAGAAAACAGCTTTGGCTATCCTGTCCTTGCCCATAGGTTTTTGCTCAGTTTTTCTAGCTGGTCGAGACATTTTTTGCCCCCCTTAAGATAACAGTGGCAACTGGCTTGCTGCTGTAGTAACTCCACCGCCAGCCAGGTTATCTACTGCCTGCTTTAATTCACCAATGTCGGTGAATTCCCGGTAAACGCTGGCAAAGCGAATATAGGCTATATGGTCTAATTTTCTCAACCCTTCCATAACCAGGTCGCCGATAAGAGAGCTGGGAACTTCACTCTTGCCTTGCTTATAAAGCTCAGCTTCGATATTGTCTACGAGTTTATCAATAGCACCTGTGGGTAGAGAGCGTTTCTCACAAGCTTTACGGATACCCAGGAAGAGTTTATCCCTGTTGAATTCCTCTCGCCTCCTATCCTTTTTGACTACAAAAATACTATGTGGCTGTATACGCTCATAGGTAGTGAAGCGAGCGCTACAAGAGAGACATTTTCTACGCCTCCTCACACCTTTATTTAAGGCTCGTGAATCTATCACCCTGGATTCCAATCCGCCACAATAAGGACACTTCATTAGCTTACTACTTATTGCGTTATAAACAAATTTTATCACTATATGTAGTAAAAAGCAACCCCTGAATCAAGTTC
>Ga0210031_1002780_pt1 | contig 10402 bp, 9 predicted proteins | sample CryGeyCG2014_080_FD_185455 | JGI IMG/M metagenome (GOLD analysis project Ga0210031, IMG submission 185455) | Groundwater microbial communities from aquifer - Crystal Geyser CG03_land_8/20/14_0.80 (SPAdes) (version 2) | ecosystem: Environmental > Aquatic > Deep subsurface > Groundwater | place... | reverse complement strand
AAATATTTCCCAAGTGTAAATCTATTGAACAAGGTCCCAGTTGTTCTTTAAAATTTGGTTTGGGTTTAATTTTAATTTTTCCCTCTCTTATATATTTTTTGATATCGCGATCAGATAAAATCATATTTTTATTTTACCACAATGCAAAAAGTCTAGCAATAAAAAACCTTGGTCTAAAACCAAGGCACTTATCAGATCTTTATTTAAAGCCGAAGGCTTTTCTTTGTTCGGGTGTATGGATGGAGAGTAAAAAATCATGCCATTCGCTGAAAATAACGAATTCGAAGTCGGTAAAAAAACCGCCTCTTACCAATTCCTTTTTGATTTTTACTTCTCTGTCAGCCATTTTGAGCAATAGCCATATCCCAAGATGATCCTTGCTTACCAAATCTCTCGCAGTGAAAACTAGTCCTCCGAATTTAATTTCTAAGACTTTCTCCCAACTAAATTGAAGTTCTTCATCAAGCTCTCTTTCGGCCCCAGCAAGGACAATCCTCCAGAATTGGTCATTTAAGGAAAGGTTTTTGAATTGTATCAAGTATTTACTGATCTGGCGTGGGAATTGATCTTCTGGATTAATATGACCGCCTAATCCTATTGTCCATTTCCCTCCCAGTTCCCTGTCAGCCGTTGCGCTTCTTTGGGCATAGAATATTCTTTTTGTTCCAGTATCGTCGATATGAATAAAAGTACAATACGGAATAATCTGTTTCTGCGCTGGGTTCCCTTCCACTTGATTCCGAAGCATAAAGACGGCATTTTCTGCTATTTTCTCCAGAATGTTATGAACATTTCGTCTCAGGACTCCCTCCCTATGCGGAATGAAGCTTGTCGGCACCACTAAGACTTTCTCATCTCCATAGTTTCTCATTTTCTTTTCCTCTTATCCTATATTTATTTTCTGTTAAAGTACTTTTTATTTTGTATCAAAAATGAAAAAATTTGTCAACTTTTTATTTTCCCTCGATATCAATCCCCATATTTTTGGCCTGGGCTTCGATGATTTTCATTGCCTGTTCAATATTTTCGGTATTTAAATCTGGTAATTTTTGTTCGGCAATTTTTCGAAGTTGTTCTCTGGTAATTTTGCCAACTTTTGCTTTGTCAGGAGTGCCAGAACCTTTCTCAATTCCGGCCGCCTTTTTCAAAAGTTCAGAAGCTGGCGGAGTTTTTAAACGAAATTGATAGGTTCTGTCTTCAAAAACAGTGACATCGACCGGAATAGTAAAACCGGATTGATTTTTGGTTAAATCATTAAATTTCTTGCAAAATTCAGCCAGATTTAAACCGTGGGGGGCTAAAGCCGGACCCACTGGCGGAGCAGGAGTTGCTTGACCAGCCGGGATTTGTAATTTTATTTTTGCTTTTACTTTTTTTGCCATTGTTTTTAGAAGCCGAGAAACGCCGTAAATTTACGCCGATTTACGCCGAATCTCTTTTTCTCTTGCCAGATCATAGACTCGACGAATAAATTCTAATTTTCTTGGGCTAAAGTTTACCAGTATCCCAACTTTATATGGTGAGGCTTTGAGATAATACCAAAATTGCCTTTTATCTTCCTTCATTAGAAATGGTTTACATTTTACCTCCATTAATACACAATCGTTAATAATTTTATCTGGCACATAAGTGCCTACTTTTTCTCCCCGATAATATATATTTATTCTTTTTTGTAAATCTACTTTTAAACCCTTCCTTTTTAACGATGTGGTTAATGCTCGGTCAATAATTTTTTCTTTAAAATTTCCTCCAAACTCTTTCCATATCTCTCTACAGGCTTCCCTTATTTTAAATGTATCTTCCTCATAAAGTAAATTAGGGTTTAATTTCATGTTATTAACGGCGTTATATCGGCGTTTTTATTACGGCGTTAAACGGCTTCTATAATTTCTTAATTTGTAGCGAATCCAGTTCAACTGGTGTGTCCCTTCCAAACATATTGATGAAAACTTTAACTTTCCCTCGCTCTTCGTCAATTTCAGAAACCTTGCCATCAAAATCTTTAAAAATTCCATCGGTAATTTTAACTGAATCGCCGATTTTAAATTCAATTTTATATTGGGGCTCTTCTACCCCCATCCTTTTTTTCAAAATTTCAATTTCTTCTTTGGAAACCGGGACTGGAGTTGTCCCAGCGCCAACAAAACCTGTCACATTGGGAGTATTTCTAACAACATACCAGGAATCATCGGTGACAATCATTTCAACCAAAACATAACCGGGATAAATTTTTTCTTCGATCACTTTTCTTTTACCATTTTTGATTTTAATCTTTTTCTCTTTTGGAACAATAACGCTAAAAATTTTATCTTCCATACCCAAAGCATCAACTCTTTGTTTTAAGTTTTTTGCCACTGCCTCTTCGTAGCCAGAATAAGTGTGAATGACATACCAGTTTCTTTCCGGTGGTATTACTTGTTTAGGCATGTTGGATAAGTTAATTCATTCGAATTACCATCCGAATTTCATTCGAATATAATTCGAATATAATTCGCATAAAAATTCGTGTATCATAAAATGAGCTTATTCAGTAAGTTGGTAAATAGGAAATCGAGACCACCCAAAAAAGCAGCTAAAACTACCGAAATGCCAGTGACAATTAAAGTGTTTTTAAAAACCTCTCTTTTGGTAGGCCAATTTACTTTTCCCATTTCTTCTTTCACTTCTTTCAAGAAATTAATAATTTTTTTTGGAAATTGTAAGATTTTCATTTTTTAAAATTAAATCAAATACTCCCTTTTGTCAAGTTTAAATATCTAAATTCTTGGCTTTTTTTGCGTATGTTTGGATAAATTTTTTTCTTGGCAAAACTTCTTCTCCCATTAAGGTATCGAAAATTCGATCGGCTTCCTTGGCATCTTCAATCTTCACTTTCAATAAAACTCGATTTTCTGGATTGATCGTTGTTGACCACAACTCTTCCGGATTCATTTCTCCTAAACCCTTGTAGCGTTGAATAGAAATTCCGGGGTACCCACCTTTGGTGGGTCGTTTTTCTTTTTTCAGAGAATCCAAAATTTCCGCTTTATCGTCTTCGGTATAAGCATATTCAATCATCTTACCGGCCTGAATTCGATAGAGTGGAGGCTGAGCGATATACAAGTAACCTGCTTCAATTATTGGTTTGAAATAACGATAAAAAAGGGTTAAAAGCAGAGTGACTATATGTCGGCCATCAACATCTCCATCGGCCATCAAAATAATTCGATGATATCTCAATTTCTCTAAATTGAAATCTTCGGCAACAGCCGTACCCAAAGCAATGATCAAAGATTTAATTTCTTTTGAAGCAAGAATTTTATCAAGCCTTGCCCTCTCAACATTTAAGATTTTTCCCCGCAGAGGCAAAATAGCTTGGAAATGTCTGTCCCTGGCTTGCCTGGAACTGTTATGAACGAATATACCCGAAGCTAGTGCAAAATTGTGAGTATCTTCAATCTCAAAATCATAAACATCCATTCTTTTCTTAAGTTTTATTATTTTCTTAATTCTGTGATTGTAATTTAAGACTGCCTCTTTTAATCTCGCTTCGTTATTATCAAAGAAGCGTTGGCAAATTGTATCAAACCTTAAAAGACTTTTATCCTGCAGCTTTAGTCTTTCTTGGTTGTATTTTTCTTTGTCAAATTTTTCATATTTTTCAAAAATTCCTCTCATTAGTTTTACGGCCTTTTCCCGATAGGTCTGATTGTAACTCTTTTTTCTTTTCAACCTAAATTCTGGCGTCCATTGTTCTTTCGTTTTTTGACTCCGCCATTTCAAAAGGTCTTTGTCTTGCCACTGTTTTTTGGCTTTCAGAGAAAGTTCTTTCCTTTTTTCAGGATGTTTATCAAAGTACTCTTTTACTTTCTTAGCCCATCTTCTTCTATTCTCTGGATTACTCCAATATCTTTTTTGATTTTCATTTAAGATTCTATTGTTTTTTTCTTGATATTTCTTATTTGATTTATAGAATTCAAGGAATTTCTGGATCATATATTGCTTATATTCTTCATCTTCCCATTGTTTTTTTGCGCGCTTGCTTAATATTTCTCTCATTTCCGGTTTCAACATTGTTGCCCTAACTTTTTCTCGGAATTCTTTTGATTGATGAAATTTTCTTATTTTTTCTTGTACATCTTCCCTAAATAAATTTTGTCTTGCGATTTTCCCATGATAATAAAAATGTCTTATCTTATTCATTCTTGTAACATTATTGGGATTATTATTTAATTTATTAAAATCGATATGATGAATACAGGACTTTTTATCCGCTGTATATTTTCCATTTTTCAAATTATATTCATCTGCTAAAGAATGAGTATAAATCCATTTGCAACTTTTTTGGTCATAAACGATTTCATACCCATCAATTTTAAACCCATCTTTAATTTTTGAATATCTTCGATATAAAGGCATCAAAGAATCTCTCGATGTGAGATCTTCTGCTTTTTTATAGCGGCCGTTTCTTAACATGAAAAGATGATCAAGGGTACAAATAATTTTTTCTGTATTATTTAGAATAATTTTTATAACCTTAACATTTTTGCGAGTTTTCCGAGGATTTCGAATTAAGCCAATCCCTATTCTGCCATCTTTCTTTATTGTATAGCAGTAGTTTTTCTTTCCTTTTTTATTTTCCTTTATTAATTCTTTAAAAGTTAAATTTCGGCCATCAACTAAGGCAACTTTTGTATTTCCAAAAAAACACCCCCCGGCTGACTCTCCTTCGACGATAAATAATTCACCTTCTTCCGGTTTTCGAGAAATGCAATCGGCTAATTTCCCGGGCAAAGCCAGACCTTCTAAAATTCCTCTTCTTAAGACCGTTTCTTTGGCGGCTTTAGCTGCCTTTCTTGCCTTTTGCGATAAGACACATTTTTCAATTATTATTTTTGCGTCTTGGGGATTTCTTTCAAGGAAATCAGACAAACTCTCTGACACTGCTTGTTCAACTGCTGTTTTTGCCTCAGGATTACCCAACTTTCTCTTTGTCTGACCTTCAAATTGGGGTTCTTTGATTTTAATTGCCGCCACTGCTGTTAAACCTTCTCTAATATCTTCGCCGCTTAAATTTTCATCGGATTCTTTCAATAAATTATTTTTTCTGGCGTAGTCATTAAATGTCCGGGTTAGAGCAGTTCTGAAACCGGTTAAATGGGTTCCGCCATCTTGGGTAAAAACATTGTTAGCAAAACTCTCCTCATAGCATTCGTATTCATCGGTGTAGCAAAAGGCTGATTCCACCAAGACGCCATTTTTCTCTCCAGAACCATAAAAGATATTGGGATGAATTAAATTTACCCCCTTTATTAAATATTTCAAATAGGAAACAATTCCTCCTTCAAAATAAAAGGTGTAATTCGGGTAGCCACCTGGGTGGCCGGGTTTTTCCCTTTGATCAGAAAAGAAAATTTTCAATCCCTTTTGCAAATAGGCCTGCTGTCTTAAAGTATTTAAAATCCTCTTTTGCTCAAATTCTATTTTTTTAAAAATTTCTGGATCTGATTCGAAAATAACAATTGTCCCATTATTTTTGCATTTTCCAATTTTTTTGACCAATGTTTTGGGCTTTCCTTTCGAATACTCTTGAAAATATTTAAAACCATCTCGACAAACTTCAGCCCTCAAATATTTTGAAAGGGCATTAACAACCGCTACCCCAACTCCGTGTAGTCCGGTTGTTGTGGTATAAACCTTCCCACCAAACTTTGCCCCTTTATGTAAATAAGTCATCACCGTTTCTAAAGCCGATTTTTTTGTCTGGGGATGTTTTTCTACCGGAATTCCCCTTCCATTATCTTCAACCCTTACTTTGTTTCCTGGCAGAAGGAAAACCTTAATCTCGTTACAATAGCCCATGATTGCTTCGTCCAAGGAATTGGAAAAAACCTCCCACAACAATTGGTGGAGACCATTTTGACCAGTGTCTCCAATATACATTGCCGGTCTTTTTCTTACCGGTTCCAATCCCCTTAAGACAAAAATTTCTTTTGCCGTATATTCAGTTTCAGATTTTTTAGTTTTTTTCATGTCCTACGAAATTACGAATAAATACGAATCTACGAATAAATTGAGCGAGGCATCCTTGCCGAAGGGAGCATTGCGCAGCCCCCCACCAAAATTATAATGAAGTACTTTTTAGATAGTATTGTTATGAAACTTTGTTCTCATCTTTATATTTCTTTTTATCCTAACTTCGAATTGGTGGGGGGCGAGCAATAGCAGCGGCTGGAGATAAACCTTGTCTTTAAACCTTTAGCCGACTGCGTGCTCCCTGAGGCAAGGTGCCGAGCGATCTTCTTTTATCTCCTCACTTGCCATTCTGGCTCCTCTTCTAATGCTTCAATAATTTTTTCTTGCATCTGGTCAATTTCTTTTGAAGACAAAGTCCGGTCTTCGGCCTGGTAAATAATATGAAAAGCCAAATTCTTTTTGCCTTCAGGAATTTCTTCTCCTTCATAAATATCGAACAAATCGACATCTCTTATTAAGGAGCCACCGGCAATTTCAATTTTGCTTAAAACTTCTTCAACTTTCGTCTCGGGAGGAACTAAAATGGCTAAGTCCCTGATGGCAGATGGATATTTGGAAAGTGGTCTAAATTCGTGTTCTTCCGAAGCCAATTTTTGTAATTTTTCGAAATCGAAATCAAAAACAACAATCTTTTCCTGGGCGGATATTCCTAAATTGTCTAAAATTTTTGGTGAAATTTCCCCAAAAAAGCCGATCTCTTGATGGTCAACCTTGATTTCAGCACACTTTTTAGGATGCCAAAGAGAAATTTTTGATTCCTCGGGAGTGGGCTGATAATTATCATACCAGAAACCGGAAATTCCCATCTTTTCAAAAAGCAAGTCGCAAACTCCTTTTAACTCAAAAAAAGTTTCTTTACTTTCTTTTTTAAAAATTAAACCGGTCAGGGCTTTTTCCTCGGAAATTTTTCCCACTGAATCTTTTTGGAACCCCGTTAGAGAATTTGAAAAGTTTGTCATTTTAGTATCTTTAGATTTCTCTAACCCCGTTAGAAATCTTCGGTTTCTAAACGGGGCTAACGGGGTGAAAATTTTTCCTAATTCAAAAATTTTAATTTCTCCGAGGTTTTTTTTATTATCCTTAACATTTTTTAATAAATTGAGAGTTAAACTTGGCCTTAAAAACTTCTGTTCCGAACTGATCGGATTTTCAATTTCAATTAAATCTTTTATTTGATAACCAAAAATTTTTGCCACCTTCTCACTGATAAAGGAGTAATTATAAACTTCAAAAAATCCGGCTTCTTTTAAAATATCTTTGACAAAATCCTCCCAAAAAATGTTTAAATTTCTTTCGGGCGGGATTAAGGAAACTAAAGGAGGATGAGCAGGAATTCTTTGAAAACCATAGATTCTTCCGATTTCTTCAATTAAATCTTCAGCCAGATTGATATCCAATCTAAAACTTGGCACCTCAACCGTAATTTCTTTATCTTTTGACCGAGGTCGGACCTGTGTCACTTTGAACTTTAAACGCTCCAAAATATCTTTTATTTCTTTTGCGGTGATTTCTATACCTAAGAGGCAATTGACATAATCTGAATCTAATTTGATTTTCTTTGGCAAAACCTTTCGGGGATAAAAATCAACCAGGCCCTTAGCAATCTTCCCCTGAGCGATTTTTTGAATCAAAAAGGCGGCTCGATGGATGGCAAATTCTGTTAAATTTGGGTCGATTCCATGTTCAAATCGCAAGGAGGCATCGGTTTTTAAATTCAGTTTTTGGGAAGCCCGACGGACAACCCTGGGATTAAAATTCGCTGATTCCAAAACAACAATTTTTGTTTTCCCATCAATTTTTGGCATTATTCCCCCTTTTATTCCGGCGATAGCCACCGGTCTTTTGGTATCGGTAATAACCAAAATTTCGGGATTTAATTCAGATGTTTTTTCATCCAAAGTAACAATCCTTTCCCTTCTCTTGGCAAAACGAACAACAATTCTTTTTCCTTCTAATTTTTCGAGGTCGAAAGCATGTAGGGGTTGACCGGTTTCTAACATTACAAAATTAGCAATATCGACAATATTATTTATTGACTGTAATCCACAAATTTCCAATTTATCTTTGAGCCATTTTGGTGAGGGTCCAACTTTAACACCGCTAATTACTCCGGCTGTGTAGCGAGGGCAGGCAGTTTTTTCCTTTACCTCAATTTTGACAAAATCTCTGGCTTTTAACCCCGCACCAGAAACTTCGTTTCGGTGCGGGACTGGTCCAGCACCGAGCTTCGCTCTGGTGCTGGGTTTTTTATCTTCTTTCAAATCGTAACCAGTAACCAGTAACGGATAACCAGTGATAGCGGCTATTTCTCGAGCCACTCCCAAATGAGAAAAGCAATCCGGTACCCGATTGGGCAAAACATCAATATCTAAAACCCGGTCATTTTTAAATTTTTTGACTTCTTTGACTTCAAATGAATGCATTGTCAAAAGCTCAGCCAATTTTTCTGGCCCAGGTAGTTTCTTTTTGAAAAAAGATTGTAACCAATTATAACTAAAGTTCATCTCGCGAATAATAAGCTAATTTGAAGCGAATATAAAGCGAATTTGGTTTCTATATTCGTTTATTATTCGCTCTAAATTCGTTTATAATTAGCGATATTAAAATTGACCAAGAAATCGCAAATCTCCACTGTAAAACAATCTTATATCATCGATTTTATATTTCATCATCGCTAATCTATCCAAACCCATGCCAAAAGCAAAACCCTGCCACTCTTTTGGATTCAACCCTGAATTTTTAAAAACTTGAGGATGAACCATTCCGGCTCCCATTATTTCCATCCAGCCGGTTTTTTGACAAGCCGGGCATCCCTTTCCTCCGCAAGCCAAACAAGTAATATCAACTTCAAAAGATGGTTCAGTAAAAGGAAAATAACAAGGAATTAACCTTATTTCAATTTGTCTCTCGAAAAATTTTTGGAAAAATTTTTGGATTATCGCTTTAAAATTAGCTACCGAAACATTTTTATCGACCATCAAACCCTCGATATGATAGAAATTGGTTTCATGACTGGCATCGGTTGCTTCGTGACGGAAAACACGACCGGGAACAATAATTCTCAAAGGCGGCTGATTTTTTTCCATATATCTTACCTGAACCGGACTGGTATGAGTTCTTAACAGTAATTTTTGATTTTTGATTTTTGATTTTTGATTTTGTGGCTTCAGCCACAGGGTATTCCATAAATCCCTCGCTGGGTGATCTTTAGGAATGTTTAAGGCATCGAAATTGTACCACTCGGTTTCAATTTCCGGTCCCTCAACAATTGAAAAACCCATCGATTGAAAGATTTCTTCAACTTTTCTCTGAACCTGAGTTAAAGGATGCAAATGGCCAAGGGTTATTTTTTTGCCCGGAGCAGTGACATCAATTTTTTCTTTTTTCAGAATTTCAGCGGTTAATTTCTCTTTTATCTCTTTGGCTTTTTCTTCAATTTCTTTCTCAATAAATTCTTTTAGCGAATTTAATTCCTTTCCTCTCCTTTTTATTTTCTCTTTGGGAAGTTTCTTCAAATTTTTCAGCAAAAGGCCAATCTCCCCCTTTTTTCCTAAATATTTCCGAAAAATTTGGTCCAATTCCTTCAAATCTTTTGCCTTTTTTATCTCCTTTTTAACCTCATTTTTAAACAATTTTAGGTTCATAAATATGATGCAAATCTACAAATTTAATGCCAATCTACGAATTGCGAATATTCGCATGTGCCTTTTCGCATAGAGCAAACGAAGTGAGCTCAGACTTTTCGCATACTATATTTTAGCCCAAATTTAAACAAAATTCAAGTCCCGTAGTAGAATTTGGACAAATATCCATTTGCGTAGCAAGTCCAAATTTCACTACGGGGCAAGTAATTTAAAACAAAAAAGGCCTAGTTTTTAGCTAGGCCTAGAAAGAGCTAGGAGGTGGTACAAATTAGATTTTCTTGAACCTAATAGTCAGCTGATCCTCAGATGGTTTAAATTCTATCTCTTTGATTCCGCCTGCTGCCTTAGGTTTTAATGGAGCGCCGGTAATTCTGAAATCCTCCTCACTGTCATCAAGGGAGCCACTTTTAACTACCGGCACATTGTCATCTGCGGTTGCAACTGAAGTCAATATAGCTGCGAGACCTTGTAGCGCTTGCCCCGCTACTTGGATTAATCTTTTTTCTTCATCTACCATTCTTAATCACCTCTAATTATATTTTAATCATTAATAAAATTTTGTCAAGGATTTCAATAAAAAACCCGCTTTTTGCGGGTTAGTTTTAAACTTTCCATCTGCCTTTTTCTTTTTTGTCGGAAGGAACTCATCTTATCGCTTCCAACATTTTAGGATAAATCGATGTAACATTTTTCGCAATCGAAACAATGTCTGCCCATAAAGGGCTGACGACATTTTTTCTCTC
>Ga0210031_1002760_pt1 | contig 10435 bp, 9 predicted proteins | sample CryGeyCG2014_080_FD_185455 | JGI IMG/M metagenome (GOLD analysis project Ga0210031, IMG submission 185455) | Groundwater microbial communities from aquifer - Crystal Geyser CG03_land_8/20/14_0.80 (SPAdes) (version 2) | ecosystem: Environmental > Aquatic > Deep subsurface > Groundwater | place... | reverse complement strand
AAATAATATAATGGTGAGTATCGTTCTTAAAATCGGCATGCCATGATCCGCCGTGGTTACGATCAAGCGACTTGCTTATTTCTTCAGCAACGGCTTGCGCTTCGCTTTCTAGAATTTCAACGGTATATAAAGTCCACTGCGAAAACCACGGCGTTTTATGTTCATCAGTAATCGATTCAACTTTCGTCGAGATTATTTTTATTTTTTGAGGACATCTTTGTTTTCAAGAGATTCCTCAATAATTACGCCTTGATAGTTTTTCATATTTTTTTACTTTATTAAATCATCAACCGAAACATCTAACGCCTTGGCGATTTTTTGCAAAGTTTCAATGGTCGGATTTGTTATTCCGCCAGTTTCAAGTTTAATAATTGAATTATAAGAAACATCCGCCAATTTTGAGAGGCGATCTTGCGACAAGCCTTTGGCTTGTCTTAATTTCTTGATATTCTTGCCGATTTTATTCTCTTGTGCCATACTTGTATTATAATACTGCTATGATAAAATAGTGTTATGCTAACTTATATTGAAATCATATTATTAGGATACATCTTTTCTTTAATCTTAACAAGGGAGTTTTTGTTGTGTGCGCACGGGTGGGCGGGGCAAGCGTTTCCACTGCTTTATTATCTTCTTTTCGCATTTCGGTCCCGCCGCCCGCTCGCAAAAAATTCTGGCCGTCCCTGCCGTCGTTGAAATTTTGGCGAGCAACAAAACGCTCCTGAATTTTCAAAATGTCTAACTTGGTCGGGGTGGTGGGACTTGAACCCACGGCCTCTAGCTCCCGATGCTAGCGCTCTTGCCGCTGAGCTACACCCCGCAAACTTTTACCTATTATAGCGCAAATTACGAAATCGATGGTAATGCTTTTAAACTGGTATGGCGTTCGAACGGGCCTTTTAGATTGTCATCCTAAGCGGAGTCAAAATATCCATTCGTTTAGTTTTATTCCCTTTGATTTTATGGCTACTCCAAGGAATTCCTCCACAAAGCCTGCACTGAGCGAAGTCGAGGTGGTCTGAATAACACGCGGATAAACTTTTTACTGGCACATCGACCCTTACTGAATCTAGTAGTTCAGATTATTATACATAAGTTTGCATTTTTTAGCTATTTCAAATATACTCTTTTTTAGATTTGCCCCTGTAGCTCAATTGGACAGAGCAGTCCCGTCCTAAGGGAAAGGTTGTGAGTTCGACTCTCGCCAGGGGCAGTGGAAACAAGCTTGGGGAAAAAGAATAGGGTGTCAATTTCCCCCATCAAACCGTCGCTCGGGGTATAAAAAATATATCATCAGCTAACAAAATTTTACAAAAGGAAAAAATATCAATTGACTGCCCGTCCTCAGCTAAAAAATATTCTGGCAGCTAACTCTTTTCAAAATTATTCAAACATCACCTCAAAATCAGCCCGTTTGTAATCACAAATTTCCGCTTCCCTAAACCAATTTTTGATCTCCATCTCTGCCTCTGCCTCGCTTCCTGAAGCGTGAACCAGATTTTTGATTGGCCTTTTTTTCAAGTTGGCCAAAACAGGAGAATCAACCGAGTAATCACCGCGGATGGTTCCCGGAGGGGCATCGGTTGGCACCGTATATCCGCAAAGCATTCTCGCATTTTTAACCGCATGGTTCCCCTCTAAAACCATGCACACTAAAGGCCCCGACTGCCAATATTTATAGATCCAACCCTCAATCATTTTGCCGATTTCCAAAGAATCAGTCGTCCCCAATTCGCGAAGCGGATTCTTGCCGAATTCTAGGTAATTTTTTAATGTCTTTTCTCCCATCCCTTTTCTCCATTCGTCGGTCGCGTGATAAGTTCCTCGGATTTTTTCCTCACTCGCATGCACCATTTTCATGGCCACCACCTTAAGGCCGGTGTTTTCGAAGCGCCTGATAATTTCGCCTAAGAGTCCGCGCATTACTCCGTCGGGTTTGACAGCCACAAATGTTCTTTCCATTTGGTCTCCTTTTGACAAATTATAGACAAACGTATTTAAAAGTAGGCTAAGGAATGTCTAGCATGAGAAACTGATTAAAGCTTTTTAGAAAAATTATAGACCAACTGATTAGAAAATGTACTATGGTATGTCTATACGCTAAACCAATTTGGTTTATCTACAGATAGGTCATTCGGAATCAGTTTCTCTATAAAATGATTATTTAATATCTTTGAGAACCCAGTTTATAATTTTAGCGGTCACCTCGTCAATAGATTTAGTGTTTCCGATGTTAATCCAGTGAGCTAAAATTTGCCGATCGGCAAGCTCGCGGTATTTCCGGTCAACCTGCTGTATAAAGTTATAGTTTGATTCATTAATATCTAGTTTGACTTTACCATCTTCGTTCATTTTACGCTCATAGGCTACCTTAGGAGGAGTGTCTAAAAAGAATATTTTGTCAGGTATTTCAAGCTTGAACATTCTAGCAAAATCCAATCCATCCTCAAGGGAAAATCCCCGTAAACCCTGGTAAACAAGTGTGCCTAAAAAATACCGGTCGCAGATGAGGATAGCATTTTTTCTTAAATTCGCTATTTTTTCTTTCTCCGCAATCATTTGCCCCGCATAAAGAATAAACTGCATCTCGACTGACAGTGTTTTCTCTCCGTGCTGAAATTCACGCAGCATTTTACCGATCGGATTTTCATAGTAGGGATATTTTATCGTTTCTACGCCTATTCTTTTTTCGCGCAATTTCTTCTCCAGATTTTTCCGTTGGGCCCCGCACCCCGCTCCATCAATTCCTTCTAAAACATAGAACATTTTTTCCTCCTTTTATAGATTCCCACGGCTAAAGCCGTGGTACTCTGAAATCGCAGGTTCCCGCCGAATCGGCGGGCGACTTCGTCGAATATTTTTGAAGGATTCACCCACGGGTAAACCCGTGGTTCTCTCCTGCGATTATAGAGGTTTCTCCTTCTTCAAGAGGAGAAACCTCCAGGGTTTTTACGAATTACGCATAAATCTATTATTGAACCGATTCCGTCAAAAACAATGATTCTACTTCATAAGTCTCATCATTATAAACCGTCAAAATGGCATAGCTGGGAAACGGATTTCTTTCCGATCCGGCCGCCCCAACCACCGTGATTTTAATTTTGTTTGATGGTTCGACAAAACGCGAAAAAGAGTGCAGGTGACCGGAGAAAATTTCGCTGACATGATAATCACTGGCTATCTTTAAAATTTCATCAGCCTGATTTTGAATCTCCACTTCCCCACTTTGCATGGTATGGGAAAGATAGGGGTGATATGGAGGAATATGCATCAAAACAAATTTAAGTTGGCTGTGATCACCACCCAGATCACTTCTAAACCATTCCATTTGTTCTGGGCTGACCCCGGTATATTCGCTGCTGTTGTTCAGAATTGTAAAATGGACATTTTGATAATCAAAAGAATAATAGAGGTCGCCGAAAACTGACTGGTAATTTTTTGTTTCCCTAACCGGCCAAAAATTATGGTCATGATTGCCGCAGACCGTATAATATTTTATATCTAAATCGTCTAATAATTTTTTAGCCTCTGTTAAATCCTTGATTGAGCCCGCATCCACAAAGTCACCCAGATGGATGATAAAATTCACCTTTTCTTCTTTAATTTTTTCCAGGATTTTCGGGTAATACTGGGCATCCGCGTGCGAGTCTGATACCAATCCGACCTTAAACTGAATTTCGCTCGGCTGATCTTTTGGCCCGGATTTTAAAAGCGGATCAATAAATGACTGGGCATAACCGGTGGGGCTGACAAATCCCTCAATTTCTGATTTCGCCTCCCACCAAGCCTTTTGAGGTCCATAAATGATAATAAAAATAAGTGTTAAAAAAATAATAAATCCCAGCACTTTGAAAAAGGCTGGTATCTTTTGCATCCATCGGGCAAAATTATTTTTTGATTGACGGTGACTGGTTTTCATACAGGTTGAACCTGTTTTTGGGTTATTGTGAAGCCTTTTGGTCCTTAAATTTCAAATTTTGAATCTTCTAATGATGGCGATTCTTGCGTTCGCCGCTACAAGTGTACCCGCCCCGTGTAGTGGAAACCTTTAGGTTTCCATGGCTTTGGGCTTTGGGCTTTGGGCTTTGTGGTTTCTTCCCAGTTTTGATATTTGACTTTTGAGTTCTTCCCTACATTTTTTCCGGAGCTTTAATACCTAACAAAAATAATCCATTTTCCAAAAGCTGGTTAACCGCCAAGGTTAGCTTTACCCTGAAGATCTTTATTTTTTTCTCGGCTCGTAAAATGGGATATTCATTATAGAAAAGATTGTATTTTTGGGCTAAATCATAAAGATAATTACAGATAATATTTGGCGATAGACGTTGAGCCGCGTCGTAAACTACCTCTGGAAAAAGATATATTTTGCGCAAGATAGCTTTTTCAGCGGCTTCCAATCTCTCAAATTTCAGCCCCGTTTTTTGAAGATCATTTCCCAATTTTGCCTTTTCCAAAACAGACAAACAACGCGCATGGGTATATTGTAAATAAGGGCCTGAGTTTCCGTCCAAGGAAATTGATTCCTGCATGTCAAACACAAACTCAGTTTCGGGTGAATATTTCAACATCGAATATTTGACTGCTCCAATCGCTATTTCTTCCAAAATTCTTTCCTTATCTTGTTCTTTAAAATCGAACTTAAAATTGCTGGATAATTTTATTTCTGCCTCTTCCAAGAGACTTTCTCCGGTTACTACATTACCGGCCCGTGATGACATTTTTCCTTCTTTTAATCTTACCCAACCGTAAGAACGGTGATATTCTTTTCCTTTCATCTCCGGCTTGACAAATTCCAAAGCCTTAAAAACGACTTCGAAATAACCGCTTTGCTCTGGCCCGACTATATGAATATAACGATCGGCCTGCCAGTCGTTGAACTGTAAATTTCCCAAACCCATATCTTTGGCCTCATAGGTTGGTAATCCTTGACTATTGATAAAGACTCGATTATGAAGCCCGTATTTTTCTCCGCGGAAAATAATTGCTCCCTCGCTTTTTTCAAAAACACCTTTTTTTAAAAACATCAGAACTATCTTTTTCCCTGACTCCCAAACTTCACTTTCAAAATACAGGCGGTTAAAACTAGTGTAAAGTCTTCTGTAAATTCTGTCAAAGTAATCCAAACTCCACTGGCGCGTTTGCTTCCATAAAACATAAATTTCGCGATCGCGGGTATATATTTTTTCGTTTATCCTGTGAATTTCAATTTTGGCTTTTTCATCGGTTTCGTAAGCTTTATTCCCAACCGTATAAGCTTGACCCAAAAAATTAATTTTTTGATCAAGAGTTTTCAATTCATTTATTTCTTCTCGATAATTTTCAGTATTTATAATTGCCCATAAACACTTGGCGATATGCATACCCACGTCACCCTGGTAATTGGTACGAAAAATTGTGTAACCGCCAAATTCTAAAATCCGACAGATTGATTCGCCCAAAGTGATATTGCGCAAGTGCCCGATATGGAAAAGTTTGTGGGTGTTGGGGTGGGCAAACTCAACCATGATTTTTTGGCCGTTAGCCTCTCTCCTGCCGTAATTGCCTTTTTTAGCGATCGCCTCCTCCAACTGACAAAAAAGGAAATCTTCCGTTAACCAAAAATTAATAAAGCCTGGTTTGACAACTTCTATTTTTTTGATGAAATCTAATTTGATTTTTTGGGAAATTGCTTGAGCAAGCTCAAGGGGGTTTTTGATATTTTCTTTAGCTAATTGGCTGGAATTTTTCTTCAAAAAGGCTAAGGCTAAATTGGTAGCAAAATCACCATGGTTCTCATCCGCCGGGTGTTCAAGATGAATATCTTCCATATGCAATCCCGCCCGTTGAGAACTAAAGACTCCAGATAATGACTGTAGAATAGCTTGTTTGATTTGGAAGGAAATTGTTAGTTCGCTAGAATTTTCCATGGCGGTTAAATCATATCATTTTTTAATTCTGCTCGTAAGGGTTAATTTAAATAGAAAATGATTTAGGAGAAGGATGCCTTCGTGAGAAAAACGTCCTCCCCCTCAATTTTTATGTCATTAGCTATTCTTTTGCTTTCTTAATACTCCAGGCGGTTTTCATACCCAGTCCATAGATTTCAATGAACCCAGCCGATGAATTTTGATTAAACTTGGCATTCTTATTAAAGGTGGCCAAATTCAGATCAAACAAGGAGTTGGGTGAATCAACCGCCACCACCTCCGCCTTACCTTTGTAAAGACTTAACTTCACTTTACCGGTTACCTTCTGATTCATATCTTCAATATAGGCGTTAAGATGGCTCATCGTCGGCTCCATCCATTTAGCGCTATAACATAGATGGGCCCATTTCGAATCCACGATTTCTTTAAACGCATTCTCTTCCTGGGTGGAAACTAATTTTTCGAGATTGTAATGAGCCATCGTAATAACATGCGCGGCAGGAAGTTCATAAACCCCTCTCACTTTAAGACCGACCAGCCTGTCTTCAATCAAAATTGTATAGCCTACACCGTGTTTCCCAGCTATCTTGTTTAATTTCATAATCAGCTCTGCCAATTTCATTTTTTGGCCGTTGAGGTGAGTGGGTATACCCTTTTCAAAATAAAGCACTATCTCCTCTTTTTGGTCAGGCGCCTTTTCTGGAAGGTTACAAACTTGAAGAATTTTATCTAGTTTGGGCTCTAGTTTAGGATCTTCGATCTCGCCCCCTTCCCAGGTTACACCCCACATATTATCATCTTCGCTATAGGGACATTCCTGGGTTTTATCCAAGGCTTTGGTAATAGGAATATTGTTTTTCTTGGCATACTCAATTTCCTCGTCCCTGCCCATCGCCCATTCTCTAACTGGTGCAATAATCTTGATATCTGGATTGAAACACAGGACAGAAGTCTCAATTCTAACCTGATCATTACCTTTACCGGTACAACCGTGGGCAATCGCATCGGCTCCTTCCAGTTTTGCGATCTCTACCGCTTTTTTGGCCAGTAGCGGTCTTCCCAAGGGGGTGCTTAAGTGATAGTCTCCTTGATACGTGGCATTGGCCCTAATTCCCTTGGCAATATATTCTTCAGCAAACTCGTCTTGGCAATCCAAAAGATATGCTTTTTTTGCCCCCAATTTAAGCGCTTTTTCTTTTGCCTTCCCCAAATCTCCTAACTGCTGCCCTAAATCAAGAGTAAGAGCAATCAATTCACATTGATATTCATCTTGGATCCACTTCAGCATACAAGAAGTATCCAGTCCTCCGGAGTAAAGAAGAACCACTTTTTTAATTTCTCCTTTTTTCCCTTCGTGTGAGGCAATTTTGAAATATTCTTTTTTAGATTCCACGAATAATTCCTTTCTTTTTAAACTTAAGTATAAAGATTGATTTCTTTAAAAATTCCTCCATCGCCATCGATATTTCATAGTTACGCCTCCATGATTTCATTAATTTGCTGGTTTAAAAACTCAATTGATTTTTTCTTTTGGGTAACTTTTCCTTCTACCCACTTTTGTTGTTTTTTAATTTGTAGAAGAAGGTCATTACTATTTTTATGCAAAAGTTTAGGTCCCGGCCCGCCCAAAGACTTGTTTAATTTGACAATTTCATCAGGTTCTTGCCATTGATCAACTTGTTTTTGCGCCAGATTAATGGCCATCTCCTCTTCCTCCAAAGACTTTTTTAAAGCAGCGCTGGTCACTTTTTCTTCTCCTTCTGAGTATTTGACTGCTTTTTCCATAACCATTTTGGCTTTCCTGAAAGGAATTTTAAAATTTAAAACCAGCTGCTCCAAAAGGGTGGTGGCGCCAATAAAACCAACCTGACACCATTTTCTCATTTGTTCTTTGTTCACCTTTAGGTTCTCAATTACTTCTTTCATCACCCCTGGCGCCGGCAAACATTCATCAAGCAGGTCAAAAATAAGATATTTGGTCCATTGTGAATCTCTGTTATAACCAATGAAACTACCCTTACCAATGCTAAGTAGGCCTTGCACCAAGCCTGCCGCCAGACCGGCTTTTCCCTTGATAACTTCAAGGGGGTCGGGATTTTTCTTTTGGGGCATAATCGAACTGCCAGTCGAAAACTGATCAGCCAGTTTCAGCATCTTAAATTCCGGCATCGAAAAAAGAATTAGTGTTTCTGCCAAGATTGAAAGGTGGTTCATTAAAACGCTTATGGCAAAAGCTAAATCCGCCTCGGCTTCCCATCTATTAGTAATCACGTCCAGTGAGTTAATCTCGACTCTGTCAAAACCTAAAAGTTGGGAAGTGAATTTTTGATCAATGGGAAAGCTGGTACCATAGCCAACGACACTTCCTAAAGGATTGAAGTTATGAAGGTTAAACCAATGCAATAACCTTTGATTATCTCTGGCAAGCATTGTTGCAAAAGCCAGTAAAATATGGCCAAAGGTTGTAACCATCGCGTGTTGATGGTGGGTAAAACCCGGGACCAGACAATCTTTAAACTTTTGGGCTTGTGTTATCAGGCCTTCGACAAGTTTGATATTTTGTAAAACCAATTTTAGGTTTTGATCACGCAGGTATAGCCTTAGATCAAGAACAACCTGATCATTTCTTGATCTGGCGGTATGCAATTTTCCGGCCGACTCTATTCCGTATTTTTCAATCAACCACGACTCAATATTGGTGTGTACGTCTTCTTTGGCAGGATCAAGGGAAAATTTTCCTTCCTTTGACAGCTTTTCGATTTGTGCTAAGCCCTGTAAAATTACTTGAGCATCTTTTATCCCGATAATTTCCTGTTTGGAAAGCATGACACAATGAGCTTTATTGCCCCAAAAATCATAGGGCAAAAGCTTATAGTCGGCGGCTTTAATGCCAAAAACGTCTCTACCGGCGGTAAATTTAATGATTGATTCGGCGGGTTCTTGTTGAAAAGCCAAACCCCATAATTTTTCAATTTTTTGGGTTGACATTTTTGCCTCCAAAATGGTTAAAGTAATTTAGGGCAAATTTGATATAGAATTCTGTAGCCAAAAGGATATTTTTAATCTCAACATATTCATCGGCTTTATGGTTAACTCCAATTGTTCCCGGGCCAACTTTATTAACTGCAGGGATGCCCACATTCCCAAAAGCAGCGGCGTCGTTTGAACCCTGCTCAAAGCCAATTTTGATATTTTCTCTTCCCAGATTTTCTTCTAAGGTTTTTTTAGCTAATTTGATTAAGTCGTGGTTAGGATCAATTTTGTGACCAGTTCCTGGTTTTGCGGTAAAATCCCAGGTAATTTTAAAACCGTCGGCACTAAACTTTTTTAAAAACTGATTTAGTTCTTTTTTAAAATCTTCAAAGTTATTTTCAGTCAGCCTTGGCGTATTCCTAAAATCAAAAATGGCTTCTGCAAGATACGGAACACTATTTTTCTTTGTAGTTAAAACCTCGCTTCCCTTGCTTACAACTCCTGACCAAAAAGCAGTCGGTGTAGCAGTAGGCAAGGGCAAGATTTCGTCTTTATAGTTTTTTCCCAAGTCAGCGACAAAACTTGGCAAATCGAGAATGATTTCTGCTAATTTCCCGATCGGATTTTTGGTTTTGTCAGGATTGGCCGAATGGCCGCCCTTGCCTTTCACTTGAATTGTTATGAAAGCGCTTCCTCTGCAACCTACGGAAACCATTTGCATGGCCGTCGCCTCCGCTACTAAAGCCGCAGTCTTTTGAATCGTAAAAATCTTCTTTTTTACCCCATAATCCAAAAAAGCCTTGGTACCGGAACCATCAATTTCCTCTTTGGCGGTCAGCGCCAAAATCAATTTTCCTTGAAAATCTGTTTCTTTTAAATAAAAAGCGGCAAAGATCAGAGAAGCTAAGGCTCCCTTCATATCGGTACTGCCCAAACCAAAAATCTTTCCATCCTGTTCAAGCGGTATCAATGGTTTGGTGATTTTCCACATTTCTGCTGTTGGGCAAACCGTATCCAGATGACCGTTATAAATCAGGGTTGGTTCACCTTTACCGATGATGACAATCACATTGTTCGTCTGATCATGCTTTTGTTTAATCACTTTAATCTCTTCTTCGGCTATAAATTTGGCAATAAAATCAGCAATCATCAACTCCTGGCCGCTAAAGCTCTGAATTGAAATCAATTTTTTGACCAATAAGATGATTTCTTTCTGTTTGTAATTAATAAAGTTTTTGATTGAATCCATAGTTAACTCCTCTTATTTCAACGAAATCCTTATATTTTAATGTTTGTTTTTTAACCAATTTCTTAGTAAAATAAGAATCGGAAGTGGGGACTTATGGGATTGCGTTAGACTACCCTGCAAAGGGTAGGAGCCCTGCCCCACTTCTTCCTGGAGTTTCGGATTACTTCCGAGATTTTTCGATCAACATTTGCCCGCGTTGGTTCCCAGGCCAAACCAAGGCAGGCGCACAGCATTTCTTGCCGGCAGCCAGAGCCGCTTCGTGATTAGCACAAAGGTTGCAGATCGACCATAGGCAATCAGGAAGCAG
>Ga0210031_1002757_pt1 | contig 10440 bp, 14 predicted proteins | sample CryGeyCG2014_080_FD_185455 | JGI IMG/M metagenome (GOLD analysis project Ga0210031, IMG submission 185455) | Groundwater microbial communities from aquifer - Crystal Geyser CG03_land_8/20/14_0.80 (SPAdes) (version 2) | ecosystem: Environmental > Aquatic > Deep subsurface > Groundwater | place... | reverse complement strand
AGATATTAGATAAATCCCATGCTAAAACCTCAAAAACTGGCAGGCTTTCGTGACTTCTTTGCCGAAGATGTAAGAATTCGCGAATATGCGATCGACATCTTCAAGAAAGTCTTTGAAAAATACGGTTATGAACCCCTGCAAACTCCCGCCTTGGAATACACGGAAATTTTCTCCGGTGAAGCCGGCGAGGAGGCGGAAAAGCTTTTTTACCGTTTTACCGACAACGGCGGCCGTGATGTTATGTTGAAGTATGAAGTCATGATTTCCATGTGCCGGGCGGTGGCGGAAAATATAGCCAACATTCCCCTGCCCTACAAACGGTACCAGATTCAAAACGTCTGGCGCGCGGAAAAACCGCAAAAAGGCCGGTTCCGTGAATTTACCCAATGTGATGCGGACACTATCGGCAGCGCTTCCGTTCTTTGCGACGCTGAGTTTATCCAAATGGGTATCGAAGCTCTGCAAACGCTCGGGTTTAAAAAATTTAAAGCCCAAATCAGCAACCGCAAGCTTTTGAACGGTATCATCAAGTACGCCGGCGGAAATGAACAAAATTTTATTCCGATTTGCCTTTCAATTGATAAACTACCCAAAATCGGAGCGCAGATGGTTAAAAAGGAGCTTTTGGAAAAAAGGAAAGTTGGAAAAGAAGTAGTCGATAGAGTCTTGGATGTTACCGGTTCTTCTGACGATACTTCTGCCTTAATCCAACGATTTCGGTCAAAATTAAAGGATATTCCAACGGCCGTGGAAGGACTGAATGAATTGGAACAGATTTTTGATTATCTAAAAACCGCCGGGATTGATCCCCAATTCTATCAATTTAATCCCTGCATTGCCCGCGGTTTGGCATATTATACCGGTCCGATTTGGGAATTTGAAGTTGAAGATGGTCAAGTCGGCTCAGTTGCCGGCTGCGGGCGCTATGACAATACTATTGGCCGTTTTCTGGGAAAGAAAATTCCCGCCACCGGCGGTTCTTTCGGAATCGAAAGGATTATTGAAGTAATAAAAGACCGTAAAATGATTACCCTGCCGGCTACACCAACTCAAGTCTTGGTTGCCCTCTTTGATAAAACTACTTTTTCTGAATCGCTAAAAACGGCTAATTTTTTGCGGAGCAAAGGAATTTCGACCCTGCTTTATCCTGAAACTGATGCTCTGCAAAAGCAACTGAAATACGCCAGTTTAAAGCAGATCCCGTTTGTTGTTCTTGCCGGTCCTGACGAAATTAAGTCCGGCAAAATAGCGCTTAAGGATCTGCGCTTGGGTAAGCAAAAATTAATCTCTCTCAAAGATGCCGTCAACCTTATCCAAAAAACATGATTGTTACCGGATTGGTGTTGATATTGACGACACCATTGCCGACTCAACCGAGTATTGGCTCAAACGCCTCAACCGTAAGTTTAATACTAAAATCACCCGTGAAAACCTGAAAGGCTATGATTGCACGAATGATGCCGGTATGAACTACCACGGCTAAAGCCGTGGTATCCTCCCCGCCGAATTCCTGCCTCGCCGGCAGGCGGGGGCGGGTCGGCGAGTTCGAAATCATTCGATTCATCCACGTCCGCCAACCGGCGGACCGTGGTCTTCTCGAACGATTATAAACGCCAAAGAGGCTTTAGATTATATAGCCGATTAAAAACAAAGTGTCGGGTTTGACAAACAAGCGTATTTACACCTTCGAGGTGTAGCCGCAGACGCAACACCACCTCGAAGGTGTTTGCAACGAAACTGTCATTTTGTTTTGCGGTTGCTATATAATCAAGCTAACCTTTCTGCCTTCTTTTCATCAGGAAAACAAACCCATACCTTACTCTTTAGAAACACTTAGCAGGCTACGTCAAGCTGGACATAAAATTTTCTTCGTCTCTTGCCGGCAAACCGCTATTAAACATCACACTTTAGACTGGCTTAAAAAATACGGATTTTGGGAAATCGCATCCGGTGTTTTGCACCGCGATGAATGGAAGCTACATCTTGATTTTAAGCGTGAAATTACTCAAAAACTGAAGCTCGATTTTTTTATCGATGATTCTTTAGATCATGCAAGATATATTGCATCGTCAACCACAACTGTCTTCCTGCTCAAAAAACCCTGGAACCAAAATGACGCTTTGCCTCACTTTGTCAGAGTAAAAAATTGGCCTGCCATTTTGAATTATTTTAAGCGCTTGGTTGAGCACGCAAATAAGCCGCTTCATCCCTTAAAGCTCTCGCAGCTTCTAAAACCGCACGATACACGTTTCTATAGATAGCTTCTTCTCGGCTAAATCCTAAGTTTTGAGCTTCTTCAGCTTGACCATACAGTTCTTGTGCAATGCCGTCAAGACGACCAGCTAATTCTTCATCCCAATAAGCGTTTTGGTTAGGATCATTTGCATTGTAACTCATAGATTCCTCCATCTACTTTTACTTTAGATTTATCATAGTCCAGAATTTTAATATTGCAAAGACTTTTATTGAAAAAATTGAGATGCAGCAATTTATACTCCCGAAGTAAATTACCGCGATTCTTCGGATTTGAAGATAAAGACATAGGGGTCCATCCATAGTTGTAAGATTGACTTTTCTTTATTTACCAGCAAAATTATGCTATATTTAGCAAAGAAGTTATCTTGAAAAATTCACAATTTAATCTTGAGGAGATTCTTATGGAAGAAAAACTAACCGAAAATCAACCATTAATCAAACCTCAATCTTCGCACATCCCTTACTGGATTATCTTTTGTGCCTGACTGTTTGGGGCAGTTATCCTCTTACTTGGTGGAGTTATGCTGGGCTATATTACCATCAAACCCCTTCGGCTCAATATTATCACTGAAAACGAAACCACTGATTCGGCAACGGTAAACGATGAAACTAAAGATTGGGCAACCTACAACAGTACTACTTTCCAACTTACTTTGAAATATCCAAAGAGTGCAAATTTATCAAAAAGTGAAGAATCCAAAGATGCTGGTGGTACAAGCACTTTGAGGTTTGACATAAGTAAAACTTATCCTGCTTCTACTTTACAAATTTCATTTGGATCAGAAGTTGAAAAAGAACAAATAAAAGGATTCTTCAACAATCACTCCTTTACTGAAGAAAATACTACTATTGGAGGTAAACCAACTTGGTTGGTTAAGGGTAATCTCCAAATGGCTAATGGTTTAGATTATTATGCCGAATATCTATTGATCAATGGTGGTAATAGTTTTTATGAATTCTTTTGGTGGGATAATACCGACCAACCCTACACAGAAGATTTCCATAAACTATTAAAGACGGTCAAATTCACCGATCAAAGCAACTCAACCAATCCAACCGAAAATTTAGATGTTGATGGGTTTGTTAAAAATTTTGAAACCCTCCATCAGTCCAGAAAAGCCTTAGAAGTGTTGGCTCTATTTACCCCCAGCAGTAACTGAAAGAGAGATAAATACCTACGAATTTCTTTCGGGAGAAGTGGACGGTCTGGCACCAAGACTATATAATACCCAAACCTCAAATTACCAGGTATTGTCTTATAAAGACACATCGTCTTCTGCTGAAAAAACTGGATATATAGTAACCGCAAAACAAAATGTCGGATTTTCGTTATGTCATCCCAACCGAAGTGGAGGGATCCCTTCGTGTGGGGTAAGGGATTCTTCTCCGCCGGCTGGCGGATCGGAATGACAAATTGTTTTAACATTGCTATACTATTTATATTACCGAAAATAGAAAGTATTACGATAATACAAAAGGAGCCTGGAACGATCCGCGGGATGTTAATTTGATTATGAGGGTTGTAAACGTCGGTAATCAATGGAAAATTGATAGTTTTTCTTTGGATATTGACTCGTATAAATATTCAGGATTAGCTTACGGATCGTAAAAAATTGACAAAATCAAAAACGAATAGTTGCATTTCCCAGGCAGTATCTCTATAATATGATTTCGTTTAAAGAAAAGTTTTCATGAAAAAAGACATTCACCCAACTTATTACCATGACTGTAAAGTTACCTGTGCTTGCGGCAATACTTTTATTACCGGTTCGACCAAAAAAGAAATCCGGGTAGAAATTTGTTCGGCCTGCCATCCCTTTTTTACCGGTCAGCAGAAATTTATTGATACCGAAGGCCGGGTGGATAAATTCATCCGTCTGCGTAAAGAGGCGGAGGCTAGACAAAACGAACTCAACGCCAAGATTGCGAAACGCAAAGCTAAAGATGCCGAAAACACAAAAGAAGAGCGCCCCAAATCTCTGCGCGAAATGCTCCAACCCCACCGCTAGCAATCTAATTTTCCCTAAGGTGAATGGACAATGAGAAAGCTTAATTTTAAATTTCTAATCTAATGTTACAATGTTTAAACAAGGCGAAATTTGGCATCTTCTTAATTTTCTCTTGTTTCTGCCAGATGCCAGTTGCCAGAAGCCGGTAGCTATCTACGTTTTGACTGTTGAAAAATTTTGCATTTTTAATTTTAAATTATTAAGATGTATCACCAAGATTTCTTAAACCAACAACTGAAAAACCTCGAGGCTGAAATTGCCAACAATGAAAAGTTATTAAACGATCCGGAACTGCGCGACTTAGCCCGGCTTGAGATTGAAGAATTGAAAAAACAGAAGGAAAAAATGTATGTCAACCTCAATCACAAAAACACTGATTCACCGCTTGACAGCCCAACCCGGAAAGTTATTCTCGAAATTCGGGCCGCGGCCGGAGGCGAAGAAGCCGGTCTTTTTGCCGCAGACCTTTTACGCATGTATCAGAAGTATGCTGAAAACCGGAAATGGAAGTTTCAACAGGTTTCGAAAACCTCCGGTGGAATTGGAAATATTAAAGAGGTGATTGCCACCATCTCTGGTCAGAAAGCTTATGAAAGATTGCAGTTTGAATCCGGAGTTCACCGTGTACAAAGAATCCCGCAAACTGAGTCTGCAGGCCGAATTCATACCTCAACCGCCACGGTCGCGATTTTACCGTTTATCGAAGAAAGAGACTTTGAGATTAAACGCGAGGATTTAAAGGTGGATTTTTACCGTGCCGGCGGGCATGGCGGGCAGAATGTTAATAAAGTTGAAACAGCGGTCAGAATTACTCACCTGCCTAGTGGAATAATCGCAACCTGTCAGGATGAACGAACTCAAATCCAAAACCGCTTGCGCGCTATGGATGTTTTACGCTCACGTCTCTTCCAACTGCAGAAAAAAAATAAACAGGAAAAATTGAATGCCAAGCGCTTTAGCCAAGTCGGCGCCGGAGAGCGAAGCGAAAAAATCAGAACCTATAATTTTCCGCAAAATCGAGTGACCGATCACAGATTTGGCAAATCTTGGCATCAACTGGAAACGATTCTGGACGGCGATCTTGACGAAATTTTAGAGGCTTTAAAAACCCTTAAAGATGAAGCTAGAGATTAAACTCTCCAATGACTTTCTCAACAACCCTGCGGCAATGGACGATTCTCACTAACTCCAAGGCTTTTTCTTTATCAAACCAGCCGGCTTGATAAAACTCTCTTTTATCAAACTTAAACTCTGGGGAATTATTAAATTTCACCAGATACCATAAATCCCAGTGAGTTTTACAGGGAGATTTAGGCCTTTCTATTCGAGTAATAGTGATGTCAAAAAAACGAGTTTCTTCTGCGTCGAGTGTATAATCCAGCTCTTCCGGAAATTCCCTTCTGACGGTTTCTTGAGGCGTTTCTCCCGGTTCAATATGCCCGCCGGGCGGAATCCAAGCCTGAGCTTTGATGTGATGACCTAAATATAAAAGTTTGTGATTCATGCTCAAGGGTAAAAAGAAGGTGGAAAAGTGGTCAGGCATATTATCGGCGCGTATCAAACCTTCATTATTGTGCAGTCTGTCCCAAAACTGCTGCCAAATGGCTTGGTCAATCACCGCTTGATTTTTCAGCTTCAAAAGTTCCTCTTTAATCGATTCAAAAAGCAACTTATCTCCTAGCATCAATTGTGGGTTATCTTTGATTTTACTCCTCATGATGACGCCTCTAACGCTCGTCATTGCGAGTATCCGCCAACCGGCGGAGACGAAGCAATCCCGTCGCAATACTCTTTCCCGCGGGATCGCCCTCCGCCGACTCGGCGGATCGCGATGACGATTTTCTTTGGGACTGTATTACAGGTTTCTATCGGTTCCTATTTAGAGTAATCTAGTCTCCAAATCCTTCCATCCCGGATTTATCTTTTCAATCAAATCAATTTTCTTTTTCCGGGAACCAGCCTTTATTTGTTTTTCTCTTTTTATTGCTTCTACAATTGTCTCAAAAACTTCATAGTAAACAAGTTTATGAACATTGTATTTTTGCGTAAATCCATTAACAACTTTGTTTTTATGCTCCCAAATACGCTTTATCAGATTGTTTGTGACTCCGGTATAGAGAACGGTATTTCTTTGGTTGGTAAGGATATAGATAAATCCCTGTTTATTCATCTATGGTGTTTTTCCGTCATTGCAATCCCCGACTAGTTTTAAGTGTTTTTCCACCGGATCACTTAGTCCTCCGATTCGAAGGACTCCTCATGATGACGCCTCTAACGCTCGTCATTGCGAGTATCCGCCAACCGGCGGAGACGAAGCAATCCCGTCGCAATACTCTTTCCCGCGGGATCGCCCTCCGCCGACTCGGCGGATCGCGATGACGGTTTTTCTTCTCAATCTCCTAATAGCAACCTTTTAAAATTTTCTAGTTCCTGCGGATTATCCTTAATTTTTAAAGCTTTGAGCGTAATTTCAGTATCTCTGAAATTCGGCGCCGACACCACCCGGAAAAAATCCTCCCACTTAAAAAACTTAAGTTTAATCTTTTCCCCTGCCTCCAAATTTGGTTTGGCGACTCTTCGGCAGTTTTGGGCAATAAAGGTATAAATCGCCCAATCCACCATGGCCGTCGGTTGTATTGCATCCCATAGAACCATTTTTTGAGCTCTGTAGCCGGTTTCTTCCAAAAGCTCTCTTTCTGCGGCTTCTGCTACCCCTTCGTTTCCATCTATTCTTCCGCCGGCAAAACCCGTAAATAAAGCCGTTCCTGGTTGTCTTTGGTGCAAAAGAATAATTTTCCTATCCCGAGTCACCGGGATGACGTTGACCGTATCAACTCTTTTTAGTCTTTCAAAGGTGGCTAAACTCCCGTCGAAAAGTTTTTGCTCCCACTGGTAAACATCAAAAATCAGGCCTTTAAAAACATTTTTGGCGCTTTTGGGAATTTTTACTTTTGGAGCCGGTCTTGTAATCTGCATTTGTTAAAACTAAACCATGTAATTCACTAAAAATCATTCTCATTAAGATATCGTTTGATTTTTTGATGTCATCCCGAGGAACTCGAGGGATCCCTTTGCTTGGAAGGGATTTCTCCATTACTCCGCCAACAGGCGGATTCAGTCGAAATGACAATGAGGAACACCTTTTTGCTTGCTATTTAAATTTAACCCTCTTAATTTCCCCTTAAATTCCTTAATCTGCATAAATTACAACTTTTTCTCTTCTATCATATTCTTACTACTCTTCCGGAGCCTCACCCAAAGTGGCTGTGACTTCTGAAGTTTTTCCATTCCTCCAGATTTTAATCTTGACCTCATCATCTGGTTTTTTCTCGCCGATGAGTTTAGTCAAAGTATTGGTATCGTCAACAGCCTGACCGCCAAATTCATATAAGATATCACTTCCCTGAATCCCCGCTTTATCCGCCGGAGAATCAGCCACCACTTTCGAGATGAATGCACCCTCGTGTAAATTCCGAGCTTGAGCTAACTCCTTTGAAACAGAAATGTACTCAATACCCAAATAGGCTCTGATGATTTTTCCATATTTTTGAAAATCTTCCACAACGGGTTTAATGGAACTTACAGGAATGGCAAAACCGATGTTTTGAGCGCCCGAAGTTATAGCCACATTAATCCCGATCACTTTGCCGGAATAATCCAAAAGCGGTCCGCCGGAATTCCCGGGATTCAGGGCGGCATCAGTCTGAATCACATTATCCAAAACCTCGGAGGTACCCAGCGTTCCCGAGGAAGCGGTCACTGATCGACCTAAACCAGAAACTACACCAGTTGTTACCGTATTGGGAAATTCTCCCAGGGCATAACCGATGGCAATCACTTTTTGACCGATCTGCAGTTGAGAGGAATCACCCAGCTCAACCGGGGTTAAATTGGAAACGTCAATTTTCAGAATCGCCACGTCATGGGCCGTATCGCGAAAGATTTTTTTGACATCATAATTCTGCTGATTAACAACCACAATATAGTCAGCGCTGGTATCGGAAACCACATGACGATTGGTCAAGATAATCCCGTCTTTATCAATAATAAAACCGGTGCCGATTCCTTGTTCTTGCGAATAGGGTCCGGTAAAAAAGTCAAAACCGGTCTTTTTGATGACGATCGAGACCACCGAAGGTGAAACTTGCTTGACAACATCAATTGTGGCATTTTCTTCATCCACTACTTTCTGACGGGTAATTTCGGTAACCGTACCATTGTCGGAAGAGACAAGCTTGGGAAAAAACCTATTTCCCAGAAAACTGCCGACAAAACCGCTGGTCAACGAAATCCCGACCACCAAAATCAAAATGGCGAAAAAAGCACCCACTTTGAATGGAGTGTTTTTACTTTCCATATTTTTCCTCCTTTAATCTTCAATGCTTAATCCTAAAACGCAGAAAAGCCGATGTGCTTCTATTTTAGCGAATTCATCTTATATACTCAACTTCAATTAAATTGCAAATGATAGAAATTGAGTATTCCCCAAATTGTAACCTCTTCCATAAAAATTTTTTGCAGAATGGAGTAATTTGGGTATATTTCTGAGAAAAAGCTGTTATCTTGCGAGCGAAACTTAGGATCTTAATCCGCGGATGAGAGCTTGTATTCTTCTTGCGAAGGTCGTCCCGCTACGGGCAGGGCTAGCAAAAGAAGATACTGCTTTCTGTTTACTCCGTAGAGGTTCATTTTAATGACTTAATGTTTTCAATCTGTAAAAACATTTGGCCGTCGGCATCCTTCTCTAAAGTTCCCTCGATCTGAACTTTATGATTTAAAAATTCCTGCAAATTTAGATTGCTTTGGTTTTCGATTTTCAAAAGAGAGTTATTGTTCGTGTCCGAGACCAACTGATAAATTGAAGGTATGGTACCGATTTCTAAATAAGGATCCCCTGCCCCTTGGGTTTTAAAAAACTCATTCCTAAAATCGCTGGCCGTGGCTAAATTAGAATTACTGATCAATGCTGTTTGTCCTTGGCTCTTGGTGGTTGAGAGGTCGGTTAAATCTGAAGCTTTGCTGCTTACAGCGGAAGGTGTTGTATTTCTACTTTGCAGGTGGGTGTTAAGCCAGAAAAAACCCATGGTAACAACCAAAATAATCATCATCAAACCTGTTGCCAGCCTTAGATTCCAGTTGAAAATCAACATTTTCTTTCTGCCGCGCATTTGCAGAAATCTGTGGGTCAACAAGGCTCTCTCCTCATCTTTATAAGCTTGCGTAGGAATAAAATAGGGTAATTTTTGTCGCAGATTTTTTTCCAAGTCAAACTCATGACTCTTCATGATTCAATCTCCTTCTTAAGTTTTCTACAGCTCGATGCAAAATGGCCTTTACCGCTCCCTCACTCCTGCCAATAATCTGAGCAATTTCTTTGTTCGATAGATCCTCTTTATACCTTAAATTGATAACCTCCCGTTGATCTTTACTCAGATTAGAAACCGCCATAAAAACCTTCTCTTGTTTCTCCCCCTTGACCAGTTGTGCTAAAAGATCATCCTCAGAAAATAACTTTGATTCCATTTCTTCAGATAAAGGCAAGCTTTTCTTTTTACGGTAATAATCAATCAATTGATTGCGTGCAATCCGAAATATCCAGGCCGCAAAACTGCTTGTTCCTTTCTGATAAGATTTGATATTGGTCAGTACTTTTTCAAAGACTGTGTGGGTCAAATCTTCACTTACATCCCGATCGAAAGTCCGATAAAAAATAAAGTTATAGATCTTATCGATATAAATTTCGTAGAGATAACCAAAGGCATGCGGTATTTCTTTAGCTTTCTCAACCAATTCTTCCTCAGAAAGCGACCTAAAATCACCATCCCCCAACATAAATGATCCTTGTAAATTTTATTAACGATTTAATCAACTAAAAGATACGAAAATGTTTTGTTTACTTTAGTGGATAATGAAGTAGTTTAAATCATAAAATATCAAATGTAAACCCAAACAACTAGACTTCTAGATCGCCACCGGCAAAAATTTAACATCTACATCGTAGCGGAAACCTTTAGGTTTCCATAATTCGCGAGCTTTGCTTCCGCCGGCTGGTAATCCGCGAAGCGAAATATATAGCCGATTAAAAACAAAGTGTCGGGTTTGACAAACAAGCGTATTTACACCTTCGAGGTGTAGCCGCAGGCGCAACACCACCTCGAAGGTGTTTGCAACGAAA
>Ga0210031_1002752_pt1 | contig 10448 bp, 9 predicted proteins | sample CryGeyCG2014_080_FD_185455 | JGI IMG/M metagenome (GOLD analysis project Ga0210031, IMG submission 185455) | Groundwater microbial communities from aquifer - Crystal Geyser CG03_land_8/20/14_0.80 (SPAdes) (version 2) | ecosystem: Environmental > Aquatic > Deep subsurface > Groundwater | place... | reverse complement strand
AATCTGTATAAATTTTCCAGGTGTCAAAGAATATTTGGGACCAAGATTTCAAGGGATTGAAACTAAAGAAGGTAAAGTAATGATGGCTGAGCTAATTGGAGAAGTATTTTGTAGAACTATGGTCGAAAAAGGAATAGAAGAAGGTAAATTTCCCTGTCCTCCAGGATCTGAAATAAGTGGTTTTCTTACTGCGGTAAACGAACTTCAAAAGAAGTATTTAGATAAAATTCATAAATTTGCTTCAAATTATAAATTTAAATAATATGCCAAAATATAGATGTAAAAATTGTGGGTATAGGGGAAATAAATTGATATTTCAATTTAATGATTATGGGTATTGCGTTGCTAGTAACGAAGGGGAGCCAGAATATATAAACGTTGTACCGAAATGGATTAGAGATAAAATAGTGGTTGGTGATGCGGAAATAGGTGAGCCAGTTGGTTGTCCGAAATGTCACGGTTGGGGTGTGGGCAATTTTGAAATGATTAGTTGATAAAAAATTAAACCTTACCTAGTTGAATGAAAAAGTATAAAAATAAAATTTCTAAAATATCATCTGAGTTTGAAATAATATAAATCCAATTATCATTAACAATCGATATGTTAATTAAAATTAAAAATGAGGAATTAGTAAAAGAATTAATTGGTAAGGTAAAAGATTTCCCATTATATACAACCCAATTGATAAATTTAGCTAATCAAAATGCTCAAGGCACAAGGCCGCGAGTTGTCGGACAATTAACAGAGCTTATTAAAGAATGTCCAGAAAGGACTTACGAAGATTGGAAAAATTGGTATCTTTCAAAATATCCTAACGCCATTGAAAACGCCACAGAGAGAATTAACGAAATGATGAATAATTTAAAAGAAGCTATAAAATCAATTGATAAATCAATGATAAAAAAATGGGTTGAGGATTTAGTTTTAGAAAAAACTTTCATTGGTTTAAGATTTCAAGAGGCAATTTTAAAGAAAGTTGCTTCAGTTCAGAATACTAATTACAGACTTGCTGAAGCGAAAGAAGAATCTCAGGGCATTGATGGATTCATCGGCGATATTCCAGTATCTATAAAACCTATAACTTATAAAACTAAAGATGCATTAAGAGAAAAAATTAAAGCTAAAATTATCTTTTATAACAAAACTAAATCTGGTCTAGAAATTGATGCGGATAATGTGTTAAAATGAAATAATATGGCTACCACCCACAAAATTATTATAGGGGATTCACGGAATATGGCTGAGGTTGGGAAAGAATCGGTTCATCTTATTATTACCTCACCCCCATATTGGCAAATAAAAGATTATGGAGATTCAAATCAAATTGGTTTTAATGATACCTACGAGGACTATATTGATAACTTAAATAAAGTGTGGTCAGAGTGTTATCGGGTTTTATATCCTGGATGTAGGTTATGTGTTAATATAGGCGACCAATTCGCCAGAGCAGTGACTTATGGAAGATATAAGATTATACCTATTCGGGAAGAAATTATTAGATTTTGCGAATCAATCGGATTTGATTATATGGGCGCTATTATCTGGCAGAAAAAGACAACGATGAATACTACGGGTGGGGCTTCGGTAATGGGTTCTTTTCCTTATCCTCGTAATGGGCTTATTGAGATTGATTATGAATTTATATTATTGTTTAAAAAGCTGGGTCAGCATCCGCATCGTGTAAGCGAGGAGATGAAAGAGCAATCTAAATTATCTAACGAGGAGTGGCGGAAATATTTTACAGGGCATTGGAATTTTGCAGGATCCAAGCAAGATAAACATATTGCTATGTTTCCAGAAGAATTACCGCAACGGCTTATAAAAATGTTTAGTTTTGTTGACGAGACAGTTCTTGACCCTTTTTTAGGAAGCGGAACTACTTCAAGAATAGCCCGAAAATTAAAAAGGAACTCAATTGGATACGAAATTAATAAAGGTTTTCTACCGATTATTGAAGATAAAATCGGCAAAAACAAACCGTCCTTGTTTGACCAAAGAGATGTTATTGAAGTTATTTACCAGAATAACAAAAAAGATAATAATCATCTAGTAAAAATTGGCAGAAATAATAAAACAATCAATAATCGTATTCGTCACCCAGAATACTGGAGAACATTGAAAAACGAAAACTTTTAAAATTAAGAAAATAAATATAGTTTCATCAAAGAACTGTCACTTTTATTAAAAAATCCGTGTATTGAGTTGAAGAAGTGATGTAAGTGGTGCAGGAAACCACGGTCCATAAAGAAGTGGAGAAATGAAAATGAGTAATAGTGAAAAATTTGTGATTTGGATTTTGTAATTTGTAATTTTCCGTTCAGGGCGGGTTATGGGGGGCGTCGGTTAATTGGCAAACCACCGGTCTCCAAAACCGGCATACTGTAGGTTCGAGGCCTACCGCCCCCGCTGGTGAAAATTAGGCACCTTTATGATGCCTTAATTTTTATCTGGGGTTGGTGTATGAGAACCTATTCCCCGGTTATGCCTTCGGGCAACTCTTCGAGGCCTACCGTCCCTGTTTTTAATCAATTTGAACTCAATTTTGCCATACCGTACCCCAGGGGCTTGATTTTTGTTTTGAGACTTAGAAAAATAACGGTCAGGTTGTTTTCAATTGACTTTTTTGCTATCATAATTAGTGGAGCAGCATGGCTGCTGAAAGGTATAATCGTAGAAGAGTGATATGTTTAAAAAATTTGGTTTAAAGAAAAAAATTATTCTGACTGTTCCAATTGCTTTAATTTCTCTGGAAATTTTCTTTGGACTGATTATTGGTTACCTGGCCGGAAAGTTTTTTTCCGGAAAACGACAAGGTCAGACAGGAATAGTAAAATCCATAATTTTTAATGTTGGTAATTATAGATTGCATCTTCATCACTGGATAGCATGTTCGGGAGCATTAGCTTTCCTTTCTCTCTTTAATTTTCCCGCGGTTTTTGCTCACTTTTCCTGTGGAATTTTAGGGGGATTGATTTTTCAGGGAATTTTTTGTTATCAAGATTGGTATAAAATTATAACCAAATGTTCTTCATAACCAAAAAAAACAACTTGAATTATGTATTTTTATATATTAATTGCCGGATTCGGCGGAGGGGTGGTTAGGGGATTGGTCGGTTTTATTAAGCATCAGTATTCATATAAGAATGTTGGTTTTAATTTGCCTTATTTTTTCGGCATGGCTTTTCTTTCGGGAATTATCGGATTATTATGCGCAATGGCCGTAAAGGAAGCCGGTCTAACCTTAGAGGGCGTTTTCAATCCGGCTTTAGGTTTTATTGCCGGTTATGCCGGCGGCGATTTCATTGAAAACATTTATAAAATCATTATAAAAAAATCCTCGCTTTATTCAGAAAAATAAGAACCTGCCTCGCTAACGCTCGGCAGAACCTTGAATGCTCCGCATTTAAGAACCTGCTCGCTTCGCTCGCAGGTTCTTGATTCGCTAATGTATAAATATATAATCTTGAATTAGAAAAGCACATATCTAATCCTTTTATGATGTAGGAGTTTGGCTAAAGCCAGGCTTTTTTATTGACAAAAATAAATAAAGTCCTAAACTAAAACTGGCTCTTTAATAACTCAATAAGAACCTGCTCGCTTTGCTCGCAGAACTCCCGCACCAGAGCGAAGCACGGTGCGGGACTAATCCCGTAGACAGCTTCGCTGTTCTACGGGGCTTGATTCGCTAAGGTATGGATATATAATCTTGAATTAAACTTTACACTAGTGAAGGAGGAAGGAATGGTTAAGGAATACGATGCGATTATAATTGGTTCGGGTCCGGCCGGAATGTTTACCGCCTTAGAATTGGCCAAAAGCAAACCGGAGCTAAAAACACTTGTGCTTGAAAGAGGGCCGGTTAGGCCTCCCTTAAAACCTGAGGATAGAAGAGTTCTAACCTCTGGATGGGGAGGGGCCGGCACCTTTAGCGACGGAAAACTTTCTTTAACTTATAAGGTTGGAGGACAACTTCAGGATTTTATCGGGGAATCTCGTTTTAAAGAGTTAATGAAATATGTAGATTCGCTTTATATGAATTTTGGTGCAAGCAATTCTTCTTTATTTGATCCAACTGCATCTCGTCACCAAGGATTTATCAAGGAGCTAAAAAGACGAGCCGAAAGAGTTAATTTGGAAATCGTTGAATATCCGGTTAGACACCTGGGAACAGAAAATGTTTATTTGGTTGCCGAGAACATCAGAAATCATTTACAATCTAAGGGAGTAGAGATTTTAGTGAATACCGCCGTGAAAAAAATTAATCCCCTGGGAAATCACTTGTTTTTAGTTGAGGCTCAATCCATTAATTCCGAAGAAGGTCACCAATTTATAACTAAGAATGCAGTGGTGGCTCCGGGAAGAGCGGGAATGGAAGAATGGTTTATGCAGGAGATTAAGAGACTTAATATTCCTTTTAAAATAGGAGGAGTAGATATTGGGGTAAGGGTGGAAACGGAAGCTAAAGTATTAAAAGAAATTACTGATATATTTCATGATTTCAAGTTTTATTATCACAGCCCTAAATATAAGAATCGAGTTCGAACTTTTTGCGTTTGTCCCTATGGGTTTGTGGTTATGGAAGAGCATTATGGGTTAACTTTAGTTAACGGTCATAGTTATGGGGGGAGGAGAAGCCTGAGAAAAAATCGTTCTAAAAACACTAATTTTGCTATTTTGATTACCGAATACTTTACCCAACCTTTTAATGACCCGATTGCGTATGGCCGGAGCATTGCTCATCAGGCAAATCAATTAGCCGGGGGAAAAGTTTTGGTTCAGAAGTTGGGGGATATTTGGTGGGGACACCGTTCTGATTTAGATGATGTTCCCAATTGGAAGGTTAAGCCCACCCTGAAAGAAGCGGTCCCAGGCGATTTGGCCAGGGTCATACCTCATAGATATCTGGAGTTAATAAAGGAAAAGCTTCAGGCGATGGATGAAATAGCTCCCGGGATAAATTCGGCTCATACTATTTTGTATTTTCCGGAATTCAAGTTTTATTCGGTTCAAGTTATTGCCGATCCGGAGAAAGGATTTGAAACCGAGATCTCAGGGCTTCGGGTAATCGGAGATGGCGGAGGTCGCACTCGGGGATTGGTGCAGTCTTCGATGGAAGGGATAATTGCTGCCAGAGCCATTCTCAAAGACTTAGAAGCTTGATGAATTACTAAAAAGACAAGTGGTAGGAAACTGCCACTTTTTGTTGTATCTGGGGGTTGACTAAATTTCCAAAATGTTCTATTTTGAATAAAAGCACTTTTTAAACTAAATAAGTGGTCTCCAAAATTGCGAAGCAATTTGGAGTAGAAAATAGGAGGTGAAAAATGACTGAGGATAGAAACTCAGGAAATAATTTGCCAGAAAAAGAAAATAGATTATTAGAGTTACTTCAAAAGGGACCCTCAACCATTACCGAGGTTTCCGAGACGTTTAATATTCCAAAAGAAGATGTTTTTGATTTTTTAGATGAAGTAAGGGATTCTATTTACCAGAAAACAGGTTATATTGTTGAATTAGAGAAAAAAGCCCGCCGAATTTTTTTAAGAAAAGAAGCTGTTCCCAGACAAGTAATTAAACTTCCAAAAGTTACTTCCAGAATTGTAAAAATTTTAATTACCTCCGATTGGGGATGGGGATTAAAAACTCAGCAAGAAGATTTAGTAGAAACTGCTTTTAGAGAAGCAGAAAAAGAAGAGCCAGAGGTTTGGTTCAGTTTGGTAGCTGGTAATTTCTGTGCCGGAAAGCCCTCTCCCCGAGAGAGAGAAGATTATTTTCTCACTACTTTTGAAGAACAACTTGAATATTTAGTTCGCCATTTTCCCAAGAGTTCTTTTAAACACTATCTTATTAACAGTTGGAGAGAATTAAGTTGGAAAAAACCCAGAACAATGGGAGAAGCTTTAGCTGAAAGACGAGAAGATATCAAATGCTATGGAAATCATAGAGCCAGTTTCTTAGTTGGGAGAGATACCTTTCTCATCCTTTCTCATATTGAGAGAGACCCTTCTTTTTATACCATAAGCCATGGTTTACAGGTGAGCATGGAACGCTATCAAGATGCCACTGAATATATTTATCTAAAAGAGAATACTCCAGATATTCTATTATTGGGAGGAATCAATGTTGATGTGGAAATTCCCCCAAAATTGCCGCTTAAGAAAGAAAGGGAAAATAATTTTTATGGTATAGCTCTTTCTTCTTTATGTACCGCTACCTCTTTCCAGTTATCCCGGTCAGGCAGAAGAGCAGTTCCATTTGCATTGGGTTATCTAATTCTTATTCTGGAATTTGATGAAAAAGGTTATTTAAAAGGAGAACCAATATTTGATGTTAGGTCCTTAACCGGTTATCAAAAAAAAGACAGCTATTTAGATGATGTTGTGTCATCTCCAGAGTTAAATGATGAACAAAGAAGGCTGATTATTTCTCTAAATGAAAAGCCGATGTCTCGAGGTGAGCTCTCCAAAAATCTAAAGAAATCCATTCCTCATGCCTTAGGAGTAATAAAGCAGCTCCAAGAAAAGGGATATAAAATTATTGAGATAGAAACTGAAAAAAGATTTAAATTAATGAAGCCACTTAAAGAAAGATTTAAACCAGTATCGATTAATATCGAAAATAAAACTAAGATTGCTGCCTTTGGTGATACTCATTTAGGTCACAGGAATGAAAGACCAGACCTTCTTGGAAAAGTTTATCAGATAGCTGAAGAAAGAGGAGTGGATAGAATTTTCCATTGCGGCGATGTATTTGATGGAAGAGCTTCTTATCCTCTTCAAGAGTGGGAGTTGATATACCATCTGGCTGATGAGCAGCGAGATCACGGCTTGGAAATTTGGCCTAAATCTAAAATTTGGACAGATTTCATTAGAGGAAGCGCTGGTCATGAAACTGCATTTTTGAAATCAGGTTATGACATTGTTAGAGATTTCTGTGAATTAGCTTGGTATAGGTATCGAAGAAAGCTTAGATACTTAGGTGGAATAACTGGAGTTTCCGAAATAAATAAAATCCGTTTTCAACTTTTACATCCTCGAGGAGGTATCCCTCGCGGCATTTCTTACCGACCCCAGATATTAGTAGAAGAAATAGTTAAAGATATTGAAAAGTATTCTCGAGAGAAAAATCTTATATCAGGTCATTTGCATGTTGCTGCGGCTATGAACTATAAGGGGATTTTTACTCTTATGGTTCCCTGTTTGCAAGATACTACTGACTATTTAAAATCGGGTGGGCATATTTCTTGGCTTGGAATGTGGATCTGTGAAGTTTTTATGGATAAATTTGGAAACATAGTTAGAACAATTAGAGAATATGTTCCTTTTGAACCGAGAGAAGAAATTCCAAAGAGAATTAAAGGGGGCAGGAAATAGTTTCCCCCCTTTTTGTTTTTTTGTTAAAATAGAGATAGTTCTTTGAAAGGAGGTCAAAATGGAAAGATTAGATTGGGTTATCTTTAGAACCAATGGAAAGTGTATTATAATAAAAGCGATGCTATTAATTGATTCTTTAATTAAAGAGGGCTGGCTAAAAACTCCAAGAATAATTGAGGCTTTCCAAAAAATAAAAAGAGTAGATTTTATGCCAGCCCGCCTAAGTTTTGCAGGGCAAAATTTTGGCGGGCCAGAAGAGATAAAAAATCTGGCTGAATTAAATGAGGCTCTACCCATAGGTTATGGCCAAACAATTTCTCAACCTTTGGTAGTAGCTTTTATGCTTGAGGAGCTTTCTCCTCAAGCTGGAGAAAAGGTTTTAGACATTGGTTCTGGTTCTGGCTGGACAAGCGCTTTATTGGGAGAAATTGTGTCGGGACGCGAGAGTTCTCCGCGAAGCGGAAACTCCAGTCCTAGATCCAAGGAGGCAGCCTCGCTTTCGGCGAGGGCTGAACTCCCGAAGGGAAAAGTTATCGCTATCGAGTTAGTTCCGGAGTTAAAAGAGTTTGGCGAAAAAAATGTTGGAAAATACAATTTTATAGAAAAAGGAATAGTCAAATTTGTTTGTGCCGATGGTTCAAAGGGTTATAAGAAAGAGGCTCCTTTCGATAAAATTTTATGTTCGGCTGCGATTCAAGATAAAGTTCCGCAGCCATGGAAAAAACAATTAAAAGTTGGGGGCAGAATTGTTACTCCCATCGGTTCTTCCATCTGGAAGCTAATTAAGAAATCAGAAAATGAATTTGAGGAAATAGAATATCCAGGTTTTGCTTTTGTGCCATTAGTAGAAAAATAGGACGAGAACACTTCTCGTCCTATTACTTTTATGAAACAAAATAAAAAAACAATCTCTATTCTGACAGCTATTATTTGTTTATTATTAGGTGGTTTTCTATGGCAGGGAATTTATCTGCCGAAAAGCTCAAATGGGGCCCCGCCTTTGGCGGGGAGGGTGGTGGGTGGGTTGGAGTCCAAAGCAGAAAACCTATTTTTAATTGAAAAGGGGCAGGGCCTTCAAGAAATTTCAGAAAATTTAGAAAAAGAAAATTTAATAAAAAGCAAAATTTTCTTTGAGTTATATGTTTTTTTTAATAAAAAACAAAATCAGCTTCAGGCCGGAGGATATTTTTTAAGTCTATCAATGAACGTTCCGGAAATTGTCGAGAAATTTGTTTCGGGGAAAATAGCAAAAGTAAAAATCACCGTCCCCGAAGGATTCACCATAAAACAAATCGAAGAAAAAATAAACGAACTCTTCAATACTACGAGAACTGTTCTCGTAGTATTGAGAGTGGGGGATTTTAAAAATGAATTCGGGTTTTTAACGGGTACTCCCGATGATTTGACCCTAGAAGGATTTTTGTTTCCCGACACCTATCAATTTTTTTATAATGAAAGTTCAGATGAGATTGCTCGTAAAATGCTTAAAAATTTCGAAAAGAAACTTGACCTAAATCTCAAAGAAGAAATAGAAAAACAAGGAAAATCAATTTTTGAAACAGTGATTATGGCTTCTTTGCTGGAGAAAGAGATTAAAACTTTGGGAGACAAGAAATTGGTTTCCGGAATTTTATGGAAGAGGTTAGAAAACGGCATCCCTTTACAGGTTGACGCAACCATAACCTACATTAGCGGCAAAAAAACAACAGAAATTCCGAAAGAGGAACTCGAAGTTGATTCCCCTTACAATACTTATAAGTATTTAGGCTTACCTAAGGGTCCGATTTGTAATCCTGGTCTGAAGAGTATTGAGGCGGCAATCTATCCCGAAGACAGCAATTTTTGGTATTATTTGTCTAAACCGGACGGCGATACCATATTTAGCAAAACTCTTGAGGAACACAATATTGCCAAAGCAAAATATCTTAGGTAGTTTTCCACACCTCCTTGTTGTAATCTGGTCTTGGAAGTGGTAAAATAATATAATATTGCGACCGTTGAATAATTCAGCGTAGTTCTGCGTATTGTTCGGCGTGGTTCTGCGTTAAAATGGTTTTATCGCTAAACTACGCAAAATTTACCCCGTTAGATAATTTCATATCTAACGGGGCGAGCGCGAAACCACGCAGAAAAAACAATTGTTCAACACTCTTAATATCGCGATGCCCCACTTTTCTAAAGACAAAACTTTAATTATCATTCTAGCAACCCTGGTCGTTTTGGGAGGGGTTTTTTATTTTTGGCAGAAGAGAGTCCCAGAATTAGTGGGGCCGGTTTATGGCGAAGTTTACAGATTAGTTGATGATAAAATTTCCCAATCAGCCGCTATTGTTTTAAATTTACCGGAAGGAGTAAATAGAGAAGATGCCAAAAAAAATATTAAATTTTATCCGGAGATAAAAGGGAATTGGGTTGACGAGAACCAAAAAGAAAGCGTTTTCAGGTCAATTCTTCCGAAAGCTAATATAGTTAAAGCAAGCAGCAACAAGGAAACGATTGTTTTTAAGCCGAAAGAAAAGCTTAAATTAAACCGATACTACAAAGTTGAATTGGCCATTTCGAATGGGATTGTCGCCGCCGATTTTTTGGCAGTAGAAGATCCGGAAATTATTGCCGTTTTCCCAGGTGAAAATTCCGAAACTAATGAAAATTCAGAAATTACCATAGTTTTCAACCGGCCCATGGTTCCTCTAACCACTTTAGGACATCTTGAAGAAAAGGATGTGCCGGTGGAAATCACTCCTTATACTGAGGGAAGATTTAAATGGATTACCACCAGAAATCTGCAATTTATTCCAAAGGAGAGATTGCAGAGATCTTCTAATTATACCGTAAAAATAAAATCAGGCTTACTTTCAATGGACGGATTGGAAGTAAAGGGTCAGGAGAGGAAATTTATTACCAGACCCCTGCGGTACTTTAGTCTTAGCAAGGAAACCACTGTTTACAATCAGCCGATTTCTATTTATTTTAATCAGCCGGTAGATTTAGAAAGAACAAAAAGGGAAATAATTTTAAGGAACACTGCTACCCAGGAAGAAATAGATTTTATTGTCCAATATGCCGGTGGTAAA
>Ga0210031_1002750_pt1 | contig 10454 bp, 10 predicted proteins | sample CryGeyCG2014_080_FD_185455 | JGI IMG/M metagenome (GOLD analysis project Ga0210031, IMG submission 185455) | Groundwater microbial communities from aquifer - Crystal Geyser CG03_land_8/20/14_0.80 (SPAdes) (version 2) | ecosystem: Environmental > Aquatic > Deep subsurface > Groundwater | place... | reverse complement strand
GTGGTCAGCGAGGCAGTTAAAACTGCCTCTTGACAAGTATTTTTCACAGATGTTATCCTTAAATCCCAGAGCCAACTCTGGTTTTTTTGCGGCTAAAAAATGTAAATAGCAATGATTAAAACAATAATTTTTAATCAGAAGAAAATTAATTTTAAAAGCCCGAAAGGGCTTTATTTTTTATTATGAGAGAAAGGTTTGTTAGAATTCCGGGATTAATAGATACCCATGTCCATTTGCGAGATCCTGGTGAAACTCATAAGGAAGATTTTTATACTGGAACTTCAGCTGCTCTTGCGGGAGGAGTTATTTGCGTAATTGATATGCCAAACAATAAAGAACCAATTATTGATTCTGAGCGGCTAGAAGAAAAAGAAAAAATAGCCAAAAGGAAAGCAGTTTGTGATTACGGATTTTATTTGGGGGCATCCGAAGAAAACTCCCAACACAGAGAGATTGAAGTTTTAAATCGCGTAGTTGGGCTTAAAATGTATCTTAATTTAACCTATGGAGCTCTTTTTGTCTCAAGCCCAGAGAAAATAAAGGAACATTTTGCGTCTTGGCCCAAAAACAAACCGCTCCTAGTTCACGCAGAAGGAGAAAAAGTTTCAATGGTTTTAAGTCTCTTAAAGCTATCACCTAGGCGGGTTCACTTCTGTCATATCAGCCTAAAAGAAGAGATTGAACAAATTAAAAAGGCAAAAGAATATGGTTTGCCAATAACTTGTGAGGCAACACCCCACCACCTATTTTTAACGGAAGAGGATGGAAGAACTCTTGGACCATTTGGGAAGATACATCCCCCATTAAGAACAACTGAAGACGTTGATGCTTTGTGGAGGAACCTTGATGTTATTGATATTATTGTTTCCGACCATGCTCCTCATACCAAGGAAGAAAAGCTCTCTTCTGCCCCTCCCCCTGGAGTACCTGGAGTTGAAACCACGCTTCCTCTCCTTTTGAGTGCTGTCTCCCAGGGAAAATTAAGCTTAGACCGTCTTGTTGAACTAACTTCAACCAATCCAGCAAGAATTTTTAATTTAAAACCTAATCAAGGTAGTTGGGTTGAGGTTGATATTACTGAATCTTATCTAATTGAAAACCAAAATCTTAAAACAAAATGTGGCTGGTCGCCATTTGAGGGAAAGAAAGTGACTGGAAGGGTAAGAAGAGTTTTTTTAAGAGGGCATAAGGTATATGAAGATGGAGAAATTTTAGTAAAACCAGGTTTTTGGAGGGGGATAATTTATGCTGCCATATGAAAAAAGATCTGAGGTTTGTGGAAGTTCGGGAGAAAAGGAAACAACAAATCCTTTTTTGGGAAAGGATTTCATTTCAGTTGATCAAATTGCTTCAAGGAAGGAAATTGAGTATCTTTTTTTGGTGGCTGATAAAATGAAGGAAAGAATCATTCTAAAGAAGATAGGGGACGAACTTAAGGAGTCTACAGTAGCGATATTATTTTACCAACCAAGCACAAGGACTTTTAGTTCTTTTTTGGCAGCTGCCCAGTGGCTTGGATGTTCACGGGTAATTGACATACATGGGATGGGTGTATACTCTTCTGCGGTAAAGGGTGAATCATTGCGTGATACTATACGGACGATTGAGGCAACTACTGCCGCTGACTTAATAGTGTTAAGACACCCTGACGATGATTCCTCTCGAATTGCGGCTGAAGTGGCTTCAGTTCCGGTGATTAATGGTGGTTCTGGAAGAGAGGAGCATCCCACTCAGGCAATTTTAGATCTCTATTCGATTCGAGAAGAATTAGGAAGAATAGATGATTTAGTGGTAACAATGATTGGCGACTTAAGAAATGGCCGAACCATAAAATCTCTCGCGAAACTTTTGGCCTTAAGTGGAAGAGATGTTAAATTTAACTTCCTTTCTCCAGAAGCACTCAGAATGCCAGAAAAAATCATTACCTATTTGAAAAGTAGAGGAACAGAGGTTTTAGAAGAGAATAGTGATAGGCTTGAGAGCATCCTTGAGGAAACCGATGTCCTTTATGTAACTAGGGTTCAGAGTGAATGGTTTGTTAAACAGACAACAGAGAGACTAAAAACAGTTTTATTACCAGAGTTTGGGGAAATGGAAGAGGGGGCTTTGATTGTTTTAGCCAAAGAGCTAGCAGAGAAGGAATATCGAAAGGCAGTTGAGGGATATGTTATAGACTCCGGAAAATTGGGAAGGGCCAAAAACAATATGAGAGTTATGCATCCCTTCCCTAGACTTGGAGAAATCGCTTACGAAGTTGATAAGGATCCCCGGGCTGCGTATTTCCGCCAGATGAGAAATGGTCTTTATACGCGAATGGCACTTTTAGCTGCAGTTTTAGGAAAAGCATGAGCAAAGAAAGAAATTTTTATAAAGATCTGATTAGGCCAGCCCTATTAAAATTAGACCCCGAGACTGCTCATAATTGTACACGAGCAATTTTGGGTGTGGCTGAAAAGTCTCGTTTAATTAGAACAGCTTTAATAAAGATGTTTGCCTTTGAAGACGAAGCCTTAAAAGTCGAATTGTGGGGAAAGGTCTTTAAAAATCCCGTTGGTTTAGCAGCTGGTTTTGACAAAAATGCTGAAGTTGTTTTAGCGATGTCTTCTCTGGGTTTTGGTCATATAGAAGTTGGGGCTGTTACAAAGTTTCCTCAAGAAGGGAATCCTAGACCGAGAATATTTAGATTAGCTGAAGATGGAGCGACGATTAATAGAATGGGCATGAATAATCAAGGAGCAGAGAAAATAGCTACCAATTTGAAAAAATCGCTTAGAGAACGAACTGTTCCCATAGGAATAAATATTGCTAGCTCAACTGTAGCAAAAGAACCCATAGTTGATTATGTGGAAACATTGAAAAAAGTGTATCCACTAGCCGATTACTTTAGTCTTAATGTGAGTTGCCCGAATGTCGAAGGTCATCGTAACCAACAGGAAAAAATTTTTTTCGAAAATTTAGCTAATCAAATAGTAATCACTAGAAAGATGCTTTCCGAAACGCAGTCCCATCGTCCTATTTTAGTGAAAATTTCCCCTGATCTTAGTTGGGAAGAAATAGATGATATTTTAGAAGTAGTTCAAACAAAAGGACTAGATGGTATAATTGCCACCAACACTACCTTAAGAAGAGACGGATTAACCAGTCAACTTAAAAATGAAACAGGGGGTTTAAGCGGAAGACCCTTAAGACAAAGATCAACCGACGTAATTGCCTATATCCATAAGCAGTTACCAAAGTTGCCTATAATAGGGGTTGGAGGCATTGAAACGGCTGAAGACGCTTGGGAGAAATTACAAGCAGGAGCAAGCCTAGTTCAACTTTTTACTGGAATGATTTATGAAGGACCATTTATAGTTAAAAAAATAAAAAGAGATTTAGTAAATATAATGGAAAGGAGACAACACGAATAATGAGCAAGCTAATTGAAAGAGAAAGAGGTGTTATTGTAGCCGCTGACGTCTCAGAGATTGAGATGCTGCGAAAATTAGTAGAGCAAACTTGCCAGGTAGAAGGAATTAGTGGTTATAAAGTTGGTTTAGAGTTAGTTTTGACTCATGGATTACCGAAGGTAGTCTCATCTATCCGTGAGTATACAAATCTTCCAATAATCTATGACCATCAAAAAGGAGCAACCGATATCCCTGAAATGGGGGAAAAATTTGCTAAAGTGTGTAAACAAGCAGGTGTGGAAGCAGTTATTCTTTTCCCTTTTGGTGGACAAGAAACAGAAATTAATTGGATAAAAGCTTGTCGGAAGGTGGGTTTAACTGTTCTTGTTGGCGCCCATATGACTCAACCAAAATTTCTTGCAAGCGAGGAAGGATTTATTAGCGATGAAGCACCGGAGAAAATATTTAGGATAGCTGTTGAAAAAGGAGTGAAAGACTTTGTCGTTCCAGGAAATAAACCTGAATATGTGGAAAGATATAGAGAATTATTTGAAAAAATTCTTGGTGTAGATAATTTTACTCTGTATGCACCGGGCTTTATTTCCCAAGGAGGAAATATCAGTGAAACCGGAAAAGTTGCAGGTAGGAGGTGGCATGCTATTGTTGGAGGAGCTATTTATAAAGCTACGCATCCCAAAAAAGCAGCCGAAGAGATCACTCAACAGATAAAATGACAAAAGTCCAAAAAAAGATTGCCTTAAAAGGAGGCGAATTATGTTAGAAAAAGCATTACACGGCAGACACCTCGAAGGTTTAACTGAAACCCAAGAGAGATTAGCATTAGTTTTATTTGAGGCTGGGGTTATTCAATTTGATTTTGAAAAAGGGTGGCGATTAAAACTTCACGAGACACATCCCGATGCACTCCTGTCACCTTTTTATATTGATTTAAGAATATTGCAGTCTCGCTTGGACGCCAAACAGGAAGCGGTTTCTGCACTAATAGAACAGGCCGAGGGATTAGATTATGATCACATTGCTGGTATTCCATTAGCGGCAGTAACTCTAGCTTCATCAATGGCTGATAGGATCGGAAAACCTCAAATTACCCCAAGGATGGACAAAAAAACACATGGCGAGATGAGAAAAATTGACGGGGTTTACCAAAAAGGCGAAACGGCCTTAGTGGTAGATGACCTGGTAACTAGAGCGGATAGCAAATTGGAGGCAATCGAAGTATTAGAGGAAAATGGTCTGGTAGTGAAGGATGTAGTTGTAGTCTTTGATAGAGAACAAGGTGGGGCTGAACAACTAGCGGAAAAAGGTTATGCCCTACATGTTGCCCTAAAAATAAGATCGGCCTTAAAGTTTTATGCGAGGATAGGAAAGATTAATCAAGAGCAATTAAAGCATGTTTTAGATTATTTAGAGGCGCCTCTGGGAAAATAGCGTTTTGGTTCTTGATTGATTAAACGATTTTCTATTATCCTAAATTATGCAATCGAAATTTGTTTTCATTTCCGGAGGAGTAATTTCCGGTTTAGGAAAGGGGATTACCACTGCCTCAATTGGGCTTCTTTTAAAATCTTCTGGCTTAAAAGTGTCTGCGGTTAAATGCGATATGTATTTAAATATCGACGCCGGAACAATGAACCCCTTAGAACATGGAGAAATTTTCGTTACAGATGATGGAACCGAGGCAGACCAGGACCTAGGACATTATGAGCGATTTTTGGATGTTTCTTTAAACAGGGAAAACTATATTACTGCCGGGCAAATTTACCAGAAAGTTTTAGAGCGTGAGCGGGCCTTGGAATACGACGGAAAATGCGTTGAGGCTTATTATCATATCCCTCCGGAAATAATTTCAAGATTTGAGTCAATTGGAAAAAAGGCGGAAGTGGTTTTGATTGAATTCGGGGGAACGGTTGGTGAATATCAAAACATTATGTTTTTTGAGGCAGCCAGAAGAATGAGAATAAAATACAAAGAAAATGTTTTGTTTGTCCATGTTGGCTACTTGCCTATTCCCCCATCAATAGGGGAGATGAAGACAAAACCACTTCAACAATCAATTCATGAATTAAACGAATTGGGGATTCAGCCAGATTTCGTTATCTGCCGGTCAGAAAAACCAATCGATAGCCGGCGCAAAGAAAAAATTGCCCTCGCTGCTGCTTTGGAGACTGATGATATTTTTTCTAATCCTGATGTTCCTTCAATTTATGAGGTTCCTTTAATTTTGGAAGAACAAGGTTTAACTAAAAGAATTTTGGAAAAACTTAATTTAAAAACTAAGAAAAAAGACCTTTCTTCTTGGAAAAAAATGGTTAAGCAAACAAAAGAAGTCAAAAAAGAAGTAAAAATTGCCATGGTTGGTAAATATTACACCTCAGGCGGGTTTTCTTTAGAAGATTCTTATATCAGTGTGGTTGAAGCAATAAAACATGCCGCCTGGAAAAATGGAGTCAAACCTAAAATTGTCTGGTTTGATAGCGAAAGGATTGAAAAAGAAGGGGTAGAAGGTTTGGAAGAGGTAGATGGAATAATTGTTCCTCAAGGATGGGGAAGCCGAGGAGTAGAAGGAAAAATAAAAGCAGTCCAATTTGCCCGGGAGAACAAAATCCCTTATCTAGGACTTTGTTTTGGGATGCAAATGGCCGTGATTGAATTTGGACGACACGTCATCGGTCTTAAGGGGGCAAATTCAACCGAAGTTAACCCTAGAACACCCTATCCAGTTATCCACATTATGCCTGAGCAAAAAGAATATTTGGAAAAACACCAGTACGGAGGAACAATTAGGCTTGGAGCCTGGCCGTGTAGGATCTTGAAAAGGAGTCTCCTTTATAAGGCTTACCGTGACGGATTGTGCGAAGGAGACTCCTTTACAGTCAACGAAAGACATCGACATCGGTATGAATTTAATAATAAATATCTGAAACAATTTGAAAAAGAAGGAATGAAGATTTCCGGGGTCTCGCCTGATGGGAAATTGGTTGAGACAGTGGAAATTCCCAACCATCCATTTTTCGTCGGAACTCAATTCCACCCAGAGTACAAATCAAGACCACTTTCTCCCCATCCATTATTTTTAGAATTTATAAAAGCGGCTACTCGCAAAAGTTCTTGACAAAAAATTTCTTTATGGCTTAATATAAGTAATGGAAAGAGTTGAGATTAGAACCAAAAGTCAAGAGATAGAAATCCAGCTTCAGGCTCTCAAAGAGAAGTTTGAACGAGAAGCTAAGATTAAGAATAGAGAGATTAATTTTATTTCCTGCCCTTGGGTTAATCAAAAGATTGAGCAGGTATGGCAAGATATAGCCGCAAAGAGTATTGTCTCCAAGTTTATCCCCAAGCTTCCTAATAAAATTACCAAGATTGCCGGGATTCCTGAATTGGGAAGAGAATTAGCCAGCGCTGTTGCTCATTATTTACCAGAAGCGCTTCTAATTCCCACACGCAAAATGGCGGCGGGAATTCCGGGGACCTGGGACAATATTTTATTGGTAGAGGATGTTCCCTCTTTTACAACGACAAGGAGATCAACGCTCGCTTTTCCTTTTGTTGAAAAAGGAGATGTCTTTCTTCTCGTGGATGACTTTTGTGCCTATGGAAATACTGCTTTGGCAGTGGAAAGGGAATTTCAAAAGAAGAAGGTTGAGGTCTACTTTGCTTTTTACGTGGCTAAGCTTTTCCCGGAATTAGATCAAATAGGGATTCAAAAATTAAGTGAAAAAGGGGTTCGAAGTTTTGCCGTCGTCACCCTGACCGAGATGACTGAAGACGGAAGAGTTATTGCCCAAGTTTCATAAAAATGAAGGTTAAACAATTTATCAAGAAACAAATAAAAAAAATAAAAAAAGAAGTTGACAATCAAAAAACAGTGGTGGCTTGTTCAGGTGGAGTTGATAGTACCACTTGTACAATTTTGGCCCATAAAGCTTTAAGAGAAAAACTTTTGGCTGTGTTTATTGACGATGGCTTAATGCGGGAAGGTGAACCAGAGCAAGTGGTTAAACTTTTAAAAAAGCTAAGGGTAAAAACGAAACTAATCAGAGCAAGAGGGAGATTTTTTCAAGCCCTTAAAGGCAAGATTGATCCCGAAGAAAAAAGAAAAGCCTTTCGAGAAATTTTTTACCAAGTTTTAGGCGAGGTAGTTAAAAAAGAAAAAGCTAAATTCTTGATTCAGGGAACGATTAAGGCGGATATTATTGAAACTAAAAGAAAAATTAAAACCCAGCACAATGTCTTGGAACAAATTGGAATTGACCCTAAAAAATATGGATTTAGAGTAATCGAGCCTTTAAGAACTCTTTTTAAACCAGAAGTCCGTCTGGTAGCTAAAAATTTAGGTTTACCAAAAGAGACTTACCAGAGAATGCCTTTTCCCGGTCCAGGTCTGGCAACTAGAGTTGTAGGTGAGGTGACGCCCGAAAGAGTCAAGGTAGTTAGGAAGGCAACTGAAATTGTAGAAAAAGAATTGGAGCGATTCAAGCCATTTCAGGCATTTGCTGTTCTTCTTTCTAATCAAGCAACAGGAATAGTAAATAAAAAAAGAGTCTTTGGAAATATAATTGTTATTCGCTCCATTGAATCCCGAGATGCCATGATCGGGAGAGCAACTCAAATCCCCTGGGAAGTTTTGCAAAAGCTCCAACAGAAAATAACCAAAGAAATTCCTTCAGTAGTCCGGGTTCTATACGAGCTTACCCCAAAGCCTCCGGCAACAATTGAATATATTTAGTCTGTGATAAACTAGACATAGTTTGTTGCTATGCAATAAAATAATTTTATGGACTACTACACTCTTAAACTTTGCGGATTAACTCGGAAGCTACCGATTGTTTCTTTGGGACCGCATTTAAAAATCGCCTCTTTTAATTTGCTTGGTGATGGAGAATTGGTGGAAAAAGTTGCCGAAGAACTTGAGAAAAAAATAAAAAAGTTTGATTTTGACTTTTTGGTGGGACCAGAGGTGAAAGTCGTTCCTTTACTTCATATTCTTTCCCAGAGATTGGGAAAACCTCGCTATATCATTTTAAGAAAAAATATCATGGGATATATGGTTAAACCAATTTCTAACAAATCAAAGCCAACTTTGGTTTTAAATGGACCAGATGCCCAGCTTTTAAAGGGAAAAAAAGTCGTTATTGTTGATGATGTTGTTTCAACCGGAAGAACGATTAGGGTTGTCTCGGAACTTATGAGAATGACGGGAGCCGAGGTTGTTGGAGCCGTAGCAGTTTTAAAACAAGGTGAAAAACAAGAAGAACTTGAGATTCCCTTCTCATGCCTTGGCACTTTACCTCTTTTCCGAAAGTAATTTGCCTCTTGACAGAGGGGAAGACATTGACTAATCTTAGAATGGCAGAACAATAATTCTTGTTTGCCGCAAGATGAAATTTATAAATTGGCAAAATTTTAATTTTTTAATTAAGCCCTCGAAGGAAGGGCTTTTTTAATTAAAAAATGAAAGAGATACAACTGGCATGTGAGGTAGAAAATTTTACAGACTTATCGATAATTCCTTATTTCCCTGATAGGGATGATTTACCAATAATCAGAGAACATCCTGAACTAAGAAATGGAGAGAAATTAAGGATTTTGATACCAGAGAATATTGTAGTCACAAGAATTAGAGCTCTTGCCGAAAAGATTGAGGCCGAGGTTTCCCCAAATCCAGACAATTTTGTTTTTGGGGCAATATTGGAGGGAGGAAGATATCTCCTTACTAGAATGAGAGAATTCTTACCTCCGGACTTAAATGCTCGAATTCCCATAGAATATTTAGATATTAAAAGCAGACTAGCTACCAAAACAGGAAACTATGAAATCAAGAAATTGCCCAGGCCGGAGATTGTCAATGGGAAAATTTACAGAGTTTTTGAGGGTGTAGCTGATTCGGGAAGAACTATTGAGATTACCCAGGCAGTTTTATCCCAACCACCCTATTATTTAAGAGAGCTACGAGTGGCTTTATTAATGGATAAAAAAGATGCCCATGAAGGGGTTCCTTTAGCTAGCTGTGTTGATCATTGTTTGCTAGCAATGGGAGAGGAATGGATGGTTGGTTGTGGACCAGATACTGATGGAAGATTCAGAAACTTACCTTATGTCGCCCTGTATAAGAAGGGAGATTGAGAGACTATTAATGGATAATAATTTTTCTGCTTTAACCGCTATTTCTCCAATTGATGGCAGATATCGGTCTAGGGTGGCAGTTTTGGCGGATTATTTTTCCGAGCAAGCTTTGATAAAACACCGTTTAGAAGTAGAAATAAATTATTTTATTTACCTTTCGAAAATAGGGATTATTAAAAAAATTCCTCCAGAGAAGAAAAGAAAACTTTTAGAGATTATTACTAAATTTAGTAATAAAGATGCGGTCAAAATTAAAAAAATTGAGGAGACAATTAATCACGATGCTAAAGCGGTTGAATATTTTTTAAGAAAAAAGATTAATCAGCTGACTTTGCCGACAGAATATCTTCATTTTGCTTTAACTACTTATGATATTGATACGACTGCCTATTCTTTGGCAATAAAAAGGAGTCGAGATAATATCATTCTTCCGTCATTGAAATTGTTGATTAGTGAAGTCAAACAAATGGCAAAACTTTATAAAGGAAAACCTATGTTAGGCAGAACCCACGGTCAACCAGCAGTTCCCACAACCATGGGGAAAGAATTGATGGTTTTTGCCATTAGGCTTTTTAGAGAATATCAGGAATTAAAATCAATAATTATTGAAGCTAAATTAAATGGGGCGGTAGGAAATTATAATGCCCATTTTGCCGCATTTCCAAATGTTAACTGGCTAAAGTTCAGCGCAGATTTCATTGACTCTTTAGGATTAAAACCCAATCTTTTTACAACTCAAATAATGCCCTATGATTCATTTATAAAAATTTTCCAATCATTATTTTTGATAAACCAGGTTCTCATCGGTTTTAACCAGGATTTATGGCGTTATATTAGTGACGATTATTTCTTACAGAAAATTGAGGAAAAACAAGTTGGATCTTCAACCATGCCCCAGAAGGTTAATCCAATTGATCT
>Ga0210031_1002741_pt1 | contig 10471 bp, 10 predicted proteins | sample CryGeyCG2014_080_FD_185455 | JGI IMG/M metagenome (GOLD analysis project Ga0210031, IMG submission 185455) | Groundwater microbial communities from aquifer - Crystal Geyser CG03_land_8/20/14_0.80 (SPAdes) (version 2) | ecosystem: Environmental > Aquatic > Deep subsurface > Groundwater | place... | reverse complement strand
GCCCTTTACAGGGGGATTTTGGGAGCCGGAATTTTATCGGCCATCGGGTTTTTGCCCGTGATTTTGCAAGTGAGCAAGGATTTCAAAATGTCGCCCCTGAGTCTTTATTTACCGGCGCTAATCGGTCTTTTGATTGCCGCCGGCATGTTTTTAATTACGGAATTTTTTACTTCCAAAAAATACTCTCCGGTTCAATCCATTGCGAAGGCTTCCCAGTCGGGCCACGGCACCAACATAATTGCCGGTTTGGCCGTTGGGATGAAATCGACAATCCTGCCGGTTATTTTAATTTCAGCGGGAATTTTAATCAGCTTTTCTAGCGGAGGATTGTACGGTTTGGCGCTTTCGGCTTTGGCGATGCTTTCTTTAAGCGGCCTGATCATCGCGTTGGATTCTTACGGTCCGATAACCGACAATGCCGCCGGTATTTCTGAGATGGCGGGCCTTCCGGAAGAAACAAGGGCCATAACCGATGCTTTGGATTCCATCGGCAATACGACTAAGGCGGTGACCAAAGGCTACGCGATAGCTTCGGCGGGATTGGCCGCCCTGGTTTTATTTTCCGCTTTTAATCAGGAGTTGTCGGATTACGGCGCAAAAGTAAAATTTATGCTGGACGATCCGAGGCTTCTAGTCGGGCTTTTTGCCGGCGGAGTCGTCGCTTATTATTTCGTGGCCCTGGCCATGGAATCGGTAGGGAAAGCCGCGGGAAAGGTGGTTGAAGAAGTGAGGAGACAATTTAAGGAAATTCCGGGGCTTATGGCTGGTTTGGCCAAACCGGATTATTCCAAATGCGTTGATATTGTAACGAAATCCGCTTTAAGGGAAATGATAGTCCCCGCCTTATTGCCGGTTGTTTTTCCGATTTTAATCGGCAAAATCTTGGGGCCGGAAGCTTTGGGCGGTCTTTTAATAGGTTCAATCATCGTGGGAATATTCTTAGCCATACAAATGACTTCCGGGGGAGCCGCTTGGGATAATGCAAAAAAATATATTGAAGAAGGAAACTTGGGAGGCAAGGGTTCTTTCGCCCATCAGTCAGCCGTTACCGGCGACACAGTGGGAGACCCTTATAAAGATACGGCAGGGCCCGCCATAAACCCCATGATAAAAATACTCAACATCGTAGCTCTTCTGATAGTTTCTTTCCTGGTGTAATCAAAATTTCGCCCACAAAACGATCGTGACATTCGGGCTTGGCCACATCGTGAAAAAACCGAGTATCTGTTCCCAGGACATATTTCACCTCCTCTCAAAAGAACAATGATTTATTTTTGTACGGTTTCGCCGGAAAAGTCAAAATTTGATTTTCAGAAAATTTGATATATAATTATTCTATGAACTTGATTCCGACGGTTATAGAAAAATCGCAATATGGAGAAAGGGCATATGATATTTATTCCCGTCTTTTGAAAGACAGGATTATATTTTTGGCCGGTCCCATCACGGACATTGTGGCAAACTCGATCATTGCCCAGATGCTTTTTTTGGCGTCGAAAGACCCGAATAAAGGCATCCAGATTTACATTAATACTCCGGGCGGGTCGGTTACGGCGGGCATGGCGATTTATGATACGATGCAGTATGTAAAACCGGACATTTCCACGGTTTGCATAGGTCTTGCGGCCTCTATGGGCGCTACTTTGCTGGCGGCGGGAAAGGAAGGAAAACGTTTTGCCCTGCCCAACTCCCAGATTTTGCTCCATCAGGTAGCCGGGGGCGTGACGGGAGCCGCGGTAGAAATCGAAATCACGGCGAAACAGATTGTTAAGATAAAAGAAAAATTAAACAAGATTTTAGCCAAACATACCGGCCAGCCTTTGGAAAAAATTGAGAGAGATACCGACAGAGATTTCTATCTTTCCGCCGAAGAAGCGAAAGAGTACGGACTAATCGACGTGGTGATTAAGCCGAAATCTTGATAAATGAAAAAGTTTTGGAATTCAAAAAAGTTTTGGCTGATTTTTGCCCTAATTGGAATAGGGCTTTTTATTTGGTTTTTCTGGCCTTCCGCCAAAATTCGATGGGGAGTTCCCGAAGAAATTAAAAATTCCGCCGGAACTCAGACAGAAATTAACAAATCGGTTTCTTCCGTCTATCGATACGATTTCCAAAAACAAGAGTATCTTTCCGACGAAGGACAAAGCTGGCAAAACTCGGACCTTGTTCGTTTTATTTACGATTTGGCTCCCGCAGGTTCAACATTAGAAAAATGTTATTATTTTCTTTATGACAATTTGAAAAAAGAAATGACGGGAGGGGGCCAGAGAAAATGCAATTCAAATCTGACAATTACGGTCGGAGAAAATAAAAATTGCTCCTCGCAGAGCGAAAACGCCTGCACTTTATACGCATATGCGGTGGATAATTCAGGAATTCAGGGCGAGATGGCAACGGTCACTTATCACATTGATTGGGAATCTCCCAAAGTAGGAAAAGTTTCCAAGCAGGATGGCATCTTCCGGGCCGAAGTTTCGGATAATATTAAAGTGGGATATTGCTGGCTTTATCTTAATAATAAAAATGTGGGGTCAATGAAAATAGAAAATAGTTTGGCTGTTTTAGAATATCTTGTCTCCGATAAAGAATCCTATGCCGCTTTTATAAGATGCGCCGACCAATATGATTCGGGAAGAGCGGGATATCTTAACTTAGCTTTCGGAGAGTCAGCCGAGTTTATGATTCCGGTAAACCATCCTCCCCAGATTTCTTTCTGCAGGGTTTCTCCTACTCAAGGGGGTATCCAGACTGATTTTCAATTCAGCGCGGCGGTCTCGGATTCTGACGGAGACAGTCTTTCTTATAATTGGGATTTTGGAGACGGGAAAAGCTCCGACGAAGAAAATCCCATTCATCAATATTTTTCTCCCGGAACTTACACGCCAAAAATCACTGTTTCCGACGGAAAAGGAGAAGAGGTTAGCTGCTCCACCGCTTGGGCGGTTGTCTCTAAAGAATAACTTGTGATATTATTAATTAATGGTTAAAAAATTTTTAAAGATTTCTCTATTTGCCGGAATTTTGGGTTTTTTCATTTTTGGAGCAGGTTTTTCTTTTGCCGTAAGTGCGCCGACCGGTCTGACTCCCTGCGGCGGAGAGCAGCCCTTAGCTGTTATGCTTGATTGGGACGATGCGGCAGTCCATCATTATGAATTGTATTACAAGAAAACGGATGAAACCAACTGGCAAGACAGGTATCCTTCGATATCTCAATATCAGGTAACGGGTTTGTCGCCCGGCCAGAATTACGAATGGTATGTGGTAAGCTGCGGCAATGCCGAATGCAGCGACAAGGCCCAGAGCGGAGCCTGTTCTTTTATCACTCAGCAATTGGCTCCTCCGCCCGGCGATGGCAACGGCGGCAACGGCGGCGATAACAGTCCCGTAGATTTGACTAATCCCTTGCAAGCCAAAACTTTACAGGAAGCGATTGACGCTTTTGTTAAATTCCTTTTTTATCTTGCGATGGCAGTGGCTCCGATTTTAATAGTTTACGCGGGTTTCTTGATTCTTACGGCCGGCGGCGACGCGACAAAAATAAAAAAAGCAAGACAAATAATTTTGTGGACCTTGATAGCGGTGGCTATCATTCTATTTGCTAAAGGTTTTCCCGCTCTGATAAAAGGGGCTTTGGGAGGATAGTTTCTAAAATTTCTAATTTCTAAATCCTAATTTCTAAACTACCCGCCCCTGAGGGCGATAGTCGAAGAGAACCTAGTTCTCTTCTTTTGCCTCGCTTTGCTCGGCGTTTGACGTTTTTTAAAAATTTTGCTAAAATGTAATTGTCCTTATGATTAACCAATTTACGAACCCCGTTAGAAGTTTGTCTTTACGCGATAAAGATAGCCAATTTCAGACGATCCTATTAAATTTCATTGATAGGTTTGTTTGTTCAGCGCAGAAAAATTTTATTGAAATTTTTCTGTCCAAGACTTCTAACGGGGCAAGCTTAAACCATGAATCAATTTATCCTACTAATAATAGGCATTATTGTATTGGCGGCGGGATCATTTTTGGGTTACTACGCCAGGCAATCGATTGCCCAAAAACAAGCCGGAACCTTAGAGGCCAAACTTCAGAAAAAAGTCTTAAAAGCGAAACAGGATTCTGACGTAATCCTGGCCGAAGCCAAACAAAAAGCTCAAGAATTTTTAGAATCAACTAAGAGGGCGGTAGAAAACAGGCGCGAAGAGGTTTACAAAACCGAGCAGCTTTTGCTGAGGAGAGAAAACATTTTAGACCAGAAACTTTCCAATTTTGAAAGAACTCAGAGAGAATTCGAGGCCAAAGTGGAAAGATTAAGGGCGATAAAGGAAAGTCTGGAAGGTTTAAGGCAGGAAGCCATAACAAATTTAGAAAAGATTGCCAAACTTCCGCGGGAAGAAGCAAAAAAAGAACTTCTTCTGAACCTGGAGAAAGAATATCAACAGGAGATTTTAGAAAAACTCAGGGGACTGGAAAAAGAAGGGTGGGAAAAATACGAAAACAGGGCCAAAGAGTTGCTGGCAACGGCTATCCAAAAATTCGGTTTGAGCCAGGCCCAGGAAATCACAACCACCTCTTTGAATTTGCCCTCGGAAGACATTAAAGGCAAGATAATCGGAAAAGAGGGAAGAAACATCAGAACCTTGGAAAAATTAACCGGAGTGGAAATAATCGTAGACGAGACTCCGGAATCGGTAGTCATTTCCGGGTTTGATCCCGTCCGCCGGCAAATTGCGAAAGTCGCTCTTGAAAAATTAATCCAGGACGGAAGAATACAGCCCGCCAGAATTGAGGAACAAGTTCAAATAGCCGAAAAAGAAATAGTGAAACAGATCAAGGATGCGGGAGAGACGGCAGTTTACGACGTGGGGCTTATCGGCCTTGAACCCAAATTGGTTCAGTTGTTGGGAAGATTGAAATTCAGAACGAGTTTCGGCCAAAACGTTTTGCTCCATTCGATTGAAGTGGCTCATCTGGCTTCAGCTTTGGCCTCGGAAATCGGGGCGGATCCTTTAATCTGTAAAAAAGCCGGCCTTCTCCATGATATCGGCAAAGCGGTTGATCACCAGGTTGAGGGTTCTCATGTCGATATTGGAATCAAGATTTTGGAGAAATTCGGAGTGGAAAAAGAAGTGATATCCGCCATGAAATCGCATCATGAGGAATATCCGGCCGAAACCATTGAGGCGACCTTGGTGCAGACGGCGGATCAAATTTCGGGAGCCAGGCCCGGAGCGAGAAAAGACACTCTGGAAAATTATCTGAAAAGGCTGGGAGAATTGGAGAGCATCGCTTTGCGATTCCCGGGAGTGGAAAAGGCCTGGGCTTTGCAGGCGGGCAGGGAAATAAGGGTTTTTGTAAAACCCGAGACGATTGACGACTTATCGGCCAGAAATTTAGCCAAATCCATTGCCAGCAGTATTCAGGAAGAATTGAAATACCCGGGAGAAATCAAGGTTAACGTGATCAGGGAATTAAGGGTGACGGAATACGCTAAGTAAAAATTTCTAATTACTAATGTTTAATCGAAACCCCGCCAGAATATATTCTGGCGGGGTTTGCGTTGGAGCGGGATATGGGAATCGAACCCATCTTTTCACCTTGGAAGGGTGACGTTGAGCCGCTCAACTAATCCCGCATCGGGGCACTGGGATTCGAACCCAGACTAAATCCTCCCACCCCAGTACTAAAAATTAACTTTCGGGGTATCCAGATTTGAACTGGAACTAAATCCTCCCAAAGGACTCGTGCTACCATTACACCATACCCCGTTAATTTTAGTACGGGGCAAGAAGGACTCGCCTGCCCCGTAGTGAGCTTCGCTCTACTACCGGGGTGCTACCGTTGCACTATGCCCCGTTCGCGCTTATTTTAATAAAAATTACACTTTTGGTCAATATTTTAAGCGAAGAGGATAAATCCTCTTCTTTACCTTTCGTTGCGGCTCGGGTGGGTGTATGATATACTAAATCAATGAATTCCATTCATTTCATTTCTCACTAATGTTCAAAAATCAATGAATCTTAAAGGATTTTGCGAACAATTGAATGTTTCCTCCCAATGTCGGAAATACGGTTTGTCTCTCTGGCAGTGTCCTCAGTTTCTTTTTTTAGTGATGGGATTGATTATCATTGGTTCCAGCCTGACCGTCTATGCCATCGGAAACAGATTTATTGAAGACCCTACGTTGGTGGCCTTGCTCGTGCTTTTTATTTCCGCCATTTTGTTTGTTGTAGCCACTATTATTACCCGGAGTTTCGAAAGACTGGCGGAAGCCAGCCGCATGAAATCGGAATTCGTCAGCGTTGTTTCCCATCAGCTTCGTTCCCCTCTTTCCAATTTAAAATGGGTTATTGAATTTTTGATGTCGGGGAGGGTCGGTTCGGTCACCGAGAAACAGTTGGAATATTTCAAAATATTAAAGGAAAACGGCGACAGGATGACAGAATTGGTTTCGGATTTGCTGATCGTTTCCCGAATCGAACAGGGAAGATTGCCGCTGAAAAAAGAAAAAATCTCCCTGGATGATCTGGTCGGAGAAGTAATCAGAGAGATGGAAATTTTCGCTCGGGCCTCAAACGTAGAAATAGATTCAAAATCGGAAAAAAATCTGCCCCCAATTGTTACCGACTATTTCCAATTGAAATTGGTGATTGTGAATCTTTTGGACAACGCCATCCGCTACGTCAAAGGAAAAGGAAGGGTGGAAATAATATTGGAAAAAAAGAATAAAAATTTGCATTTTGAAGTTAAGGACAACGGAGTCGGCATCCCCCAGGATGATAAAAAATATATTTTTCAGAAGTTTTTCCGGTCGGGGAACGTTCTGCGGCATCAAACCAAAGGCTCGGGATTGGGTTTGTATATCGCCAAATCAATTGTCGAAAAATTAGGAGGGAAAATCGGATTTTCAAGCCGGGAAGGCGTTGGGTCGACTTTCTGGTTTAATCTGCCAGTTAAACAATAAGAAATTATATATGAAAACAATATTATTTGTTGAAGACGAGTCTGTTCTTCAAAAAACTTTCGGAGAAGTTTTGAAACAAGAAGGGTATGAGGTAATTTCTGCCTTAGACGGCCAAATCGGTTTAAGATTGGCGAAAGAAAAGAAGCCGGATTTGATCTTGCTCGATTTGATCTTGCCCAAAATTCACGGCTTTGATGTTCTGAAAAAACTCAAAGAAGACAAGGAAACCCAGGAAATTCCGGTGATTGTTTTGACCAATCTTGAAGGGATAGGCGACGTGGATAAAGCTCTCGAGTTGGGAGCAACCACTTATTTGGTAAAGGCCCAATACACCCTTGAAGAGGTGGTCGAAAAAATTAAAAAAGCCCTAGGGAAATGACCAAGTCAGGTCGCGGCACGCGCGAATTATTTCTGATGTCGCCTTTCGGGCGAGCGCGCTAACGCCGCTCCTTAACAACCCTCGGTTTTTAATATTTTTCCTACACGGAAGAACCGGAGGGTTCTTCCGACCCATCTCCAATGCGGGATGTTAATTATAAAGTACTTATAAAAATATGAGGGTAGAACCGCAACAATTAAAAGCCTTTCTTTTGGACGCCAAATTGGTTACCGAAGAGCAATTCGACGGGGCCGCAAAGATTGCCCAAGATTCCAATCAAAGAGTGGGAGATGTTTTAGTTTCCCAAGGAATCATTCCCCAGGAAGATCTGATCAAATTGGAGGCATATATTTTGGGGATTCCGTTCGTCAATTTGGAAAAAGAGAAAATTGAAGATGAAATTTTAAAGATGATTCCCGAGCCCATAGCCCGTTCGAATAACATCGTCGCTTTCAGAAAAAAAGGAAACGAGCTGGAGGTGGCGATGCTCGACCCCGAAGATTTGAGAACGATCGAATTCATTAAAAAAACGGCCAATCTTAAAATCTTACCCAGATTAACCACTCCCGAAAGCATTAAAAACGTCTTGAGACAATATCAACAAACTTTGGAAGTCGAATTCGGAGAAATTATAAAAAAAGAGGCCGGAGTGATAAAACCGATAAAGGAAGAAGAAACAGTGGAAACGGGAGAAGACCTCAGGAAAGCGGCCGAAGAATTGCCGGTAATTAAAATTGTCGATACTTTATTGAAACACGCCATCTTGCAGAGAGCTTCGGACGTTCATATTGAGCCCACGGAAAAAGAAGTTCTGGTCCGTTATCGAATCGATGGAATTTTGAGAGACGCCATGACTCTGCCCAGATTAGCCGCCTCGGGAATCGTCGCCAGGATAAAAGTCCTTTCCAATCTGAAACTTGACGAACACAGGCTTCCCCAGGACGGACGTTTTAAGGTTGAAGCCGAGGATTACAAATATTCAATAAGAGTTTCAGTTTTGCCGGTTTTCGACGGCGAAAAAATCGTAATGAGGCTTCTGCCGGAAACCGCCAAAGCTTTTACCTTGGAGCAGATAGGGTTAAGAGGAGATGCGTTGGAAACCATTCAGGATAATTTAAGGAAACCGGTAGGTATGCTTTTAGTAACCGGTCCCACCGGTTCCGGGAAAACCACTACCCTATACGCAATGATGGAAATTTTAAATACCCCCGGCGTAAACATTTCAACAGTTGAAGATCCTATTGAATATAGGATGCCCAGAGTTAATCAGACTCAGGTTAATCCCAAAATCGGCCTGACTTTTGCTTCGGGGTTGAGATCTCTGGTCAGACAAGACCCGGACATACTTATGGTCGGAGAAATCCGAGACAGCGAAACCGCAGGCTTGGCGATTAACGCCGCCTTAACCGGGCATTTGGTTCTTTCAACTTTGCATACTAATTCCGCTTCAGGCTCCCTGCCCCGGCTGATCGATATGGGAGCCGAACCCTTTTTAATCTCCTCGACCTTAAATTGCATTTTAGCTCAAAGGCTGGTGAGGAGATTATCTGAGGAAAAGACAAAATACATCCTGAAAGATTCCGAACTTAAAAACATAGCCAAATATTGCGATTTGGACAGGATTTTGAAAATTTTGAAAGAAGAAAAATTGGTGAAACCGAAAACTGCCTGGAAGAGCATCGAATTCTTCAGACCCCCCTCGAAGATGAGCAAAGAAAGTCCGGAGGGCTACCGGGGGAGAATCGGAATTTATGAAGTTTTACCGGTTACCGAAACCATAAAAGAATTAATCGTAAGACAGGCAAATTCCGACCAAATTCAGGCCCAGGCCCAAAAAGAAGGAATGAGGACGATGATCGAAGACGGATTTATAAAAGCCGCCCAGGGAATAACCAGCATCGAAGAAGTATTAAGGGTAATTGTAGAGTAATAAATCCGAAGCACGAAATCCGAAATCCGAAACAAATTCAAATGGATAAAATTAAAAATTCAAAACAATACGATTTAGAAGAACGCACATTCGAATTTGCAAAGAGAGTAAGAATTTTTGTTAAAGAACTTTCCAAGACAATAGGAAATATTGAAGATGGGAAACAACTTATCCGATCTTCCGGTTCAATTGGCGCTAATTATATTGAAGCAAATGAATCTTTAAGCAAGAAAGATTTCGTTATACGAATTAAAATCTGTCGCAAAGAAGCAAAAGAGAGTAAATACTGGTTGCTGCTTATAGATGTTTATAACAATCAAAAATTGGAAAAAGAACGCCAAGAGCTTACAAAAGAAGCCACTGAGTTAATGATGATTTTCAGTTCCATTATGAGAAAATCTATGTGAAAAAAGAATATGAAATACAAAAATCCAAAAGTTATAGAAAATAAGGTCACTAAAAATATTGAGGATAAGGCAAAAGATTATATTGTTAAATATTTAAAAGAACATGACGGGATAAAGGCCGACGATATTAAGCGGAAATTAAAAAAGGGAGCTGATATTAAAATTTTCAAAAATGGAAAATGCATAAAATGGATTGAAGCAAAGGGTTGCAATAAAAAAGAAACAAATATCAGAATTACACCTCAATCGTTATTCACAATTGCAGAAGAAGGCGGGCTTAAAAATTACTTTATCTATTTTGTTTATGAAATGAATTCTAAAAAGCCGAAGCTTGTCATTTTTGATTATGAAACATTCAAGAAACATAAAATTATAGAAATTAAGTATATAATTCAACCATCTAAAATTAAACATAAGGTAATAGGTTTATGATTTTGAATTTTGAATTTGGAATTTAGATATTGTTTCGAATTTCGATATTCGAATTTCGAATTTAAATAAGTATGCCGAAATATTTTTATATTGCAAAATCTTTGAAAGGAGAAGAAAAATCCGGAGTAATGGAAGCAAAAGACACGCACCAGCTGGCGGAAACCTTGAAAAATCAGGGGTTTATTTTAATTAAAGCCGAACTCGAGAAGGGTAAGTCGGGAAAAAGAAAAATTAATTTTTCCGTCCCCTTTTTCGGCGGAGTTTCATTGACGGAAAGAATGATGTTTACCCGCAATCTCCAGGTGATGATATCAGCGGGTCTCCCCCTGCCGAGATCCCTGGAGACTCTGGCCCTCCAAAGTAAAAGTAAG
>Ga0210031_1002735_pt1 | contig 10490 bp, 13 predicted proteins | sample CryGeyCG2014_080_FD_185455 | JGI IMG/M metagenome (GOLD analysis project Ga0210031, IMG submission 185455) | Groundwater microbial communities from aquifer - Crystal Geyser CG03_land_8/20/14_0.80 (SPAdes) (version 2) | ecosystem: Environmental > Aquatic > Deep subsurface > Groundwater | place... | reverse complement strand
TGGCTCAATAACATCCTTCCTTATCATCTCCCTGTAGGCTGGTGCTATATGGGTTCTGTCAAAAAGGTCTCCTGCAATAACAAAAAGTTTTGACCTGTTTTCAATTGCAAATTTTGCTGCCCTAACAAGATTCCTGTGAATGTCAAGCGCCCTTTCAGATATTCCTGTTTCAACATCCAGATTAAAGCCAAAGTTTATGCCCTCATGCACATCAGCAACAGCAACAATATCATTCATCAACACTTTATGGGTGTAAAGGATTAAAAATGTTTGCTGGAATGGTTAGATTTTTCTCCTGTCCATCTCATTATTTACAATCGTTATGCAGTGACTCGCATGCATTTTCTCAGGCCCGAGGCTAACTGTTTTCGCATTATATTTTTTCAGTATTTTTTCCTCATCCTCTGTTAAATCCTTTTCATCACCAAGAACAAAAACAGCATCATCTTGAAAGTCAGTTTGTCTTATATCATCTCCTTCCTCCCTCAAATATATTATCTGCACCTTTAAATCCTTTAAGACATCCTCAAAAGTTTGTCTTGAAACATAAATACCAGGCGTTGATCTAATTTCTCCATTTTTTGTTTCTTTCATCAGAGCATTCCTGATAAGCGCCCCAGTGCTTCTCTCATCAGGATTCAGATACTTTAATTCAGAGCCGACTAAATGTATTGTTTTCGGAGGCTCAGGTTCACCAAGGAGAACAAGATATATTTCAGTATCTCTTCTTATGTTTCCAGATAAAAAGAATGTAGCATTTATGCATCTGAGCAGAACATCAAGTCTGCCTGTTGAGCCGCACAAATCATTCAGAGCAAAATCACCTGATGTTTTAGCCCTGTGACCTATGATGATGAAGGTGCGCATGCTGAGGTATATGTGTTTGAATGATTAAACAGTTTTTCTTGTGCTGCACTACATCCCAGCATCAGCAAACTACACGGAACTAAAGTTCCGTGCGTTTACAAATTGAATTACTACAATTTTCCACTATAGAACTACATCTTGAATATGTTGGAAACAAAGTTTCCAACTATTCACAAGTGGAAGCGAAGCTTCCACTGTGTGAAAGATGTAGCGTTCGTTCAATTTGTAAACTTCAAGGACTTCATCAAACTCTTTTTCATTCTTCTGTTCCCAGCAAAACCCTTTACAGCCCTTTTTGACATGTTATAATATTTCAGCAATGCTTTCACGTCCTTTGGCTCGCATCCTGAGCCGAGCGCGATTCTTTTCACCCTTGAGGTTTTTACTATGCTTGGGTTTTCCATCTCCTCATCATTCATGCTATCCATGATGATTTTGAATTTTTTCAATTTTTCCTGTGTTTCCTTCATCTTGTCATCTGATAGTTTACCACTCATTCCAAAAGGCAGCATGTCAACAATCTTTTTTAGTGGACCCATACCTGTGAGCATGTCCATCTGCTCATACATGTCCTTCAAAGTAAATTTTCCTGACATTATTTTTCTAGCAGTTTTTTCTGCTTTTTCCTTGTCAACAACCTCTTCTGCTTTTTCAAGCAGTGCCTGAAGGTCACCCATCCCAAGTATTCTTGAAATAAACCTTTTAGGGTCAAATTTTTCAATATCCTCAGTTTTTTCGCCTGTACCAATAAACAATATAGGCGCTCCTGTAGCAGAAACAGCAGAAAGTGCACCCCCGCCTTTTGCTGAGCCGTCAAGTTTTGAGATTACAACACCTGTAATGTTTACCGCGTCATTGAACGCCTTTGCCTGAACACCTGCCTGCTGGCCAATGGTTGCGTCAACTATCAGGAGTTTTTCATCAGGTTCAGCGGCTTTGGATATTTTCTGCATCTCATCAATTAACTCTGGTTCAAGTGCATGCCTGCCTGATGTGTCAATAATAATCACATCACGCTCTTTCATGGCCTTTAAGCCATCCTTTACAACCCTGACAGCATTTTTTTCCTTCGGGTCACCGTATACTGGAACGTTAACTGTTTTTCCAAGTTGTGTCAGTTGTTCATACGCCGCAGGCCTGTGCACATCGGATGCTATAAGCCCTGGTTTAAGACCTTTTTTCTGGAAGTATTTTGCGAGTTTTGCGCAGGTTGTGGTTTTACCCTGACCATACAAGCCTATCATCATTATAACCTGCTTCTTTAATTGCACATCTTTTGATGTCCCGATGATTTTCACAAGCTCATCATAAACAATTCTGATAACATGCTCTTTTGAGCTCATCCCTGCAGGCGGCTTCTCTGTCAGGCTTCTCCTCTCAATTTCCTTTGTCAGGCTTAGAACAAGTCTCACATTTGCATCAGCCAGGAGCATTGCCCTCTGAACATCTTTCACAACCTCCATGATAAGTTTTTTATCTACATAGGGGGCGTTTGCAATCCTTTTGATTGTGTTACGTAGTGACTCACTTAGATTTTCCAGAACCATAATATTACCTATAACATTCCTGACTTATTAATATTATTATCATTAATTTTACAGGTACACTACTGCTGCAAGGCAGACACCATAATAATCCATTGGAATGGATAATTCCTCAATCCTGTACTTGATAGGACCAATTTCAACATTCCTTAGTTTCGCCATCTCATCCATTTTCCATTCAAGTATTTCCTTCATCGCCTTCTTGTTCATGTGACCATGACCCTCGGCAACATAACCTCCTTCACCATCGTCTCTGAAACCACAAGCTATCCCTGCAGAGATTGTTTCGCCTTCGCTTCCTCTCATCTGGGCCAGTACGCAGTGTACTATTGCACCCATGGATATTTTTCTTTTTTGTATCTGTTTTATTTTTGGCGGAAGTATTGAGGAAACAGAAACCAGGTTTTGTTCACCTATACCTGCTCTCAGCAATGCCTTATCGAACGCGTTAAGGTCACTTACCCTGCTCACAGCCTTACCTGAGGTCACAAAAAACTTTGTTGGAACTGTCAACATCAATAAGGTAAAATATTTTTGAGGATTTAAGGGTTTCGTTTAAAAATAGGCTAATTTTTCTTAAATCCTTTTTCTGGATTACAGTGTTTGAGCGTACTGCCATGAACTCAGAATATCAACAAGCATGTCATCCCATATCAAGCACAGCCATCCTGAAAAAATTTTATCCACACACTGGCTCAACATGGGCATGCACCTTGAATCTGGGGTACCTCTTTTGAACCTGATAAATTAGTTTATGTATCATATCATGGGACTCATCCACACTCATATGCCTGTCCACCACGACATGGAATTCTATAACCCCTGAACAACCATTAAAGACTATGTCCACGCCATGACAGGAAACAACGTTTTCACATTTCATGACAATATCCCTTATATTTTTCTCAACCTCTGCCCTGTTTATAGATTCTTTTCCATGTGGCTCTATATGAACCGTGACCTCAGCCTTTACGTTTGTTTTCACACTATCTTCCACTCTTGTTGCTATATTATGTGCATCCTCCATACTTATTCCTTTTTCAACCTCTACATGCATGGATATAACCTTGGAGACACCATAGTCATGAACAGCAATGCCGTGCACATCTTTGACACCGCCTACAGATTTCGCAGCACTCTTCACATTCTTTAAAACGTTTTCATCAGGTGTTTTACCCATCAGTATGTCAGATGCATCCTTTGTCAGCTTCACACCAGTGTAGATAATCAGTGCAGATATTGCCATTCCAAAAATAGCATCCAGCATATAATAATTGTACCTCGCACCAACAACTGCAACTGCTACAAGAACGGAGGCGACCGCATCAGTTCTGTGATGCCATGCATCAGCAATAAGTGTGGAACTGTCAATCTTCTTTCCCAGAATAATGGAGAAACGAGCCATCAACTCCTTCACAACCGCGAAAACAACCATCAAAACCGCAACAAGTATTCTTCCCTCTACAGGTGAGACATGAATCATCCTTTTCCCTGACTCCAGAACAAAAGTTAACCCTACAACTACAAGGAGCACAGCAATAATCAGCGTCGCAACAAACTCTGCTCTGCCATGCCCGAACGGATGCTCACTGTCAGGTGCCTTCTTGGATGTTTTGAAACCCAGCAGAACAACAACTGATGTTCCTGTGTCTGAAAATGTATGAAACGAGTCAACGATAAGGGATATGCTGTTAATCATTATGCCGAGAACAAGTTTCACAGCGAACATTGCAGCATTTCCAAATATGCTGACACCTGCCTCAAGATAACCATATCTTGCCCTTACATCCGGCTTTGAAATATCGCCGTAATCCGGGATAAAATGCATAGACAGCACAAAAACACCAATAATTTATGGGATATTAGGTTTTTTGGTTGTGACAATAAAAAAAAAGAAAAAGGTAATGGATGTTTATCTTCTCCTTTTAGTCCTTGCCTTTTTCACAGATTTTTCCTTTACTTCCTTTTTTTCCTGCCTCTTACCATTTTCGCCCTGGAGATATCACCGTTCTTGTCTATGAAATACAGATACCCTGGTTCCTTTTTGATGCTTGCTTTGGCAACCTTTACAGCTCCTCCACTTGGTCTTTTACCTGCCCGTGCCATAGGTGCCCTGGCTGCGTCACCCTGTTTGTCCACAAAATACAGGAATCCTGGTTCCCTCTTTATTCCGAGTTTAGCTATTTTTTCTGCCATGTCTTTTCACCCCAGGATACTCATAGGTGTATAAGGTATTAAAAATATTGGTGATTAACCTAAAACCTTTTTAATAGGATAAGGGCATGTATATTATGCTGGGAGAAGGCGGACAGCTGACGCCCCTGTAGGGGTGAGGAAAGTCCCCCCTCCATAGAGTAGGAGGAACGGCGCAAGCCGTTACGGCGAGAGTCGTGGAAACGGAGCAGAAACGACACAGCCCTATGATACAGTGATTCTGTGAAGATGAGGTTTCATAGGGATATGGTGAAACGGCCATCCACTCTGGAGCAAGCCTAAACGTTGGGATGACTGCTCAGGACCAAAGGTAAGGCGCTTAGTCGAATGCTGTCAGATAAAACAGAAGGGGGCTTACTACCTTGACCCAGCCACTAGTTTCTTTCAAAAATGAAAGGAACGATTAAAAGGTTTGTATGGTATACAGTGAACAAAGGAGTAATAAATGACCTGCGGATTTCGTCCCACATATCATATTCAGCAACAAATGATAGAACGGGGGATTGCACCTGAGGAGGCAAAACAGGCCATATTAAAAGGAAGCAAAGAAATTTACTGGGATAAAGAGTCAAGAAAGCAAAAAATAAAAGCAAAATGGAAGCATATCGTAGTAATTTACAGGCAAATACCATGCACCTATATAGGAATTACTGTTTATTGAATCAATATTTACTTATATCTGCTGTGTGGCATGATTAATCTATTTTCTCACTAACACGTATACTTTTTTCCCAATATGTTTCTTAGAAGACAGGATCATTGCCCCATTCCCTATTCTTTTAACGACTCCTTCACTAACCCACTCAATTTCATCCTCCATAAAAACCCTTTTTTTGGTTATGATTATTTTCCTCATCATAAAATAGAAAGGTTTAAACATATTTAAACCTTTCTTTGTGTTATGGCACAGAAGAAAAGATGGGGTAAAAAATATAGGGATAAGAGAGACTGGAAAACATACAATGAGCATCTCATTAAGAGAGGAGAATACTACATCAATCCAAGATTTTTAGATACATGGCTTGATGAGATCAAAGAACTTAACCATAGAAAAATAGGTCAACCATTTCTTTATCCTACTTCGTTGATAGAGTTTCTTGCTATTTTCAAAAGTAAAGGTTTTAATTACCGTGCGTTGCAGGGAATTATGCGGGCATTTGCTAAAAGACTGGGTCCGTTTCCGGTTATTAGTTTTAGTCAGATCCGAAGACGAATTAAGAAACTTTCTCTGTCATTTAGGGCTAAATCAAGAAATCTTGTTGTTGCTTGTGATGGATCAGGGATGAAGGTTAGTAACAGGGGAGAATGGATGAGGCAGAAATGGGGGGTAAGAAGAGGATGGATTAAGGTAGTAATTATGGGAGATACTGAGGGTAATATCGTTGATATTCGCATTGGTAATGAAGACTTGGATGAAAGAGCTGCGAGCAGAGGAATGATTAGGAAGAACAGGAGGAATATCACCAGGGTTCTTTTGGATGGGTATCATGATTGTGAGGACACGTTTGATTTATGTGATCAATCTGGTATAGATGCTGGGATTAAAATAAGGGAGAATGCATCTGGTAAGGGTTTTGGTTCACGGCCAAGAGAAGTACGACGTTATCAAAATCTGGGTTATAAAAAATGGGCTAAACAGAAGGGATATGGTATGCGATGGCTTGCGAGTGAGGGTATCTTTTCTGCTGTGAAAAGAATATTTGATGAGAATGTACGGAGCCATAAAAAAAGGAATATGTACCATGAAGCCAGATTGAAATTCTGGGCGTATCAGCAGTTAAAAGATGTAGATTAAGATTTTAATTGAATATGTTAGCGTGAGCTTTGTGTTTTTTTCGGAATCATGCCACAAAGCATCAGAAAGATAAACTAGAAAATCTTTTATGTCTTCATTGATTACTTCTGTTGAGGCTTTCTTAATAAATTCTAGAAAATTTTTGTTATAATAAACGTAAGCTTTTATCGTCTTTGTGCTGTATTTTCTTGATACCAGTTCTCTTCGTAAATCTTCAAGTTCTCCTCTCGAAGACTGCAAAGAAGGGTCAATATCAATGCTTTCTCCATCGAATGCGGATACGAGTTTTTCAACAATGCCGTCATTTGGCTGGAAACTCCAGTACCTTTCTTCAGGATGCCACTTATAGCCTTTGATTGTTTTAATTTTTTTAATATACGCTGGATTGTATGGAAATTTGACTATGATTCTCCCATTATTCCCATTTTCAATCCTTATCATCTTTGTCATTCCTCAACATTAACTCAAGGGCTTCTCAACCATTTATTACAATTACATCATGACAATATAAATATAAATCCCTATCGTTTTCAGGGAGGATAAGAAATCAGGAAAAGTTATGAGATACACATTAAAACTGAAAAATTGCGATACCTGATACTCGAACAGAACCCTGAGCAGTAAACAATTAATACCAAAATACATCTTCTTGTTCTGATGTACATAGGCGTAGATGACACAGATTCTGTGAAAGGCGGATGCACAACATACCTTGCAACTGAAATCATCAGGGAGTTTCAGGAATACGATGTGATAGGCTATCCGCGCCTTGTGCGCCTTAATCCTAATATTCCATGGAAAACAAGAGGGAACGGCGCGGTATCTATAAGATTTGGGAAAGGGGCTGGTAAAAAATTTCTGATTGGAGAGATAGGGAATAAAAAATATTATGGTTATTCAGGATTTAAAAGTGACGGGAATATCAGCATGAATGATGCAGGGAAAAGACTTGAGAAAATCATGAATAAGTACGCATTTTTTGATGACAGAAACACAAACCCTGCATTTGTTGTCATGGAAAAAAAACCAAAGCCAGGTCTTTACTGGGATGCTGTGAGAAAAATCGTAAATCTGGATTATGTGAAAAAAATTTTGAAGCAAAACAATGCCCTTTATCATGGATACAAAAACAAGAGGGGGCTTATTGGCGCCTCATCTGCGGTAGCATGGAGGCCAAAGGATAAAACATACGAAATTATCACGTACAGGGAAAAGAAAAAAATCGGCTCTGAACGAAATGTAACTGAGGAATCCGTGATAAAAATGGATAAAACTTTTTCTTTCACATTTAATAATTATGATTATGAAAACAAAAAAATTGTTATTGCACCATCCTCCCCATGCCCTGTGCTTTTTGGAATCAGGGGAGATAAAACAGATTTGCTCAGGCCTATGAAAACAATAAAATCAGAAAAAATCAGCAGGTGGATTATTTTTGAAACAAATCAGGGAACGGATGAGCATCTGCAAAAAAAGAAAATCAGAAACATAAAAGCTTATGATTCTGTGATTGTGAAAGGAACAGTTTTGGAGAGGCCGAGAACAATAACAGGGGGGCATGTTATTTTTTCTATTTCACAAAGTAAACTCAGCATATTATGGAATTTGCAGGAGCAAATTCCTAATATCCTTGGAAAAGCCAAAGGCTTTTCCAAAAGGAACCGAAAGTTCATCGGTAGAGATTTTACGAGAAAATCCATGTTGCTGAGTTTAGGCAATCATCATATTGACTGTGCTGTGTATGAGCCAACAAAAAATTTCAGAAACCTTATAAGGGGATTGGAGAAGGACGATAGGATTACAGTATTTGGTGGTGTGAGGGAGTCTCCATTAACAGTTAATGTTGAAAAAATAAAAATAGAAAAACTTGCAGAAGTTTATGAGAAACTCATTCCTGTCTGCCCGAAATGTAATAAAAAAATGAAGTCTATAGGAAAAAATCAGGGTTACAGGTGCAGGAGATGCAGTGTCAAAACAAAGGAAATAGAAACAAAAAAAATTCATAGAAAAATAAATCCTGGTTTCTATGAGGTTCCATGTTGCGCGCGTCGTCATTTATCCAAACCGCTGAAAAGATTCTGATTATTCATAAGGCCTAACTTTTTTCCCATTTCATTTATGAGCCCAACAATTCCGCACATATTTTTTCATCCTCTGCATAACGTTAAAAAATTTTTAAAAATCTCATATCCATATTGGGTATGCTCTACCTCAGGATGAAACTGCACTCCATAGAACGGTTTCTTCATATATTTTATAGCCTGAATTTTGCAGTTCTCAGAATGGGCTAAAACAGTAAAATCTTTAGGGACGCTTTTTACCTCATCATTATGGGATTCCCAGACATAGAATTTTTTTGGTAATCCTTGGAAAAGCTCGTTGTTGCAGTCTACTTCTAATTCTACCTTGCCATACTCCGGCATTTCCGCCTGACCAACCTCACCATTAAAATTCATAGCGAGGTATTGATGGGCAACGCATATAGCAAGAATGGGAATGTTCAAATTAGCTAAATATTCCGCAGTTGCTCCCAGTTTTGCTGATTCTGTGCCTATCCTTGGAGCGCCTCCTGAAAGTACAAGACCTTCAGAATCAACCTGTTTCCAGGGAGTAGTGTTGGGTATGATTTTCGTGTCAACGCCTAAATATTTTAATACCCGCCATTCACGATGTGTCCACTGGCCGCCGTTATCTACTACATAAACTTTCATTTTTACTTTACTCCCATTCAATCGTGCCTGGAGGCTTGTTTGTAATGTCATAAACAACCCTGTTTACCTTATCCTTTAGGGTGTTTGTTATTTTTACAGAAATTTTTTCTAAGACCTCGTTAGGTATTTTAGAGTACTCAGCAGTCATGCCATCTATGGAATGCACAGCCCTTATTGCTATTGTGTTACCATAGGCTCTAACATCACCCTGAACACCAACTGTTTTCACAGGTAATAGTACCGCGAAATACTGCCATGGTTTTTTCATTTTATTTTTTATTACAGCCTTATCAATTTCTTCTTCAACAATTGCACATGCCTCCCTTACAATATTTGTCGCCTCTGGTGTCGCCTCACCGATGATTCTTATTGCAAGTCCTGGACCAGGGTAAGGCTGTTTTTCCGAGACAGGTAATTTAAGATATCCTGCAATTTTTCTAACCTCATCCTTGTATAAATCCCTTAACGGTTCAATAATTTTCAGTTTCATTTTTTTTGGCAGCCCGCCAACATTATGATGGCTTTTTATAGTATCCCTTAATGCCCCGCCTGATTCAATCCAGTCTGGCGCTATTGTGCCTTGAACAAGGTATTCTGTTTTTTCCTTTTTTGCTTCTCTTTCAAAAACCCTTATAAATTTTTCACCAATAATCATTCTTTTTTTCTCAGGATCAACGACGCCTTTCAAAGCTTCATAAAATTCTTCTTTTGCATCTACAAATCTGAGATTTAGTTGTAAACCTTTTAATATTTCTTTAACATTCCCCGGCTCGTTTTTTCTAAGGTATCCTGTATCAACAAAAACAGCAGTCAGCCTGTCACCTATTGCTTTGCTTGTAAGCACTGCAGATGTTGTAGAATCAACCCCGCCGGAGCAGGCAATTATGGCTTTGCCTTTTATCAAACTTTGAATTTCTTGGATTTTTTTTGCTACAAATTTTTCAGGTTCAAAAGGCATTAGATAAGATAACATTCTAAGAGGATTTTAATTTTTGCATGTTCTTTTGCAAATTGAACAAACGCTCAATCTTTTAAGGTGGAGTTTGATAGGTGGGTATGTATGATGTTCAATTTGTAATTCGGAAGAACTTCGTTCTTCCTCTCGCCGTTTTCAATATAGAAAACGTCGAACGCAAGGAACTTCTAGTTCCTCGTAGTTTGCAAGCAGTGTATAATCAGTGCTAAAACAACCATTACATTTATATATTCTCCAAACAATGAGGTTCTGTGGAGAGACAGACATTAATTAATGGGATAAGAGAAACACTAGCAAAATCTGGTTTTTATGTTTCAGGTTCCTGTAATGCTGTAAGTTTTGACATTATTTCAAGAAGGGATAATATGCTGCTGATTATTAAG